>VFSW01008238.1_pt1 | contig 14990 bp, 13 predicted proteins | sample 5358111 | NCBI WGS metagenome assembly VFSW01 (sample SAMN11554181, study PRJNA540505) | mine drainage metagenome | isolation source: sediment from site ElyBrook_90M | place: USA: Ely Copper Mine, Vershire, VT | collected 2017 | reverse complement strand
TCGGTTCCTCGCTCGGCTTACGGGACTTGTCTCACACGTCTGGCACAGCGAGGATTCCCCCCAGAACTGCGACCGTTGGGACGCGTGGGGCTACCAACGACATGATGACGATCCGACGTCTCAGCATCGGAGCGGGCTACAAGTACCTGCTCAAATCCATCGCCGTCGGCGACGGTCCCGAAGGGACTGACAAGTCGGATCTCGTTCGCTATTACAGCGAAACCGGCACTCCCCCGGGGGTCTTTCTGGGCTCCGGACTCGTCGGTCTCGACGGTGGCCGTGGCGTTGCCGTCGGGCAATCGGTCAGCGCCGAGAACCTCCAATGGATGCTCCAGGACTGCGCCGATCCCATCACCGGCGAGGTGCTTGGCAGGATTCCGACCTCGAAGGCGGTGGGCGGCTTCGACCTGACCTTCAGTCCTTCCAAGAGCGTGTCCGTGGCCTGGGCCCTGGGGAATAGAGACACCCGCGAAGTAATCTACCGGTGCCACCAGGAGGCCATCGCCGAGGTCCTCACCTACGCCGAGCGCGAGGTCTTCCACACCCGAACAGGCCAACAGGGCTGCGTCGAAGAGGACATCGTGGGGGTCGTGGCGGCGAGTTTCACCCACTTCGACTCGCGTGACGGCGATCCCCAGCTCCACGACCACGTGGTCGTGCTCAACCGGGTCCAGGCCACGAGTGACGGTGTCTGGCGGACCCTCGACAGTCGGGGACTCTTCGCCTCAACGGTCATGCTCTCCGAGATGTACCAGGGCGTGCTTTCAGACCTGCTGACCGCCGAACTCGGCTGGGACTGGACCGCCCATACCCGGCGTTCCAGCACCACCCCGAAGTGGGAAGTGGCCGGAGTCTCGAAGCGTCTGATGGACGAGTTCTCCCAGCGAACCGCCGCTATCGTCAGCGCGAAGGATCGTCTCGTCGCCCAGTTCGAGGAGGATCACGGTCGCGCTCCCACCGACGTCGAAGTGATCAGGTTGCGCCAGACGGCCACCCTCTCCACCCGACGTGCGAAGAAGGGCCTCAGCCTCGGGGACCTGACCGAAGAGTGGACCGCTCGGGCCGCGCCCTACCTCGACGACGAGCCCATGGCCTGGGTGCATGAACTGGGGTCTAAGGACGTACCCGCCTTCACCAGTGCTGAGTTTGAGGACGAGATCTTGATCGATATTGCCAATGCGGCCCTGGACGTCGTGAGTGCCAAGCGGCCCACGTTCTCTCGCGCCAACGTCCAGGCGGAAGTCTTTCGCCAGATGCAGGGTGTTCGCTTCACCCAGCCGGCTGAGCGGATCCTCGCTGCTACTCGGGCGACCGACCTGGCCGTCGCCCAGGCGCTCCTCATCACCACGCCCAGCCTGCACCACACGCCACGATTCTTGCTCCGCGCTGACGGCACCTCCAAGTTCCAGGGAACCGGGCACTGGCTCTACACCACGATGACACTGCTCGACGCCGAGACGCGACTCCTTGAAGCGGGCCAGCGCCTCGACGCCGCAGTGGTGTCAAGCGCAACGGTGGCCGAAGTTACAGAGCAACGACTCCCTGGTAAAACCTTCAAGCTCTCGATCGACCAAGCCCACGCCGTAGAGCAGATCACGACCTCGGGTCGGGCCCTCGATCTCCTGGTAGGTCCGGCCGGCACGGGCAAGTCAACGACCATGGCGGGACTGCGCGCCGCGTGGGAACTTGAGCACGGTGCCGGCTCGGTCATTGGTCTCGCACCTTCGGCGGCGGCAGCAGAGGTCTTGGGCGACGACATGGGCATCGACACCGACAATCTCGCCAAGTGGCTCCATGAGCACCGTCAGCACGGGCAAAGAACTCGCGAACTGAGTGAGTTGCGCGAGAAGGCACGGCTGATCGAACGCAGTGGTCGAGTACCGAGTTCAGGGCTACGCGCGAGCATCACCCGACGAGAGGAAGCACTGGCGCACTGGACCCTTCGCGCCGGTCAGCTAGTGGTAGTCGACGAGGCCAGCTTGGCCCCGACCTTCGCGCTCGATGAACTCACCTCGGCCGCTCTCGACGCGCGGGCCAAGGTCGTCCTCGTCGGTGACGGGGCCCAACTCTCCAGCGTGGACGCCGGGGGAATGTTTCGCACCCTCGTACGCGATAGAGGTAAAGACGCTCCGACGCTGGCGGACGTTCGTCGCTTCAAGGCCTCGTGGGAGAAGGAAGCCAGCCTCGGGGTCCGTAACGGCGCCCACGCCGCGCTTGGCGCCTACGCCACCCACGGGCGCATCAAAGACGGCACTCGTGACGAAATGCTCGACGCGCTCTACTCGGCATGGAAAGCCGACACCGACCTAGGTCTGCACTCGTTGATGCTCGCCAGCGACACCGCGACCGTGAACGAACTCAACGCTCGCGCCCGTGGCGACCGCGTCGCCAGTGGCGCAGTGGTTAAAGAAGGGGTCGACGTCGCTGGGGCCATGACTGCCGGCGTCAACGACCTCGTGGTTACCCGCGAGAACAACCGACGGCTCGAGGCGGGAGTGAGCTGGGTCAAGAACGGTGACGTGTGGACCGTCTCGGCAACGCACGACGACGGTTCCATGACGGTCACTCGGACCAGTGGAAACGGCTCAGTAGTCTTATCAGCCAAGTACGTTGCCAAGAACGTCGAGCTCGCCTACGCTACGACGGCGCATCGCGCCCAGGGGCGCACGGTGGACACCGCGCACGCGTTCGCGAGTCCCACCACCACCCGCGAAGTGCTCTACGTCGCCCTAACGAGGGGGTCCCACTCCAACCATCTCTACGTGGACACCCACTACGACCCCGATCCGTCAACTGGCCACGACGGGCTGACCGAGATTCCGAGTGCCCTGCAAGTGCTCACCGGCGTGCTGCGTCACGAGGGAGCCGACGTGTCCGCGACTGACATGATCCGTCGGTCCCAGACTCAGTCGATTGCCGTACTGGTCGCCGAGTACGACACCATTGTCGCCCTAGCTGAGGGTCCCCGCTGGGAAGAAGTGCTCAGCGAGTCGGGACTTAGTAACACCGAGCTCGCTCAGGTCAAGGCTTCCCCGGCGTACGGAGCGCTGCTCTCCCAACTTCGTGACGCGGAGAATCGGGGCTTCGACGTTGATACCGAACTGCCGATACTGGTGACGGGTCGTTCATTCGACGATGCCGACGACATAGCAAGCGTCTTGCACCACCGCATCGATCGCTACGTCACCGGCGTCGGGTACCCCAGCGCTCCGGCGAGCAAGTTCGTGGCTGGCATCTTCCCCCGTCCCAGCGGGATTACCGACCCCAACATCGTGCCCTCACTGAACGATCGTGCCGACGCCATCGAACAACGAGCACGTGAACTCGCCATGGTCGCCATCGAGCGTGGTGACGCATGGCTACAGGATTTCGGCGGCGCTCCTCTCTCGGATGAGTTCCGCGAGCGTTGGGAATTAGAAGTCGCGATTGGCGCGGCCTACCTTGACCGCTGGGGTGTTGATAACCCCAACACCATCCCCGAAGATCAAGCGACTAGCCACGAACAAGAGACTCAGCGAAGTCGAGTCCTTAGTGCCGCCCACAGTGCGTACTCACTGACCGTGGTTGAGATTGCATTGGCGAAAACTACATGCGTATCTTCCGGTAACGACTTCCCGGAGCCGTCCAATCAAGACTTCGGACCTGACCTGTAGTCCGGCGCGATTCAAGTGTTATGGTCCGTTGTACAGGCCTGCTGGTAGCCGTGGACCATATCTCAAAGGTAGGACTACGAACCTCCGTCTCACTAGTTCAGGAATTATGCTTCGCACGAATCAATCAACACCAACTACCTTCGGACAACGCGGACTAGAGCCCCCGAGGCTACACAACTGACACCGGTCACGAGACCGACGTTGATTCTGTTGAATCCAGATCTGATGTAGCCAGGGCCACCGACGGCTCACTCGCCGTTCACGCGAACTTTTCTGAGCAATTGGTCCGGCCCAGTAACTTGACGAGGAGGGAGGTCGTCAATTGAGTGAGGTCATCCGTCTCTCAGCCCTCCTACGCCGCCCACTTATTGACTCAGAGGGCGACCGTATCGGGCGTGTCCAAGACCTCGTGGCTCGAGTAGGCGACGACCCTCATCCCCCAATCGCGGGCGCTGTCGTTCGAATGGAAGGGCGTGACCTCTTCGTACCAATCCGCAAGATCATTGGACTCTCTCACGGTCCATTGAACTATAGAGGCAAGCGAATCGATCTCCGCAAGTTCGAACGCCGGCCGGGAGAACTCTTGTTAGCCGAGGATCTCCAAACTCGGCACTTCATCAACTTGGTGCGCGGACGTCTGATCACCGCCTCCGAGATCGAGGTCGGGGAACGAAATGGTGGTTGGGAAGTCATCGGTGTGGACACCAGCCGACGGTCGCTGTTCCGTCGGCTCGTTGGCAGGCAAACGGGTGATTCCTCGACGGCTCGTACCTTCGTGGATTTTGGTTCCATCCAACCCTTTGTGGCTCACGTCCCTTCAGCCAACTTAAAGATTCCTTTTCGCAAGTTGGCGAAACTCCACCCCGCTCAGATCGCCGATCTGGTTGAAGAAGCCAGCCACGAAGAAGGTGAGGAAATTATCGCCGCGGTCGGATTTGACCACGAACTCGAGGCCGACGTCTACGAGGAATTGGACCAAGCCCACCGTCTCGAGCTCCTAGCCACTCGAAGTGACGATGATGCGTCACAACTCCTCTCTCGCATGCAACCCGACGACGCCGCCGACCTCCTTGGCTCCATGGACCCCGCTCGTCGCACCAATATCCTTGATCAGCTTCCCGAGCCGCAGATGACGAAAGTTCGTCACCTCCTCTCGTACAGTTCCACGACGGCTGGCGGTCTAATGAGCACCGAATTCTTGACCATTCGCAGTGACTCGACCGTGGCCAGTGCGCTCGACGCCGCTCGAACATCGACGATCCCCGGTGAGTCGCTACACGCCTTCTTCGTGACCAGCGAGAATAATCAGGTGGCCGGAATCGCCTCCGTCGCCCAGGTGGTTCGCGCCAAACCCACTGACTTGCTGGAAACTGTCGTCCGGGGCAACATCAAATATGCGCGCCCCGACTGGCCGCTTCAGCGAATTGCGCTCGTGATGTGTGACTTCAACTTGACCGTTCTGCCCGTGGTGAACGATGAAGACTTCGAGATGATTGGTGTGATCACGGTGGATGACCTCTTGAGCGCTCTGTTGCCACAGGGTTGGCGCCGTGAGTTTGGGATGGGAGCCGTCGAGGAATGATGACTTCTCGTCGGACCCCCGAACTTACGAATTCGAGGTCATCGTGACCCCATTACGCATCGGCCAGGCAACGCTAATTTTGGCTTCGACGTCGCCAGTTCTTGGGCGTCGAGTTTCCATAGCCTCCATGGTGGGCTCTCGGTAAAGCTATCAATCATGGAAGAAACTCCTCGCAAGATCGAAAACAAATCGGCCGTGCTTGACGACGCTCATGTCGGTGACATTCACGGGGCGTTCGGATCGATTGGTCAACACGACGTCGCTGCTCGCAAGTCCATCAAAGCTCGCCTGCTGACCTTGTTCGCCATCATGGGACCAGGTCTCATCGTCATGATCGGCGATAATGACGCGGGCGGAGTGGCGACGTATTCTCAAGCCGGCCAGAACTTTGGTTTGACGCTTCTGTGGACTCTTCCATTGTTGATCCCCGTATTGATCGTCAATCAAGAAATGGTGGTTCGCCTCGGGGCGGTAACCGGTGTCGGACACGCCAGACTTATCAACGAGCGCTTCGGAAAATTCTGGGGAGCATTCTCGGTAGGCGACCTCTTCATTCTCAACTTTCTCACCATCGCCACTGAATTCATCGGGGTCAGCCTGGCGCTGGGTTACTTCGGCGTCAGCGAGTACATATCGGTTCCCATCGCTGCACTGTCGCTCATCTTGATGACCGCAACGGGGAGTTTTCGTCGCTGGGAACGCTTCATGTTCGTCTTCATATTCGCCAATTTCTTGGTAATCCCACTGGCGATTCTCCGGCACCCTCACCTCGGCCCATTTCTCCACGGTATTGTGACGCCCGGGGTCCAGGGAGGATTCAACTCGACGTCGGTACTCCTGATCATGGCCATCGTCGGGACCACCGTGGCCCCATGGCAACTCTTCTTTCAACAGTCCAACATCGTGGACAAGCGAATCACACCACGGTGGATTAACTATGAACGGGTCGATACCGTCATGGGATCATTCATTACGGTGCTGGCAGCGGCACTCTTAGTGGCGATCGTCTCGGTGGCCTTCGGCCACACGGTCCTCGCGGGACAGTTTAAGAATGCGGGAGCCGTGGCCAGTGGGCTCCACGATTACGTGGGGAATGCGGCGGGAACACTCTTCGCCATCGTTCTTCTCAACGCCTCGATCATCGGCGCGGCGTCGGTCACGTTGGCCACGTCATATGCCTTTGGCGACATGTTCGGTGCCAAGCACTCCCTACATCGCAGTTGGCGTGACGCCAAATTCTTTTACGGGGTATTTACTACCATGGTCGTCTTGGCAGCGGGCATTGTCATCATTCCTGGAGCACCCCTAGGACTCATCACCACGAGTGTTCAGGCCCTCGCAGGTGTATTGCTCCCCAGCGCCACGGTCTTCTTGCTCCTGTTGTGCAACGACAAGGAGGTGCTGGGTCCGTGGGTGAACCGTCCTTGGCTCAACGCGCTAGCCAGCGTCATCGTGTCGGTCCTGTTGATGATGTCACTCATTCTCATGCTGACGACGCTCTTCCCCTCTATCAACGTGAGCGCTCTGGCCACCATTCTCGGTGGACTCCTGGTGGTTAGTTACATCATCGGTGGTGCGATGATGTTCTTCAACAGGTCCCATCGAGAGCCTCTGTCCAAGACCACCAAACAAAGCCGCGCAAATTGGCGAATGCCGGCAATGAACCTTCTTCAACGGCCTATCTTGTCGCGTGGGACCAAAGTTGGAATGTACGGATTGCGGGGCTACCTAGTCGTCGCCGTCATCATGTTGTTCGTGAAGGCTGTTCAACTCGGGGTACATAAGTAGAGAAAGTTGGCCATCGGTGCGTCTGAGACGATTATCTACTTCTCGCCAAGTGGTAGACCACACTGTTCGCCGTCAGCATTTCGAAATCGAATAGATACACGACCGTGAGACGAGCTTGCATCTGGCCAACGGTCTAGCCACGAGTACAAACGCGAGAGGACTTCAGTCGACGTTGGCGGGCATTGCACTCCGTTCAGCCAACAAATCTGGACGATAATGAAGTCCCTGGATGTTCTGGAAACGTTCTCAAGTTATGATGTCGAATGGCCAGCAATTGATCATGCCAAGTCTATCGAGCTTTCCAGCACAACCTCAGCACAACAATTACCGGGAATAGTCGAGAAGAGTAGGAGATTCCCAACTCTCTTATGGCTTTCAAACTAATGGCCATTTACGATCAATTGCAAGGAATTTACCCGGTTCCGAGGAGGAACGATGGCCCCATAATTCGGCGTAGGAAACCATCGCTCTAACATACTGAACTACGAGAGCATTACCCACCGCTCCAATCTTGCACCATTCGTTGGAACAACCTCGATGTCGCCTTGGGATGGCGCAATATTACATGCTCCATCCTTCGAGCACATTTGCAACGTCCAATAGGGATGTCACCAGAAGTCAGTGCAGAAGCTGCGTATTCCGACGAAGTTGCACAGTCATTCCGACGTTGTTGAACACCGGTCGTGATGCCGTGCTGGTGAGTGCTCTTCCCTAACTCACCTCCTCTCGAGTCATCGTAGAGCGGATCATTGGGGTGACGGTGTCATCGACTTCTTCGAGCCCGGTGTGGCGTCGTTTCGACGCCGAGAATTGCCGGAGAGTTCGATGCGATGCGCTCGTTCGAGCAGCCTGTCGAGGATGGCGTCGGCGATGGTCGGATCGCCGAGTCCCTCATGCCAGAGGTTGATCGGGAGCTGCGACGTGGCGATGATCGAGCGCCCGCGTCGGTCCTCAACAACCTCGAGCAAATCCGCTGCCTGGTCGTCGGAGTGCGGTCGAAGCAGCCGGTCATCGAGGATCAGAACGTCGACTCGCGCGAGACTCGCCATCATTCTCGCCAAGCGTCCATCGGCTCGCGCCACGCTGAGATCATCGAGGAGCCGGGGAACTCGCACGTAGAGAGCGGTCGCTCCGTCGCGGATGGCGTGGTTCGCTATGGCGCACGCCAGGAACGTCTTGCCGACGCCCGTCGGACCAACGATCATCACCTGTTGGTGGTTGCTCACCCAGGGTGAATTCACGAGAGAGTGCAGCGTTGCCTTGTCGAGTCCCCTCGTCGCCGAGAAGTCGAGGTCCTCAACGACCGCGCCGCTGCGCAACTTGGCGGGCTTGAGCACTCGTTCGAGTCGACGATTCGAGCGCTGGAGCAACTCTCGCTCGACGAGCAGACCGAGACGGTCCTCGAAGGAGAGCTCGTGGTAGTCGGGGTGCGCGCGTTGTTCGAGCAGTCCTGAGGCCATGGCGGGAAGTCGTAGGGACTTGAGTCCCTCGACGGTGGAATGGGTGAGCATGCTTCTCCTAGTGGTAGTAGTTCGGGCCCCGGATATTCGCGTGAACGGGGTGGGCCCGGACAGACCCCGTGGCGAGTGGTCGTTGTTCGAGTCCGTGCTGCAGGATCGAACTCACCGACGAGTAGGAAAACGAGCGAAGGAGAAGCGCCCTCGAGCACGCGGCTTCGAGTCGCGCGGGACCGTATTTCTTGGCGAGTCCCATGACGCCCAGGGCCGAGCGGAACCCCTGTTCGGGGTGAGGTCGACTGAGCAGCAGTTGATCGATGAACTCACCCGTCGAGGGTCCGTTCTTGTTCGCCCAGGTCACGATGCGCCCGGGCGTCCACTCAAGGTAGCGCCGGTGCGAGTCGGGCATGTGCGCGGGTTCGGTCGAGTGACGTCCCTTGTCGTAATGGCGCAGGTGGGCCGCCACGCGCTTGTTCTTGAAGAACATCTCGACGGTCGTGGCGCTGAGGCGCACCTCGACGACCTCGCGGGCCAATTGGTAGGGAACCGAGTAGTAGTGCCGCTCGACCTCGACGTAGTCGATGTTGACCTTGGCCTTTCTCCACGAGGCGAACTCATAAGGCTCGTCGGGAAGGGGCCGCAGGGCCGGACGGTCGATCTCGGCGAACAACGAAGCGCGCGAGCCCTCGAGCTTCTTGAAGGGCTTGTGGTTGGCGACCTCGATCAGTTCCGCGACCCGTTCATTGAGCGCAGCCAAAGAGGTGAAGCGCTCCTTGCGTAGTCGCGCCATGATCCAGCGCTCGACGATCAAGACCCCCACTTCGACCTTGGCCTTGTCGCGGGGGCGATAGGGTCGCGCCGGGATGATCGCGACGTGGTAGTGCGCGCCCATCTCTTGGAACGTGGCGTTGATGTCGGGCTCGTAGCGCGAGGCCTTGGTGACGGCCGCTTTCAAGTTGTCGCTCACCAGAATCGCGGGACAACCGCCTAAGAACTCGAAGCAGTGCACGTTGGCGTTCACCCAGTGCTCGAGTTTCTGGCTGCGTAGCGCCTCGGCGTAGAGGTAGTTCGACGCGCCCATCACCGCGACGAAGAGCTCGGCGCGGTAGTCCACTTCTAAGGTCGCCTCGTCGTAGATGGGGATGGTGAGACCTGGGAAGTCGACGAAGAGCTTCTCGCCCGCGAGGTGGTCCTGGCGCATCACGACGTCGATGCGACCTCGCCACTGCGCGTAGAGCTTGTAGAACTGGCTGTAGCCGTATCCGTCGGGGTGAGCCCGCGGTATTCGTCGAAGAGCAGTTGCAGCGTCACGCCCTTGTGGCGCAGTTCACGCTGCAGGTAGGCGAAGTCGGGCGCCTCGCGCGTGGGCACTGTCGGGGTCGGTGCGAAGAGAAGGTTCTCTAAGGCGTCGTCGTCGAGGTCGCCTAGCGGCCAAGTGAGTCCGGCATCAAGGGCTCGACGCACGTAGAGAGCGACGGTGGCGTGGGGCATCGCGAGCGCCGAAGCCACGTCACGCAGGCTCATTTTCTCGCCCCAGCGGAGCCTTAGTATCTCGCGGACCTTGCGCATGGTTGTATGGGGACGGGGCACCGGTGACTCCTCTTGATCGTGATGGATCAAAGAAGCGTTGTCGGTGCCCTCTCACTCACGCCAATGCCGGCGTCACGACCTTCCGCGGTGTACAACAACGTCGGAATCGCTGTACAGATTCAATCGGAACGGGTGTATAACAACGATCGGAATATGCAGAAGCTGTCGCCGTCGAATATGGAAATTGTGAGACGGCATCCAAACCAAAAGGAATGCATGGAAGCTTCAGTCTTACAAGGGTCGAATGCGATTCGCTATTCAACGCGCCCATCCGCGGATCTTCGAAACGCTTGATTCGGTGCACATCGACGCTGATTATCGGACATGGATTGAGCTTGTCCGCGTTCACACCCGTCAACAACTCGGACCGTCACGCTCAGCCACCACGTCGCCTCATCTACATATTGATCACGCTCCACGTCGAGCAGTTAGCCCCTATTCCTCGTCCACAATCGCACATACGAGCTATTTCTGGCGGCGCCGTCCGGTCTTCACCAACGGATACGCATCAAATAAAAGTCACGGCTGAACTCAACGAGCGTGGTTGCCACGAACGTGACGCCAACGAAGAACGTAACCCCACACCACCACTAACACGACGACGGCGATGATTGGCCACTGCAACGCGTGAAAGATCTTCGCTACGTGGTGCCAATTCGAGCCGGCGGCACGACCCAAGAGTGTGAGCAGCGTTACCCACACCGCGCAGCCAATAGCCGTTAAAGCAATGAATCGAGGACGGGGCATTCGGGCTACCCCCGCAGGCAAAGAAATGACTGTCCGAATGACGGGAATAATTCTGCCGATAAGTACCGACGGCGCACCCCACTTTCCAAACCAAACTTCCGAACGGTCCAGATCGGCGTGCGAGAGAAGAATCCATTTACCCCAACTTTCCACAATGGCGCGCCCGGCACTTCGTCCCACTTCATAAGCCACGATGGATCCCACAATCGATCCCGCCGTGCCCACGAGAATTATCAAGAAGGGGTTCAACGGGTGGGCGAGGCCCACGGAAGCGGCGAAGGAGGCAGAACTCAGGGCTCCCGCAAACCCGAACGTCACCTCCGACGGGATTGGGACACACGCTGATTCGAGCATGGCGAGCACGAAGAGCGCCCAGTAGCTGGAATTTTGAACGAAGGACTGCATGAGAAGATTATTGCGGAAAACCACGAGTTCCCGCGCCCTCGGAGCCGAAACGCTCATGGGTGGCGTAACTACTGAACAAGTCGCGGAATTCATGGGAGCCACGTACGTCACAGCCACCAATCCGCTAATTGTGTGAAGGGAGGCTGAAGGGGCGACTACGTCACTAATGTCGTGACCGACACCAGACTTACCGTATCGATGCTTTGTCCAATAAGCAGCGCAAGGTCCGCAACAATACTCATTCGAAATCTGCGAAACGTGCGGACAATTCGTGCCACGTTCTTCATGCTCATTTACTGGTCGTATATGGTCCTGCGCATGCGTTCACACTCAAAATCTCAACTTCTGAAACTGGAGTCGGAATTATCGGGTTGGAATTGAAAGTGCAACCGAAGGTACCGAGGCGATCGGAAACCAGAAATAGTTTCTGGCTCTAACGAACGGTCTGGACCAAGTCAAATATTGCGATATTCCCAACACCCGTGGACCTTACAGGACTTGAATCTGAGTAGCGTCGGGAACTTCGAAGAGCAAACTCTCGGACGTTCGCATTCCACATTGGCAATGCTCACGACGTCGCCGACCTTTTAAGGGTTTCGTTGCGCCTTCGAACGTGATCCAACGCGATTCTCAATTGCAACTTTCGCTCAAAAATCCCGCATCTCATCCCGTTACCAATCCGACACCACCGGACAGGTCATCTTTGATTCTCGAATTACAGATTCAAAGGCTCAGCGCAACAAGCCAGGCATTCCCTATCCAGCTGCAGATTGAAAACCTGACCGTCGATCTCGCGATTCTGAATTGTCACCTCTCCATGAAACGAACTTTGATCTGGTCAATTGTCTGGCCACGAATTCAAACGTGAGAGAATTTCAGCGGACGTTGGCGGACGTTCCACTTCTGCTGACCAGCAGAAGTGGACGCTGAGAGACATCCATGGACATTCTGAAAACACTCGCGAATCGCTGGACGCGCTCGCTGTCACGGGTCTGGTTGATCAAGCAGCAATCGAACGAGTCGTCAATCGGTAAGCAGTCCGGGATATGCGCTTTCGGCTTTTTCGCTGAACTTGTCCGTCTGACTTCGAATGAGAACGAGTCCAGCGATGACGATCACCGCGGCGACGATGCCAACACCAATGTCGACTGAGGTGAATGCGCGACTGATGCCGTGTCCAGCGGCGTAGGAGGCAAAGGTATAGATGCCAGCCCAGAAGATCCCTCCCGAGGCGTCATTGGCGGGGAACTTTCGCCAGCGCATCCGATTCGTCCCCGCTAGGAACGCTGTATACGGTCGCAAAATCGAGACGAAGCGGCCGAGAAACGCGACCTTGCCTCCGTGTCGATCGAAGATGCAGGAACCTATTTTGACCTTCGACTCTTCGAGGTAGCCGTAGTGACCATAACGACGCTTCAATCGATATCTGCATGCCTACGCAGATACTTATAGAACCGACCAAGACTCACTTTGATTTGGCGATTGCCACATTCAAGCCGTTGGCTGATAATCCCTTGTTCCGACTCCATTCACTCTCGTCACATCTTCATACCGCCGTGATCCATCATCCGCATCATCATGAACATCATGCCGAGGCAGGCAACGGCGTAGATTAGAAAACTCACTGAGACTACACCCGCCAATACCAAGCCAAGGGCGATAACGATCATCGGGACACAACAGGCCATCATCATCCAGTTGTGCCCTCCGTGGCTCCCCTCCGCGCCATTCTTCGAGTGCCCTGTTGAATCCTCGCCATGGCCGTGGTCGCTCATCCCTGGACTGGAGTGTGCGCTGGAGTGTTGTTGATTCATCTCAGTCATGATGACCTCCGCGACGAAGGAACGTGGCCGAGCTTCGCGTACAACGGGCAGTGCCCGAGCGCCCCAGTGACGAAGAGATCAAGTCCGGCAGCGATGAGGAGACCCTCAAGTACGCCCGCTAGAAGTGATGTTACCGACGCGATGAGCACCACACCGATCACCACGCCGACCAGTCCCAATATGACGCGTCCCCATCGTTCCGGGGCGGTGATGTTGATGCTCAGTCCACCCCACCCGGTGCGAAGTGCCGGCGACACTCGACTCGTGTCCTCCGAGTGCTCCACTGTTGTGGAAATCTTCTTCATGGCAATTCCTCCTTCTTCAAATCCCCTCGCCGCCCTTCTGGGCGACGTCGGATATTCGAGACCTATAACTTCATGACTTGACGAATAGTGCTCGCCACCTCTTCGAAAGCGGCATCACCATCAGGGTCGGAGCAGCGCGCCGCGTCGAGCACGCAGCAGTGGATGTGGTCGTTAAGCAGTCCCACCGACACCTCTTGGAGCGCCCTAGTCACCGACGAGACCTGCGTCACGATGTCGGGACACCAACGGTCGTCCTCAACCATCTTGCGAAGACCTCGCACCTGTCCCTCAATCTTGGTGAGGCGAGCTAGATAGTCCTCTTTTCCCGAGGCGTAGCCGCGCACGGGACGCTTCAATTTAGCGCGGGCAATGGGTCGGAGATCACCATTGCCGTGAGTAGCGGCGGTGATGGTCACGAGCGACGCCCTCCCACCGGTACGCGATTCTCATCTTCCAGGAACTCACGCACTTGGCGATATCCGTCGTCATCAATGCCGCCCTTGGCAAGGCGCTCTTCAAGGATTCCCCATGCCCCGGCCCCCTGGTCGTGAGCGAGACGCCGCGATCCGCTGGTGACTGCCAAGTACAACACCGAAGCAATGAAGCTCCAAAACACCAACGCCATAAGCCACATGCCGACTAGACCCCATCCGGACCATCCACTGCCATATTCGAACATCAACGTCGCATCTCCTTTTACTTCTCACCATCGATTCCACTACTACTCTGCCTCGCTATACCCCTGGGGGGTAGGGCCATTGGTCATTTCGTACTCGCTTAGCACTGATGGTTTGGGCGCGACGAACCATTGGCAGGGTCATCGCCAGTTCATCGCCGTGGGAACGATTTTCAACTCGTCGCCATGTCGATGAAGTTCATCACTGCCAGCACGAGGTCGAATCGCCTACGACTCCCGATCTCTCACGTCAGCGCCCGACGGGTGATCCTCCAGGATTCCTTCGATTTAGCGGGGTGGATCCGCCGTCGTCATCATTTCGTTGAGTCGATTACCAAAATCGTGCGATAACGATTCTTGAGCGCGGGGCCGTCCTACTTCGGCTACTCGCCACCACCACACGACACGGTCCTCCAGGTAGTAGTCCACGCGGAAGCGCGAAGACCCGGAGGAATAGCCCAACGAAAGAAGTCCGACGAACGCGAACGCGTAGATGACGGCGGTACCGACATCGGAAGCTCCCGAAGTGTAAGGCCCACCAAAGCCTTCGGCGGTCGACCAAATTCGACTGAAGACGATAAGGGCCACGTAGGGGAGTTTGCGAGCGATGCTGAGAATCAAGGCCAAGGCAATTAGTCTCTCCGCCGTCGCGACGACGTCGACGAAGAAATCGACGCGAGCGCGCTGGGGGTTGATCCAGAAATCAAACCAGCGCCGTAGCCAGGCGGGCTGACCTTGAGCCTGGCCCATCAGGTTGCTCATGTAGTTGGCGCGAAATCCCGGCAGCCACTTGAGGATCGCGTCCACGAGCTACACGACTCCAAAAGTCATGGAAAACAGATCCTATTGCCCGGTGAACACGCTGGCTGAAAGCACTTCGGTTGTAGCTGGAGGCATTTCTCACGCTCCTGTCAACGCGCATCGAAAACAGCCACACGTGCGCATCAAAAACAGCCACACATGG
>VFSW01008237.1_pt1 | contig 14991 bp, 15 predicted proteins | sample 5358111 | NCBI WGS metagenome assembly VFSW01 (sample SAMN11554181, study PRJNA540505) | mine drainage metagenome | isolation source: sediment from site ElyBrook_90M | place: USA: Ely Copper Mine, Vershire, VT | collected 2017 | reverse complement strand
TGGTGTTGCGTCCGAGGGGCTGGGTGGCGCCACCAGACACGAAGTCCCCGAAGATCGCGAGAGTCGCCGCCGACGGCTCGAAGTGGCCGGGAACCCGTGACCACAGGGCCGAGATCGGGGATCCGGGCGTTCCGTCGAGCTCCTCGAAGGACCGCCCTAGGGCGATGCGGGTCTCCACATGGTCGAAGATCGAGTTGTCGAAGCGTTTGGGCATCACACGAAGTGGGCAGTCTTCGGGAGCGGGTACGTCGGGCATCGTCTCCCATGGCGTGGGCGAGGTCAGGTCGCCAGTGCCGAGCGCGGCGTTGACGGTGAGGAATTCCCGACCGTTGGCGTAGGTGGTGGCCCGAGCTTGGGTGACGTGGCCTCCGACGACGGCGAGGTCGGTAACGACGGTGACGTGGGCGCCGAGCGGCGCATAGGAGAGATACTGCGCCGTCGCCCAGATTGTTGGTCGGCCGCTCGCACCCTCGAGCGCAACCAGGGCCGAGGCGAGCCCGCAACCACCGAACAGGAACTGGCCGGGGGTGATCAGGCGTTCGGTCACTTCGAAGGACCAGGTCGACTCGTCCACGCGCGACATGTCGAGGAATTGCTGGGCGTCCATGAAGGCCGAGGTTATCGAAGGACGGAGCCGATTCGGGGCGGTCGCTGGAACGCGAACGCGAGACCGGGCAGACTGGACCGGTGATCGATGCCCGCTTCGTCTACTTGGCGATGCTCCTGTCGTTGGTGGGGGCGTATGGATACATCCGTGACACGCTGCGCGGTACGACCTCGCCCAACCGGGTGACGTGGTCGTTGTGGGGTGTCGAGGGAATCGTTGCGTTCGTCATCGAGATCCAACAGCACGTCGGAACCGCGGCCCTCATGACCCTGATGCTCGGGCTGGTGCCATGCGTGGTGGTGGTCGCGTCGTTTCGGAATCCTCGCGCCGTGTGGCGACTCGGGACGTTCGATCTCGTGTGTGGGTCCCTGTCGGTGATCGGGCTGGTCTTCTGGGGCCTCATCAACGCGCCGACGGTGGCGCTTGTGTCCTTCGTCATCGCGGACCAAGTGGCGGCGCTGCCCACGGTCCGCAAGTCCTGGTTGGCACCGTCCACCGAATCGCCGAGGGTGTTCGTGCTGGGTTCGCTCAACTGTGGGATCACATTGTTGACGCTGCACAGTCTTACCACCGCCGGGGCGCTGTTCCCCGGTTGCATCATGATCGCCGACGCCCTGCTTGGGACACTGATCGTGACCAAGGTTGGACCGCGTCTACGGGGCGAACACCTCACGCCCGCGGTATCGGGGGCGTCGTGACGAGTGGTCTCCCTTCACTGAAGGAGGCGACCGCACGGGGACGGGCCCTGCGCGAGCAGTCCCCGCGGAGTTCGCTCGCGAAACTCGCCGCTCGGCCAGAGGACTACGACGCGGTGGCGCGCCTCATCTGGCAAGGTCAGTCGCGCATTGGTGAGTTGCTGCCCCTGCGCTACTCGAGGATGCTCGCCAGTCCCCTCGCCTTCTACCGAGGCACCGCATTGCTGATGGCCGAGGACTTGGTCCGGGGCCCCAGCACGTCACTCGAAGTCCAGATCTCGGGCGACGCGCACTTGTCCAACTTCAATCTCTTCTCCTCGCCCGAGCGTCGACTGGTGTTCGACGTCGATGATTTTGACGAGACCGATGTCGGACCCTTCGAGTGGGATGTGAAGCGTCTGGTGGCGTCGCTGGCGCTCGCTTCGGCGTACCTAGGTCACAGCCCCGCCCAGCAGGAGAAGGTGGCCGTGGTGGCCGCGCGCGAGTACCGGTTGTCGATGCGTAGTTTGGCCGCCCAGACCCGGCTGAGCGTCTGGTACGCGTCGCTCGACGTGAACGCGGTGGTGAGCGACCTCCGGGGCTACTTCACCGACAACGCGCTGCGCCGCGTCGACCAGGTGGTGCACCTCGCCCAGCGGTCCTCGACCCACGATCACCTGCGCAAGGTCATCACCTACGTCGGCGGGTCGCCGCGCATCAACTCCTCGCCGCCGTTGCTGGTGCCGCTGCCGGAACTCGGTGGCGACCCGTATCTCGAGCGCGCGCAGATCGACGAGATCATCCACGGCTACGGACGGACACTCAGCAGTGATCGCCGGGTGCTGCTCAATCAGTTCAGTGTCGTGGACGCAGCGCGCAAGGTGGTGGGCGTCGGTTCGGTGGGCTCGGAGTGTTACGCCATCCTGCTCGTCGGGCGTGACGAGCGCGACCCGTTCCTGTTGCAGGTGAAGCAGGCGACCACCTCGGTTGTGGCGACGGCTCGCGGCATCACCCCCGACGTTGCGGACGGGGAGCGGGTGGTGGCCGGTCAGCGTCTCATGCAGGCGTCCTCGGACGTCTTCCTCGGGTGGTACTCGCTGGAAGGAACGGCGAACCCACGTTCCTTCTACGTGCGCCAGCTCTACGACGACAAGGGCGCCATCGACATCAATCGCCTCGACGAGAAACTGCTGCTCACCTACGGGCGCCTCTGCGCCTGGGTGCTGGCGCGGGCCCACGCCCGCAGTGGGGGCGCCGCACAGATCGCGGGATACCTGGGCAAGTCCGACGTCGCCGACCAGGCGCTGGCGGCCTTCGCCGTTGCGTACCAAGAACGCACGAGGGCGGACTTCGCCGCGCTCGCGCGCGCCCGGGACGACGGGAGAATTACCGTATCTGGATGACATCGCTGCTGCCCATCCGCTGGCACCCGGTGGAACTGGTGGTCATCATGGCCGTGCTCCTGGCGCAATTCCGCCTGGTGCGTGAGCCGCGTCGTCGGCGGCTCGCGGTCTACGCACTCGCGTCGCTCGCGCTGGTCACGCTCTGGCCGGTCGGTGACCTCGCGGCGTCGGTGTCGCTGACAGTCGCGACGGCGCAACGACTCGTCATCATGTTGCTGGTGGCGCCGCTCCTTCTGCTCAGTTTGCCGACGGCGGCGCTCGTGCGCCTCACCCGTCCACGGGCGGTCGACGTTGTGGTGCACCGCATCACCCATCCGGGCCTCGCGATGGCCCTCGTCACCGTCGTGGGAACCGTGACCCTCATGACGCCAGCCGTCGACTGGGGGGCGCGATCGGCGTTCGGCCGCGACGTGGTACTGCTGGCGACGCTGGCGACCGGTCTCGTCCTCTGGATGCCGGCGCTCGCGATCATGCCGGGGACGCGACACTTGTCGCCCATCGCGCGTGCGGCCTACGTCTTCGTCGCCGCGCTCGTGGTGACCAGCCTCTCCTTCGTCTGGATATTCTCGACCCATTCGCTGTACCCGGGTCTGCACGGCCAGCGTGCGCTGCTGCACCTCTCCCCCCTCGTCGATCAGCAGTTGGCCGGCTTCGTCGCCAAACTGGGCGCCTACATCCCCATGTGGGCCGTCTCGTTCACCATCTTCTCGCGCGCCGATGACCGGGGCACGCCAGTCGAGGAGACGCCGCTGCACTGGGCTGATGTGGAGCGAGAGATGCTCCGTGTCGATCGCCGTCGGGCCCGTGCCCAGCGACGGCGGTCTCATTCTGCGTAGGTTTTGGTAGAATGGAATCTCCGGGGATGTAGCTCAGTTGGTAGAGCGCGGGCTTTGCAAGCCTGAGGTCGTGGGTTCGAACCCCATCGTCTCCACCGTGGACTCGGGAACGAGTCCGGCCGCATCTTCTCGCCCCAGTGATTGCCACCGATGGAATCGATGATGTCGAGGCCACGGGGCCATGCCGTCAGTTCACCCGTTGAGGGGTTGGCCCGATTCTGCAATTGAATCTATGGATCAGCTCCGCACGCGAGTGCGCCGGTCCGCCCTTGCCCGTGGCCTTGTGCCGCCAGGATTCCACCGCCCCTAGGCGGTGCGGACCCTTAACAAGTCTTTAACCGTGCGGAAACATCCGTTCGGCACTATTGGGTCATGAGCTGACCCGAGCAAAGGAGAAACCGTGTACACCGATACCGTCAACACCCTGGGCCTGTACGAACTCTTCACGTGGTGGTCCGGTCTGGAAACCAGCGCCACCGCGGGAACCACCTTGGCTGATTGGGACGCGGTGCCGTACCGCGATGCCTGGTGCTTCTCACGTCGGGAACGAACCGACAGCGAGGCGTACCTGATTCGGGGCACCAGCCTGGTCAATTTCGGCTGGGAGGATGATGACCTCGAGTCGGCGTACCAGATGCTCACCCGGAGTCCGCGTCCGTCGTCGTCCGAAACGCGGGCCGTGCGTCGGCGAACGTGAGCGAGTGACTCGTGTCGCCCTGGTTGGACGTAGCGCCCGGACGTTCACCAAAGTGTTGACCCGCGCCGTTCCTTCAACGTTCGATATCACGGCCAAAATCAAGAACCCCCGGGCCACTGGCCCGGGGGTTCTTGATTGACGAGTGGGGGACTACTCGTGATTGTTGTAGTGCTCACGCCAGATCAGTCGGTAGACCTTGGTCTTGCGCGGGATGGCCCGGAGGCCCGGAATCACCGGCACCAGCAGGAGCAGCGCTGTGAAGGTCATCAACATGGCCCAGATCTGCACGTCGGCGTTGGGACTGGTATTGAACGGCGGAATCTGGTACCAGAAGGAGTACAGCCACAACCACGCCTGGCCAGGGTACTGACCCGTTTCGTTCATCATGCCCCACTGGGAACCGGTGAGGTGCTGCTTGTCGGCGAGTGACCCGAAGTATGTACCGTCGGAGAGGAACAACAACGGCTTCGTGTAGTCGGTCGTGTAGTAGCCAGAACCAGTGATCAGCGCCTGGTCGAGCGCGCCGCTACGCGCCATCTGAGTCAGATCGTTGATCATCACGGGCACCGGACCGGAATTCGTGGAGTTCACCACGACCTGGCCGTTCGACCACGTCATCTTGGTGGCCGCCTTGGTGTAGTCCGCTACCCACCCGTTCTGAGTCGACGCCGAGGCGCTCTTCCACTGGGCCAGCGCTGGCTGGAGGCCCGGAATCGCGGGCTGGGACTGCAGCGGTGCGACAATCAAATCCTTGACCGTGTTGATCGGGATGTGCACACCGACCCATTTGCCCAGCGTGAGTGGCCCGAGCTGCTGGCCGACCGCGGCGTGGTTGTACGGCGCACCATAGCTTGCGGTGATTGAGGTACCGTTCAACTCCATGAGAGCGGTCTGGGCGAAGTCGATTGGATCGGCGTTCGACCAGGACTTGACGGTGACGGCCTTCTCGTCGGGTGAACCGAAGAAGACGGCCAGGAGCAGGGTGAGCATCGCGACGATGACGATCGCGATCGTGCCCTCCTTGATGATGTCGTAGGGACTGTAGCCACCCTTGTATTCGGGTGCGTCTACGTCGGGGCGGAATGCTTTCTTCGACATTACGCCACCTTCGTTTCGTCTTCGTACGGTGGAACGACGCCCTTAACGCGGACCATCAGCACGTGGAGTGCGGTGAGCAGCACGGCCGCGATGGGCAGCAGAACGATGTGCCACATCAGCATTTGGCCGAAGTTCAAGACGTTGAAGAAGGCACCGCCGCCGGTGGCGTTGATGCCGTCCTTCGCCTGAGTGGAGATCCACTGGCTGTCGAAGTTGGTCTGAGAGACGTAGCCGGTCAGCCCGGTGACGATCGAGGTGATGAAGGTCACCACGCCGGTCATCCAGGTGAAGGTGCGCCCGCCACGCCATGCGCCCATGAAGAACTTGCCCCAGAGGTGCACGACCATCGCGAAGAAGAAGATCTCCACGCTCCAGAGGTGCAGGGAGTTGACGAAGTGTCCGATGAACGACTGGTGCCACCAGAGTGGTCCGCGGATCGCCAGAATCACACCGGTGCCGATGACCACGATCAGGGCCGCCAGCGTCGCGACACCGAAGACGTAGATCCAGGATGAGACGTAGGCGGGCTGAGTGTCGGGGAGCAACTTTTCCGGCGGCAACTTACCCTCGACGCGCTTGCGAAGCCGCGTCGTCCATTGCCGGTCTATTTCAGTGGTGCTCATCGGTTCTCCTTACGACGGCTCTTGCCGGGGAACGGGAGCAGCAGTGCGGCCACGAAGGTCACGACCATCAGACTCACCACGATGAGGTTGCCGACGCTCACCAGGATGAAATGCCAGTGTAAATAATGACCGTAGCCATCAAGATTGATAATCGAACCCAGCAAACTCATGTGTCGCTCCCTGTTCCTTTTAACTCTGAAACTAGTGTTCCAGTGCCGAGCACGTAGGAACTAGGGACCAAAGGCCCGTGTTCGACACCGAGTAATTACTTGGTCCTGCGCGTGCCAGGCTCACGGTCATGGGCGCTCTGGCGAAGGTGGAATTGCGTCACCCCGATGGCGAGCGACGTCGCCCCCGCGACGTGCAGTTCCACCAGCCACGCGGGTAGGTGCGTCAGATACTGGGTGGCGCCGATTCCCGCTTGGATGAGCGAGATGATGACCAGACGCCGAACGCCGAGCTTGAGTGGCGTGGGGGCCCCACTGTTCCAGATCGCGAAGACCAGTCCGGTGACCAGACCGATGAACAGGACCGCGGCGAGCGAGTGCACCCACGCGGCGGACGACAACGAGAAGGGGAGGCGGCGGGCCACTAACTGCCCCTGGGACGAGCCGGCGTGCGGACCCGAGCCCGTGGTCATGGTGCCGGTCACGATGAGCACCGCGAAGGGAACCCACAGCAGTCGGGCGATCAGTCGGAAGTGCGGATCGCGCACATCCGAGCGCGCGCCGGGCCCGTACACGTACTTCGAGCGGTGGTAGAGGACGGCACCCACGACGACCATCGAGAGGGAGAGGACCATGTGCAGTGCGACGAGCCACGGGTTGAGTTTCGAGTAGACGACGAAGGCACCGAGTATCGCGTCAGCGAAGACCCCACCGATGAGCATGCCCGACAGGATGAGGAGGTCGCGGCGGCGCACTTCGCGCAGCAGCGCCGCGATGAACGTTGCGACGGTCACGAGGACCAGGGTGACCGTGACGATGCGGTTGCCGTACTCAATGAGGGGGTGGATGCTCCACGAACCGGTCAGGCGGTGGTGATAACAGGTCGGCCAGTCCGGGCAGCCCAACCCCGAGCCGGTCAGCCGCACGGCCGCCCCCGACAGGACGATGACGATCATCGAGAGGAAGGAGGCGAAGGCAAACCAACGAAATACTGGACCCGAGACCGGGCGGCGTCTGGAAGAAGGCACTTTCGTAGCCTAGAGATTCTGTACTCGTAGAATGCCCCTTGTGACAATTTTGGCCCCGACCACCCGACCTCTTGCGGATGTCCTCAAGGGCTATGTCGCTCTCACGAAACCGCGGATTATCGAGTTGTTGCTCGTGACCACGATTCCGACGATGGTGGTCGCGGCCAACGGCATCCCGGGGCTCTGGCTCATTGTCACCACGCTGGTAGGTGGAACTCTCGCCGCCGGTGGCGCCAACGCGCTCAACATGGTGATCGACCGTGACATCGACGCCATCATGGAGCGGACGAAGAAGCGTCCCCTCGTCACCGGGGTCATGACGCCGCGAGCGGCCACGATCTTCGCGTTCTCGCTCGAAGTCGTCGCCTTCGCCGTCCTTGCGATCTGGGTCAACCAGTTGTCGGCGTGGCTGGCGATGTCCGCGACGGCGTTCTACGTGGTCGTCTACACACTGTGGTTGAAGCGTCGTAGCAAGCAGAACATCGTGATCGGCGGCGCGGCGGGCGCGGTGCCGGTGCTGATTGGGTGGGCGGCAGTCACCAATTCACTGACCTGGACCCCGGTGCTCTTGTTCCTCGTCATCTTCATTTGGACCCCTCCGCACTTCTGGGCGTTGGCGGTGCGCTACCGCGACGACTACGAGGCGGCCAACGTGCCGATGATGCCCGTGGTGGCGTCGCTGCGCCGCACCACCCTCGAAATCCTCATCTACTCGGTGATCATGTGGGCGCTGACGGTGCTCATCGGACCGACGGCCCATCTGGGCTGGATCTACGCCGTCTCAGCGACGGTGCTCGGTGGACTCTTCACCTTCTACGCCTTGCGTCTCTACCGCAATGCGCGCCACGACCGCGCCGATGTCGCGGAAGCGATGCGACTCTTCCACTTCTCGATCACGTACCTCACGGCACTCTTCGTTCTCATGGCGGTCGACGTTCTTGTCCGATTCCGCTAAGCCCCGCCGGGGACATCCGTCCCCGATGATGTTCATTTCAATCGGCCTGGGGGCGGCGCTCGCCGTCGCCTTGATCGTGGTGGTATCACTCCTCACCGGCGGCACGGTGAAGCCGACCGGTAATCAGCCCGTCAACGCCATGGTCGGCAAATCGGTGAAGAGTTTCCGTCTGGCCGGCCTCAACGGGGGATCGATCAGTGCTCCTTATTCCCAGGGCCACCCGACCGTGCTGATCTTCTTCGCCAGTTGGTGCGGACCCTGCAAGGCCGAGATGCCCAAGGTCGCCGCCTACCTACGCAGTCACAACGAGGGCTCGGTGCGCATCGTCGGCATCGACACCAACGACCAGCGGGGGAACGGCCGCAAGTTCGTGAGTGATGCGGGGGTGACGTTCCCGGTCGCCTTCGACCCGAGCACCACCATCTCGAACGGCATCTTCCAACTCCAGGCGATTCCGGACACCGTGTTCGTCAACGCCCAGGGCGTGGTGACGCAGGTGTATCAGGGGGCGATCCCCACCGGTCAATTGGCCCAGGACATCGCCGCGCTCAAGCGCGCTTAGTCGAACCGGAAGGTCCGCGCCGCGAGGAGCGGTGCGAGGACCGCCCACGCCAGCAGCGCGATCCAGTCCGACAGGGTGGGGGCGATGCCCTGTCCGAAGACCCGGTGTAGTCCCTCCGCCATCGCGCCCGAGGGGAGCGCGATCACGAGCCGCTGGATCGCACTGGGCAGCGACGTCACCGGCACCACGATGCCCGAGAGCAGCAGGAGTACCAGGTACAGCCCGTTGCTCGCCGCGAGATTGACTTCGGCGCGCAGGCGCCCCGCGAGCGCCAGACCGATCCCGGCACAGCCCGCCGACCCGAGGATCAGCAGGCCGGCCACCTGGAGCCCGCCCGTCGCGCCACCGCGAGGATGCCAGCCGATCGCCAACGCGACCGCCGTGAGGATGACGACCTGGATGGCTTCGGTCACGAAGACCCCGGTGATCTTGGCGCCGATGAGACGCCGTCGCCCGAGGGGGGTGACGTGCAGGCGTCGCAGCACACCGAAGGAGCGCTCGAAGCCCGTGGCGATCGAGAGCGCCACCAGTGACGTCGAGAGCACGCAGAGGGCCAGTATCCCTGGCGCGATGAAGTCGACCCGACTCTTGGTCGGAGTGGTGGTGACGTTGGCGAGGGAGAAGAAGACGAGCAGCAGTACCGGTATTCCCACGGTGAGCAGGAGGGTTTCGCCGCGTCGAACCGTCATCCGCACCTCGGCGCGCGTCTGAGCCCAAAAGGCCTTCACGAGCCGACCTCGCCGCGGTCATCGGCAATCAGTTCGAGGTACCGCTCCTCGAGTGAGGCTCGCGTGCGCAGCGACGACAGGCTGGCGCCGACACTCGTGAGGTAGGCGCTCACCGTGGCGATGCGTTCGGGGCTCGACTCGGTCGCGCACCGCAGTCGCAGCGGTCCATCGAGGGTGACCATGCAACCGAGGGCGCCCGACAGGCCGTCGGGATCGACCGGGATCGAGACTTCGAGAATCATCTCGGGTCGCCCGGCCAGCTCGTCGAGACTGCCGTGGGCGACGACGTGGCCGCGATGAAGGATGACCAGTCGGTCGGCCAACCGTTCGGCCTCGTCGAGTTCGTGGGTGGTGATGAGCAGGGCACAGCCCCGTGCGCGCTCTGACTCGATGATCGAGCGAATCACCTGACGACCTTCGGGGTCGACCGCAGTGGTCGGCTCGTCGAGCACCAACACCCGGGGCCGTCCAATCAGGGCGAGGGCCAGCAGCGTGCGTTGCTGTTCGCCGCCGCTCAGGCGCCGCCACGGCGTCGTCTGACAGCCTTCGAGGTCGAGGAGTCCCAGGAGCTCTTCGGGATCACGAGCCACTTCGTAGTACGTGGCGGTCAGTTCAAGGACCTGGCGCGGAGTCATGGGGAACCAGACACCACCGCGCTGGAGGAGGGCGCCGGTGCGGATGGCGACCTCGTGGTGGTCGCGCAGCGGGTTGAGCCCGTGCAGGCGCACGGTCCCCGACGTCGGGGACCGAAACCCGAGCAGCGTCTCCACGAGGGTGGTCTTGCCGGCGCCGTTCGGGCCGAGCAACGACACGACCTCGCCGTAGGACACGGCGAGGCTGACGTCGTCGACGGCCCGCAGGTCACCGAAGTCGACGACCAGATGATTGATCTCCACGGCGTTACTCACGTTCATTGAACCTAGACGGTTCCCACGTGGCCGAGCGCGCCCCTCGGTAGGCTGGCGGGCATGATCGATCTCGTCCAGCTGCGCCGCGAACCCGAATTCGTCAAGGCCGCCCTGGCCCGGCGCGGGGTCTCGTCGGCAATCCTGGACGGCATCATCGCTCTCGACATCGAGCACCGCCGTCTACTCCAGGAGACCGAAGGATTGCGCGCCGAGGTGAAGGAGCTCTCGCGCCAAGTGGGTGAGGCGCGACGCAACAAGGAGACGGTGCTCGCCGACGAGTTGACGGCCCGGAGCCGGGCGCTCGGCGATGAGGAGCGCACCGCCACCGAGGCGTCCGAGCAGGTGGCCGAGGTGCTGCGGGCCGATCTGTTGCTCATTCCGAACCTGCCCGCTCCCGAAGTGCCCGACGGACTCGACGAGAGTGCCAACGTTGAGATGCGCCGATGGTGGGTCGGCATGGATGCCGGTTTGGCCCAGCCCACGTACGCCGATCACCAGCGCGTCGCCCACTGGGACATCGGTCGCGAGTTGGGGATCCTCGACCTCGAGGCGGGGGCTCGACTCGCGGGCTCGATGTTCCCGCTCTACCGGGGGGCCGGTGCACGCTTGGTACGCGCGCTGGGGTTCTTCGCCCTCGACCGGCACACGAGTGACTACGAGGAGATTCGACCGCCGAGTTTCGCGTTGACCGAGACGATGATGTCGACCGGTCACCTCCCCAAGTCGGCCGACGACATGTACGCCATCGAGCGTGACGACTTGTGGGCGATTCCTACTGCTGAGGTGCCGCTCACGTCGATGCACCGCGGCGAGATACTCGACGAAGCCCGTTTGCCAGTGCGCATGACGGCCCAGACCGCGTGCTTCCGGCGCGAAGCCGGCGCCGCTGGGCGTGACACCCGGGGACTGCTTCGCGTGCACGAGTTCGACAAGGTCGAACTCTTCGCCTACTGCACGCCCGACCAGGCCGAGGCGGCCCACGCCGACATCTTGGCGCGCGCCGAGGGCCTGCTGCAGGAACTGGGACTGACCTATCGACTGCTCGACCTCTGCGCGGGCGACCTCGGGACCTCGTCGGCGCGCACCATCGACCTCGAAGTGTTCAGCCCCGGGGTGGATCGCTGGCTGGAGGTCTCGTCGGTCAGCTGGTTCCGTGACTTCCAGGCCCGCCGGGCGAACGTTCGTTACCGCACGAGTGACGGTTCGACTGCGTTGGTGCACACGGTGAACGGTTCGGCGCTCGCGTGGGCTCGAATCTGGGCCGCGCTCGTCGAAACCTATCGTCAGCCCGACGGTTCGGTGCAACTGCCCGAGGTGCTGGCCCCCTACCTGGGTGGCCAGACCAAGATCAGGCCCCGGGCTTAGCAAACTCCAGGCGGTACCCGACACCACGCACGGTGGTGAGGTACTTCGGGTTCTTCGGATCGCTCTCGATGAGGGTGCGCAGACGCTTGACGTGGACGTCGAGGGTCTTGGTGTCACCGACGTAGTCGCTGCCCCAGACCCGGTCGATGAGGACTTCGCGGGTCAGCACCCGTCCCGGGTTCTCCAGCAGCAGGCGCAACAGCGCGAACTCCTTCTTTCGGAGCTTGATCTCTTCGCCGTTGACGAAGCAGCGGCGCGCGTCGATGTCCATGTGGATGGCGCCGAGCTTGATCTCCTCGTCGGGCTCCGCGGCGACGTCGTGGTTCTCGCGACGGCGCAGGACGGCCCGCATTCTCGCGACGAGTTCGCGCAGCCGGTAGGGCTTGGTCACGTAGTCGTCGGCGCCGAGTTCGAGCATGAGGACCATGTCGACCTCCTCGCCCTTCGCGCTGACGATGATCACCGGCACTTCACTGCCGGCACGGATCGCGCGACAGACGTCGAGCCCCGACATCTTCGGCAGCATCAGGTCGAGCAAGACGATGTCGAAGGGTTCGCGGTGGAACAGGGACAGGCCCTCCTGTCCGTCACGCGCGACCGCCACGTCGAACCCCTCACGGGTGAGACCGATCGTCAACGCGTCGATGAACGACTCCTCGTCCTCCACGACGAGGACGCGAATCCGTTTCTCGGCCGGGGCGCTCTTGCTCATCGGTGATTGACCGGCAGTTCCAGGCTGAAGGTCGAACCCTCTCCCTCGCGGGACTCCACGATGACGTTGCCCCCGTGGTTCTGGGCAACGTGGCGCACGATGCTGAGCCCGAGGCCGGTGCCGCCGGTCTCGCGAGCCCGGCCCGGATCGACGCGGTAGAACCGCTCGAAGATCCGCTCGAGATCCTTGGCGGGGATGCCCACGCCGCGGTCCTTGATCTCCACGGTGACGAAGGGGCCGGACTCACCGTTCTCGTCGATTCGCGTATCCGTGCGCTCGGTGGTGATCGTCACGGTCTCGTTCTCGGGTGAGTAGACGACGGCGTTCTCGAGCAGCGCGTGCACCGCGGAGATCAACTGCCGTCGATCGCCGAAGACCACGAAATTAGCCTCGGGTTCGTCGAATTCAATCTTGACTCCGTGCTGTTCGGCCGCGGTGCGGATCCGTTCGATGGCGTCGGCCACGATCAGTGAGACGGGCAGTGGCTCGCGGACCGGGGACCCCTCACCTTCGATGCGGGACAAGTCGAGGAGGTCCTCGATGATTCGGTTCACACGGAAGGCCTCGGAGTTGATCCGGTCGGCCAGTCGGTGGGCGACTTCGGGGTCGCGCTCGAACTGCAGGGTCTCGGCGAGTAGCCCGAGTGCCCCCATCGGCGTCTTCAACTCGTGCGAGACATTGGCGATGAAGTCGCGGCGAATCTCCTCGAGGCGGCGACGCTCGGACACGTCCTCGATCACGGCCAGCACGCCGAGTGGACGCCGTCCGTCGTCAATCACCGAGGCGCGCACGGTGAGGGTCCGCCTCGGTGGTCCGTAGATGTCAAGCGTCCGCTCGGCGACGCCATTGGACCAGCCTTCGGCGAGCACGTCGGTGACGGCCTGCGCCGCGATGGCGTCGCCATACCGACTCGTCATGAGGGCCTCGGCCTGCTGGTTGCGGAAGATGACCCCGCCACTTTCATCGCACAATACGAGTCCGAGCGGCAGCGTGTCGAGCGAGCGACGAAGGCGCACCGTCTCGGCACTTGATTCGCTGACCGCCGTGGTGGCGGCGCCAGTGACCTCCTCGAGGTAGCTGAGCGCCGTCTCGACCTTGCCGTTGTCGTCGTGCGGCTCGACTCCCAGCCGCGAACCCAGGGCCGTCAGGCGCTGTGCGATGGCGCGATGGCCACGGCGTCGATTGATGAGCACGCCGACCAGCACGCCGAGGAGCAGCACGCCCGCTGCCGCAGCGTAGATGGCGAGGGGCGGCCAAGTGGCGAGGAGATGGGTGGTCGTGGCGAGGGTCACGGAGCCATTCTCGCAGACGGTGACGCCACGAAGGAGTTTGCGACCGTTGTGGACTCCCCAATGGAAAGCGGAACCGACATGTACCTCGCCGACGTCAGACTCAATCCCTCAACTTCGGCCCTGCCGGGCAGCGCTGCACTGCAGCAACTCGCCAACGGCATTGCCGCGTGGGCGCTGGTGGGCGCCCTCATTGCGTTGTTGCTGGGTGCCGGGATGTGGGCGGTGGGCAGCCACACCCAAAACGCGCATCAGTCGTCGCAGGGTCGCCGGGCGGTCGTCACCTCACTCGCCGCGGCAGTCCTGATTGGCGCGGCACCGACGCTGATCAACTTCTTCTTCAAGACCGGCCTGAGCGTCCACTGATGGGTCACCTGATGTGCCTCTTCAACCCAGCTGCGTGCGTCGCCACCAGTGTGGCCAAGGCCACCCTCGGGGACTTCTTCGACGCGTTCACCAGTTGGATCATCGCGAGCGTCCAATGGTTTCTCTCCGCCGCGGGTCACGTACTCAACTCGGCGAGCGATCCGACGACGATCCTGCGCTCGGCCAATCAAGAGTTCGATGTGTTGCTGAGCATTTCAGCACCGCTCATGATGATCGGACTGTTGGTGGCGACCTTCGAGGCCCTACGTCGTGGTGACGCCGCCTCCCTATGGCGGGTGTACCTGGGCGTCGCCCCGGCGGCGGTGCTCGCTATTGCGGTTGCGCGTCCGCTGGCCGGTCTCGTATTGAGCGCGGTTGACCAGCTCTCATCGGGCGCCGCGAGCACGGTCGTGGTGCACGAGCACGGGCTCACCCGCTCGCTCATGTCGATGACGGCCTCGACCCCGGGCTTTGGTCTCTTCGTGCTGGCGCTCGGTGTCGTGGTGGGGACGTGGCTGCTATGGTGTGAGTTGATCGTGCGCAGCGTCGTCCTGACCCTGTTGCTCGTGCTCGTACCCGTCATCATCCCACTGGTGACCTTTCCGGCGGCCCGGCGTCTCGGTGCCCGTCTCGCAGAGACTTTCCTCGCCATCGCGGCGAGCAAGTTCCTCATCGTGGTGACCCTCTCACTGGGCCTTGATGAACTTCGTGGTTCCTCGCCCACCCAGTTGGTGACCGGCGCCGTCACCCTGATTCTGGCCGCCGGTACGCCGTTTGTGCTCTTGCGGGTGATCCCCTTCCTGGAACAGTCCGCCGTGCACCAGCTCGAAGGCGTGCGGTCACGGTTCTCGCGGGCGGCGACCAGTCTGCCGTCGTCACCGGTTGCGGCTGCCGCCCGGTCGCTGCTTCCCGATGTCGCCGTGCCCGGACCGCCGGAACGCACCGCGGACCTCGGACTCGGGATGTGGCAGTC
>VFSW01008236.1_pt1 | contig 14992 bp, 13 predicted proteins | sample 5358111 | NCBI WGS metagenome assembly VFSW01 (sample SAMN11554181, study PRJNA540505) | mine drainage metagenome | isolation source: sediment from site ElyBrook_90M | place: USA: Ely Copper Mine, Vershire, VT | collected 2017 | reverse complement strand
ACGTTCCCCGCCCGCACCGCCTCAACCAGGCCCGCCACCCCCAGGAACGAGCCCGCGCGCAGTTCGATCGGGTCGCAAAACGCGTCGTCCACCCGCCGCAGGATCACGTCCACCTGCTTCAGTCCTTCCAGCGTTTTCAAAAACACGCGGCTGTCGCGCACCGTCAAATCGCCGCCCTGAGCCAGCGTGAAACCGAGGTAACGGGCCAGGTAGGAATGCTCGAAGTAGGTTTCGTTCAGCGGTCCGGGCGTCAGCAGCACAACCCGCGGGTGATTCTGCATCCCGGGCGAGAGGTGCAGCAGATTGTTGCGAAACGTCCGGAAAAACGCCGCCAGACGCTGCACCTGGAACTCCCGGAACAGATCCGGAAAAGTCTCCGCCTGCACGATCCGGTTCTCAAGCGCGTACCCCGCCCCCGATGGCGCCTGCGCCCGATCCGCCAGCACCCACCATTGCCCGTCGGCGGAGCGCGCCAGATCCACGGCCAGCAGATGAAGATAGTTGTTATCCGGCACGGGGATGCCGTGACAGGCGCGCAGAAATCCCGGATTCGCGAACACCACGGCGGGCGGAAGATGGCCGCCCCGCAGCAGCCTCCGCTCACCGTACAGATCCCCCAGTATCCAGTTCAGAAGCCGCGCCCGCTGGATCAGCCCCGCTTCGAGCGCCCTCCATTCGGTGGGCGAAATCAGAATCGGAATCGCATCCAGGCTCCATGGCCGGTGCATCCCCAGAGGATCGCCGTATACGTTGTAGGTGACGCCATTCTCGCGAATGCGCTGCCGCGCCGTGGTCCAGCGCCGGTCCAGTTCTTCATGGCCGAGTCCCGAGAGCGACGCCATATAGCCGTCCCAGTGCGGGCGGAACACGCCGGGCGCGCTCAACATCTCGTCGTAGATCCCCGGCGCCGGGCTATAGCCGTCGCCAAGATGTGGAGGAACGAGAGTGTCGACCGAGATGCTCATTGAAAGGTTGATAACGACGCCGATCCGGTCAGGGCGACCGGCGCAGATCGAGCGTGAACGGAAACTCCCGATTGCGCTCTTCCACCGGCGGCTTCATCGGACCCGGGGAATGGCCGATGCCGCTGAACCGGGCCAGACGCCGGCTCTCCGCCTCATAGGCATTAACCGGAAACTGTTCGCTCGCTCTTCCGCCGGGATGGGACACGTGATAAGTGCAGCCCCCGATTGCACGCCCCGCCCATGTGTCCAGGATATCAAACACCAGCGGCGTATGAACCGGGATGTTGGGATGCAGGCACGCCGGCGGCTGCCAGGCCCTGTAGCGCACGCCCGCCACGAATTCCCCCGAAACACCCGTGGGATGCAGCGGCACGGGGCGGCCGTTGCACAGGACGGTGAAGCGGGGGTCCATCATGCCCGAAACCTTCACCTGCATTCGCTCCACCGACGAATCCACGTTGCGCGCCGTGCCCCCGGCCGAGGTCTCTTCGCCCAGCACATTCCAGGGTTCGAGCGCGTGCCGGAGTTCCAGGTGAATCCCGTTCTTCGAGATCGAGCCGATGGAAGGAAAGCGAAACTCCCTGTGCGGCGCGAACCACTCGCTCTTGAACGGATAGCCGGCTTCGCCCAGTTCCGCCAGCACATCGTCGAAATCGCTTTCGATGAAGTGCGGCAGCATGAAGCGATCGTGGATCGCCGTTCCCCAGTACACCAGCGGACGCTTGTAAGGCTGCTCCCAGAAGTGCGCGATCAGGGCCCGCACGAATAATTGCTGCGTGAGACTCATGCGCGCGTGCGGCGGCATTTCGAACGCGCGCAACTCCACCAGACCCAGGCGCGAGGAAGCGGAGTCCGGCGGATACAGCTTGTCGATGCAGAGTTCGGTGCGATGCGTATTCCCCGTCAGGTCGATCAGCAGGTTGCGGAAAATGCGATCCACCAGCCATGGCGCGATGTTCTCCTGGCCCTTGTCCGGCACCTGGCTGAACGCGATTTCGAGCTCGTAGAGAGAATCCATGCGCGCCTCGTCCACGCGCGGATGCTGGCTGGTGGGGCCGATAAACAGGCCCGAAAACAGATAGGAGAGCGATGGATGGTTCTGCCAGAACCCCACCATGCTGCGCAGCAGATCGGGACGGCGCAGAAACGCGCTGTCCTCCGGCACGGCCGCGCCGATCACCACGTGATTGCCGCCGCCGGTGCCCGAATGCCGCCCGTCGAGCATGAACTTCTCCGTGCCCAGACGCGACTCGCGCGCCAGTTCGTAAAGCCCGGTGGTATTCACGACCAGTTCGTCCCATGACGACGCGGGCTGGATGTTGACTTCGATCACGCCGGGGTCGGGCGTGACTTTGAGTACCGAAATCCGCGGATCGTAAGGCGGCGTATAGCCCTCGATCGTGACCGGCATCGCAAGATGCGCGGCGGTATCCTCGATGGCGGCCACCAGGTCGAGATAGTCCGCCAGATACTCGACCGGGGGCATAAAGAGGCACAGCTTGCCCTCGCGCGCCTGCACGCAGAGCGCCGGCCGCGACACCCACGGCGCGGATTCGCCCTTCTGCGGCGGCCTGGTTCTGGCGACCGCGGCGCGCGGCGACTTCGGCGCCGTCTTATGCACCTGTTCAGTGAATACCTGCCGCTTGCGCAGCGGTTTTTCGGGAAGTTTGTCTCGCTGCGCGAAGGGGTCGGGATCGAAGCTCCATTCCACGTCTTCGGGTTTGGTCCACGGCAGCGATTCGAGCGGCAGCCGGTAGCCCATGGGCGAATCGCCCGGAACCAGGAAGAGGCGTGGCGCGGCCAGGAACCATGGCTGGCTTGTCCAATAAGCCGTCCCGCGCGCGCCTGGCATGCGCCGCAGCGGCAGCACGTAGCCGATGGTCTTGCCCAGTCCCTCTTCGAAAACGCGCGCCAGCTGCGCGCGCTCGATCGGGTCTTCCAGTTTGGAATTCAGCGGATCGAGATTCGCCGGCAGCTTCCGTTCTTTCCACAGGTAGTAGAAGACGTCTTCATACGCGGTCATGATGAACGACGAATCCACCTGCAGACGCCACGTCAGGGCCTCTAGAAATTTACGCGCGTCCGCGGCATTGTATTTCCAGGCGCCAGTGTCACTCGCGAGCAGCGACGCGTCTTCCCAGATCGGAACCCCGTCCTTGCGCCAGTAGCAGCCGAGCGCCCAGCGGGGCAGCGGCTCCCCCGGATACCACTTGCCCTGGCCGAAATGCAGCAGCGCGCCAGGCGCGAAACGGTCGCGCAGCTTGAGGAAAAGGTCCGTGGAAAGCCTGCGTTTGTTCGGCCCGAAAGCGCTCGTGGTCCACTCGGCGCCATCGGCGTCGTCGATCGAAACGAAGGTCGGCTCGCCGCCCATGGTCAGCCGGACATCTCCCGCGCGCAGCTTTTCATCCACGCAGTGACCCAGCGCGGCAATCTCCGCCCACTGCTGTTCGCTGTAAGGTTTGGTGACGCGCGGCGACTCGAAGATCCTGCGCACGGTCATCTCGTGCAGGAATTCGGTTTCGCATTCGTCGAGCGCGCCCGAGATGGGCGCGGCGCTCACCGCCCAGGGGGTGCAGGCGAGCGGAATGTGGCCTTCGCCGGCGAGCAGCCCCGAAGTCGGATCGAGCCCCACCCAGCCCGCGCCCGGCAGATAGACTTCGGTCCAGGCATGAAGGTCGGTGAAGTCGGCGGTGGGTCCGGCCGGGCCTTCGAGCGGCTTCACATCGGGCGCCAGCTGGATCAGATACCCGGAAACGAAGCGCGCCGCCAGACCCAGATGACGCAGAATCTGAACCAGCAGCCATGCCGAATCGCGGCAGGAGCCCGTGCGCAGCGTGAGCGTCTGCTCGCAGGTTTGAATGCCGGGCTCCATCCGGATCACGTAGCCGATTTCACTTTGCAGGCGCTGATTGAGGGCGATGAGGAAGTCGATGGTTCGGATCTTTTCGCGCGAGACTTTCGCGAGCCAAAGGGTCAGCTCCGGCCCGGCGGGCTCCACTTCGAGAAATGCGCGCAACTCGCGCGCCAGCGCCTCGTCGTACTCGAACGGGCAATTTTCCGCGGCTGGTTCGAGGAAAAAATCGAACGGATTGTAAACCGCCATCTCCGCCACCAGATCCACTTCGACCAGAAACTCCGTGGTGGGCTCCGGGAAGACCAGGCGGGCGAGGTAATTGCCCTGCGGGTCCTGCTGCCAGTTGATGAAATGGTTTGCCGGCCGGATCTTCAGCGAATAGGCGAGGATCGGCGTGCGGCAGTGGGGCGCGGGCCGAAGCCGCACGACCTGAGGACCGAGGTTGATCCGGCGGTCGTATCGATATTCCGTCCTGTGATTCAGCGAAACGTGAATCGCCATATTTTTGAGTGTTGGAAAATCGGCTCACCGACGGGGGGAGACGGCGTCCGGGAGGCGCCCGCTAAAGGTTCAGATTAGCATGGGGCTCTTGACATCGCGCCGCGGATTGACAAACGATAGTACCCATGAAAAGCATCGCCTTCGTTGGTTTGCTCACCGTTTTAGCTGCCGCCCCGTCGTTCAATCGGGCATTCGGCCAGGCCGCCCCCGTGGTGGGCGTGGACGACCCCGCGGCCCTGTTCACGGATAAAGATCCCGTACTCAACCGCAACAAGCAGGCGGCCATGCACATCGTCATCGACCTGCTCGAAGCCGGCCATTGGAGCGAGGCCGACAAGTGGCTCACCGAGCGCTACATTCAGCACAACCCGGCCTTCGCCTCCGGCCGCGAGACCATCATGAAGGCCTTTGGCGCCAGACCCGGCCGTCCGCTGCCCGCATCTCCCGCCGACTGGAAGACGAAAGTCGTCGCCGTCCTCGCCCAGGGCGATCTAGTGTGAGTGGACACGCGCAGCCAGTTGCACGATCCGCGTAACCCCGGCCAGACCTACACCACCACCCACTAATACATGTGGCGCTTCGTCGACGGCAAGGCCGACGAGCACTGGGACGAAGGCCGCATCAATCCGCCTGCGCCCAAGCCGTAATTGGCGTGCTGGGAGCGACGGATCGCGGTGAGGATTGGGTCGCTCCTGGCCTGGGAGAATTGTCAAGGGTGCAAGTTCCTTCAAAAACCTCGCAATGAGCCGTATTGTGCTGACGAGCCGCTGACACACGCTCTCCAATCGGCTACGCTGAAAATATGACCGCCGTCGTCAACAACAAGACCGGGTTGGTGGTACCGCCCAGCGTGCGCCGCCTGGCTGGCCTTAAGAACGGGGACGAGGTTGAGTTCAGGGTTTCCGGGGGCGTGATCAACATCATCCCGAAGCATCCGTCCGGCGACGATGAATACACGCCCGCCGAGCGGCGCGTGATTGACCGCGCTCTTGCTAAAGGCCTGGACGACATCAAGCGTGGACGGTTGCAGGGACCGTTTGCCAGCCAGGAGGAATTCATAGCCTCACTACATCGGGAAGCCAGAAAACTCGAAGCCAAAAAAACGAAACGTCCGGCCAGATGAGGCTCCTCCGGACCAGACATTTCGTCCGCGATTACAGCAAGGCGCCTCAAGCGATTCGACGGGCTTTCGACAGGCAACTGGGGCTCCTCCTGCAGGACCTTCATCATCCCTCGCTGCGGGCGAAAAAGTACGACGAATCCAAACATCTGTGGCAAGCGCGCGTGAACCGCGACTGGCGTTTCTATTTTGTTATCGAAGACGACGCGTATATCCTCACGAGTATCATCCCGCATCCCAAATAAGGCAGGTTTTTGAACCTGAAGAGTTGTTGAACCTGAAGAGAAGAGCGCGGCCCCGGACAGCTTGACGATGAAGAGGTCTTCCGGAATTTCCCTGTCAAGGCTTGGACGATGCCTGGCCTGCGCCAGGCGCCGCGGCGTTCTCCGCATGGGTGTTGAAGCGAATGTCGACCACCGCGTTTTTGCCGAATTGCACTTCCGAGCCGCGCGAGACCAGCGTCGAATAGAGCGCCCAGGCCATTCCGTAATATCCGAAGGCGGTGCCCACGTATCGCGAACTCTGCGCAATGCCGGCGCCCAGCAGCCCGAAGCCCAGGCCGCCTCCCAGCGTCCGTCCCCCCACGTTCTGGCTTTGGCCGACGACTTGCCCGCCCGGGTTCCGGATCGGATCGTTGTCGGCCGCGCGCCGCGCCACCATCACAGCCACCGCTGCCGCGAGAAAACGCGTTTTCGATTCATTCGCCTGGACGCCGCCCTCGCTGTCCACTTTGAGCGGAGTCTTGCCGGTGCTCTCGGCCGCCTGCAGGCTGGCATCGGTCCGGAGCTTCAGTTCGCTTTGCGCCGGACGGGGCGAAGCGGCGGGAGCCGTCTCCCGCAAGCGGACGAACTCCTCGGGCAAGTCGATGTTCTTGAAATTGAAGCGAAGCTGGCCTCCGCGATGGAACCAGCGGGCTCGTTTCGCCTGCACCACCGTGCCTTCGAGGTGCGTGCCCTCCGGCAAGATCAGTTTGCGATCGGCTGAATACACGGGTTCGGCCAGGACCGCCTCCACCTTGTCGCCCTGTTTCGACAACGCCGAGTCCAGGGGCGTGACCAGCCGCGCGTGCGCCACGCTGTCGGCCGGCGGCTGCGTTCCAGCCGGCGCCAGCGATCCCGGAAGCACCGGCTCCGTGCCGAAGCCAAGGGGCTCCAGCAGTTCCGCGTCGAAGCGTGTGCCCTTGCGCAGGTATTGCGGATGCCAGGGCAGCTTCGCCAGCAGGTAATCCTCGACCTTCTCCTTCTTGTCAGGCCCGCGCACCAGACCCGGAATGCTCCTGACCCGGTCCACCTGCCCCTGGATCGCATCCTTTGCGGACTGCTTCGCGGCGCCCAGCACCCCTGTGCCCGGGGTTGCGGTATTTTGCGTTTTCGCGGGGCGCGATGAAACGATGGAGTAGAGTCCGGGGGTTTCCACTGTCCGCAGAGGCAGTTTGCGCCCGTCAGGCATGACCAGCGTGGTGAAGGCGACGGTCGCCGTGCGCAGCGGCGTGAAGTCTCCGCCCAGAATGGCCTGCGCCCTCCGGCCCTTCGAAACGGCCTGCGCGCGGCTCACGGTTCCCAGCACCACCGCCCCGGCAGGGATCTCCTGGCGGTCGAAGGCGTACACCGGATCGAGCACCTTCGCCTCGACCGGCGCGCCCGCGCGCTTGGAAATGCGTTTGGTCAGATACAGGCGAAGCGGCACACCGGCGGGCACCACGACGGCGATTTCCGGCCCCGGACCGGCGTCTCCGGCGGGAGGCGCCGCGGACAGAATGGAGAGCAGCGAAATGGAAAACAACGAGGCCGGCCCGATACCCGTTCCAACACGCATAGTGGCTATTGGACGCAGCAGTACTGTCCGGCGGGTACGGTTTGCGGCGCGGCGCTTTTGCCTCGAAGCAGCGACTTGTAGTACTATCCCGGTGCATGACCAGACGATTCGCATTCCAGATGATCCCCGCCGGCCTGGCTCTGGCGCAAGCCGCCCGGCCCGCCGCGACGCCTTCGGCGGGAAGGCTGAAGCAGTCCCTCGCGCGCTGGTGCTACGCCAAAATCCCGATTGACGATCTGTGCCGCGCGGCGGCGGGAATGGGGATCACCGGCATGGATCTCGTCGGGCCGGCCGACTGGCCCACGCTGAAAAAGTACGGCATCACTTCGTCCATGGTGCAGGGCGCCGGCACGTTCGCCGACGGCTGGAACCGCAAAGAGAATCACGACAAGCTCGAAACGCAGATGCGCGCGAGCATCGCGCAGGCGGCGGAAGCCGGGGTTCCGAACGTCATCACGCTCGCGGGCAATCGCCGGGGCATGAGCGACGACGAAGGCCGCGACAACTGCATTCTCGGTCTGCGCCGCGTGAAGAGTTACGCGGAAGATCATGGCGTGACCATGTGCATGGAACTGCTCAACAGCAAGGTGGATCACAAGGACCACATGTGCGACCACACGGCGTGGGGCGTCAGCGTGGTGCAGGGCGTGGATTCCCCGCGCTTCAAACTGCTCTACGACATCTATCACATGCAGATCATGGAGGGCGATATCATCCGCACCGTCCGCGACAACATCCAGTACATCGCGCACTTCCACGCGGCGGGCGTGCCGGGCCGACACGAGCTGGACGACACTCAGGAACTGCAATGGCGCACCGTCGCGAAAGCCATCGCGGACCTGAATTTTCAGGGCTTTCTCGCGCATGAATTCATCCCGACCAGGGACCCTCTGACGTCGCTGCGCGAAGCCGTCACGCTCTGCACGGTTTGAGGCTGCGCCCGCTATCGCCAGCCCGAGCGAACCAGAACCTTGAAATTCTCCCGCTTGTCATCGACGATTCGAAAAGCTTCGACTTTGATTTTGTGGAATTTGCCGTCCAGGCGCACGGGACTCCGATAGACGAGCTTGTATTGAGACGCGATGCTCTGCATCGCTCCCGCGATAACATCGGGCATCGCCTGGGGGAAGTTCGGAAACCAGGCGAAGCCTCCGCTCGAATCCGCGAGCATCTGGAGAAATGCCCGCGCCTGAAGCAGGCTCATCCTCGCCGAATCGCTGAGATACCCTTCGCCTGCTCCGCGGAACGCCGCGCCTGCGCCCGCGACAAAGACCACGACGCTGACAGCTTCGAGCTTCTTCTTCACGTCGTCCAGATTGCGTTCGCTGAAGGTATCGATACCCGAGCCGGCGACAATCAGCACGCGCCTGCCAGGCAGACGCCCCATCTTGTCGAGCATGTCGTAAATGGCGTCGTACGTATTCACCTCGTTCCACGCGGGCGGGCCAAGCGCGGCATACGCACTCACAATTTCACCGGGCAGCTTCGTGAAATCCTGGTTGATCGTGAGGCCCTGCGACCAGGTGGCGAGCGCATACCAGTTTCCCTCCGGCGCGTGTTTCAGGAATCCCTCCATGGCCGCGGTGAGATCGTTGAGGTAATACACGGACGAGCGGCTGTACTCGACCAGCAGGGCAATGCTTACCGGCTCCTCCGGCTTTTCCAGACGAAACGGGGCCGCTTTCCCGTCCACATAGAGGCGAAAGTTGGTTTGGCCGAGCCCCGCGATGAGCTGATCGCCCTTTTCGACGTTCAGATAGAGCGCCACATCCTCGGGCGCCGGTTCCTTCGCCGCCTGGCGCGCGGCCAGCGCAGCGGCCAGGGCCAGGAGAACGGTTATCGAACGGCCTGCTGAGGTGATGAGCATATCGTCTCGATCGGCTGATCGGCTTCGTAAACGAGTTTTGCCGGCGCCGGGCATCCTTGTTCGGGTCCGATCAGGCTTGGTTTCTGCCGGTCTTCTTTTTCGGCTTTGGCGCTCACTTTAACCAGCGCCTCTTTCATCGCCGTGAAGCCGGTCGTGGTGACAACGGCGCTCGCCTGCTTCGGCAGATACGCGATTTCGCGTTCGGTTTCCACCATGCGCTGATAGAACGGGGGGTGCGACCGGAACCAGCTGGCGCCGTTCACATAGCCCTCTCTGGTCGCCATCTTGTCGAAGAATCGTATATAACCGCTCGGATCGTATCCGGCTTTCCAGGCGTACTGAATGCCCAGCTGATCCGCCTGCAGCTCAAAATCCCGGCTTACTCCCAGCAGGTTCAGATTGAGTGTCAGGCCGAGGCCGTAGAACCCGTACTGCAGTGCGTAGTAAGTGCCGATGCCCGCCGCGCCTCCGGTGAGGATCGTCGCCGCAATCTGAGCGGCCTGATACATGATCGAGGCGATCGTCGCTTTGGTCATGAGTCTGTGGCCGTGGCGGGCCACAACGTGGGACATTTCATGCGCCAGCACTCCGGCGAGTTGCGATTCGTCGTCAGCCGCTTCGAGCAGGCCGCGTTCAATAAAAACAAATCCTCCCGGCAGCGCGAAGGCATTGATTTCCTTTGAATCCAGCACGGTTATGCTGAGCGGAACCTGCATATCGGAACTGGCGGCAACTTTCTGTCCGATGCTTTTCACGTAATCGACCACAGCCTGGTTATCGACTTCCTTCGGCATGAGACCGGATTGCTTCAGATCCCTGATTGCTTCCTGGCCGGATTTTATGTCGTCCTTCTGATTGGCTTCGATTTCACGAAAACCGATGTCCTGGACGTCGGCCCACCGGCGATTCCGGTAGCTGCCATCCGCAAAGCTCCGGCGGATTTCCGTGATTTGCGCCGGCCACTTCTGAATCAGCTCAAGCTTTGCCTGTTTGTTGTCGTAAGCCACCGGGATCGCATTCTGGGCAGTCACATCAGCCTGACTCTTCAGCGCTCGCGATTCCTGAATCCGGCAATGCAGATTGTGACGCTCCTCGTCATCTACCGTCGACTTCTTCAGAGCAGCCTGATCGGCATCCACCCGGCGCTGGTATTCGCTCGCCATCGACTCGAATCGGCCCGTGCAGTAATCCTGCGCCTGCTTCAGGTATTGCTGCATGGTCGTTATCTGGGCGTCGCTGTACTCCAGGGTCGGCGCGATCTCGAAGAGAGTCGCATAGGATTTCTTCAGATCTTCCTGAAGCGGCTGGAAGACCGCGGCCACGGGTTTGACCTCCGGCAGGGTAGCGCGATGCCCCCCGCACGCCACAAGGTTCAGCAGCAGAAGCTCGGAACACAGAAGGCTTGCGGCTGCCCGGACATTTTCTGCCATCATTCGAATCTCTCCTGCATTTGGGAGAAAGCAATCCTGTCGCCAGACTTTTTCGCGGTTCAAAAGGCGATACCGGGGCCTTGAGGCCTGCACGCATGGCGTTTCCCGGCTCTGCCTGCGCGAATTCACTCAAAACAGGCCGGGCGAAGCGGTAACGCGCCGGACCAGGGCGATGTCATATCATCGTAGGGGAAAAATAATTCAGTGCACCTGGGAAAAGCGGGCCTTGCCATCCTCCTGATATCGGCGGGCATATTCATTACATCGAGATCGACCGCCGCCGTTCCGGACCCGCTCAGCGCGGCCGACGCGAAGCAACTGAAGGACCCGGTTCCCTACGCAAAGACCTCCATCGGTCTGGGCAAGCGTCTCTTTCTGCAGAATTGCACGGGATGCCACGGCGACGATGGCAAAGCGGAACTCGCGGTGGTCGCAGAAGCCACGGATCTCACCCAGCCGAAGGGCTACAAAGACGGAACTGCCGAGGGCGAACTGTTCCGCAATATCCGGGACGGGGCCGGCAGCCAGATGCCGCCGTTTAAAGACACGCTCAACGAGCAGGAGATCTGGAACCTGGTAAATTTTGTCCGCAGCCTCTGGCCTGACGCCATGCGTCCGGCCATTCAAGAAGAGAAGAAATAGTGGAGATTGAACATGCAGAATGACGATCGGCGCCCGTCCCGAAGAAGCTTTCTGGCCCCCGTTGCGGCCGGCGCGGTAGCGGCAACCTTCCTCCAGAGCGACACCCTGCTCGCGGCTACCACCGGCGTGCCGTCGATTACGATGCCGAAGGAAATCCCCGCCACGCTCGCGGAACCGGTTAAGCTGGGCGAGTTCAGCGGACAGGGGATGACCGGCGCGGAAGTCTTCGCGCGCGCCTGCAAGGATGAAGATCTTGCGGCGCTCTTCTGCTGCCCCGGCAACTATCCGGTGATCGGCGCCATCGCCGCGGCCGGCATTCCTTCTTATGGCGGACGCTCCGAAGGCTCCATGACCTCGGCGGCGGACGGGTTCTCGCGCGTGACGGGCGAAGTCACGGCGTGTTCGGGCACCGAAGGCCCGGGCTTCACCAACATGATCATGAACATCGCCGTGGCCCACAGAGCGCGTACGCCGCTGCTCGTGCTCGCGAGCAATGTGACCATTGCCTCCGACGATCGCGAAACGTTCATTCAGACCGGCTATCAGCAACCGACCACCGAGGGCATGAAGAAGTACGGCAAGCGGCTCATCGCACCCGACCGCGTGCACGAGTATGCCGGCTACGCCTTCCGCTATCTCAAGACGGGCGTGCCGGGTCCGGTGCATCTGGACTTCCCCGGCGAGATTGTGCGGGCGCGCTTTACCGACCCCTCCAAGCTGAAAGACTACTACACGAAGGACAAGTACCGCACCGACTCGCGCCCTTATCCTTCGCCGAAAGACATGGCGCAGGCGATTGACATGATCAATAAGGCCGAGCGCCCGATCCTGATCGCCGGGCAGGGCGTGTTCCTGCGCAAAGCGTGGGAACCGCTCATGCAGGCCGCGGAAAAACACGAGTTTGCGGTCGTCACCTCGGGACCCATGCGCGGCCACTTCCCCGACGAGCACCGTCTCTCGGCCAGCTTGTCGCCGGATGCGATCACCAGCGCCGATCTGATCGTCTTCGTGGGCCAGTACGCCATGCCGAGCCCCAACGAGTATCGCGCCAACCCGGATGTGAAAACCATCCGCGTCAATCCCACCGGCGAAGATCTGGGACGGAACTGGCCGCTCGATCTGGGCATTGTCGCCGACGAAGCCGCGTTCATTGAAAGCCTCGCCAACGACCTGCCGCGCAAGAAGCGCGACATGTGGGTCAACGAACTGGCGGCCGCACGCGCGAAATACGAGAAGACTCTGGACGAGCGGTATGCGCAGGGCCTGAAACACAGCGCTTCGACGAACACCCTGCACCAGGAAGTGCTCTGCCGGGAAGTGCACGACTTCCTCTACAAAGGCGATATCGATCCGAAGCAGACAGTGACCGGCTGGGGCGGCTGGACCATCGGCAACTGCGCGGCGCGCTACCTGCGCGCTTACCGGCCGGGCCAGGAAGTGAACTGCCCGTATCAGTTCTCAGCCGTGGGGCCGGACCTCGCGATGATGATCGGAGCGGGCGCCGCCGTGCAACTGGGCGTGGGGCCGCAGGCTCCTTATAAAGGCGCGCCGGTGGTGGTGGTGACCAGCGACGCGGGCATTACTTACAGCATGTTCGAACTGGATACGGCGGCGAAATACAAGATCCCCGTAGTCTGCATCGTGTTCAACAACAATGCGTGGGGCATGTGGCCGAGCGCGGTGGGAACGAACCGCGCCATGCACATGTATCTCTTCCAGGAGAACCTCCGTTACGACAAAATGGCCGAGGGCCTGGGCGCCCGCGGCGAATATGTCAGGACGCAGACGGACTTCCGCGACGCGCTGAAACGCAGCTATCAGGCGGCCGCGAAGGATCGCATTTCGACGCTCATCAACGTGCAGTCGATGAAGGAATTCACCTCGCGCGATCCGTATCCGCCGGGCAACATCATCAATCCGGAGCCGAGCGTGGGAGCGCTTGCGCACTAAACACGCGGAAACCATTGAACTGGTCTCCGGGATCCTTGAGAACTACGCCAACAGGGGCGTATTTCGGGGCTTCACGCGGGGACCGGTTCGCGGCGGGAAAGCCACTTACCAGATGGTGTGGCACCATGACCGCCGGTTCGAGATGGTCTTCGATGCAACCAAACGGACCATGCGGTTTCCGCTGGTGCTTCCCGCGATTCCGGCCGGTTCGGAGATGTACGGGGAGTTTAAGAAATTCCTCGAATCGCGCCACGCGGAAGACTTGCCCGAACATCGGAGAATCGATCCGCGGAAGGCGCGCGTGCGCGCGGTCAACAAGGGCGGGAACATCTCCCTGACGCTCACCGTCGAAGACGGGGACTACGAATACGCAGCCCGCAGGATCATCCACCTGGTGGACGAGATCTTCAAGGCATTTCTGGGCGACTATTACGAGTACCAGGTCGAGAATCTCGGTCTCGACCCGGACCGGTACTGATCGCTATTTGGTGTCGGCCGGCTTGTTCGGATCGGCCGTCGCCTTGATGTGGCCTTCGAAGAAGTCCTTGTTGTTTTCCTCGCACGAGTATTCCATGATTTCCCAGTCGGGCCGGAGGGTGAACGTCCTGACGTTCTTCCAGGGCTTGGTGTAGGTGACCGGATCGTCGATGGTGATCTCGTACGCGATGTGGCCGAGGTCGGTGCGGGTGTAGCGCTCGATGACATGCAACTGGTCGCTGTGCGGATGGCCGATGGTGTCAAGCCGCGTGCGGCCGTTGAAACCGATGGTATCGATCACCAGCGTGTCTCCATCCCACTTCGCGATGGAATCGCCAAACCAGGTGGGTGTGAGATTCTTCGGATGCTCGCCGTTGATGCGGGCGAGATGGAACCAGGTGTTCTGCTCCCAGAGGAACCCGATGTATTTGGCGTTCTGCATGATCTGCAGAGGGTCGGGCGAGTTGACGGACCGAGTCAGACCGAATGGCATACAGCTGCCGGTGTAGTCGCCATTGGCCGCGTCGTAGGCGTTCCACTGCGCCAGCCCCTTTTCCGTGAAGGGCAAGGGGGTCAGCCCCTTCTGATCCTTGGCCATGTTCGGCAGATCCCGGAAAAGATACCCGCCCTTGCCGTCGCGGCTCTCGCGAGCCATGTCGGGCGTGTAGGGGCGCGCCCAGATGCCGCTGAAGTCCGGCTTGCCATCCGCCATGCGCGGTGTTGGACCTTCGGGCGGCTTCGGTCCCCTGCCCTGACCGAAGGCGGGCGCGGAGATCGCAACCAAGGCCACACCGGTAGCGATCCAATTCAAGAAATGCTTGCTCACGTCAAATCTCCTGGGGAAGTTCTATTTTTCCGCTTCGGCCGCGCGTGCCTTGGGGCCGCCATCGTCGGCGGAACCGGCGAAGACCATGTGGCCGTTGGGCAGCGTGACGGAACGCGCGTTGCAGGTGTTGGTGCCGTCCTTGGCGCGCCGGCCATCGATGGTAACCATGTCGCCCGGCTTCAGCGCGTCCTTGGTCCAGCCGGAGCGGGTCAGGGAGTTCGGCGGGCCGCCTTCGCATTGCCAGCGGATGGTGTTCCCGCTTTCGTCCTTCGCGTCGAGATAGACCCAGATATGCGGATTCTGCCACTCAACCTTCACGACAGGGCCTTTCAGCATGACTTTCTTGCTGTCGTCGAACTCAGCGGCGAAAGAGTGGTGAGCCAACATGGGCAAGGCGGCGGAAAGCAACAACCCCGCCATGGAAACAACGAGCTTCGTTTTCATGAAATCCCTCTCAATGCAGGCCCCCGGGCCCGGCTATATCAATATATTCTATTTACCGACTCGAATTTCGCCAGGCGCGTCCGGGACCGGCGGCGCCAGGC
>VFSW01008235.1_pt1 | contig 14993 bp, 18 predicted proteins | sample 5358111 | NCBI WGS metagenome assembly VFSW01 (sample SAMN11554181, study PRJNA540505) | mine drainage metagenome | isolation source: sediment from site ElyBrook_90M | place: USA: Ely Copper Mine, Vershire, VT | collected 2017 | reverse complement strand
CCCTTGATCAGCACCACGCGGGTCGAGGCGACGTTCAGACCGAGCCGCAGCAGCGTCGCGCCGAGAAGCACGGTTGGAAAGCTCGCGAATTCGAGCGACCGGCGCACGTAGATCACCGCCAGCAAAATGATCAGCGACAGGGTGATGTTGAAGGTGAACAGCACGTCCAGCAGGAACGCCGGCAACGGCAGCACCATCATGGCGAGCACCACCATCACGAGCACCGGCACGCCCAGACCGTTGCGCGCGAACTCCGCCATCATCTGTGCGAAGGCGCGGCCGCTCATACGTCGGCGTACTCATCGCCGAGCGTCGGCTCGGGGCGCGCGAGGCGCGCCGCCACGGTCGGATTCAGCGTCCGGATCCTGAAGATGTACGAGAGCACCTGGGCGACCGCCAGATACAGGCCGGCCGGAATCTCCTGATCGAGATCCGCCGATCGGTACAGTGCGCGCGCGAGCTTCGGCGAGTCGAATATCGGAACCCGATGCTCCTCGGCAATGCGCCGGATGTTCTGCGCAACGAGATCGGCACCCTTGGCGAGCACCCGCGGGGCGCGCATGCTCCTGGGGTCGTATCTCAAGGCCACGGCGAAGTGCGTCGGATTGACGATCACCACATCGGCCGTCGGCACCTTGTGCATCATGCGGCGCCGCGCGATCGTCTGCTGGATCTGGCGGATTCGCTGTTTGGTTTCCGGGCGACCGTCGCTCTCCTTCGCCTCGTCGCGAAGCTCCTGGCGCGTCATGCGCAACGCGCGTTTGAATTGGAAGACCTGCAGCGGCACATCGACGATGGCGACCAGTCCCAGCGATGCGCACAGCCAGACGAACGCGACGCTCATCAGCCCGGCTCCCCGGCCGATCGCCGTGCTCGGCGCCATCCGCCCGAGCGCGAGCACTTGCGGAAACAGCCACGCGACGATGCCCGCGGCCACGCCGCCGACCACCAGGAATTTGAGCAGCGCCTTGCCTAGTTCGGACAGGCCGCGCATGCCGAACAGCCGTTTGAGACCCTCGAGGGGACTCATGCGCGTGAAGTCCGGCGCGAGCGCGACGGGACTGAAGTTCCAGCCGCCGATCGCCACCCCGGCGAGCACCACCAGAACAATCAGCGCCGCGAAAATCGGCAGCAATGCCCAAAGTGCGATCGTCACCGCCTCGCCGAGCGAGGACAACATCGACTGCGGGGTCTCCAGTAGCTGCACATCGATGGTCATGAAACGGCGCATCAGCGCCGCCATCTTGCCGGCGAAGCCCGAACTCGTGGCGATCAGCGCGACACTGCCGCCGATCATCGCCGCGAAGGTGGTCAGTTCGCGCGAGCGTGGCACCTGCCCGCGCTCGCGCGCCTCCTGCAGGCGTCGTGGCGACGGCTCTTCGGTCCGTTCGCCGCCCGTTTCGGCTTCCGCGGCCATCAGTGCACCGCCCGCGGCGGGGCGCCGACCAGGTCGATCGCGGCGGAAAGGGCGCTGTCCAGCAGACTGGAGACGCCCGCCATGAGACCGTCCATCCCGACGATCAGCACGAGGAACCCCGACATCAGCGTGATGGTGAATCCGATGCCGAAGAGATTCAGCTGCGGCGCCGCGCGGGTGACCACGCCCAGGGCGAGGTTCACGATGATCAGAGCGACGACCGCCGGAAGCGCCACCAGCAGGCCGGTCTCGAAGATGCGCGCTCCCCAGAGGACCATCGACCACAGGAGGTTCTGGTCGATGTTGGCGCCGCCGATCGGCAGGTTCTTGAAGCTGCTCGCCAACGCGCCGATCAATACCAGATGGCCGTTGACCGCGAGATAGGTGAGCGTGCCGATGATCATGAAGAGCTGGCCGAGCACCGGCGTGTTGGCGCCGTGCTGCGGGTCGATCAAGGTCGCAAATCCGAGACCCATGGTCATCGAGATGCTCTGGCCCGCGAAGGTGAGCGCCTCGAAGGCGAGCGCCACCACCATGCCGATGGCGATGCCGATCATCACCTCCTGAACGGCGGCCATGACGCCGGCGCCCGAAAAGATCGACAGGCCCGCCGGCACCGCGGCGAGCGGCGAGAGAATGAAGGCGAGGCCGAGCGACAGCGCGATCTTCACCTGCGCCGGCACCACCACCGCGCTTGCGATGGGCGCCGTCAGCACGAATCCGCCGATCCTGAGCACCGGCCACCACAGGCGTGCAACCCAGCGGGACACGTCGGCGGCATCGATCACGATCGGGTGAAGAGTTGCCATGCGCTCAGCCGATCATGTTGGGAATGCCCGCGTACAGGTCGCGGGTGAAATCGATCAGCACGCGCAGAATCCACGGACCGCTGACGAACAGCGCGAGCACCAGGACCAGGAGCTTCGGAATGAAGCTCAGGGTGGCCTCGTTGATCTGCGTCGCGGCCTGCAGCATGCCGATTACGAGACCCGTGATGAGCGCCGTCAACAGCAGAGGCGCTGCGATCATCGCGGTGACGGTGAGCGTCGAGTGCGCGAGATCCATCACGTTCTCGGGGGTCATCGGTGAAAGCTTCCCGCGAGCGTACCGATCAGCAGCGTCCAGCCGTCGACCACCACGAACAGCATGATCTTGAACGGCAGAGACACCAGGGTCGGCGAGAGCATCATCATGCCCATGGACATCAGCACGCTCGCGACCACCAGATCGATGACCAGAAACGGGATGAACACCATGAATCCGATCTGAAACGCGGTCTTCAGCTCGCTGGTGAGGAAGGTCGGCACGAGCACGCTCAAGGGCACCTCTTCCGGACTCGCGAACTGCGTCCGGCCCGACAGCTTGGTGAACAGCTGCAGATCGTTCTCGCGGGTCTGCGCCAGCATGAATTTCTTGAGCGGTTGAATGGTGCGCTCGATCGCGGTCTCTCCGGCCATCTGGCCGTCCAGGTAGGGCTTGATGCCTCCCGCGTAGGCCTGATCGATCGCCGAGCTCATCACGAAGAACGTCAGGAACAACGCGAGGCCGACCAGTATCTGGTTGGACGGTGTGGTCGACATTCCAAGGGCCTGCCGCAGGAGCGACAGGACGACGATGATCCGCGTGAACGCCGTCATCGCCAGCAAGATCGCCGGCAACAGCGTCAGCATGGTCATCAGGATGAGGACCTGGAAGGTCAGCGAATAGGTCTGCGCGCCGTCGGCCGCCGATTTGATCGCGAGGGCCGGCAGCGTCGCCTGGGCCATGGCCGCGCCGGCCGGAATCGCCGCGAGGCTCGCCACGATGGCCGCGTATCGCAGTGCCGCGGTACGGCGTGAGCCCGCAACGCCGGCGGCGCCCGACAGGCCGGCTGCGCGCAACGCGCCGCCCTCGCCCGCAGCACTCGCCGAGCGCGCCCGGGTCACGGTGAGCCGCCCGGCCGCTTCATGAATTCCCGCAACCGGTCCGCAAACGCGGGGCCCGTGGAGGAACCCTTGACCGCGATCGGCTGGGCGAGCGGCGTCAAGCCGACCACTCCGCCCGCTCCCACGCCCACCAGCACCTGAGCTTCGCCCACGCGCACCAGCACGACCCGTTCACGCGGTCCCAGAATCAGCTCGTCGATGACGGCGATGTCGCCGCGGCTGCGCGGCGTGCCGAGCTTCAGGCGCCTCACCATCCAGCTGACGGCGAAGATCAGCGCCACGATCGCGGCGAGGCTCAAGCCGAGCTGTGCGACGCTGCCGATCGACAGCGGCGACGCGGGTGCCGCGAGGCTCGTCATCGAGCCTGTTCCATGCGCTCCGTGGCGCTCACCACATCGGTGAGCCGGATGCCGAATTTCTCGTTCACCACGACTACTTCGCCGCGCGCGATGCGCACGCCGTTCACCAGGACGTCGAGGGGCTCGCTGGCGAGGCGGTCGAGTTCGACGATGGCACCCGGCGCGAGCTGCAGGAGCTCGCGGACCGGCATGCGCGCACGCCCGACTTCCAGCGCCAAGGTAACGAACACGTCCAGAATCAGGTTCAGATTCACTTCCTGGCCGGCGCCGGCGGCCGCATTGGGCCCCAAATCGTTGAATTGCGCGCGTGCCACGGAAGATGCCTTGGGATCGGAAACACTCATGCGGGACCTCCGGGAATGATCTTCATTGCGTTGCGGCCCTGGGACACGCCGAAGCGGCCTCGGTGCAACGGCACCTCGCCCGCCATCAAGGTGGCCTCCTGCGGAGGCTCGATGGGGATGATGTCGCCGGGCGAAAGGCGCACGAGGTCGCCCAAGCTGATCTTCGCCTGCGCGAGAATGGCGCGCAGCTCCAGATCGGCCTCCTGCAATCCCGCGCCGAGCGCCGGCGCCCACGGGTCCTGCTTGCGCGCCGGGGGCTTGCCGCCGTCCGAGGCAAGCGCCTCGCGGATCGGGGCGAGCAACGCGTCCGGCAGGAGCCAATCGATGGGACCTGCATGCGCGGCAAACTCCACGGTGAATCTCATCACGGTCAAGGAATCGTGCGGACCGCCGAGCGGCAGGAGCTTCGGGTTGACTTCCTGCTTGACGAGCTCGAGCTCGACCGGCGACACCGGCGCCCACGCGGCGGCAACCTCGGCAGCCAGGGTGCGCAGCATCAGGGCGAGAAACCGCTGGGCGGCGGGCGCGACGGCTGCCTGCGCCTCGGCCGCCGCCCGGCCCGATCCGCCGAAGAATCCATCCAGCAAGGCGAGCAGCAGCTTGGGCTCGACCGACACGAAGGCAAAGCCCGGCAGCGGTTTCAAGCGCACCACGGCAACGCTTCCCGGGGTCGGGAACGACGCCTGCGCATCCGCGGTCTTCAGGGTGTCGACCGAGGTGAACTCGACGGTCGCGTCCCGGCTCAGCAGAGTCGACAGCGCAATCCTGGCGCGCTCCGCGAAGCTCTTGCCGATGATCTGCAGCATCGGCAGCTGCGTGCGATTGATGCGCTGGGCGGCGAAGTCGAACGGCCGCACCGCCTCGGCCGCGCTCTTCTCCAGGAGAGCCGAGACCTCCTCGTCCGAGATGTCGCTGGAACCGGGCAGAGCGTCCGGCGCCGGCACTTTGACGGCGGCCGATTCAGCGGCCACTATTGCACCACGAAGCTGGTGAACAGGACATCGTCGATGTCGCCGCCGCCCTGTTTCTTCTGCACGTCGCGGATCTCGGCGAGCGCTTCGGCGCGCAGCTTGTCCTTGCCCTCGCGCGACATCAGCGACTGATAATTCCGGTTGCTCATGAGCAGCAGAAGATTGTTGCGGATCAACGGCATGTTCTTCTGCACGCTGTCGATCGACTTCTGATCGTGCGCCATGATTTCCATGGTGATCTGCAGGAAGCGCACCACCGAGCCGTCCTCGAAATTGACCACCAGCGGCGGGTCGATGGCGTAGTAGAGGGCCGCTTTGCCGCCGCCTTCCTCGCCGTGTCCTGCCGCAGGGACGCTCACCACGGCCGTGATGGTGCCGTCCTTGCCGAGCTTCAGCTCGGGCAGCGGATGCAGCTTGGCGTTGATGAACCCGCCGGCGACTACGGCCAGCAGGGCCATGACGAAAACCACGATGGCGTTCATCAGCCCGCCGCCGCCGGATTTCTTGGGGGGAGGTGCAGGGGTTGCTTCGTCGGCTGCGTCGGCCATGTGCTGATCCTTTCGCGGCGTCTATGCCGCATCAGCATCGGAGCAAGTTCTATGCCATTGCAGCGCTACATGATTTTATTATTACAATTCAATCGGTTATGAAATTGTCCGATCCCGGGGACGTTGCGGTTTCGCGCCTGGGGCGAGGCGGACTTAAGGCACCCGCCGGTAATTTGACGCTGGCGCGCTTCAGAACCTGAGCGACACCCGCAAGCCGGGCGCGGCGTCGTCCAGCACCAGCCGCGCGCCGTGCAGCTTGGTGACGGCGGCGACCAGCGACAGTCCCAGTCCCGAGCCCGGCACCTTGCGCGCTTCGTCGAGCCGCACGCGCCGGCCGAGGACCAGCTCGCGCTTGTCCGCGGGTATCCCCGGCCCGTCGTCTTCCACGATCACTTCGGGCGCGCCGCCGAACGCCGTCAGGAGCACCCGGATGTGGCCGCCGTCGGGCGTGAATTTGACGGCGTTGTCCAGCAGATTCGCGAGCGCCTGCGCGCGCAGCTGACGGCTCCCCTGCACCTCGGCCCCGGGGGCCACGGTACTTTCGAGCCGGATGCCGCGCTCTTCGCTCACCGGCGCGTACAGCTCGACCATGCTGGCGACCAGTTCGGAGAGATTCACGGGCTCGCGAGCCACGGTGCCGGTTTCCGCAAGCGCGATCCGCAGCAGCGCATCGAGCGTCGAGCGCATGTGATCCACCTCGGTGGACACCCGCTCGATCACCTTGCGTTCCGGGGACCCGGGCGCGAGTCCGCTCATCGCGCCCTCGGCGGTCGCCTGCAGGCGATTGAGCGGCGTGCGCAGATCGTGCGCGGCGCTGTCCAGGACGGTGCGCATGCCGAGGGTGAGCTGCTCGATCTTGTCGAGCATGCCGTTGATCTCGCGCGCCAGGGTGTTGATCTCATCATCGGCGTTGCGCACCGGCAGCCGCTGCGACAGATCGCCGCGCATGATCTGGGTCGCCACCGCCGAGATGGCCCCGGCCTGCGCCAGAATGCGCCGCCCCATCCAAAATCCGCCGCCGAGCCCGAGCAGCAGCGTCAACAGAACGGCGGCGATCAGGCCGCGCATCATCAGATTCTTCACGTCCTGACGCTCTTGCACGTCGTGCCCGACCAGCATGCGATAGCCGCCGGGCAGCCGAAACCGCTGGGCGCGCATCTCGTGCTCGCGCGTCTCGTCGCCGAACGGAACCGACACCTTGAATTGGATCCATTTGTCGTCGTTGGAGCCGATATTCGGCCACGCGGCAACATTGCCCGCGACCGGGCGAAACTGCGGATCGATCATCAGGTACACCGCGCCGCGCACGTCCTGATCCTGGGAGCGCTGTTCGATCAGCTCGATGAAGTCGCTTCGCGACAGCACCAGCACCTGTTCCCGCAGCCCCTGCACCTCCGCCTCGATCAGATTGTCGGTGCTGCCGTCGACGATGCGCGAAACGGCGAAGTCCACCACTCCGAGCAGCAGTGCCGCGCCGCAGGCGAACAGCAGGGAATAGACGATGGCGATTCGAAACGGCGAGGTGTCGAGCAGCCCGAGAAAGCGCTGATCGGCGCTCAGCACGCGGCGGCGCCAGGAGGCCACTATTCGTCTTCGCGCAGGCTGTAACCCGCGCCACGCACCGTATGCAGCAGCGGCTTGTCGAAATCTTTGTCGATGGCCTGGCGCAGGCGGCTGATGTGCACGTCGATGACGTTGGTCTGCGGATCGAAATGATAGTCCCACACGCCTTCGAGCAGCATGGTCCGGGTCACGACTTGACCGCTGTGACGCATCATGAACTCGAGGAGCTGGAATTCGCGCGCGGTCAGTTCGATTTTCTTGCCGTTGCGCATCACCCGGCGCGTCATGCGGTCGAGCTCGAGATCGGCCAGTTTCAATTTGGCCGTGGTTTCCCCATTGCCCGCCTCGCCGCGCCGGGCGAGCGCGTCGATGCGCGCCAGCAGTTCTGACACGTGGTACGGCTTGGTCAGATAGTCATCGCCGCCGGCGCGCAGTCCCGTGATGCGGTCGTCCACCTCGCCGAGCGCGCTCAGGATCAGCACCGGAAGCTTGCGGCCCGTCGCCCGCAAGGACTGGACCAGCGCCAATCCGTCGAGCTTGGGCAACATGCGATCGACGATCGCCAGGTCGATCGCGATCGAGGAGGCCATGTGCAGACCCTTGATACCGTCGCCGGCGACGTCCACCGTGTGCCCCACCTCCCGAAGCGCCTTGGCCAGGTAATCGCGCGCAACTTCATCATCTTCAACGATCAAGATATGCATGCGCGGTATTTTACAGACGTTGGACCGGTGTTTGTCGGCACGATAAGCTTGCCGCCTCGGGAATCGCCCTTTTCAACCATAAGGTCACCGGAGGCCCTGTTTGGACAGCCTCCTGCCGGGCACGTCCCCCATCGGAGGGTTATGTTGAGCACCACGACCGACCGGCCGGCCGCCCCTGCCGCGGGGTGCCCTGGCGCCGCGCGTCCCGGCGCGCAAACGGCGCTGCGTGCCTGCAAAGCACGTCGCCCGAATTTTCACATCGGGGAATCGCCGCTGCCGGCCGATCTGCCCTTGTTCGAGCGCGTGGGGGGCGCCGCGCGGGTCCGGGCCATCAACACTCTCATCCGCCGCGCCGTCAGCATGCGCTCCGTCGAGTCGGACTCATCGACCGGCGGGTGATGGTCCGGACCGCCACGGCCGGCGCCGGCGCCTCGACATCGCTCGCGCTATCCGCCTCGATGCTCTGCGCGCTCCTCTTCGGACCCCCTCCCGGCCGCGCCGCCGAGGAAGCGCTGTGGGAGGCGGGCCTCGGCATCGGCGTGCTGGGCTACGACGACTATCGCGGCGCGAACAGTTCGCACGTCTTTCCGGTTCCCGTGCCCTACCTGCTCTACAACGGCCCGCTGCTCAAGACCGACCGAGACGGTGTGTATGCGCGGCTCTTCGATCAGAACTGGGCGCAGATCAAGCTGAGCTTCAACGCAACCACTCCGGTTGGCAACGACCGGACTCGCAGCGGGATGCCGGAGCTGCGGCCGACCGTGGAGGTCGGCATGTCGCTGGATTTCCATCTGTGGCAAAGCGAGGATGCCCGTGCGAAGTGGGAGCTGCGGCTCCCGGTACGCTCGGCGTTCGCGATCGAAGCGCCGCCGGAAGCGATCGGCTGGACGTTCTCGCCCGGGATCGCGTTGGATTTGGCGGACCGCGTCGGTAGCGACGCTTGGCGGCTGGGCCTGGTCGCTGGGCCGCTGTTCGCGAACCGCCGCTACAACGCGTACTTCTATTCGGTGGATGCGCAGTACTCGACGCCGTCGCGTCCCGAGTACCAGGCATCCGGCGGCTACGCGGGCACACGATTCCTCTCGGCGCTGTCGAAGCGCTTTCCGAAATACTGGGTGGGTGCCTTCATGCGTTACGACAGCTTGTCCGGGGCGGTGTTCGCCGACAGTCCGTTGGTCCAGCGCGATCATTACTGGACCGGGGGGGTCGGCATCGCGTGGCCCATCTACACCTCCGCGCAGCGGGTCGAAGTGCGCGACTAGCGCCCGGCGCCCACTCGAACCCGGCAGCCGATGCTTCGTCCTCTCAAAATCGCGTACGAATACTTCGCGCTCTATTCGTCGCTCGCTCTGCTCGGACTCATATGCCTCGCCTGGTCGGTGTTCGCACTGCCGTTGTACGTGGTGCTGCCGAAGGATCTCGGCACCAAAGTCGGCCGATGCGGCATCTCGCGGGGCTTTCGAATCTACGCGTGGTCGCTGTCGATCACCCGCAGCTACCAGCTCGACTTGTCGGCGCTGGACTCGCTGCGCGACGGACCGCCGATGATCCTCGCGCCGAATCATCCCTCGCTGATCGACGCGCTGCTGATCCTCACCCGGCATCCGAATGTCGTGTGCGTGATGAAGGCACAGCTCATGCGCAACGTCTTTCTCGGCGCCGGTTCGCGGCTTGCGCGTTACGTACCCAACGAATCGTCCCGGCAGCTGGTCAGGGAATCGGTGGCTCACCTGCAGCGCGGCTGCCTGTTGCTGCTGTTCCCGGAGGGCACCCGAACCACGCGCCCGCCCATCAATCCGCTGGTCGGAAGCGTGGGCCTCATCGCCAAGCACGCCGGCGTGCCCGTACAGACGCTGATCATCGAGACCGACTCGCAGTTCTTGGGCAAGGGCTGGCCGCTGTTCCGGCGGCCCGATCTGCCCATCGTGTACAAGGTCCGCCTGGGCAGGCGCTTCGAGCCGCCGCAGAACGTCATGATCTTCACCGCCGAGCTGGAGGCTTATTATCGGGGCGAGCTCGCGGAGGCATTGCAGTCGCGCCGGCCGGGCAGCACCTGAGATGGTCGAGCGCTCTAGCACTCATCTGGTGCTCATCCCGAGCTACAACCCGGGGCCCAGGGTGTACGCAACCGTCCGCTCCGCGCTGGAACGCTGGAGTCCGGTATGGGTGGTGGTCGACGGAAGCACCGATGATTCCGCCGCGCGCCTCGCGGACATGGCCGCCGCGCAGCCCGGGCTGCGCGTGCTGGTGCTGCCGCGAAATCTCGGCAAGGGCGCCGCCGTGCTGCACGGTCTGGAACAAGCGGCGGCGCGCGGTTTCACCCATGCGCTCACCATGGACTCGGATGGGCAGCATCCCGCCGAACTCATCGTCGACTTCATGCGCACCTCCCGGTCGGCGCCCGGCAGCATGGTGCTCGGCTGTCCGGTGTTCGATGCCAGCGCGCCGCTCCTGCGGGTCAGGGGCCGCAAGATCTCCAACGCGTGGGCCGATCTCGAGACGCTGTGGGCCGGCATCGGCGATTCGCTGTACGGCTTTCGCGTCTACCCGATCGACCCGTTGGTCCGCGTGATGCGCCGCCAACTGTGGATGCGGCGCTTCGATTTCGACGCGGAAGCGGTCGTGAGACTCTGCTGGCGCGGTGTGCAGCCGATCAACCTGCCTGCGCCGGTGCGCTACTACCGCGCGGACGATGGCGGCGTCTCGCATTTCGATTACTGGCGCGACAACGCCTTGCTGACCTGGATGCACCTGCGCCTGTTCATCGGCTTCGTGCTGCGGCTGCCGCTGCTCGCCGCGCGGCGCGCGGCGCGCGTGCGGCGCGGACCGCAGGGGTAACGCGCCGCCAAACCGACGATGCGCCGACCGTGGCGGCCGGTGGCATGGTTCAGCCGGACTGCCGGTCTGACCTGTTCATGATCGGTCGGCTCATTGATGCGCGAAGGCCGGGAAGCGCGGCTATGGCGGCTTGCGGCCGCAATACTCGGAGAAAATGCCGAGTTCCACGTGACGATAGACCTCGACGAAGCCGGCCTCGCGCATGGCGGCGAGTATCAGGCTTGGGGGCGCGCACGCCTCGATGGTATCCCAGTAGTAGCGCATCAGCTCCGGCATGTCGCGATGTGCGGCCACGCAGCGCGCCATCAGCGGCACCAAACCCCGCATGTAGATCTTGAGCGCCGCACGCGCCAGCCGTCTTTCGGGAGCCGTGATCTCCAACAGGCAGACCCGGCCGCCCGGCGCGAGGACTCGCAGGAACTCGCGCAGAGCCCGCGACAGATCGCCGACGTGCCGCAACGCATAGCCCATGCAGAGGAAATCCGCCGCCCCCGGCGGCGATGGAATTGCTTCCGCCGCTCCCCGCAGCAGGCGCACGCCCGCCGGCACCTTGGCGCGGTCCATCATGCCGGCGCTCGGGTCGACGCCGATCACTTCGAATTGCGCCCCCACCAGGCGAGCGGCCTCACATGCCGTGAGACCGGTGCCCGTGCCGATGTCGAGCACCCTCATGCCCGTGCGCAAGCCGGCGCGGGCCAGGGCGCGGCGCCGGTACCACGAGCCGCTCCCGAACGCCATGCAGCGCTCCACCCGGTCATAGTCCGCGGCAGTACGATCGAACAGGCCGCGCACCCAGCCGGCTCGGTCCCGCTCCTCACCGTAGTAATGCGTCAGGGGTGGATGGGGTGCCCGCACGTCACTCCCGCCGCAGTGCGGGCGGCGGCGCCGATTCCGCCTGGCGCTCCGCGCTCGCATAGGAAGTCTTGATGCCGATGAAGGTGCTGCGCCCGGAAGTACGATAGCTTCCCCGGGTCATTTCGAAGGCGATGTCCGATCCGAGGCTGTCGAATTGTTCCATGACCAGATCGAATCCCGAGTCGCGAATCGCCTGGAGAAGATATTCGCGCTGAATCCAAAATGATTTGCGATTGTTCCAGGATGCCCAGCGCCGGTTCTCACGGTCGCGGTAGGCCCGCTCGTTTCTGAACTCCGAGAACCAACGGCCCTGCAGACCTTCATGCCGCGCAAGGCGCGACAGCTTGTGAGTGGTCGTCGCGGTGTTCTTCAAGGGGATGATTCGCGAAACGGCACGGCGCAGCCGCCGCGGATGGATGAAGCTGGGCGAATCACCGGCTTCCGAGAAATGGGTCTGCAGAATCAGCAGCCGATCGGTCACGCCCGACAGCATGTCGAGGAATGCCCGCGGCTTGTCGAGATGATAGAGCAGACCGCAGCAGAACACGGCGTCGAAAGGTCCGTACTTCGCGATGTTCCAGACATCGTCGCGCACGAACTCGAGATTCGGCAAAGCCCCGGTCCTGGAATGTACGTAGCGGCACGCCTCGATGTTCGATTCGCGCACGTCGATCCCGAGCGCCCGGTATCCGAGCCGCGCGAACTCGAGCGTATACCCCCCCTCGAGACAGCCCAGATCGGCGATCCTGACGAGCGACTTGTCGCCGCAGAACGCCGCATCGAGCGCGCGTTTGGCGGCCAGGAACCAAGGATGGACCTCCATCGACGCGCCGGCGTCCGGCTTCGTGTAGGTGCCGTCGTCGAGACGTATGTTATGCGAGGTGAAGGTGATCAAAACGCCCCCCTCGGCGATTTGAAGCTGGGGTTGGAAACCACGGTCTGCCGCTCAGGGAAATAGAATACGTCAGCGGCGTGCGCCGCATTGAAAATTCCGCTCAGGCGAGCGGCCTTGATTGCCGTACACAGGCCATGGACGGCGGCCTGGCATCGTCAAAAATATGCAAAGACAGCCGGCCATAGCGGATAAGATCAACGGCACGGAATCAATCCCTCGGCCGGCGTTGACGGATTTGGGTCGCTCTGATGGCACATGACGCAAAGCAAGACGTGCTCACCTGGGTTGATCGGCATTTGGGCGAGCTGTCCGACTGGAACCGGCTGGTATGGGAATACGCCGAGCCGGCGTTTCGCGAATACAAATCCAGTGCCTGGTATGTAGAGCGCCTGAGGGCTGAAGGCTTTGGCGTCGAGGCGGCGTCCGGCGGAATGCCAACGGCTTTCGCCGCGTCCTTTAGTAACGGCCCCGGTCCGACGATTGCCACCTACGCCGAATACGATGCGGTGCCGGGCAACTGTCAAGCGGCTACGACCACGCAGCAGCCGCGCCGGGGGCTTTCCAAGTATGCGCCGGGGCACACTGACCCGCATTCGGCATTGGGCATCAGCGCCCTTGGTGGGGCGCTCGCCGTCAAAGCCGCGATGCAGCGGCACCGAATTGGCGGGACTATCAAGGTCTTCGGTGAACCGGCCGAAAAGCTCCGCGCCTCCAAGCCGATCCACGCAGCGAAGGGCTACTACAACGGACTGGATGCCGCGGTGAGCTTCCACCCTCACTACATGCTGCCCCTCTGCAATACGGTCGCCTGGGACACTCATTGTGGAGTCGGCTACAACTATATATATACATTCACCTGCGACGAGCCGGAGAACTGGATCGCCGCGGACCGCAGCCCAATCCCCCAAAATCATCTGAGCGCACGAGCCCCCGGCGCGAACGATGCATTGGTGCTTTTCTATCACCTGAACGAAGGGATGCGCAGGTCCATGCTCCCCGCGACCGGATTGTGGAGCTTCAATGAGGCCATATTGGCGGCCGGCCAGGCCACGGCGGACAATCTCGCGCCGCACGTGGCGCAAATCAACTACATGATCCGAGCCGACTCGATCGCTCAGGCGGACATCATCAGTTCGGTGATGGACAACAATGCGCAAGCCGCCGCCGCTGCGTCGGGCTGCGGCTGGCGCAAGACCTGGGTCGCAAAATCTCGCGGGGGTCTCGCCAATCACGCTCTGGCCCTCGCCGCCTATCGAAATCTCGAGCAGGTTGGCGCACCCCGCTGGGGCGATGACGCGATTCGCATCGCTCGCGAGATCCAGGCGAACCTCGGCCTGCCCCCGCTGGAGCAGCCATTCTCCCCGGAGACCGCGCAACTCGTCGATCCGCAGGAGTGCGAACGGCAGCTCCGCACCATGATGCCGGCTTGGCAGCAATACCTGACGTCGGATGACTATACCGAATACTGCTGGCACTGCCCGACGGTGCGGCTATTGGTGGCACGCCCGTCGCTCGTGGGGCCTCCGGGCTACGTCTATCCGGCGTGGGTCTCGAATGCGCTCGGTGGAATACCGGCGACGATTGACCCGATGGTACGTGTCGCTGCCAAAACGATTGGCGCGACTCTTCTCGATCTGTTGACGCAGCCGGCACTGCTCGCGTCGGCGAAACGCGAGTTCGAGGACCGCACCGGCGGTGGCGTCGGAGGCACACGCTGGGTGGCACCCCTGTTACCGGCGGACTTCAAGGTCCCGCATAGATACCGATGGCCGGAGTATGTCACGACGGCTCGCGGCGAGGAATGGACCATCCCCTGGCGTGAGGATGAATGACAGGTGGCGATTTCGGTGCGGCCTTGATCGGACCTCGATGGCGGATCGCCGCTGCGTCTGTGCGGTACCGTACAGACCAAAGGTCCTCGGTACCCTAATGATTGCCGGGTATGGTCGTTTATCGCGCCGAGGGGTGAGCAATGAGTACGTGGGCCGGGCACCTGCCCATCACTCGAGCGCGCCTGTTCTCCATATTGGAGGCGGCGGCGATGGGCCGGCGGGACTTCTCGCTCGCCGAGCGCGCGCTCTGTACGACCTGCGAATTTTGGGCTGCGGTTGCGGCGCGCAGGCTCGGCTGGTATCTGGGTCCGCCAACCGCCGACCGTCTTCGCTTGGTGGGCACTGTGTTGGAGGCGATTGGCTCGCCGGAAACCGCTCGCACTTTGCATGAGGCGCGCATCGACCTTGCCGCCGCGCTGACACCGCGGCAACGCCGGTTATGCGTGCGATTATTGGAAGAACGCCTGCTCGAGTCACCGGATCCCATGGACGCTTTGATAGCTCGATTTGCCAGCGACATTGGTCCTTCGTGCAACAACCCAACCGACTCCCGGAATTCGTCGGAGCAAATTGCCCACTGAAGGGCTTTCCCAACTGACGGGCTTTTCGACAGGGTGCAGCGCAGCAGCGAGCGCCCCCGGAGATGGCGAATGGGGCGTAGCGGCCACGCAACGGCGATCTTCTCGGCCCGCCGCCGGCACACCGTCTTCCGCCCGCATACCTTCTTCCTCCCGCCCTCTTC
>VFSW01008234.1_pt1 | contig 14997 bp, 12 predicted proteins | sample 5358111 | NCBI WGS metagenome assembly VFSW01 (sample SAMN11554181, study PRJNA540505) | mine drainage metagenome | isolation source: sediment from site ElyBrook_90M | place: USA: Ely Copper Mine, Vershire, VT | collected 2017 | reverse complement strand
ACTATTCCATCCACCGGGATCTTTTCGCCGGGACGGACGCGCAGCATGTCGCCGATTTGCACCCGGTCCAGCGGAATGTCCACTTCCCTGCCATCGCTGCGAACGATGCGCGCGGTCTTGGGTGCCAGGCCCAGCAACAGCTTGATCGCGGTGTTGGTGCGGCTGCGCGCCCGCAGTTCCAGCACCTGCCCCAGCAGCACCAGCACGGTGATCATCGCCGCAGCCTCGAAATAAACCGGCAGCGTGCCGTCCGCGCGGCGCAGCGTGGCCGGAAAAATACCGGGCAGGAAAATGCCGACCACGCTATACGACCAGGCCACGCCGACGCCCAGCGAGATCAGCGTGAACATGTTCAGGTGCCAGTTGACCACGGACGCCCATCCGCGCTGAAAGAACGGCCAGCCGCACCACAGCACGACCGGTGTCGCCAACAGGAATTCAATGAATTGCAGCTTCGCAAATGAGATCATCTGCGGCACGAATCCCATCCACATGTCAGCGGCCATCGCCAGCACGAATACCGGCACAGCCAATGCCACGCCGACCCGGAAGCGCCGCGTCATATTGTCCAGCTCGGGGTTCTCTTCCTTCGCCGCGACCGTCCTGGGTTCCAGTGCCATGCCGCAGATCGGACAATCGCCGGGTTCGCTGCGCACAATTTGCGGATGCATGGGGCAGACATATTCGGTGACATCCGGTTTGGACATGGTATCCACCGGCTCGAGCGCCATACCGCACTTGGGACATGCGCCGGGCTTGTCCTGGTGCACTTCGGGATCCATCGGGCAGGTGTAGCCGCGGGCAGAAGTGGCCGTGGCGGCAGGAGAAGCGGCTACCGGATGGAGATATTTTTCCGGGTCAACGGAGAATTTTTCCACGCAGTGTTGCGAACAGAAGTAGTAACGCTTGCCTGCATGTTCCAGGCTGCGCCCGTTCTCCGTATCCACCTTCATGTTGCAAACCGGATCGATGGCCGTGCTCATGGTATCCCTTTCTGCAATGCTTGTCGGATCGGGAATGGGGTGTCGTCTGATTTCGCTTATCGCCCCGGCCCCGCACTCACGCGACGATTCCGCCGCCGGCCCGGACCAGGGTGAGCGCGGAATGGCCGTGAGGCCGACCATCTTACTCCTTCCGGACTGCGCCGGTCGCGTTCACCCCGGAAGGGCCGGTGAATTTATCCGTACAGTTTGCGCCCGCGGATGCGCGCGCGGTGCGCCCTGCGCTGTTCGCCTTCGGTAAGCGGCTTGGGCTTGGATCCCTCGAACGGATTTTTGCTGGAGTTGAACTGGATCCTGAGCGGCGTGCCTTTCAGCTTGAATATCTCGCAGAAAGAACGTTCCAGATAGCGCGCATAACTTGCGGGCACATCGTCCAGGCCGCTGCCGTGAACCACGATCAGCGGCGGGTTGCTGCCGCCCTGGTGGGCGTAGCGCATCTTCGGTATGAAGCGCCCGACTTTGGGCGGTTGCTGCTTTTCCAGCGCGCCTATCAGCGCGCGCGTGAGTTTCGGTGTGGACAGCTTGGCCATCGCGGCCGCATAGGCTTCGTCCACGGACTTCAGCACGCCGGGTATGCCGTTGGCGTTTAACGCCGAAATGAAATGCAGTTTGGCGAAACTCAGGAAATGCAGCTTGCGCTCGATGTCGCGCTTGACCTGGTCGCGGTGGTGTTCATCCAGCCCGTCCCATTTGTTGACCGCCAGCACCAGCGCTCGGCCCGCCTGCAGCACGAAGTCGGCGACGTGCGCATCCTGCTCGGTGATCTGGTCGCGGGCATCCACCACCAGCACCACGACATTGGCGTCCTCGATTGCCTGCATGGTCTTGATCACCGAGAATTTCTCGACCGCTTCGTCGACCTTGCCGCGCCTGCGCACCCCGGCGGTATCGATGATGGTGTATTGCTTGCCGTCGCGCTCGAAGTCGATGTAGATGCTGTCGCGCGTGGTGCCGGGCTGGTCGAACGCAATCACGCGCTGCTCGCCGAGTATCGCATTCACCAGCGTGGATTTGCCGACATTGGGACGGCCGACGATGGCCAGCTTGGGCGGGTGTTCGTGGCCGGAATCCTCCTCTTCCGCCTCGGGCGGGAAACTCTCCAGAGCGATCTCCACCACCTCCGTGACATTGTCCCCGTGCGCGGAAGAGATAGGATACGGTTCGCCCAGGCCCAACTCGAAGAATTCGGCGGTCACCTTGGCGCGCGCCATGCCTTCGGCCTTGTTGACCAGCAACAGGATGGGCTTGCCGGTCTTGCGCAATTGTTCGGCGATGATCGCATCCTGCGGCGTGCAACCCGCGCGGCCGTCGACCAGAAACATCACCACGTCGGCTTCGTCCACTGCCTGGCGGCTTTGCTTGGCCATTTCGAACAAAATGCCATCCTTGGCGACCGGCTCCAGACCGCCGGTATCCACCACCAGATAGGGCCTGTCCCCGACCCTGCCGCGCCCGTAATGACGGTCGCGGGTCAGCCCCGGCAGATCGGCGACCAATGCGTCGCGGCTGCGCGTGAGGCGATTGAACAAAGTGGATTTGCCGACGTTAGGACGACCAACCAGAACTACTGTGGGCAACATTTGGCAACCTTGAATTTGAGGGGTACAGGGGACAAGGTACAGGAAACAAGGTGCAAGCTGTAACAGCTCTTACGTTTTTCCTTGAATCCTGAACCTTGCACCTTGAACCTTGTTAACGTATCGACAGCGAATACAGTATGCCGCCACTCGTTTGCACCAGGAATCCTTCGTCAAAATCAAGCGGTGCCGTCCATATCGCACCGCCGTCAAGCTTGATGCGTGCGGCAGGGCTGCCGTCTTCGCGATTCAAGCCGTACAGGAATCCCTGGGCATCTCCCACCACGACAAAATCTCCCAGCGCATAAGGCGCGGTGACACCGCGCATGAATAGCTGGTCGTTCTTCCACAGCGTACCCCCGTTGGTTTTATCCAGGGCGATCACCGCCCCGTTTTCATCGGTCAGGTAAATGAATTTGCGCAACATCATGATGCCCTTGTCGCTGGAAATGTCGCGGTTCCACAACGGGCTGCCTTGCGCGATACTGAAACACGCCAAGCGCCCCTGAAACGAAACGGCGCAAACCTGCTCATCATCCACCACGGGATCGCTGGTGATATCGCTGATGCGCTCCAGTTCGGTATTGCCGGTGGGCTGCGATACGACACTTTCCCAGAGCACCTCGCCGGTCTTGATGCTGATTGCCGCCAGCTTGCCGCCGGCAAATCCGGCATAAGCCACCCCGCGCTGAATTGCGACTCCCGCATGGCTGCGCACCACCAGCGCCGGGGTGGTTCTTTCATATATCCACACACGCTTGCCGTCGGCCGCACTCAGGCCCGTGATGTGCCCGTCTCCGGTGCGCACCATCGCCACACCATCCGCGACGGATGACACGTTCAGCACTTCGCTGGATACCGTACTTTTCCAGCGCAGCTTGCCATCCTCGCCATAAGCCAGCACATCGCCCTTGTCGCCACCTACCAGCACCAGGCCCTCACCGCTGGCCACTCCTCCCCCGCTCACGACGATGCCGGTCTGGATATTCCACACCGGCTTTCCGGTGGAGCGATCCAGACGGCTCAGGCTGCCGTTGCCCGATACGGCATAAACCGCGTCTTCGGTTACTGCAGGTTGTTGCGGATTGGCTCCCGATTTACCGACTTTGGCATGCCAGCGGATTTCGAATTTTGCAGTCTGGTGAAAGTCGAACAGCGCAGCCGGTTCGGTATTGCCTTTGATTCCGGCCCAGTCGGGCGCGGAATCTTTCGTGGAAGAACAACCCGCCAGGGCAAATATCGCCAGCATCAGGGCTCGCCCGGATACACGGCCAAGTGCCCGCACCGGAAAAAACCGGCCAGACAAAATTGCCAAAGTCATTTAGCCTCGCCCAATGCATCCATTTTCATCATGATCAAACTGCGATACATGCTTTGCGGGTCGATTTTGTCGTAAGCCAGCTTGTATGCGCTTCTCGCTTCGGCAGCCTTGCCCTGGGCGCTGAACACATCGCCCCTCAGGTCGGCATACAAGCCGTCGAATGATTCCGCATGCTTTGCATCCAGCTGTTTCATCGCACCGGAATAATCCTTTTCGTCCAGCAGCACCGTGGCCAGGCGCAGTCTGGCAACGTCCCTGACCGTGGCTTCGCCGGCATGGTCTATCACCCATTGCAATTGCGTTTTGGCACGCGCCATATCGTTGCTCAGTCCGTTCACCTGTGCCGCCAGCAGCGCGGCGCGCGGGGCATAGGCGGTGGAAGCGAATTTGTCCATCACTGCGGCGGCGGCATCATTGACGCGCTTGGGATCCTTGCTGGCAATCTGCTCAATTTCCTGCTGGTACAAACTCGACGCCCCGCTTGATTGCTTTTGCTGGTAATACTGCCAGCCGCGCCAGCCGCCCAACGCGACAAAGACGGCAAGCACCGTAACCAGTATCCAGTTGCTGTTGTCATTCCACCACGCCTTGAGCGCGTCGAGTTGTTCCTGTTCCTGCAAATCCAGTGCCGCCATGTCGTACTCCTACTTGATAAATTTATTGACTGTTTCAATCAGGTTGCGCACGCTCACCCGTTCCTGCTCGCCGCCCTGCATAGGCTTGACGCTGACTTCATTCGCCTGCGCCTCGTCATCGCCGATCACCAGCGCAACTTGCGCACCGCTGGCATCGGCCTTTTTCATTTGCGACTTGAAACTGCCGCCGCCGCAATGCAGCAGGACTTTGAAATCGCTGTCGCGCAATTGCTCCGCAACGCGGCTGGCCAGGCGGACGGCCAGCTCGCCGTTATGTACCACATACACATCCACTTCCTGTTTCGGCAACACCATGCCGTCGTCCTGCAGCAGCGCCAGCAATCTCTCCACACCCATCGCAAATCCTGTTGCGGGAGCGGCCTTGCCGCCGATCTGCCCGACCAGCCCGTCATAGCGGCCACCCGCGCAAATCGTGCCCTGTGCCCCGAGACGGGTGGTCACCCACTCGAACACGGTGCGATTGTAATAGTCCAGTCCCCGCACCAGGCGCGGATTGATCTCAAACGGCACATCGTGATATTTGAGCATTGCCTGCACTTGCTCAAAATGCTGCAGCGCGCCATCTTCCAACTCGTCCATCAGCCTGGGCGCGGCGGAGATCATGTCCTGCATCGCCGGATTCTTGCTGTCCATTATGCGCAGCGGGTTGCTGTGCAGGCGCCGTTGCGCCTCGGCGTCCAGCAAACCCGCATGTTGCTCAAAATGGGCGATCAATTTTGCGCGGTGGCGTTGCCTGGCATCGCTATCGCCCAGGGTGTTCAGTTGCAGCGCGACATCACGCAGGCCCAGCTTGTTCCATAGCCTCGCGCACATCACGATTTGTTCCACATCGATATCCGGGCCCGCAAATCCCAGCGCTTCGACACCGAACTGGTGGAATTGGCGGTAACGCCCTTTTTGCGGGCGCTCGTGGCGGAACATCGGGCCGCTGTAGTACAGGCGCTGCGGTGCGTTATACAGCAAATTGTGCTGCAGCACGGCACGCACGCAGGAAGCCGTGCCCTCGGGACGCAATGTCAGCAGATCGCCGTTGAGCGCATCGGCGAAACTGTACATCTCCTTTTCGACGATGTCGGTCACTTCGCCGATGGCGCGCTTGAACAATGCGGTCGGTTCGACCAGCGGCATGCGGATGTTGCGGTAGCCGTAGCTGTGCAGCCAATCGCGCGCAACCTCCTCGAACCACAGCCACAGCTCCGCCTCGTCCGGCAGAATATCATTCATGCCGCGTACGGCCTGGAGCGTCTCGTTACCCATAAAAAATCCCGGCGTGCGGCTGGCAGCCACGGGCTACAAGCCGCCCGCCGCTTCCCGCCTCGCGTATTTCCGTTCGACATACTCGTCGACAATGTGCGTGAATTCTGCCGCAATGTTGTCACCGCGCAGGGTCATGGCTTTTTTGCCGTCGATATAGACAGGCGCAGCGGGGCTCTCGCCGGTGCCCGGCAGGCTGATGCCGATATTTGCCAGCTTGCTTTCGCCGGGTCCGTTGACCACACAACCCATCACCGCCACAGTCATGTTCTCCACGCCTTCATGGCGCTCCCGCCAGACCGGCATCTGCTCGCGCAAATGGGTCTGTATCCTTTGTGCCAGTTCCTGGAAGAAGCTGCTGGTGGTCCGTCCGCAACCGGGACAAGCCGTCACCATGGGCGCAAACGCGCGCAAGCCCAGGGTCTGCAATATCTCCTGCCCGACCAGCACTTCCTGGGTGCGGTCGCCGCCCGGCTCCGGCGTCAGCGAGATGCGTATCGTGTCGCCTATGCCTTCCTGCAGCAATACCGACAGCGCCGCAGTGGAAGCAACGATCCCTTTGGAACCCATGCCCGCTTCGGTCAAGCCGAGATGCAGGGCGTAGTCGCACTTCAATTTCAACGACCGGTAAACCGCGATCAGATCCTGCACATCGCTGACCTTGCATGACAACACGATGCGGTTATGCGCCATACCCAACTGCTCGGCACGGCCCGCGCTTTCCAGTGCCGATGCGATCAGCGCATCGCGCGTCACTTCGCCCGCCGTCCTGGGCTGCGCCAGGCGCGAGTTTTCATCCATCATGCGCACCACCAGGTTCTGGTCCAGGCTGCCCCAGTTCACCCCGATGCGCACCGGCTTGTCGTAGCGGATGGCGGTTTCTATCATCATCGTGAACGGATCATCTTCCTTGCGGCTGCGCCCGACGTTGCCGGGATTGATGCGGTACTTTGCCAATGCCTGTGCGCAATCCGGGTAATCGGTGAGCAGGCGATGGCCGTTGTAATGGAAGTCCCCGACCAGCGGCACATCGCAGCCCATGTCGTCCAAACGCGCGCGTATGTTCGCCACCTGTGCCGCGGCCTCGGGAGTGTTGACCGTGATGCGCACCAGTTCGGAGCCGGCCTTGGCCAACTCGAATACCTGTTTGGTGGTTGCTTCCGCATCGGCAGTGTCGGTGTTGGTCATGGCCTGCACCACGATAGGCGCACCGCCGCCCAACATGACCTTGCCAACCAACACCCGCTGGGACGGGCGACGTATGATGATAGCTGCGCTCATGTTCACTTCAGCTTCAGGTGCGCCACTTCGCTGTACTGGTTGATATACGGCTTCAGATTGACTTCCTTGCCCTGGAAAAACAGGCTGGCCGATGCGGCATGGCCGATCAGCATCGAGAACGGCGGGTTACCCTGCACCCGCAATTCGCTGCCGGGCGGGTTGACCTGCGACGACAAAATGTTGCCGTCTCTGTCCTTGATTTCTGTCCACGACTCCTCGCCAAACAGCAGCAGCAATTCCGAGGGCGCATCGATGGTGCCGGAAGGGGTCACGGAACTTGCTGACGCAAGTTCAGATGCGGTTTTCCTGGCGGAAGCAGAGCGCTTCGCGGCTAGCGTCTTCGCTTCCCGGACCGAAGATGCCGCCCCGGAGGACCGGAGCTTGGGTGTGGCTCGTACAATCGGCTCGATGGTGCTGGATTTCAGCACCAGCGGTTCAGCGAGCATCTTCGCGCTCGGGAGCCGTGCAACGGGCGCTTCAGTCCGAATTGCTTCGGGCTGTTCCTTGGGCTGTTCTTTGGGCTGTTCTATAGGCTGTTCTATCGGCTGCTGCTCCTTAGACAGCTCTTTGGGTGTTTCCTTAAGCAATTCTTTCGCATGTCTGGGCGGGGCTTTAAAATGCCAATATGAAAATCCCGCCACCATCAGGGCCAGCACGGTCGCGGCACTTAACCAGATAATATTTTGCTGTCGATTCGACTGTTCGCTCGGAAACGGAACATCAGCCGCAGCGGGGGGCGTTTCCAGAGCAGGCGCTTTTGGCAATGGCAGGCATGCCAGCAATATTTCCGCATCCAGTCGCAATATCTTGGCATAACTGCGCACAAAGCCGCGCAAGAATGCGGCCTCGGGCAAATTTTTGAAATCGTCCGCTTCCAGCGCCTCTATCTGGCGCGGCGCGAATTTGATTTGCCCGGCCACTTCAGCCACGGTCAAGCCGCGTTTCTCGCGCGCTTCGCGCAACATTTTTCCTGCTGAAACCGCCTGCTTGGGGCCGGAATTGTTGCCCTGCCCGGAATTATTTTCAGGAATGTTTTCCATCATTGACCGCCCAACAGCAATTGGGTTTCGTGCGCATCAGGATAACGATTGCGTAGTTGCATGCCATAACTCCCTTCTGAAATACGGTCACCGGTCTTGCGGCTGATGCGCACACCGAGCCAGAGTTGTTCCGCAGTCAGCCCCTCGGTCTTCTTCGCGAAACTCACGAAATACTGCCTTGCAGAGGAATAGTTACCTTCTGCAAAGTTCAATTCTGCCAGCGCAAAGATTGCCTGGGTCAATCCGGGTTGCACGATCAGTGCCTGTTTAAAAAAATCCTCTGCATCCTTGTTGTTGCCGGCCTTCCTGGAACAAAGCCCGGCATTCAGATAGGCGCGGCCCGGGGTCGGATACAAGGGATTTTTTATCGCTGCCATGAACTGCGGGATGGATTCATTTTCCTTGCCGCGCTGGCACAAAAACCAGCCGTAATTGTTGTGCGTGTCGGAATCCGTATCATCGAGGCTCAGGCTTTTCCTGAAATCCGCATCCGCATCCTTGTCCTCGCGCAATGACATATGCACCAGGCCCCTTACGCTGTAGGCTGGCGCATAGTCCGGATCGGCCTTCACGGCTTGCGTCAGCTCGTCAAGTGCGATGCCCATTTGCGAACGCTGATAATACAGACTGGCCAGCTCCGTGTGCACCTTGGCACTCTTGTAGGATGTGGAGTCATTCGTAGGCGGCGTGCTGCAACCGGCAAACGACAGCAGCGATAACGCCAAAAAAGACCACCGGAAAATCGGCCTGCTCATTTCTCACCTCGGATAGCCATTTATACGACTCCTACAGAACGGTTCAGTGTTCGCCTGGTTTTATCCTGCACCTGGCCTGCCAACTGTCCGCAAGCCGCGGCGATATCATCACCTCTCGTCTTGCGCGTGGTCGTCACGATGCCAGCCTGCATCAGCACATCGCGGAATTGCTGGATCGCCTCCGGACGCGAACGCCGGTAATGGGTTTGCGGAAACGGGTTGAACGGGATCAGGTTGAACTTGCATGGCACATCGCGAACCAGATTCACCAGCTCACGGGCCTGCTGCACGGAGTCATTCACGCCTTCCAGCATCACATATTCGAAAGTGATGAAATCGCGCGGGGCACGCTCCAGATAACGCCGGCAGGCGGCCAGCAATTCCTTGAGGGGATATTTCCGGTTGATCGGCACCAGCTCGTCGCGCAATTTGTCATTCGGCGCATGCAACGATACCGCCAGCGCAACCGGGCATTCCTCGCGCAACCTGTCCATTGCCGGCACGATCCCGGAAGTGGACACGGTCACGCGGCGGCGCGACAGGCCATAAGCATGATCGTCCAGCATCAGCCGCAGCGCGCTAACGGTATTGTCGAAATTCAGCAACGGCTCTCCCATGCCCATCATCACCACATTGCTGATTGGCCACAAACCTTCCGCGTTCCGGCCGAGCTGATGATTCGCCCACCACAGCTGGCCGATGATTTCGGCCACGCTGAGGTTGCGGTTGAACCCCTGCTTGCCGGTAGAGCAGAAGGAACAGTCCAGCGCGCAGCCGGCCTGGGTGGAAATGCACAATGTGCCACGATTCTCTTCGGGTATGTAAACCGCTTCCACGGCATTTCCGGTACCCACATTCAGCAGCCACTTGCGCGTGCCGTCGTCGGACAGTTCTTCGCGCATCACCTCCGGCGCTGTGATGCAGGCGTTTTGCGCCAGCTTGCCGCGCAACGCTGCCGCGATGTCGGTCATCGCGGCGAAATCGGACTCCCCGTCCTGGTAGATCCAGCGCATCAACTGGCGTGCGCGGAACGGCTTCTCGCCCATTGCCGTGAGATAGGCCGACAGCGCATGCGCATCAAGGTCGAGGAGATTCTGCATCGGGGGAACCCGTATCAACGTGAATGGATATTCTTTGCCGCGAAGAAATACGCGATCTCTACCTTGGCGTTCTCCGCGGAATCCGAACCGTGCACCGCGTTGGCATCGATGCTGTCCGCGAAGTCGGCACGTATGGTGCCCATATCCGCCTTTTTCGGGTCGGTTGCACCCATCAAGTCGCGGTTCTTCAGGACTGCGCCCTCGCCTTCCAGCACCTGGATCATCACCGGGCCGGAAATCATGAAATCCACCAGGTCCCTGAAAAAGGGGCGGGCGCGGTGCACGTCATAAAAACCTTCCGCTTCGGCACGGGTCAGGTGGCGCATCTGGGCGGCCACGATTTTCAAGCCGGCTTTTTCAAAGCGGGTATAGATTTGGCCGATGACATTCTTGGCAACTGCATCGGGTTTGATAATCGACAGGGTACGTTCAACAGCCATGCTACTTTCTCCAGACTTTAAAATAATGGTTAATAAAAATGACCCGGCATTCTATCAGGATTTGCCTGCCAGCGCCCCTGCAATGCAACCGCTATGGCTGATTCGTGCCCGCCTGCCAGATACTCCGCCGCGATCGCCACGCCGGGCACGCATACCAGCTTTTCGCCGCAATACAGCAGCGGCATGCGGTCGCGATACCATGGGCTGACGTGTTGCTCCTGCAAAAGGTTCTTCAGGGTGCGCGTTGCGGCATTCGGATGGGGACGCAGGGTCTCGCCGCCCTGCCGCAGGCGCAGTGTCACCGGGGCGAGCTGCAGCTTCGCCGAACTGATACCCGGCCTGTGGTCATGCTGGAACAGCAGGCGCGTATGCAGTGCAGGCCATTCCAGCTCGGTTTCCCCGTGCCACGTCAACATCAGGTTCCTGTCGAAATCTTCCATGGCGGGCAACGCATATACCCTGCCCTGATAGCGGCGCACCTGCCAGCCGCTGTAATTCACACATACCGCCGCATCCTGCCGCGCATTGCATAACTGGTGCAGCATGTCGTCCAATTGAACCAATTGCGGCATCGGCGCGCCGATACCATGCAGAAAATAGCGCAGCAGATTCTTTGCGCGCGCCGGATCAAGAGACCGCAGGGTTTCCGCTGCAATGGTTTCACCGGCTATCTTCCCCGCGCCATCCTGCCGGGCCAATTCGTCGAGCAGCATGCTCGCCTCGGCGAAATGCCGCGCGCTGCGCGTCAGGGTGTCGCGGTATGCCGGAAATCTTTCGCCGAGCAAAGGCAGCACGCGATGGCGCAAAAAGTTGCGCGGATAATTGTCGTCGGCGTTGCTCTCGTCTTCTATCCAGTGCAACTGGTGTGCCGATGCATATTCGAGTATTTCCCGGCGCGAACAATGCAGCAGCGGCCTGACCAGCGCGATCGAATCAGAAAGCCCGGACATCTGCTGCTGCTTTGGCAGGGACAGGGGCATCGCGCTTGCGCCGCGCACCCCTGCCCCGCGCAACAATTGCAGCAACAGCGTTTCCGCCTGGTCGTCGGCGTGATGCGCCACCGCCACAAAATCGCAGGACTGGCGGGCAAAAGCCGCATGGCGCAACTTGCGCGCCGCGGCTTCGATGCCATGCTCGCGCAGCGGCGTGATATCCACGCGTTCGATATGCAGGGAAATGTGCAGGCCGGCACACAGGTCGGCGCAGAAATCAGACCACTTGTCGGCATTCGGGCTGATGCCGTGATGGACATGCAATGCGGAAATTTGCCAGGAAAACCGTGCCGAGAGCTTGCCCAGCAGATGCAGCAAGACCACCGAGTCCACGCCGCCGCTCAATCCGACCAGGATAGTGCTATGCGCGGGAAGCAGCGGCGCAATCCGCGCTGCCACACGTTCGGGGAGATTAACTAAGCGCGATTTCCTTGAACTTGCCATAGCTCATCAGGCGGTTGAAGCGATCCTGCATCAGGTTTGCAACAGGTTTGCTTTGCGCGGTCTTGAGCGCTTCCTGCAGCGCTTTTTTCACGCTCTGCATGGTTGCCTGATAATCGCGGTGTGCGCCGCCCAGCGGTTCGCCGATGATCTTGTCCACCAGGCCCAAAGCCTTCAGGCGCGTCGCGGTGATAGCCAGGGTCTCTGCGGCATCGGGGGCTTTCTCCGCACTTTTCCACAGGATCGAGGCGCAGCCTTCCGGCGAAATCACCGAGTAAGTGCTGTACTGCAGCATCAGCAGCGCGTCGCCCACCGCGATAGCCAGCGCGCCTCCGGAACCGCCCTCACCGACCACGGTACAGATGATGGGCACGCGCAATTCGCTCATCTCGTAAAGGTTGCGCCCGATCGCCTCGGATTGCCCGCGCTCTTCCGCTCCCACTCCCGGATACGCGCCCGGCGTATCGATGAAAGTCATGATGGGAATATTGAATTTCTCCGCCATGCGCATCAGGCGCATCGCCTTGCGATAACCCTCCGGGCGCGGCATGCCGAAATTGCGGATGATTTTTTCCTTGGTATCGCGGCCCTTCTGGTGGCCGATCACCATCACGCTCTGTCCGTTGAAACGCGCCAGCCCGCCCACGATAGCCTTGTCGTCGGCATAGACGCGGTCGCCATGCAACTCCTCGAAATCGGTAAACAGCGCGGCCGCGTAATCCAGCGTATAGGGCCGCTGCGGGTGGCGCGACACCTGCGAGATCTGCCAGGGTGTAAGCTTGCTGTACACGTCCTTGGTCAAAGCCTCGCTTTTCTTGGCCAGACGCGAGATCTCGTCCGCGATGTCCAGCGCAGAGTCATCCTGCACGTAACGCAGTTGCTCGATCTTGTCTTCAAGTTCTGCTATGGAACTCTCAAAATCCAGAAAAGATATCTTCATGTTCAAGTCCCGTTGATATAACTGCCAGCCATCCGGCTTGCCCGGTTTTTTGCCGGGCCAGTCATTGGTTATAAAAATGCGCCGCGATGATACTACAAACCGAAGAATCGTTTAATGGTCGCCAGCACCTCGCTGCGCTGGCCGCTGATCACCTTGTCCAGTGATTCCTGTCCCATATTCCGCAAAGCGCTGTCCAGTTGTGCACGGCGTTCAACCAGAATGTGCGACACTTCATCGGCAATGCTCGGGCGCGCCCGCATGATCTCCTCGAATGCCTCCTTGTCGAGGCGATAACATTCCACATCCGTCCTTGCGATCACCGAAGCCGCTCGCGGGGCTCCGGTCATCAGGCTCATTTCGCCAAAAAAATCGCCTTTGGTCAATACATTCAATATTTGCTTCCTGCCATTCGGCGCATCCACACACACCTCGGTTTCGCCGTTGATGATGACGAACAACCAGTGTTGGGCGGGTTCGCCCTGCCTGGTTATCACGTTGCCCTTGGCAAACGGCTTGTACTTCAGGCGCGCAGCCAGCTTTTGCAGTTCCTCGTCCGTCATCTGAGCGAACAATTCGACACGCTTTAGCGTTTTGACGCGGCGCGCCAATTCGCGCTGGTGTGCCGCTTCCTGGTATTTCTCGTTTTCCCTGATGTAGTGGACGTTCTGTTCTTCCACGGCCAGCTTGATGCCGGCACGCTTAAGCGCGGTATAGACATGCCAGCGCACTGCACCATCGGTCGGGTCGTCAGCCGCAAGGTCGGAAAGCCAGTAACGCAGCCCATACCGCGCATAGCCCTTGTCTATCTCCATCAGCACGCAACTGGGCGCGGGGGTCTTGGCGACATTGTCGATATCGGCCTGCATGATGGCCTCTTCTATCGCCGTGACAACCTTGCCGGGCATCACCTCCAGGCTTACGCCGAACCAGATCCAGCGCCGCCACTGCACCGGCTGGTCACTGCGCCGCCCCAGCACCATGAATTTGTTCTTCATCAGCTGGCTGTTCGGAAACACCACGGTTTCCCAGTTGCGCGTCTCGACCAGCGTGGAGCGCCAGCGTATGTCCACCACACGCCCGGCAATGTCGTCCACCTTGATCCAGTCGCCGACCTGGACAGAATTGTCCAGCTGCAGCGCAAGACCGCCGAGAATATTGCCCAGCGTGTCCTGCATCGCAAACGCCACCACGGCTGTGATCATCGCCGAAGTCGCCACGATGCTGCCCAGATCCAGTCCGGCATAGCGCAACCGCACCAGACCCCATGCGACGTAGGCGACAATCACGAAAATATCTTCGGTGATGCGCGGCAGGCTCAACCGCGCAAACGGCAGGATGATGCGGAACACCAGCAGGCCCCACAGCCGGATCAGCGCGATCCCGCCGCCGATCACGAACACCTCGTGCAGCACGTCGGCGGCCGTTTCGAGTTGCATCGCGTGGGTCAGGCCGCTGATGAATTGCCCCAGCAGGCAGGCGAAGAAGAATCCCAGCGTGTTAAGGATGCTGCGGCGCTCCTCCTTGTGAAAATGAAACAGCAGGAACGCCAGCGACAATGTCATGACCAGCACGAGTGTCGATTCGTCGCGCCAGAAATAATGAATTGCGGTATCCAAAAATGACACGGTCACTCCTCGCGTACTGATAGCCGCATTTTACACCAACGGACAAGGCGTCCGGTGCCGCGCCGGATGTTGGAAGTCGCTGGTTATGCCCGCAAAAGGGGAGAGTGGGAAGGAATCGCCGCGCGATGCTCAGGTAATCGAATATCCCGCAAGTCGCCCGGATCGGCGCCAGAACGCCCATATGTCTCCGCGCGCAAGCCGCATTCTCCGCAAACCGTCCCTGCCCGGGATATCCAGTTGCAAGCCGGCAATCTTCCCGCTGCGCAATGCCGCCAACAGCGGCTGTGCATATCCGCTTTCAAAATCCTGCAGTGCAGTCTGCCAACCCGCGAGGTCGCCGCGCTGCAAGGCAGAACGCAAACCCGTCCACACCAGCAATTGTTGACCGGGGCAATCCCCGGCGCGCCACCGGCCTGCCCATGCCGAAAACGGGGCATCTGCTGCCCGGGCGAACATCTCCGCCAGCACATCATCCGAACTCACACTGTCATGGTTTTTGCGCGGTAAAATATTTTCGCTGCAGCCGCCGCCCCAAAACCACACGCTGTTGATAGTCGGCTCGCCGCGCGCTTCG
>VFSW01008233.1_pt1 | contig 15001 bp, 13 predicted proteins | sample 5358111 | NCBI WGS metagenome assembly VFSW01 (sample SAMN11554181, study PRJNA540505) | mine drainage metagenome | isolation source: sediment from site ElyBrook_90M | place: USA: Ely Copper Mine, Vershire, VT | collected 2017 | reverse complement strand
CCCCCTCATTTCCGCCCTATGCTATCAATCCCTCCATCTGTGTTCTTTAACTGTGCTCCAAAACCACGGCGGTATCCCTCGCTCCGCGCGTAATGACGGGTGGAAAATGATGACGGCGGGTCTACTGTCGGCGCATGTCCCAGTGAGAAATAGAAATTGCTCTTCGCGCAGTTTTCGGTAGTAGAATGCGGCGCAAACCTGCAAGTCCGCCGAACGCTTAAATGGACTCGAATCGAAATAACGAAGAAGCCTCGCGCACGGAACCTTCGGCAAACAAGCCCGCGGAGCCTCGCGAAATATTTCCGCTCTGGGCATGGATTGCGGCGACGGCGCTCGCGCTGGTCACCGCGTACACCATCCGCCAGATGGGCAATCAAAGCGCGCAGCTTGCCGACCTGCGCAAGCAGATGAAGCTGGCCACGCTGCAGAGTCAGGCGCTGCAGAACCAGCTCGAACAAGGCCGCATGGTCGCCTCGATCATGCTTTCACCTGAGTCTTTGCAAGTAAAACTCCTCCCCAAATACCGGAATATGGCGGACATCCGCGCCTTTCTACATCCCCACATGGGCGTCGCGATTACCGCTGACCAGCTGCCCGCGATTTCGCCACAGCGAACGTTTCAGTTTTGGATTGTCACCAAGAATAAGACGGTAGTAAGCACGGCAATTTTCCGTCCGGATTCAAACGGGCAGGTAAGTCTCGTCGCGCCCGTGACGGTGCCATTGCATGAAATTTCCGGATTGAACGTCACCGAGGAACCTGCCGGAGGGAGCCCGCAGCCGAGCGCACCTCCCGGCTGGAGCGCTCAACTCAAGTAACGAGTTTTTGCAAGAAATGCGGGCTAGCGCTTCTTTTGGGCACGAGCGCGCATCGCCAGCCGCGCTTCGCGGCGCTCGTCCGCTTCGCGGTAACGCCTCTTTTCCGCTGACGTTTTCACTGCAAGAGGGGGCACCGGCACGGGCTTTCCTTGCTCGTCCAGAGCGACATAAGTAAGAAGCGCCTCTGTAGTCGTCCTGCGCGAGCCCGCCACAGTATCCTCCGAAAAAACTTTCACCCCGACTTCCATGGATGTATGGAACGCGCGGTTCACCTGCGCTTCGAGGACGATCAGATCGCCGACGCGCGCGGGATTGATAAAGTCCAGATGATCCACCGAAGCCGTCACGACCTGGCGATGCGAGTGCCGGTGCGCTGCGATGGCGCCGGCAATGTCCATGAGGTGCATGACGCGCCCGCCGAGAATATTTCCAAGAAGATTCGCATCCTGCGGAAGGACGATTTCCGTCATCAGCGTGCGCGAGACGCTGACGGGGCGCGCGGCTAGGGCGGGCGCTTCACTTCCCGTGGATGTGGATGGACTTTTTGCCATGCGTTTTCTGCCCCCCCCCCTCAAAATTGACGCTATGATTTCTCGGGATCCAAATTCGCGTGGTCCAGAGGATGCATTTCAAGTCCTGACCAAGGGAAATTGGCCTTTCGCCCCAGTGCGAATATACTATGGCGTTGCTTATGACCCAACCACCGAAGAAGTCTCGCCACCAGATGCTTGAGGAAATCCTCGCCACCAAGCCCAACGACGCCTTTGCGCGCTATGGCCTGGCGCTGGAATGTGTTAAGGAAAACCATGCCGCCGCTGCCGACCAGCATTTCCAGGCTCTCCTCTTGGCGAATCCCGATTACGTGCCTGGATACCTGATGTACGGGCAGTTCCTGGCGACCTCCGGGAGGACCGAAGAAGCCCGCGCGCGGCTCCGCGCCGGGATTGCCACCGCCGGGCGCATCGGGGACCTTCACGCGCGCTCGGAAATGGAAACGGCGCTGGCCGATCTGGGCTGAGCATTTCGCCAATCATACCGTTGCCGGTCCTTCCGAGCAAAGCGAGGAATCCCTCCGTGTTTTGTGGCAATACGCGAAAAGAAAGAGGGATTCCTCGCTTCGCCCGGAAGGACCAGCTGGTTTCTTGTAAGCTATTGTGTTTTGTGAAGCCTACCAGGTAAAAAGCTTCCGGCCCTGCGCCAAAGGCCCGTTACTAGGCGGCATCACGCCGCTCTCGCCAGCCTTGCTCCCCCTTCCACCGGATGCTAGCTTCGATTTAGCGGTTCTCCCTCTGGAGACTGGCACACCATGGCCCTGAGCATAGACGATCTGCTGCGCCGCGCCGTTGAAGTCAAGGCGTCGGACCTGCACCTGAAGGTGGGTAACCACCCCTATCTGCGCGTTGACGGCCAACTGGTGCCCCAGTCGGACGTGCCGCGCGTCACTCCCGAAGAAATGCTTTCGATGGCGTTCAGCATGATGACGAACCGCCAGAAACAGAAGTTCAAGGAGACCGCGGAACTCGATATGGCTTACGGCGTGGCGGGCCTCGGGCGCTTCCGCGTCAACGTATTCCAGCAGCGCGGAAACGTCGGAATGGTGTTGCGCGTCATTCCCACGAAAATCCGCACCATCGCCGAGCTCGATCTGCCTCCCGTGATTGAAACGATCTGCGAAGAACAGCGCGGGCTGGTGCTCGTCACCGGCACGACCGGGTCGGGCAAATCCACGACGCTGGCCGCCATGATTGACCGCATCAACACGACGCGCTCGGATCATGTGATTACGATCGAAGACCCCATCGAATTCCTGCATCGCGACAAAAAAAGTTTTATCAACCAGCGCGAAGTCGAAGTGGACACTGCAAACTTCTCAACGGCACTGCGCGCCGGATTGCGCCAGGACCCCGACGTCATCCTCGTCGGCGAAATGCGCGACCTCGAAACGATTGCCACGGCGCTGCTGGCCGCGGAAACCGGCCATCTTGTATTCTCGACGTTGCACACGCTGGACGCGACGGAAACGATTCAGCGCATCATCGCCGTATTTCCGCCGCCCGAGCAGAAGCAAATTCGCCTGCAGATGGCCGCGACTCTCAAGGCCGTCATCAGCCAGCGCCTTGTGCGCCGCGCCGACGATAAGGGCCGCGTGCCCGCTGTCGAAGTGATGATCGCCACCGCCTACATCCGCGATTGCATCATTAACCCGGACAAGACGCGCATGATTCACGATGCTATCGCCGCCGGCACGAGCCAGTACGGCATGCAGACCTTCGACCAGTCCCTGTTCGACTTGTTCAGCTGCAAACACATCACCTACGAGGAAGCGCTCTTGCGCGCCTCCAACCCGGACGATTTCAAACTCCGCGTCCAGGGGATACGTTCCTCCTCCGACAGCGCCCGCGAAGAGATGGAGCGGACCATGTCGGAGTTCGAGCGATTCAGCCACAAATGAGTTGCCGGATGTGGACGGCCTTGTACGCCTGACCATCACGACTTCCAGCCCGCAAACCTACAGGAGGATTTTGTGAAATCCAGAAAATGGCTCGCTTGGATTGTGGCGGTTGCGATTGTAAGTCCCGCACCGGCTGCGTTTGCCAAGCAGGGGAATCGTGATCACGATAACGGCCACTGGAGGGATAAGCGCAGAGATCACGACGATGAGGATGACCGGCGTGGCTATGGCTTCGCCGATTACGATCGCGGCGAGATGCGTGGTTGGTATGCCGCGAACTACAGACACCTCCCGCCGGGCCTTGCGAAAAGAGACCGGCTGCCACCCGGGCTGGAGAGACAGCTGGTTCTGCGGGCCGCATTTCCGCCGGCGCTGGAAGCACAAGTCTACGCCGTGCCCGTGGATATGGAGCGCCAGTTGCCGCCTCCGCCTCCCGATTGCGAGCGTGTGGCCGTCGGCGGCCACATCGTGCTGAGAAACCGCAATACCAGGGTGGTTCTGGATATCTTCCATTTCGAGTAACGGAATTCGGGGCGTGAAACACTCTCCGGCCTGGTGAAACAGAGAGTTGTGGTCACGCCCCCGATTCAGTTTGTGCTGGCAAGTTTTCCTCACCCTCAACTTCCTTTACTTCCCTTTCCCTTGCTTCTATGCTTCCCCCATGCGCGCTTCCCGCCCAAGGCTTCTTGACGCATCCGATCTGTACACTGCTGCTTTGCGCGCGCTGACGCGACGGGCGTATTCCGTGCACGATATGCGTGTGTATCTGGAAGCGCGAGCGGAAGCCAAGGAAGCGGTCGCGCCGATTTTGAGCCGCCTGAAGGAACTGAACTACCTGGACGACTCGCGATTTGCGCGGCACTTTGTTCGCCAGCGCGCGGAGGGAAGAAAGCAGGGCGCCTTCCGGATCAAGCGTGATCTCCGCGCGCGGGGAGTTCCGGACCACCAGATTGAAGCGGCCATCGCCGAGCGCGCAGCGGATACCGATGAGTCAGCGGCGCTGCGCGCGCGCGTCGCCCGGCGGCTAAAAATGCTGCGCGGGCCGCTCGATGAACGCAAGAAAGCGTCCCTTTACGGCAGCCTCTTGCGCGCCGGATTTTCCGGCGAAGCGATCCGGCGGGAACTGCGGTCGGCAGCCCACGTCGCCGTGGACGATCTGCCGGACCCTTCGGCGGAAGTATCCTGACGTCCCTGCCTTCGCGTGGTGTTGTGGATCGAGCGCGCTGTCCTTCGATTTCCCCTTTAGAGGACGCCGAACAATGGATTCAAGTGCGTTTTTGTAGCACAGGCACTCCTGCCTGTGCGATTTTTGCAATCGTTAACTCGAATCGAGGCCCTATTTTCAGCGTACAAACCCGCACAGGCAGGAGCGCCTGTGCTACGCGGGCTTTTCCGCGAGCTGTAAAGCCGCGACCCACAAACATTTCAGAAGTTTTCCGCAGCTTCTTTACCCAGCAACCGGCGAAGTGCAGGCAAAGCAACGGCGCGCGGCGATGGGAATTTCTGTCAGGCATTCCGGACACTTCTTGGTGGTTGGGTCGGCGGGCGGCTCCTTCTTCATGCGCGCAATCAGTGCATTCATCGGCATCACTACAAAGAAGTAGACGGCGGCGGCGATGATGAGGAACGAGATCAACGCGTTGACGAATTCGCCGTAAAGAAACTTGCTCCCGTTGAGCTCGAACGTCAGCCCGGAAAAGTCCGGCGCCTTCACGATCGCTGCGATTAACGGCGTGAGCATGTCCTTCACAAATCCTGTCACGACTCCCCCAAACGCCGCGCCGATCACGATACCAACGGCCATATCCACTACATTGCCCCGCAAAAGGAATTTCTTGAATCCGTTCATCGTCTCCTCCTCCGCTTATGGTCAGATTTTTTTGAATCGCCGATCTCAGAACTCGACAACCTGCAAACCTTCCGCCGGCAGGCTATTTTGGCTCGCCAAATGTAACCCGAAGCCCTGTGGAAAGCAGAACGTCACTCTTCTTGATGCTGGGCGAGGGCGGGTTGCTGAAGAAATTGTCACTATATCCGATCTGCCAGCCGAGCCACTTGCTGATCGCCGTCGAAAAGGAAGAGTTGAAGGTGAACCGGTAGCCGCTCGGACCGGATATATTGGGAAAGAAATTCAGCGTCTCGGAGAAATTCGAGCGGCTGCCGATCTTCACGTCGAACTCTTCCCCGGCATTGCCTTCGGCGCCACGCTGCGTAACGGCGGAAAAGGAGATCGTCGCCGGGGGCGGCGCCGGGTTGGGCAGAGTGTAGGCGCCGAAAAACTCCTGGTTGTATCCCGCTCCGGCGAAGACATCGAATTGCGCCGTTTTCGTTTTCAGAAGATGGGCGCCCAGGCCTCCGTACACCGCATTTTGCAGATCCAGATTCTGGAGCGCGTTGGAATTGAAATCTGTAGCGGCATACACAAACCATCGCGGACTGAAATTCACATCGCCGCGGACGCCACCGGAAATCTGGTTCGCAATCACCTGGCTGGGAGTTGACGTGTCATTCTTGCCGTAGACAGCTATGACATCCACGGTAATCTTGTCCCGGTCGGTCTGGCGGACGGCCTTCCCCGCAAAGTTATAGGAGAGCGTGGCCGAGTTGCCACGCGTGAGACTAAGGCCGGTATCGAGCGCGCCGCTCCAGTAGTCGCCCAGGTGCGGATGACGCAGGCGTTCGAGTTGGGCGTCGTAGGCAACCTGCTCGGCATCGGAGCGGATCGTCTGCACGGAATCTTTCGCCGCCGTCACCACTCCGGCGCTCAAAGTCGAAACGCTGATCTGCCCATCCTTGGTAGTCACCGGGCCAACTGCGATCTGTCCACCGGCCAGACCGACGTGAAGAGGTTGCGTGGAGGAGATCGCTTCAATCGCGGACCATTGGAGAGTGACGTCCCCGGCATAATCTGTTTTAAGGACGAGTGTTTTGGCATCGGACTTGACGACATTACCGGTCAGGCGGTCCCCATTTTTGAGAGTGAGCTGGTCTGCGTGGAGTGCCGGGCCAAGGAAAAAAACCAAAATCAGAGCGAGAATTGTCTTACGCAATTTAAACCTCCAGAAGACGCAGGATGCGATTGGGATTAGGGAAGGTGCAGCCACGTCAAAATCATATTGATCTGCCGGCGAGATTGCGTCTCCCTGATTTGAGGGAAACCCCGCGCGCCCGAATACACAAACCTCATCCGGGCAAACACCACTTTTACAGTTCTGATTTTGGGGCGTCAACAAGAATCAGCAAATGGAGGGAGGGCACATGAATTAGGAGGAATGGCCTGGCAGAATATTTCTTTGGTCCGCCTGCCGGAATCACCTCTCGAGACTGCGGTTTTCGAGGATTTCGATTCGCTTGGAATGCAGTTCCGGCAGCTTTTTTCTTATTTTCCGCGGGGAGCGCTGGCGGTTGGCAGGCTTTGCCGCCGGCGCGTCAGATTGTAAGACCAGTTGAGAGCCGGGCAGGCCTGAAAGGCCGTCGATCCGGTGCATCAGCACGACCCCGACGCCTTTGCGGTGCCCGATGGTGTACGTCTCCGAACATTTCGAGCAGAGCCAGAAATGCTTCACGGAATGCCAGTGGGAAGGTTGCCGGGTCTGGCCGGGGTCTTGCTGGAAGCGGAAGAGCCTGCCATGGCCGCCGTCAAAATCGGAAGAACAGTCCGGATGTGCGCATTTGAGATACATGGCCGTTTCTCTCGGGGGCCGGTCGGCCGGCAGGGGCCCGAGAACCTTTCCCGCACATCGTGCGCCGCCTCAGGTATCACATGGCTTTACCAAAGTACGGGGTGGAAAGAGCGTGGTCAAACTCAATAAAGTGATTCATTGCATAGACATCGGTTGTGACAGGAACGGAAAAGTAACATAAAGTGAAATTCCGGCGAACGCGCGACCAAGCGCGCCGCGCCAGGGCCGCGTTGCGGCAATTCGCTCCCTTTGCGATAATATCCAGCCAGAGAAAAACTGGTTCAAGACTGTGCGGGCGCAGAGTTTACACGAATCGAGTGCTGTAAGCGTTTCACGAATCACAAATTACAAATCACGAATCACAGCACGAAAGGCCGGGAGCACCTTGCCGAGCGGCAACGATATCCGCAGTACTTTTCTGGAATATTTTGGCGAACGCGGGCACCGCGTGGTGCCCAGTTCTTCGCTTGTTCCGGTCAACGATCCCACGCTGCTCTTCACCAACGCCGGAATGAACCAATTCAAGGACGTGTTTCTGGGCCTGGAGCAGCGCGACTACTCGCGCGCCACAACGTCGCAGAAATGCGTGCGCGCTGGCGGCAAGCACAACGATCTGGAAAATGTCGGCTTCACCAATCGCCACCACACTTTTTTCGAGATGCTCGGCAATTTTTCCTTCGGCGACTATTTCAAAAAGGACGCCATCGCCTTCGCGATGGAGCTGATCACCTCGCCGAACTGGTACGGCATTCCGAAGGATAAGCTGACGTTCACCGTATTTGGCGGCGCGGAAATCGCTCCGGGGAAATCGCTGGGCAGCGACGAAGAGGCGCGCGAATTGTGGGTGGCCACGGGAGCGCCGCGCGACCGCGTAATTCCCGTCCCCGGGCTAAAGGAAAATTTCTGGGCGATTGGCGATACGGGCCCTTGCGGCCCGTGCAGCGAAATTCATTACGACATGGGCCCCGCTGCCTCTGACAAAGGCCATACTGACTGCAAATTCGGATGCGAGTGTGGGCGGTATGTCGAAATCTGTAATCTGGTCTTCATGCAATTTAATCGTGACGAATCCGGAACCGTCGCGCCGCTGCCGAAACCTTCCATCGATACCGGCGCGGGACTAGAACGACTGGCCGCCATGCTGCAAGGAAAAATCAGCAATTTCGATACGGATCTGTTTACGCCCCTAATCCACCGCGCCGGGAAACTTACCGGTACGCGCCCCGGAAAATCCGCACGAAGCGACGCTTCCCTCCGTATCATTGCTGATCACGCGCGCGCGTCGACGTTTCTGATCTCTGACGGAGTAATCCCTTCCAACGAAGGCCGCGGCTACGTTCTACGCAAGATCATGCGGCGCGCTTGTGATTTCGGCAGGCAACTCGGTCGCAAGGAGCCATTTCTTTACGACATGGCCGTCGAAGTGACAAACCTAATGGGGGGAGCATATCCCGAGTTGTCGAATTCCGACGTGAATGTTGTCTCCGTCATCATGAGCGAAGAACAGAAGTATGCGAGATTGATTGTCCCCTCTGAGGAACAACTGATTAAGAGAATCGGAAGTAGGCCTGGGATTCCGGCAGGAACTTTGAGGGCGATCCAGGAAGCGGGCCGGGACCTTGAAATCTTTTCCAAAGAGGTTATCGAGCAGGCACAGGTGCGACGGCGTTACGAAAATGAGGCAGGAAGGATACTAGTTTACCCACAGGATTTTTTATTCGCCTACGGTTCCCTGGGCTTTAGACCCGACCAATTGAGGGATTTAGCAGCTGCGCAGGGCTGGCATATTCCTGAGGGCACTGAGGAAGAATTCAATCACTTGATGGAGCAGGAGCGGCATCAAGCTCGGTCATCGTGGAAAGGCGGGCACAAGGATATCGCCAACCCGGTGTACGCAAAGCTCGCCGAAAAGTACCGCACCGAACCCGACTTTTATTTTGAAACAAGCGCGAAAAATCGCCGCATCGAGGCCATCGTCACCAAAGACGGCGCCGTAAACGAACTTCCGGCGGGCGCGGAAGGCGAAATTGTTCTCGATCGCACTGTGTTTTACGCCGAATCCGGCGGACAAGTCTCCGACACCGGCACGCTCTGGAACAACGAGCATACGATGCAACTCGCCGAAGTGCTCGGCGCGTATTACCCCGTTTCGGGACTGATCGCGCACCGTGTTGTGGCCAAGGAAAAACTTGTGGTGGGCGATCTCGTGGCGGGAGATGCCTATGGTGTACGCCGTGAGCACATCAAGCGCAATCATACCGCGACGCACCTGATGCACGCCGCGCTGCGAAACATTCTCGGGACGCACGTGAAGCAGGCTGGATCGCTGGTCGAGTCCGGACGCCTGCGTTTCGACTTTTCGCATTTTGCCGCGATTGATGCCGCCGAACTGCGCGACATCGAACAGCAAGTGAACGATGAAATTTTGCTGAATAGCGAGATTCAGACCAACGTCACCACCATCGACGACGCGCTCTCTTCCGGCGCGCTCGCGTTTTTCGGAGACCGCTATCCGGAGCAGAATGTCCGAGTCGTCACGATTCCCGATCCCGATGCCCCGCGCGGCTTTTACAGCAAGGAGTTGTGCGGCGGCACGCACGTCCGGCGAACAGGCGATATCGGCATTTTCAAGATCGCTGTGGAACAATCCGCCGCCGCAGGCGTCCGCCGGATCGAGGCCCTCACGGGGGCGGCCGCGCTCGCGGATTACCCGCGCGCGCGCCAGATGCTCAGCGAAATATCCACGGATATCGCCGTGAATGACGAAAATGTTGCCGCCGCCATCGAGCGCTTCGAACAGACACAGCGCCAGCTCGAAAAGCAGCTCGAAACGTCGAAGCGCAAGGGCGCTCTTTCAAGACTCGATGACCTGGCCGGCCTTGCCCGTACAATCAAAGGGGTCAAAGTCATCTCGGCGGAAGTCGAAGGCGTGGACCGCGAGACGATGCGCCAGCTCGTGGACAGCCTCCGCCAGAAGCTCGGCTCCGGTGTAGTGGTCCTTGGTACAGTCGAAGACGGAAAAGTTGCCCTTCTGGCCGGGGTCACCAAAGACCTTACCTCCAAGTTACACGCAGGAAAGATCATACAGGCGACTGCCAAGCTCGTGGGCGGGTCCGGTGGCGGCAGGCCTGATTTGGCCGAGGCTGGCGGAAAAGACACATCTGGTCTAAAACCAGCCCTTGACGACGTTTACCCCCTCATAGACCGGTTGCTATAATCCCCTTCAGTGCCAGAACGTTTGGGGCGAGGTCTCCCTCTCCCTGTTGCGAGTTTGCAGTTTGTCTCAACCCTGCAGGGTTTCCATTTCCCCTGCAAGGTAACAGGAAGCAGTTACTTGCTGCCTTCCCGGAACGGATCCGGCGCGGCTCCAGTTGCTCTTTCGTTGGCTTCAGTTGACTCCTGGGCCCGCCTACGCATGAAACGCACGCTATCTAATTCGGTGGCCATCCTGCTGGGGATGCTGGTGTTGTGCACGCTTCCCGCACACGCCCAAATCATCTCCTACCTGGACTTGACCGGGAAACAGGTCTTCATTAATGCAGACCCGGCTCCGGTGGCTGTCCCGGGCAAGACCCCGCTCACCAAGGTTCCCGGATTCAAGTTGATGGCGATGCACACATCCCCGCAAAGCGTCAACGCATCTTCCGTGATGTCGGCCGGTGAACAGGCCAATCGGGAGAAGATCGATCAGATGATTCATGAAGTTTCCGATCGGTATCGCGTGGACCCGGCGCTGGTACGCGCCGTGATCGAGACGGAATCGCACTATCAGCCGAAGGCGATTTCGCGTCGAGGGGCGCAGGGACTCATGCAGTTAGTTCCGGAAACAGCGCAGCAAATGGGCGTTGCTAACGCGTTTGATCCAAAGCAAAATCTGGACGGAGGGGTTCGCTATCTCCACAGCCTGCTTGAGAGGTATAATGGCGATCTGGACAAGGCGCTGGCTGCCTATAACGCTGGTCCGGGCGCCGTTGATCGAGCAGGAGGGGTGCCGCGAATCCGCGAAACGCGCGAGTACGTCCGAAAGGTAACGAACTCCTATTACCGGCCCGATTCGGACCGCCAGTCCCGCGTCTATGAGACGCAGGAACCCATTTACCGGCAAGTCGAGGCGGACGGACGGGTTGTGTTTTCGAACGAATGAGGCAAACTTTGCGGCTCCCCGCCGCTAGAATCCGGCCATTTCTGCGCGCCCTTCCCGCGTCCATTCTATTTTTGTCCCTGATCGCCTGCGTGGCGAAGGCGGATACGTCATCGTCCTCGCGGCAGGAACAGGCCAAATCACAATTTGACCGCGCGGAGAAAGAGCGCGAAGCACTCGAGGCGCGCCCGGAAAATTCTCGGACGCTCAAGGATTACACTTCCCTTGTCAGCACGTACAAGCGCGTTTACCTGATCACACCCCGCGCGCCGGAAGTTCCTGCGGCGCTGAATGCGGTCGCGGCGCTGTACCGCGCGATGGGCGATCTCTTCTCGGAAAAGTATTACCAGTCGGCCGTGACTTCGTATCACTTTCTGTTGAAAGAGTATCCGACGAGCCATTACCGCGAAGACGCGTTGCTCGCTGTCGCGCAAATCGAACAGAACGATATTCACGACATGGCCCTGGCGAAAACCGCGTACGAGCAGTTTCTTGTGCTGCATCCGCGATCGTCTCATGCGGATGCAGTGCGCGGAATTCTGGCGAAGATCGAGAAGCCGGACGAATCCGACGAGGAAACCAGGAATATCCCGCCCGGAAAGGCCGGAGGGAAATCAGCAGGTTCCGTGGCCGTCATCAGCGAAGAAAAGAAAAATGAAATTTCCCCGGCGGATGCCACGCCGAAGCACAGCGAGAATTTTCCGGAATCTTCCACAAGCGGCGCGCCGTCCGGGACGGGAAACGGCCAGGTATCGCGCATACGCACGTGGAATGCGGATACCTACACTCGCGTCGTGATTGATGTGGGAGCGCAGGTGAAATACCAGGCCGCGCGGATTTCGGGACCGGATCGCATCTATTTCGATATCGATGGCGCGAAAGTTAATTCGGCGCTGTTGCACAATCCCGTGAACATCGAAGCCGGCGGATTCCTGAAAGATGTCCGCGTGGCTCAAAATAAGTCCGGCGTCGTGCGCATCGTGCTGGAAGTGGATCGCGCCAAGGATTACTCCGTTTTTCTGCTGCCCGATCCGTACCGCTTGATTGTGGACGTTTATGGAACTTCCGCAGCCGCCGAACAGGCAGCGCGAGCAACGGCTCCTGCTCCGGGACCCACTACGGAAGTTCCGGCCCAGAAGGTGGAAAAGCCGGCCCGGCAAGCCTCCACAAAAGCCACGGCGAAACCGCCTGTGACCATCGCGAGCGCCACGGTTTCCGCGCCGCCTGCGGTTGAGATTGCCCAGGCACCGAAGGAGATTTCGCCAGATCAGGCTTTGACGCCTGGTCCTGCCGCAGTTCCTCAGGCGAAGAAAACAGCGAAGGATCGCGTGGCCTCGCAAGCCAAGGCCACAGCCGCAGCGGACCCGGCCAGCCAATCCCCCAAATCGTCGGCTGCGAGCAGCGATGCCGGCTCAAAGAACCTGTTGGCAGAGTCCGATCCTCCCACTCTCCCTGCAACCCCCGCCCCGGCAAAGAAATCAGTGCGTCCGAAAAAATCGGCACATGATCAGGCCGAAGAGATGGGACCCGCGACGGTGCCGGACCTGACGCGGGACGGCCAACATTCGCTGACGCGCGCGCTCGGATTGAAGATCGGGCGGATCGTCATTGACGCGGGACACGGCGGACATGACACGGGCACGATCGGGCCGACCGGATTGATGGAAAAAGATCTGTGCCTGGACGTGGCGTTGCGCGTCGGGAAACTGATCCGGCAACGGTTGCCGGGAGCGGACGTGGTCTTTACACGCGACGATGACACGTTCGTGCCGCTGGAACGCCGCACGGACATTGCCAATGACGCCCGAGCCGATCTTTTTCTTTCCGTGCACGCTAACTCAAGCCAGGACAGCTCAGCGCGCGGGATTGAAACCTACTATCTGAATTTCACGGGATCGAGCAACGCCATGGAAGTCGCCGCGCGCGAAAATGCGCTTTCGGGAAACGGCGTGCACGACCTCGAAGACCTGGTCAGCAAGATCGCGAAAAATGAAAAAATCGAGGAGTCCCGCGATTTCGCCGGGATCGTTCAGGACTCCCTTTCCAAGCGCGTCGGGGTAGTCAACTCCGGCGACCGCAACCGCGGCGTGCGCAAAGCGCCGTTTGTCGTCTTGATCGGAGCGAACATGCCCTCTGTGCTGGCCGAGATCTCGTTTATTTCCAATCCTTCCGATGAACAGTGGCTGAAGAAGCCGGAGAACCGGCAGAAGGTCGCCGAAGGGCTGTACCGCGGTATTGAAACCTACCTGCAGAGCACCAACAGCCTTGCCAACAATCAGCAGCACTCCTCCCCCATGGCCCATTCCGCAGGAATAGTGGCGCGTTCCGGTAACTCGCAGTAAACTCTTAGCGTCTAATACAACAACTATGAAACGATACCTTTTTGTAATGGCAGGGCTGTTCTTTCTTATGCTGCCCACCCTTCCGGCGCGCACGGCAGGGCCGCAAACTATTCTTCCCGATAGCTTTGGGTCCTGGAGCGCTTCGGGCGCCTCTACTGTGTTGCCTCCGGCGGGCCTGGACCAGATTCTCGGGCCGGATGCATCTGCGTTCCGCGAATACGTTGTGAACTCGGTCGAACAGCGAGCATACGCTGCGGGGCAACGGGCGGTGTCCATAACACTCTATCGGATGCGCGACCCCAGTTCGGCCTATGGCGCCTTTACCTTTCTTGGGAGCGATTCCCTTGCTCCCATGAAACTCGGCGCCTATTCCGCGGCGTCAGATTCGCGCGCGCTCATTGTCGTGGGCGAGATGCTGCTGGACCTTACCGTGCCCGGCAAACAAGCGCGCCCCACGGACGCCGAACTGAAACGGCTTGCGGACAGCCTTAGCAAGATCGCCGACAAAACGCCGTATCCCGAGATCGGCCAGCACTTGCCCGAGCCCGGCCGCGTCCACGGCTCCGAACATTATGTCCTCGGGCCGGCGAGCCTGGCCCGCTACGCGCCCATCGGAACGGACGACTGGGTTGGATTCGATCACAGCGCGGAAGTGATAGTGGCGCGCTACCATGTGGCCGGGAAGGAAGAGACGCTCCTCATCGCGTCTTACCCCACGCACCAGATCGCGTCCATGGAATTCCAGAACATGCTTCGGCGGTTCACCTTTGATCCACCCGGAGCGGTTCCCCAAGGGCAAACGGTTCTTTTCGGCAAGCGGATCAGTTCCCTGATCGCGGTCGTTGCCGGAGCGGACTCGAAAGAATCGGCCAACCTCGTGCTCGACCAAATCAACTATGAAAACTCCGTCACCTGGGACGAACCGAAACAGACGCTGACCGAGCCCACCATCAATACGATGATCGTCGGAGCGTTTCTCGGGACCGGCGCCATCATGATGCTGGCGATTGCGGCGGGAATCGGCTTCGGGGGATTTCGACTTCTGGTAAAGATTTTCTTGCCGAACAAGGTTTTCGACCGGGATAAACAGATTGAAATTCTGCAACTCGGAATTTCCAGCAAGCCGATCAAGGCAAAGGACTTCTACTAATATCGAAAGCTCCTGTTGAAAACCTGATCAAAAATTTAAAGTAAAACTTGCAGGAGTAAATACAAGATACACATAATGAACTACTTAAAGTCTATTCGCCCCAAGTATTTCTGTACTTGACTTTGCGGTTTCCAGTCCAATAGACTCACAGCGAGGACAAAGAGTTCTTGTGCCTTCCGCGCATAGGCACTGAACTATTCTCCCCTCTGGAAAGCTCGTCCCCTCTAAGGGACGAGCTTTCTGCTTTTTAGAAGGATTTATTTTTTTCTGAGCAATTTTCCGGCCGATGGCGTGTCAAAAAATCAGACAGATTTGCCCATCCCCTGTAGGCAACGGTTTGTTGCCGATGCGCAGGAAAACCCCCGCGTCTGAAGTGTACGGTGCCGCGACATCCTTTACACTCGTTGCCAGGACA
>VFSW01008232.1_pt1 | contig 15001 bp, 15 predicted proteins | sample 5358111 | NCBI WGS metagenome assembly VFSW01 (sample SAMN11554181, study PRJNA540505) | mine drainage metagenome | isolation source: sediment from site ElyBrook_90M | place: USA: Ely Copper Mine, Vershire, VT | collected 2017 | reverse complement strand
CGTTTCATGATGCTACCCTCCCGTTATCAGACCCGTCATGTCGTCTGCGCTTTTTTCCTGAAAAGCTCACGAAATACCGGATAAATATCTTCAAGATTCAGGATCCGCTGCATGGCAAAACGCCGATTCGCAGCCTTCACCTGTTCATAGACGTTCCACAGGCTCTGCGGTTCTCCAGCCTCGATCTCCACATAGGCGTAGTACTGCACCAGCGGCAGAATGGACTGCATCAGGATTTCACGGCAACGCGGCGAGTCATCCTCCCAGTTGTCGCCGTCAGACGCCTGCGCAGCATAAATATTCCACGCAGCACTCGGGTAGCGCGCCAGAATAATCTCGTGCATCAAGTCCAGCGCACTCGACACCACCGTACCGCCGGTCTCCCGCGAGTTGAAGAAATCCTCTTCACCCACCTCACTGGCTACGGTGTGGTGGCGAATGAAGACCAGGTCGATACGCTCATAGCTGCGCGTCAGAAACAGATAAAGCAGCATAAAAAACCGCTTGGCTATGTCCTTGCGCGCCTCGCTCATGGAGCCGGACACGTCCATCAGGCAAAACATCACCGCCTGGCTGGAGGGCTGCGCCTTGTCGGCCCGGTTGGCATAGCGCAAATCGAAGGTATCGATGAAAGGCACGGCGGCAATGCGCGACTTGAGCGCCTCGATCTCCTCGCGCAGCGCCAGCGCTTCCTGACCGTCAGCCTGACCTTCAGCGACAAAAACAGCCAGAGCCTGTTCCGCCTCGCGCAGCGCATCGCGCGGCCCGGCAGACATGGCCAGACGACGACCGATGGCGCTCTTCATGGAACGCACCACATGCAGGCTGGACGGATTGCCATCGCTGCTGAAACCAGCGCGCACCCGCTTGACTTCCGGCACCGCGCTGAGCTGTTTCTTCACCAGATCGGGCAGCGCCAGATCCTCAAAGAAATAATTCATGAATTCTTCCCGGGACAGTTCAAAAACAAAATCATCCATCCCTTCGCCATCCTGCGTGGCCCCGCCGCTGCCGCCGCTGCCACCGCCTTCGGGACGATCAAACTGGTCACCGGTGACGAAGTCCTTGTTGCCCGGATTGACCACCGAGCGACGGCCGCCTGCCCCATGATGGAAGACCGGTTCGGATAAATCCCGGGCGGGGATGGAAATTTTTTCGCCCCGCTCAAGATCCGACACCTTACGACCTGAGATGGCCTGTTCCACCGCTTTGCGGATTTGCCCCTTGTAACGGCGCAGCAACCGCTGCCGGTTGACGGCACTGCGGTTCTTGCCGGACAGGCGGCGGTCGACAAATTGGCTCATAACGATCCTCTCACGGCACGTTTAACTCAAACTGCCATTAACTCACGACGCCTTTCTGGCCCGCAGATACCACTCTGCCAGCAGGCGTACCTGTTTGTCGGTGTAGCCCCTGGAGACCATACGGCTGACAAACTCATGGTGTTTCTTCTGTTCCTCGCTGGATGCCTTGGTATTGAAGGAAATCACCGGCAGCAGATCCTCGGTACTGGAGAACATGCGTTTCTCGATCACCATGCGCAGCTTTTCATAGCTGGTCCAGGCGGGGTTCTTGCCGGCATTCGCAGCCCTCGCCCGCAGCACAAAATTCACCACCTCATGTCGAAAATCCTTAGGATTTGCAATGCCGGCAGGCTTTTCGATCTTCTCCAACTCGGCATTGAGCAGCACCCGGTCGAGTATTTCACCGGTATCCGGATCACGATATTCCTGGTCCTGTATCCACATGTCCGCATAGCTGACATACCGGTCGAAAATATTCTGCCCGTACTCGGAATACGACTCCAGATAGGCCGTCTGCAGCTCCTTCTCGATGAACTCCGCGTAGCGCGGCGCAAGATACTCCTTCAGATAGGCGATGTAGCGCTGTTCCTGCTCGGGGGCAAACTGCTCCTGCTCGATCTGCTGTTCCAGCACATAGAGCAGATGTACCGGGTTGGCGGCCACTTCGGCATGATCAAAGTTGAATACGCGGGACAGGATCTTGAAGGCAAAACGAGTGGAGATGCCCGTCATCCCCTCGTCCACCCCGGCATAGTCACGATACTCCTGGAATGACTTTGCCTTGGGATCGGTGTCCTTGAGGTTCTCCCCGTCATAGACACGCATCTTGGAATAGATGCTGGAGTTTTCCGGCTCCTTCAGTCGCGTGAGCACCGAAAACTGGGCCAGCATTTCCAGCGTTCCCGGCGCGCAGGGGGCCTCGCTGAGCGAACTGTGATGCAGCAGCTTGTCGTAAATTTTGACCTCGTCGCTCACCCGCAGGCAGTAGGGCACCTTGACGATGTAAACCCGGTCGAGGAAAGCCTCGTTATTCTTGTTGTTGCGGAAAGTCGTCCATTCCGACTCGTTGGAGTGGGCCAGCACCACGCCATCGAAGGGGATCGCGCCAAACCCTTCGGTACCCTTGTAGTTCCCCTCCTGAGTGGCGGTAAGCAATGGATGCAGCACCTTGATCGGCGCCTTGAACATCTCCACAAATTCCATCAGCCCCTGATTGGACAGGCACAGGCCGCCGGAATAGCTGTAGGCGTCCGGATCATCCTGTGAAAATTTCTCCAGTTTGCGGATATCCACCTTGCCCACCAGGCTGGAGATGTCCTGGTTGTTCTCGTCACCCGGCTCGGTCTTGGAAATGCCCACCTGACCCAGCACGGATGGCCAGCGCTTGATCACGCGGAATTTGGTGATATCGCCATTATATTCATGCAGGCGCTTCACCGCCCAGGGCGACAAAACCCTGTTGAGGTAGCGGCGCGAAATGCCGTATTCCTGCTGCAGGATATCCCCGTCCTCATCGGCGGAAAACAGAGCGAGCGGCGAATCGTTCACCGGCGAACCCTTGATGGCGTAGAACGGCGCCTTCTCCATCAGGTGCTTGAGTTTCTCGGCCAGCGAGGATTTCCCGCCGCCAACGGGTCCCAGCAGATAGAGGATCTGCTTCCGCTCTTCCAGCCCCTGGGCTGCATGACGGAAATACGAGACGATCTGCTCGACAGTCTCTTCCATGCCGTAGAAGTCCCTGAAGGCCGGATAGATCTTGACGACCTTGTTGGAAAAGATGCGTGACAGACGCGGGTCCTGGCGGGTATCCACCAGTTCTGCCTCGCCGATGGCGGAGAGCATCCTCTCGGCGGCGGAGGCATAGACGAGGCTGTCTTTCCTGCAAAGGTTAAGAAATTCCTCCAGGGAATACTCCTCCTCTTCCCGGCGGTAACGTGCGGTGTAATCATTGAAAAAGCTCATGTCTCTACTCCCGAAAAAGTGAGTGATGGAATCCTGCTCAATAATCAAGCAATAGCTGTGCCAAACGATTCAAGGCCATTACTAAGTGCAAATTTGACAAAGATGCGCGTAAATAGTGCCACTCCAGCCTTTTTTTTGATCATTCAGCGTAAAAAAACATATTGATGCACCATAGTGGTGCGCAAGTTGTATCACATCGGAGATAACGAGTCTGCAATCGCTAGCTCAGAATATGGATATCAGCAATTCACAATGCTGCAACAAATCCGTAACAGGCGGGCAATATGCCCGTGTCATCCTTGATGCATGGGAAGTTTTCAATCTTATTACAGCCTGCGGTTGCCTTGCTTGCATTTTGGCACAACCGTTTCCGCCTCAACATGACCGCGCAACCGGTACGCTCTATTTTCCTCTCGGATATCCACCTCGGCACCAAGGCCTGTCAGGCAGGTCCTCTGCTGGATTTTTTGAAAGCATACACCTCGGACAACCTGTTCCTGCTCGGCGATATTGTCGACCTGTGGGCGATGAGCCGCGGCGGGGTGCACTGGACACCCGATCAGAATACTTTTGTACAAAAAATACTGCGGCGGGCTCGCCACGGCGAGAAAGTTTTTTTTATTCCGGGCAATCATGACGAGGCGATGCGCGAATACGCCGGCACCTCATTCGGCGATGTCATGGTGATGGCCGAACACATCCATACGGCAGGAGACGGACGCCGCTATCTGCTGATACACGGGGATGAATTCGACCAGGTTACGCTGCATCACCGCTGGGTCGCTGTACTGGGCGACATGTCATACAACCTGCTGGTACGCATCAATATTTACCTGTCCTGGCTGCGCCGCACGCTGAAACGTCCCGGATACTGGTCGCTGGCAGGCTACGCCAAGCGCAAGATCAAAACGGCGTTGACCTTCATTTTCAACTTCGAAGACTCGGTTCTGCATCATGCCAGGGAACGCGGTCTGGATGGCGCAATCTGCGGACATATACACTGGGCCATGATCAAGGAAGTCGATGGCCTGACCTACATGAATTGCGGCGACTGGGTGGACAGCTGCACCGCGATTGTCGAGCATCTGGACGGCCGCATGGAGCTGATACGCTGGAACGCCGGTCCCGGCACTGCCCTGGCAAAATTAACCTGAGAAAAGTCTATATGAAAATTCTTTTTATCTCCGATGTCTATTTCCCGCGCATCAATGGTGTCTCCACATCGATCGAGACGTTTCGCCATGAACTCTCTGCACTCGGCCACACGGTCCACCTGATCGCGCCAGCATACCCGACAGCAAGTTCTGACGAGACCGGCGTACTGCGCATTCCCTCAAAAGGCGTGCCGCTGGACCCGGAAGACCGCTTCATGAGTTACCGCGGCGTGATGCAGCATCTGGAAGAATTTCGCCATGAAAAATATGATCTCATACACATACAGACGCCGTTCGTCGCGCATTATCTGGGGGTTAAACTATCAAAGCTGCTGAACATCCCCTGCGTCGAAACCTATCACACCTTCTTTGAAGAATATCTATACCATTACATCCCGCTGATCCCGAAAAACCTGATGCGCCTGATCGCCAAGCGCTTCTCGCGCCATCAGGGAAACAGCCTGAACGGCATGGTCGTACCCTCACACCCGATGCTGCGCGTACTGAAAGACTATGGAATCACCACGCCGACGGAAGTCATCCCGACTGGCATCGAACCTGCCAGCTTTGAGCCGGGGAACCGCGCAGTATTCCGCGAAAAGCACGGCATTGCACAGGATCGGCCGGTATTGCTTTTCCTGGGACGCGTCGCTTTTGAGAAGAATATCCGCTTCCTTCTGGAAGTTGTATCCCGGATAAGACTCGACATTCCGGACATCCTGTTCGTCATCGCCGGCGAAGGTCCTGCGCTAAAAAGTCTGGAACATGAGGTGAAGACGATGAAACTGGATCAGAGCGTGCAGTTCATCGGTTACCTGGATCGCCATACCGAATTGAACAACTGCTATCGCGCGGCGGACATCTTCATCTTCGCCTCGCGCACCGAAACGCAGGGTCTGGTGCTGCTCGAAGCCATGGCGCAAGGCACGCCTGTGGTATCCACCGCAGAACTGGGCACGCGCGACGTGTTGCGCGAGGGTGAGGGAGTCTGGATTGCCAAAGACGACTTGACGGATTTTTCCGCCCGTGTCGTGATGATGATCAAAGATGAGGATGCACGCCGCGCCCTTGGCGTAGCCGGTCGCGAGTACGCCCATGGCTGGTCGGCCAGCCGTCAGGCCGAACGCATGGTGACGTTCTATCAACGGATACTTGCATTGCCGCAATCAGTCCGGACGCTGGTTACCTGTTAAAGGAAAATTCGCGTAGCGATTCGTTTGCTTCCTCTCCCTCCGGGAAAACCAGCAACTTGCCCGCTTGAGGGCTTAGTCGATTGGCTAATTGTTTCACCAGAGGATTGAGGTGAGGGAAAGCGCAGCGAGGGTGCCCGGATATGGCAAGTTTGCGAGTATCATTGCATTATCATATATGATTACTTGCCATATCCGTTTGCCAGACGTTTTTCCAGCCAGGCATCGACCGACCAGGAACTGCGGCTGAGGATCAGCAGCACACAGAGCAGAATGCCCCAGGACAGGTGCTGATTGAGGCCGGCAGGACTCAGATCGGCATAGGATATGACCGCAACCCCGTTGAGCATGAACAGCCCTGCCGCAGCGAAGCGACCGAACAGTCCCAGCACCAGCAGCACGGACAGCCCGAGTTCCGCACCAGTTGCCAGATACGCTGCAACTTCCGATGACAGCCAGGGTACCTGATATACTTCGCTGAACAGGTATAGCGTGCTGTCCCAGCTTTGAATCTTGGTCAGACCCGATTTGAAAAACACGCTGGCCAGATACAGGCGCAGCGCAACATCAAATGCCGGCGCAATATATTCAGGCAGATGTGATGCGGCATAGTAGAGATTGCCCAGTCGCCTTAACATTTTCATGTCATCGCTTTCAGATCAAAGCCCGTCATTGAATTATTGTTAAATAAAATCAATAAAATGGATTGAAGATCAAAATCCGGATAGCGCGCAACGGTGCTGGCCGTTGCCTCCCCCAGTGCAGCGCCTGCCTGCATTGCCGCAAGCCAGGCGGCCTGTGACGGCAACAGTCCGGTCACCCGCACCCTATCATCCACACGGCTGACCAGCGCACGGCTCGCACCGCTGTCAATCTGAAAATCGCTGTCCGCCCCGCTCTGATGCGCCTGCCAGATTCCGTCCACCGGAAAATCTGAACACAGCAGATGACAGGACGGATGAAACAGCAGGGTCAAATCGGCATACCGTTCGGGCGGTATTTGCGCCAGGTCCGTCAAACTCATCACTTCCGCATCCTCTGCAAAATAGGCACAGTGACAGGCCCATTCGAGTTTTGCGATATCCGGCAGATAGGGCAGCCCCTGCGCGGGTTCGAATGCCACCAGAAAATCCGCCATCTGTGCGCCATAGTGATGCAGGTTGCCGCTTCTTGAGGGATGCTGTCCGGTAAATGTGTGTGTCAGCAATCTGAAAAAATCGCATCCCACCAGCTGTTCTATTACCGGGTACGCGCCTGCCAGCGCGTCATGCAGATTGCCGCGATAATTGTTGCGATATATCTCAACGGCCACCGTCACATCGTAGTTCAGATAGCGTTCATCGATCAGCGGCGACGGCGCCTGCCCCTGCACGATCGCCTCTGCGAAGCCGGCCAGATCATCGCTTGACATCGCAAAACTCCATGCAGCGCTGCGCTTTTTCAGCTTCGCCCATCAGAACGGATAAGGCCGGAATATCGCTGTCCCATTCAATCAGCGTGGGTCGCGGCCCGATGTGCCTGACCGCATATTCATACAGTTCCCATACATCGGGGTGTACCGCATGATCGTGCGTGTCGACCAGACAGCCATCGCGTTCGCTGAATCCGGCAAGATGGTACTCCTTCACTGCGTCCCTCGGCATTGCCCTGATGAAATCCTCGGCATTCACGCCCAGGTTGCGCGCATTCACGTACAGGTTTTCCACATCAAACAGGATGCCGCAGCCGGTACGCCGGGATAATTCGGCGAGAAACTCGCCCTCCGTCATCTCGCTGTGCGAAAAAGATAGATAACTGGAAAGATTTTCCATCAGCAACTGCCGACCCAGTTTTTCCTGCACCTGTTCCACACGCCGTGTCACGTGAGACAGCGCCTCGTGCGTATAAGGGAAGGGCAGCAGATCGTTGATGACCATGCCAACCGCCAAATTCCAGCTCAGGTGTTCCGACACGGCGGCGGGCTCCACCTTCTCGCATAAACGCTGCAAGGCACAAAGGTGCGCCTGATCCAGCGGGTCTTTTGAAGCCAGCCCCATGCCCACGCCATGCAGACTGACGCTGTAATGTTCACGCACTTGCAACAGCGTACGCAGTGGCGCGCCGCCACCGAAAAAATTCTCGCTGTGTACTTCGACCCAGTCAAGCTCTGGTCTTGATTGCAACACCTCAAGATAATGAGACGCCCGCAAGCCTATGCTTGCAGTGCATGGCAAGGTTGCGGGCAGCTTCATTACATGCTCTTTTTCATGCTGTCCATCAGCATGCCGCCGGCAAGCTTGTCGCAAGTACCTTTAGGAACAGCAACAAAATCCATCGGATCGCTGTTTTTAACTGCCTGGCCTGCGCAGGCATGTGCGCTCTTGTTGCTTGAGCAATCGTTCTTGCCTGCCTTGGCAACGCCGAAGCATTTCTCCATACCCATATTTTTATCGGCTGCGTTGGCGCTTGCCATACCCAGAACCAGTAAAGTGCCGATTGCTGCAGAAAGCATGTGATTCGTTTTCATCGTGATATCCCTCCAGATTAATGTCGTTTCCCTCAAAATGAGGTTAGCCTGCATGAGTTACTTCGGCCTTGAGAATCGCCTGTCACCCACGCAACCCTATATTCAGGAGAGATCAGAAAAAGGTTACACCGGCGGAAAATAAATCTGATCCAAAATTATTCATTAGCGACGTCATTCCGGCGAAGGCTGGAATAACAGCCAAATGGTGGATTATTTCGGTTGACTATTCCTTAGCCACCTGCTGACGGCGTTCACCTCAGGCCCACTGCCTTGAGCTCGCTGCGCAACTTGGCATAATCCGGACAGGCGCTTGCCACCACACGCCAGAAGGCCGCCGAATGGTTCATCTCGCGCAAATGCGCCAGTTCATGCACCACCACGTAATCGATCAGGTATTGCGGCAGCTTGATGAGCTGCACATTCAGCCGCACCGTACCGCGCGACGTACAGCTGCCCCAGCGTGTTTTCGCCGTTGTCAGGCTGACCGAAGCAGGCGATACATCCAGCAGGGGCGCGTAGAACGCTGCGCGCGCAACAAACAGCGGCAGCGCCACCTTTCGATACCAGGCCAGCACACGGCGCTCGACATGCATCTCACTCCCCTCGTCACGCACCTGCAACTCGTCACCCACCTGCTGCAATGGCTTTGCAAACGCGCCCACACGCAGCGTTAGTATTTCGCCCAGATACGGAATGATTTCGCCATCCGTCCAGGATTGCGCCACGGGTGCGCGCGTCTGCCAGCCATCGAGCTTTTCGATCACCCAGCTCGCACGGCCCTGCAACACTTCATTCAGCCAGCCTTCAGGCGCACGCAGCGGCATGCTCACGGTCAGCCCCTTGTCGTCGATGCGCAGACCGATGCTGCGCCGCTTGCTGCTGCGTTTCAGAGTATAGGTGATGTGGCGGCCTTCAAGCAGCACCGCGCGCTGCTCGGCGGAAGGGTCGTTTCTCAGCAACGGGGACCCACCGGACGTACCCCTTGCGGGCACGGCGGAAGGGGGTACGGTTTTCAGCTTGCGCTTAACATTCGAGATGCTGGATCTCATTCTCTATCCATGCCTCTGCACGCGCGTTGAGCTCGTCGGCCTTAAGCCCGTAGGTGTCGATAGGCGCGCCTATGCTCATGGTAATCAGTCCGGGGTGCTTGATGAAAGAATTGCGCCCCCACAGCCGCCCTGCATTATGCGCCACCGGCAACACCGGCACGCCGGCAGATGTTGCCAGCAGTGCGCCGCCGATTTTGTATTTGCCGCGCTCGCCAAAAGGAATGCGCGTGCCTTCGGGGAAAATCACCACAAAAAAACCCTGCACCAGCCTTTGTTTCCCCTGTTTCAACAACTGCTTCACCGCACCCTTGCCGTCGCTGCGGTTGATCGCGATCGGACTGGTCATCGCCAGCCCCCAGCCGAAAAACGGCAACCACAACAGCTCGCGTTTCAACACCCAGGCTTGCGGCGGAAAAATGACCTGCAAGGCCAGCGTCTCCCACGCCGACTGATGCTTGCATAACACCACGCAGGGTTGCTTCGGAATATTTTCGAAACCGATTACCTTGTGGTGGATGCCGCAGACCACCTTCAGCAGCCAGATCATGGTCCGTGCATAACTGGAAATCAGCCGGTAGCGCGTCAATGGTGCAAAGGGATAGGTCAGGATTGCCAGCGTCGAAAAGATCGGCGTGAGCACCAGTTGCAGCAACAGAAAAATCAGTGAGCGCAGCATTTCAATCCACTTTTAACGGTGCACGCAGCAGCACTGCTACCACTGCGGCAAGATCAGGAAAAACCAGCGTTCCTTCCGGCAAACCCCCGGCATTCTGCGTTTTTGTACCCTTGCCGGTTAACACCAGATAAGGGCGTCCACCCAAAACTGCGGCTGGCAGCAAGTCGCGCAGTGAGTCTCCCACAACCGGCACATCCGCCAGATTGACGTTATAGCGCAACGCAATTTCTTCGAGCATGCCCGTCTCAGGCTTGCGGCAATGGCAGCGACTCTCGGCAGTATGCGGGCAGAAAAACACCGCGTCGATGTGCGCGCCGACCATTGCACACGCCTTGTGCATCTTGTCGTGTATCGCGTTCAGTGTGGGCATATCAAACAGCCCCCGCCCGACGCCGGACTGGTTGGTCGCCACCACCACGCGATAATCCGCCTGGTTCAGGCGGGCAATGGCTTCCAGACTGCCCGGTATCGGCTGCCACTCCGCCGGGCTCTTGATGAACTGGTCGGAATCCATATTGATCACGCCGTCCCGGTCGAGGATGATGAGTTTCATGACGCGAGCCTCGAAAGATCGGCCACACGGTTCATCGCCGTATGCAGTTGCGCAAGCAACGCAAGACGGTTGGCTCGCAGCGCTATGTCCTCAGTGTTCACCATCACGCTGTCGAAAAACGCATCCACCGGATTACGCAAACCTGCCAGAACCTGCAAGGACGCAGTGTAATCGCCTGCCGCAAAAGCCGCCTCGGCACGCGGCGCGATCTCGCTCAAGGAGCGATACAACGCCTGCTCGGCAATTTCTGCCAGAAGCGCTGCATTCACCTCCCTGCTTACTTCGCCTTCGACCTTCTTCAGGATATTGCCTACCCGCTTGTTGGCGGCCGCCAGCGCATCTGCTTCCGGCAACGCGGCAAAGGCCCGCACCGCTTCAAGTAGCTTTGGCACCAGATAAATCTCAGTTAGAGGGTGGCTCAGCACGGCTTCCACTTCGTTGGCCTTATAACCCTGTTCGCGCATCATCCCGCCTAAACGCTCAAATACAAAAGCCTCAATGTCAGTATGCGCATGGCCTATCAAATCTGCCGGGAATCCGGCAAAGGCGATGCTGATCAGATCGAGCAATCTGAGCGGCAAGTACTTTTCGATAAGCATGCGTAATATTCCAAGCGCATGGCGGCGCATGGCGAATGGATCTTTGTCGCCGGTCGGAATCTGGCCGATGCCGAACATGCCGACCAGCGTCTCCAGCTTATCCGCCAGCGCCACACATATACCGACCATATTGCGCGGCAATTCGTCGCCCGCAAAGCGCGGCTTGTAGTGATCCTCGATGGCGTATGCGATGTTGTCCGGCAATCCGTCGTGCTGCGCGTAATAGCGGCCCATGATACCCTGCAACTCGGGAAATTCGCCCACCATGTCGGTGAGCAAGTCCGCCTTGGCAAGCAAGGCTGCCTGATCGGCCTGCATGGATAGCGCCTCTCCGCCCAGTTGCAAACCTATGGCGCGTGCAATGGCCTGGACGCGTTCCACGCGCTCGCCCTGCGAGCCCAGCTTGTTGTGATAAACCACACGCGACAATCCCAGTACGCGCGCATCCAGCGGTTTTTTCCTGTCCTGGTCAAAGAAAAATTTTGCATCCGCCAGACGCGGGCGCACCACGCGCTCGTTGCCACCGATCACAAGGGTCGCGTCCGCTGGCCTGATGTTGGAGACGATTAAGAATTTATTTGTAAGTTTCCCCGCCGCATCCAGCAGCGGAAAATATTTCTGGTTCGCCTTCATGGTCAGGATCAGACATTCAGACGGCACTTCAAGGAAAGCGCTATCAAAAGTGCCAACCAGCACGTTCGGACGTTCGACCAGCGCGGTCACTTCATCAAGCAGCGCATCATCCTCGATCGGCTTCAGCCCTTCCCTTGCAGCGGCGGCTTCCAGTTGACACACAATTTCGGCACGGCGTGCGGCAAAGCCGGCAATCACCGCGCCTTCATCTTTCATCTGCGCTTCGTAACTGTCTGCGTTCTTGATCATCAGCGTTTTAATTGTTGCCTCGAAACGATGGCCTTTCGTGGTATTGCCAGCCGTCAGACCCAGCACGGAAACCGGCACGATTTCGCTGCCGTGCAGCGCAATCAGGCTGTGCGCCGGACGCACGAAGTTGACCACGGGCCAGCCGTCGCCGGTCGGGTCGGGATACGTCATCACGCGGGCGATCGGCAGTTGGGCAAGTGCTTCCTGCAAGACAGCCTGCAAACCTTCGGCCAGTGACGCACCTGTCTGATTTCTGTCGTAAACCAGCGCCTCTGCCTTACCCTCGCCTTCGCGGCGCAATTGCGGCACGACCTCCGCCCCCACACCCAGTGAGGCGAGTTTTTTCAACAGCGCAGGAGTGGCGTTGCCATTCGCATCCAACGCTACGGAAACCGGCATCAACTTTTGTGTTATTTGTTTATCCGGTGCACATGCAAGAACATCGGTAATGTACACACCGAGTCGTCTTGGAGATGCATAAGCAGAAAATTTACAGGTTGATAATGCCAGATCACAGGCTATTAGATAACGATGCATAACTTCTGCAAAAACTTCGCCCAGTTTTTTCAGCGATTTGGGCGGCAACTCTTCAACAAACAATTCAACCAGCAGATTTTTGGTACTCATGCTGCCACCCCTTCGACCTTGCTCAGGGCAGGCTTGTTTTTTTCGATCTGAGCCAATACTTCGTCCGCCCAGTTTTTTGGCGCCATCGGAAACCCTAAGCGTGCGCGGCTGTCCAGATAAGCTGCGGCGACGCTGCGCGCCAGATTGCGTATCCGCCCGATATAAGCTGCACGCTCTGTCACCGAAATCGCGCCTCTGGCATCCAGCAGATTAAAACTGTGCGCAGCCTTCAGCACCTGTTCATAGGCGGGCAGCGCAAGCTTGTTTTCCATCAGATTCTTTGCCTGTTTTTCGTAACTGCCGAAGGCGCCCAGCAAAAAATCCACATCGCTGTGCTCGAAGTTGTAGGCCGATTGCTCCACCTCGTTCTGGTGATACACATCCCGGTAGGAAACCCCGTCGGTCCAGGTCAGATCGTAGACGCTCTCCACGCCCTGCAGATACATCGCCAGACGCTCCAGCCCGTAGGTGATCTCTCCCGTGATCGGCCGGCAGTCGATGCCGCCCACCTGCTGAAAATAGGTGAACTGGGTGACTTCCATGCCGTTGAGCCAGACCTCCCAGCCCAACCCCCAGGCGCCCAGCGTCGGGTTCTCCCAGTCGTCCTCGACAAAACGAATATCGTTCTGTTTGAGATCGAAGCCCAGCGCCTCCAGCGACCCCAGATACAGCTCAAGAATATTGGCAGGCGCGGGTTTCAGGACGACCTGAAACTGATAGTAATGCTGCATGCGGTTCGGATTTTCGCCGTAGCGTCCATCCTTGGGACGGCGCGATGGCTGCACATAGGCAGCACGCCAGGGCTCGGGGCCCAGGGCGCGCAAAAAAGTGGCGGTGTGCGAGGTACCCGCACCGACCTCCATGTCGTAGGGTTGCAACAGCGCGCAGCCTTGCTTGTCCCAGTAATTCTGTAGCGTCAGGATAATCTGCTGAAAACTCAGCCCTGGGCTGAGTCTCGGTGAAGACTCATGCCCGCTAGCGGGCGTTATGTTGGAACCAATGGTGAGCATGAACAAAAACCGCTGTGATTTGCCAAAAGTCGCATTTTACGGGTTTTACGCCTTCTGCGTCATCACCGTTGAAATTCTTTCCTGCGTACAGGTTTCGAAAGACGCAACGGCTTAAGTTTTCAGTTGCCGCAACAGGTGCCGGAATTTTGCAACTGGACGATAATGCATTCTAAACACAGAACCTGACATGACACCATACATATACAGCTTCCCGCCCATCGCAGATGCGGAATCCAGAATACTGATTTTAGGCAGCATGCCGGGCAAAGCCTCACTGGCGGCCTGTGAATACTATGCGCATCCCAGAAATGCATTCTGGCGAATTATCACCTGCAATGCCGCACAGGATTTGCCCTACGCATCGCGCGTCGACATGCTGATATCCCGAAAAATAGCGCTATGGGATGTGCTCCGGTCGTGCACCCGGAACAGCAGCCTGGATGCCGACATCGTCGCTTCCTCGATCACGACAAATGACTTCCTGTCGTTCTACCGGGTGCATCCGAAAATTCTTCAAATCTTCTTCAACGGGTCTCTTGCGGAGGCAAGCTACAGAAAACATGTATTGCCTGGGCTTGGCCGCGAGTTTGCACACCTTGCGTACCAGCGTCTGCCCTCGACGAGCCCTGCCCACGCAGCCCTCAGCTTCGAGCAGAAACTGCAAGCCTGGCAGGCCACCCTGCGCATATCCTGATTTGTCATGGCTCCGCCAAAATCACAACATTTTTAAAGTTCAGGCTGGCGTTATGGCATCAACGCTCGTATATTCTCTGCTACGGCAAGTCAGGATAGTTTGCCGCTAATAACTCATCAGGGAGAGAGAATCATGAAACTGCGCATTTCCATAATGTTCATACTTGCCCTGGGATTTTGCGGTGCAGCCAGTGCTGAAATCCTCATCAAATTCAGCCATGTGGTCGCTCCCGAAACACCCAAGGGACAAGCCGCCGAACGCTTCAAACTGCTCGCCGAAAAACTGACCAAGGGGCGCGTCAAGGTCGAAATCTACCCCAACAGCCAGCTCTACAAGGATCGCGAAGAAATCGAAGCCCTGCAAAGCGGCGCGGTACAGATGCTGGCGCCCTCATTATCCAAGTTCGGCCCGATGGGCGCGCGCGAATTCGAATTATTTGACCTGCCATTTTTATTCCCCAACAGTGAAGCGTTGCACCGCATAATGGATGGCGAGGTGGGCAAAAAACTGTTCGCCAAACTCGACACCAAAGGCGTCACGGGTCTTGCCTTCTGGGACAACGGCTTCAAGCAGATGAGTTCGAACAAACCCATGCGTACCGTGTCCGATTTTGCCGGCCTTAAGATGCGCATCCAGTCTTCCAAAGTACTGAGCGCACAGATGAAGGCACTTGGTGCCAACCCGCAGGTAATGGCGTTCAGCGAAGTCTATACCGCCTTGCAACAAGGCGTAGTGGATGGCACGGAAAATCCGGTATCCAATTTCTATACCCAGAAAATGAATGAAGTTCAGAAG
>VFSW01008231.1_pt1 | contig 15001 bp, 11 predicted proteins | sample 5358111 | NCBI WGS metagenome assembly VFSW01 (sample SAMN11554181, study PRJNA540505) | mine drainage metagenome | isolation source: sediment from site ElyBrook_90M | place: USA: Ely Copper Mine, Vershire, VT | collected 2017 | reverse complement strand
ATTCTCAATAGGTTTTATTCATATCTCAACGATTCGATAGGGTCTTTCTCGGATGCTCTTTTTGCAGGTGAATAACCGAATATTACTCCGACTGCTGCAGAGACACCAAAGGCAATGAATACTGAAAAGAAGGAAACAATGGTCATAATACCGGCTATCTGTTCAATCAGTTTAGCCATTATCACTCCAAAGAATACTCCGATAAATCCGCCTGTTACACTGATGAGAATTGCCTCTGCAAGGAATTGGACGACTATATCCATCTTCTTGGCGCCTATAGCCATTCGGGTACCGATCTCCTTTATCCTTTCCATCACCGATGCGAACATAATATTCATAATGCCGATACCTCCCACTATCAGGGAGATGCTGGCAATTGCACCCAGTACAATATTAAAGATATCCTTTGTTCTCTGCTGCTGCTTAAGCAGTAATTCCGGTACTGTGATCTCAAAGTCTTTCACCCCTGTATGCCGGCGTGTAAGCATCCTGCTCAGAATTTCCGTAGAAGGCTGCAACTGCTCCGTTTCATTTACCTGTACAACTATTCTGTCAAGCTGGTTATAATTGGTCTCGGTGTTGCTGGCGGAACTGGAACTGCTTGCCACAACGTGAATATCATGACCACCAAAAAACTGGATGGAACTTGCTTCAGACACCATCTTAGTATTAAGCAGGGCCCTGTTCTGATATCTTAAAAGCATTGTCTGTATAGGTATGTAAATGTTGTCGTTATATACATTTACTCCTTTTTCTTCAAATCCGGTAAGGCTGACATTGGTCTTCTGGAGAACTCCGATCACTTTAAGCCAGGTGCCGTTGAATTTGATATATTGCTCCAGCGGGTCAATTTTGCTGAAGAATTTTGCCCTGATATTTGCCCCGATGATACATACCTGTATCCCGTTCTGCTCCTGATAGGAATTAAAAAAGGCTCCCGAGACCAGAGGCAGGTTGTACAAATAAAAGTAATCATTAGATACGCCGACGAGCTTTGCGGTATATTTTACGCCGTTCATCATGGCAATGGAATTAAAGGATATCTCGGGGCTTATCCTTTTAACGGAAGGAAGAGTTTCCTTAATCGCCTCCACATCAAGGAGGTTCAGTCCCCTGGAGAACTTTTTCTGTTGTTTTTCACCCTCTTCGGTGGAGGAGGATTTTTCAGGTATGACAGGATTGATCAGGATATTGTTGACACCTACCATCTTCATTTGTTCCATAATCTCCGTCTTGGCTCCCTTCCCTATTGCCAGCATAGCTATTACAGCTGCCACACCGAAGATTATTCCCAGGGCCGTCAGCATGGATTTCAGCTTATTTGAAATTATCGATTCAACGGCAATTTCAATATCGTGGAAATAGCGTAAGATAAACCTGAACATATTATTTCCTGTTTAAGTGATTATTTCTGAGTTGCAGATCCGGTCTGCGCCGGAGTCTCCTGCTGTATCCTCTGCGGCCTGGGCTGACCTTCCCGCGTTCTCATTACCCTGCGGGGTTGTGAGGTGTCGCCGGGTCTGCCCTGACCCTGACCTCTCATAGTTCCCGGCTGACCCATCATCCCGGGGCCGCCCATATTTTCATCCCGTCGTGCCCTTGCCATTTCAGATTCCTCCCTGAGCCGTTTCTCCTCGGCTTTTTTCATCTGTATGCGTTCCTTGATTATGGGTATCAGATCCTCTCCTGCCAGATCAAAGCTTTCGGGTTTTAGCGGGGTACTCAGATAGATCTGGGCCCCTGCTGACAGTCCCTTCTCAACAATGACATTATTTTCATTTGACTCGCCCAGGACGACAATCTGTTTATTACCATTCCTGAGGTAAACGAAAGGAATGCTGTCAATTCCTGCCTGAACCGACTCAAGTGGTATAAAGGTAACGTCGCTGATAGTTTTGGTAATTATTTTATTGCCCGTTGTCATTGAAGGTCTCAGTATCGGGTCCGATCCATCCACTTTTATGAGGACCTCAAAAACTTTTGCATCAGCATTGGGCAATTGTTCACCGATATTTGCAACGCTTGTCACCACACCGGTGTATGACTTTTCCGGAAAAGCATCTACGAGCAGTTCGACCTTCTGACCTGATTTTACTTTACTTACGTCAATTTCATTAACATAGGTTTTTGAGATCATTGAGGACATATCCGGCAATGTTGCAACGACATTATCCCATGGATTTATGGAGGAACCAATTTTTCTTTTGGTTCCCGATCTGTCACGCTTATAGATTACCATGCCCGGGGAAGGAGCCTTTATATCAAACTTGGATAGCAGCTCTCTCAGGTTGTTTACACGTATTTGCTGTTCTGAGAGATTATGCTGATTGGTTCTCATATCTGATTTAGCCTGCTGAACTCTCAGGGCATAACCCTTAATAGACTGATCAAGAGCGCGGTTTGCCTTGTCCAGTGATATCTCAGCCTGCCTTATTGTTGTCGGAGGTTCATATTTCGACTGTTGCAGGGTTATTTCAGCTTCCTCAACTGAAAACCTCAGGTTTTTGATATTATCCCTTAAGCCGCTTAGAGTAACTGCCGTGTCGAGAATCTTCATCTCCACATTTGTTTCATATGTTGTAAGCCTGTCAAGCTCATCCTTAAGAGTATTATCAAATGCCGTCCTGTCGAGGGTTGCAATGAAATCGCCGGTTTTTACCTCAGTACCTTCGGGAACCAGATCCTGTATCTTTATATCCATCCCCCTGATGTTTCTCATCTGGGAAAATTCAGGACCCCTGATGTCAGTGGAATTTTCTGCCTGTAGCTCGCCAGTTGTTGTGACCACGATATCAAACTGACCTCTCTTTGCCTCAACATAGAGGTTCGAAATATCTTTTTTTGAAGTTACCTTACTGAAAACTATGAGGATTATGATCGCCACCACAACGACAATACCTGTTATTAACATTGTTCGCTTCATCTGAAATAATAATTAATAGATACCTAAAAATCAGCCGTAAAAGTATAAAAAGGCCAGCGCAATTAATTGTCCTTAACAATATTTAACACAAAACAAATTTTGTCTTAAAGGGTCATAAAGGTCCATCAATTTTATAGACACTCAGGCACGCTGTTTTATTCCTGAAAAGGGCAATTATATTGAAATCAGAGTTTTTTAACAACCTCTATTACAGTTTCTGCCAGTTCTTCGGCTTCCAACTCTGTTCCGGCCTCCGCATAGATCCTGATCACCGGCTCGGTATTCGATTTCCTGATCTGCACCCAGCCATCCTTCTGCTCCACCCATAAACCGTCACGTTCATCAAACAAATGACCCTTAAAGTGATCCTTTACTGCATCGGTAATCTGATTGAATTGAACAGAAGGTGAAAGAATGAGCTTCTTTTTTGCTATAACATACCGCGGATAAAGTTGTCTGAGAGCTGAACATTTCAGCCCGCTTTTGGCAAGATGGGAAAGAAAAAGAGCTATCCCTGCCAGTGCATCGCGTCCGTAATGCAGCCCGGGGTAGATTACGCCTCCGTTTCCCTCTCCCCCTATCACTGCACCCCTTTTTTTCATCTCTTCCACCACATTAACCTCCCCGACGGCTGAGGCAAAGTGCCTGCACCCGTATTTAGTGGCAATATCCTTTAACGCTTTTGTTGATGACAAATTGGACACTGTGTTTCCCGGTGTATTCATTAAAATGTAATCAGCAACGGCAACAAGAGTAAATTCTTCTCCGAACATTGTCCCGTCTTCGCAAATTATGGCAAGCCTGTCAACATCGGGATCAACGACAAGCCCAATATCAGCCTTTTCCTTAACAACCAGCTTTGAAATATCTCCCAGGTTTCCCGGAAGAGGTTCAGGATTATGAGAAAAATTACCGTCCGGGAGAGTGTTCAGTCCTATCACCCTGCCGACTCCCAGCGACTTCAGAAGAAGAGGAAGGATGGTACCTCCGACGGAGTTGATGCAGTCAATTGCAACAGTAAATCCTGAGGCCTTTATATCCTTTACTGATACCAGGTCTAACCCCAGAACAAGATCTATATGCTTTTTGTCCCATGCATTGTCAAATTCAATGAGACCGGCAGCAGTATCGGGGACAAATTTAAAATCTTCAGCTTCAGCTATCTCCAGTACCCTGTTCCCGTCTGCAGCAGAAAGAAACTCTCCTTCCTCATTCAATAATTTCAGTGCATTCCACTCTGCAGGATTATGACTTGCCGTGATAATGATACCTCCATCTGCATTTGTCCCGCTGACGGCAAGCTCCACGGTTGGCGTTGTGGCCAGGCCCAGATCGGTTACGCTGATCCCGAGACTGCTCAGGGTAGTAATAACCAGATTATTGACCATTTTACCCGATCTGCGGGCATCGCGGCCAACAACCACCTTAAGACTATCTTTTCCATGCCTCGCCTGCAGCCAGGTACCATAAGCTGCGGCAAATTTCACAATATCAACAGGAGAGAGACTTTCACCCGGCTTCCCGCCTATGGTTCCCCTGATACCTGAGATTGATTTTATTAATGCCATTGCGATAAGGTATTAAGACAGACAAAGGTGCAAAAAAATCATCAAAATAAAATATCGCCAAATAATTGTACCTTTGCACCCTGATAATTAATTGATATGGAGAAGAGGGCACCTGAAGAAAGATCTGAAGGAAAAGATAAAAAAACCAGGGTAAATAAATTAACAGACAGGAACAGGGCAACGAAACCATTCAGGAAAGATTCCGGATCTCCGGGTAAACCTTCGGACAGAGGAGTAAAGAGATCTTCAAAGGGAAAAGAACAGGTGACCACCCTGATCAGGCTGAACAGGTTTATTGCCAACAGTGGTGTCTGCTCGAGAAGGGACGCGGACGAACACATTAAAAACGGCCTTGTAAGCGTGAACGGGCTGCTGGTAACCGATATGGGTACAAAAGTTACCTACGACGATGAAATTCGTTTCAAAGGGAAAAAGCTCTCGGCCGAGAAGAAAGTATACATTTTGTTGAATAAGCCAAAGGATTATGTCACCACTGTCGAGGATCCTCATGCCGAACATACGGTACTTGAGCTGATCGGTGACAAATGCCCTGAAAGGGTTTACCCCGTGGGGAGGCTCGATAAAGCAACAACGGGAGTTCTTTTGCTTACCAATGACGGGGAACTGACCGGAAAGCTGACTCATCCAAAATACAAAAGGAAAAAGATTTATCATGTTTTTCTTGATCATGAAGTGACAAAAAACGATCTTTTCAGGCTGACTGAAGGGATAGAGCTGGATGGTGAAGCAGTTGTGGCAGATGCCGTTGCCTATGCCGATGCAGATGATAAAAGCCAGATTGGCATAGAGCTTCACTCCGGGAAAAACCGCGTGATCAGGAGACTTTTCGAAACGCTTGGATATAAGGTTAAGAAGCTCGACAGAGTATATTTCGCAGGTCTGACCAAAAAAAATCTGGCCAGAGGAAAATGGAGATTCCTTACCGATAAAGAGGTAAGCATGTTAAAAAGGGGAATTTTTTAATTGAAACAGATGGCCCACCGATCAGGTTTTGTAAATATTCTGGGAAATCCCAATGTGGGGAAATCCACAATTATGAACGCCCTCGTAGGTGAAAAACTCTCCATTATATCTCCCAAGGCTCAGACAACAAGACACCGTATTATGGGAATCGTCAACGGAGAGGATTTCCAGATAGTCTATTCCGATACCCCCGGGATACTAAAACCCAGGTACGAGCTTCAGGAGACAATGATGAATTTTGTCAACAGTGCCCTTTCCGATGCAGATCTGATTATGTATGTAACTGATGTGAACGAACATGCTGCCGAGCAGAGTGAATATTCTGAGAAGATAAAAGAATCAGGGACTCCGGTTATCATTGCCATAAATAAGATCGATCTCTCAAACCAGGCTGAGCTCGAAATTATTGTTGAATCATGGCACAGTGCTTTTCCCCAATCTCCGGTTATTCCTCTCTCCGCCATTAAAAATTTCAACCTTGATGCACTCCTGAACGCCATACTCGACAGGCTGCCTGAAGGGCCGCCCTGGTTCCCGAAAGATCAGCTTACCGACAAATATGAAAGGTTCTTTGCTTCAGAAATTATACGTGAAAAAATTCTTTCCAATTATAAGAAAGAGATACCTTATTCGGTAGAAGTAGAGATTGAAAGTTTCATTGAGGAAAAAAATATTAACAAAATAAGAGCTCTTATCCACGTTACAAGGGATAGCCAGAAAGGGATAATCATAGGACATAAGGGAGTCATGCTGAAAAGGGTGGGGACTGAAGCAAGACGTGACATGGAGGATTTCTTCGGAAAGAAGATCTTCCTTGAATTATATGTCAAGGTAACAAAAGACTGGAGAGATAAGCCTGTAGTGCTTAAGAGATTTGGTTACAGGTAAAAAATATAATAAAACAGATAATGGGCAGGATAGTTGCTATAGTGGGAAGGCCAAATGTGGGGAAATCGACTCTGTTCAACAGGCTCACCGATTCAAGGGAAGCTATTGTTGATGAAGTGAGCGGAGTGACTCGTGACCGCAACTATGGCGTCTCTAACTGGAATGGAATGGATTTTTCGGTTATCGATACCGGAGGATATGTCCGGAACTCGGAAGATGTATTTGAGGAGGAGATAAACAAGCAGGTCCTGCTGGCAATCGAAGAGTCTGATCTCATACTGTTTATGGTGGATGTGACGTGCGGTATACATGATCTGGACCAGTCTGTTGCCGATCTGCTCAGGAGAAGTTTAAAAAAGGTGATTGTTGTTGTCAATAAAGTTGATAACCACGAACGGTTAATGGATGCAACTGAATTTTATAATCTTGGACTGGGAGATTACTTTCCGCTGAGCTCTATAAACGGCAGCGGTACCGGGGAGCTCCTTGACGAAGTTGTAAAAAATCTGCCCCCGGAAGTCCCTGAGACCATTCCTGATCTTCCCAGGGTAGCAATCGTAGGCAGACCTAACGTGGGGAAGTCTTCTCTCGTAAATTCGCTTATCGGTGAGGAAAGAAATATTGTAACCCCTGTGGCAGGGACTACACGCGATTCAATATTTGTACGATATAACAAATTTCAGCACGATTTTCTTCTTGTGGATACGGCAGGCCTCCGGAAAAAAGGAAAGGTAAGTGAGGATATTGAGTTCTATTCCGTTATGCGGGCCGTAAGGACTATTGAGAGTTCTGACATCTGCCTTTTGCTTCTGGATGCCACAAGGGGCATTGAGGCACAGGATATTAATATTATGTCGCTGATACTAAAGAATAACAAGGGACTGATCCTCCTGGTAAACAAGTGGGATCTCATTACCAAGGATAACAATATTACAACAAGGTTTGAAAAGGATATTAAAGAGAAGACAGCACCCTTTACGGACTATCCGATATTATTTATTTCCGCAATCAACAGGCAACGTATTCATAAGGTTCTTGAGGTAATTGAGATGGTCAATACCAACAGGAACAGGAAGATAAGCACTTCTGAACTGAATGATGTTATGCTTCAGATCGTAAAGAACAATCCCCCTCCCTCCTTAAAAGGCAAATATGTTAAAATAAAATATGTGACCCAGCTGCCAATTTATACACCGGCCTTTGCGTTTTTCTGTAATCTGCCCCAGTATATCAAGGAACCCTACAGAAGGTACCTCGAGAACAGGATGAGGGAGAAGTTTGAATTTACCGGTGTACCTGTAAGAATATTTTTCAGAAAAAAATGATCATATTTGGTGTGGTTTTTGTTCATGAAAAATTTATTGCTGAAAAACCATGAGAATAAAAAAGTACCGCCTCTTTATTATAGTTTCTGTAATAACCATCATTGTTTCCCTGGGTTCCTGCCAGAAAATAGTTCAGTTGTCTGCCATACCGTATATCAGGTTCAACAGTTTTGCTATTTTTGATACAACTGATATACTTGGTAACCAGTCGAAGGGAGGCAGACTGAATTTTTATTTCGAGGATGGTGACGGCGATCTCGGTCTTCCGGTTCCTTCCGGAGGCCAGGCCGATACTACAAATCTTTTCTTCACACTTTACAGGAAGATTGACGGAGTAATGGTTCCGGCTTCAGATAACGACCCTCTTTATCCATCACCATATACCATCCCTTATATGGTCAGAGTGGGTCAGAATAAGAACCTGAAAGGAACTATCCTGGTTACCTTCCTCTATCTGTTTTATTCTCCTGGAGATACTATAAAGTATGATTTTTACATAAAGGACAGGGCGCTTCACGAAAGTAATGTGGCTTCAACCGGAGAGATTGTACTGTCGGTAAATGGCATTTATAACAAATAACAGTATCAGACCCTGACTCCCATCAGCAGAATGTCATCCACCTGGTCATAGTTCCCTTTCCACTCAAAATAAAATTTCGATATAGCCTCATGTTGTTCTGACATAGGAAGCTTTGAAACCTGTTCAATCAACCTTTTAAGTCTGGCTATCTTCATTTTCTTACCGTCAGGTCCGCCAAACTGGTCTGATAGTCCGTCCGAGAAGAGGTAGATCATATCACCTTCATTGAGGTAATATTCCTGATCGGCAAAGAATTTCTCGGTTACTGATTCTCCGCCGATGGATGACCTGTTCCCTTTAATATAGTATGACTCCCCTTCCAGTACTGCTATTACAGGCCGCATTGCCGAAGCGAATCTTAAATGTCTCGTTTTTATATTGAATTCACAAACCACCATATCCATTCCGTCATTTGATACCCCCAGTTCAAGATTCTGGTTAAGGGTTGAAAATATCTGGGTATTAAGAAGAGTAAGAATCTCAGAGGGTTTTGAAATTTTCTTTCTTGTAACAATATCCTGCAGCAGGGTTGATCCTATCATAGACATGAAGGCACCCGGGACACCATGGCCGGTAGAATCGGCACAGACCAGGATAAACCTGTCATTTTCAATTTTATCGAACCAGTAGAAATCCCCGCTGACAATATCCCTGGGATGGAAAAGTATAAATGCATCCTTAAAGGATTCCCTTAATTTGTTAATATCCGGCAATATACTGGTTTGTATGCGTTTGGCATAATTAATACTGTCTGTTATCTCCATATTCTGAAGCTCAATCTCTGCTTTCTGCTGCCTGACCACGCTTGTACGGGCAGCAAGCTCATTTTCAAGATATTCCTGCACCTTCTTCTGGGCTTTATCTCTCTGTCGTATAATCAGAATAACTGCACCAGCAATTGCAGCCAATACTGAAAGAATGAACCACCAGCTCCTCCAGAAAGGCTGTCTGATCAGGATATCAAAAGATACCGCTGGCTCCTGGGATAACCCATCTTCATTAACCGAGATAAGGTTGAATTTGTATTTTCCGTCGCGCAGACTGAAGGATGCATCCCTTGAAGTTGTCAGTTTACTCCAGTCGTTATCATAATTTTCAAGATAGGTACTGTAATATACCTTCCCGGGATTACTGAAGCTAATGCCGGTATAATTGACTTTAATGATGTTTCTCTTGCTGTAGGGAAGTGTAAATGATGGCTGGTAATCGTACTTTACATCATTTATCAGGATATAGTTTATATTGGTAAAGGGAGCTATCTCACTCCTTCTGTCCCTGAGCCTGTCATAAATAATCAAACCCTCCGTGGTGCCAATAAATATCTTATGGTCAGGCGATTCAAACATCCCATCAGCATTGCAGGCTCCTCCTTTTACAAAATCGGTTCCGAAGACCCTCATAGTTCCTTTTTTGGAATTGTATCTTGAGAAACCCTTATCATGACCTATCCAGATATAATTCCCGGAATCTGCGAATATGCTGTAACAATAATTTGACAACAGATCATCAGACCTGTTCAAAGCTGAAACAGAATCATTCCGGAACCGGAAGATCCCGTTGCTTTTAGTTGCAGCCCATATAACGCCATTGTTGTCCTGTGCCATTGACACTACCTTGTTGATGGTGCTGCCGGACATTACTCCGTTGCCCGGAATAATATTGAATTTATTGTCAATCATATACAACCTTTCACTTTCCGTTCCAATGTAGACATTGCCATCTTTTGCCACCATTATTTTATCAATGCTGTTATGCGGCAGACCATTATTTATATCGAATCTTCGCTTTTCATCTGCGCTGATCCTGTCTATCACAAGAACGCCATTTGTCGTTGCGAGCCATATATTCTGATTTTCAATTTCTATGTCTTTTACAAAATCTGCCCCGGAGTCGCCTGATCTGTAAAAACGTTTTACCGATCCGGAACTATTCCTGACAAACAAGCCGTTCCCTCCTGTACCAATCCAAAGATTATTCTCATTGTCAAGATAATAGGAAGTAATCTCGACATTTCCTACCTGCCGCTCAAGATCCGTATATGATGATGACTTCCCGGTTGCGGGATCAAACAGATGAAACCCTGAAGGAGTCCCAAGCAGGTATTTATCCTTAAAGTTCTTTACATAAAGAATGTTATTCTGAACAGGGGTATTTCCGGGAGTATAATATCCGAGGGCATATGATGTGAGCATAGATATACCCTCACCATAAGATCCAATCCAGTAATTGCCTTCCCTGTCCTGAAAGACAGTCTTGACATCATTAATAATAAGGCCGGATTTTACATTATAGGTATGCACTGAATTAATCGCCTCCCTGTTCGCGGAAAGTGTCAGCTGAAATACTCCTGAACCGAAAGTAGAGACCCAGAGGTTACCTTCGGAGTCACACATGATTGATTGAATATTTAGTGACCTGAGCTGGTCATCCTCTTTAAACCTTGTCAATAAAGCTTTCTTTTCAGAGAGTTCCAGCCGGAACAAACCATTACCTTCAGTTCCTATCACAAAACTGGAGCTGTCACCGGTCTGAAGGATTGAAGTAACGCTTGCATAGTCAAATCCGTCCACAACCCCTGTTACCTTAACAGAATCGGTTGAAAGCCTGCAGATCATTATGTTTTCCTGCGTGCCAACAAGCAAATCCCCGCCCCTGACGAATGAGGCAGAGAACATAACCGGATCCCCGGGAAAGTTATAGGTATGAATCTCGCCGGGTTTTAGTGAGTTTATGGTATACAGTGCCTTTCCCTGGGGGATAACATATATCATTCCGTCAGGACCCTCAAGAAGGTCCACGATACTTTTCGAATTTGACAGTGGAACGCGGTTCAGCTTGTTGTCCGTTGCATAAAAGACCGATCCGTCATTACAGCCAAACCATAGTACCCCGTTCCTGTCCTTGAGGCTTGCAACGGCAAAACGCAACTCTGAAGAATCGGGGAACTGAACAATATAAAAATTATAACCGTCAAACCGTGACAGCCCGTTCCCGGTGCCCACCCATAAAAATCCGTCATCTGCCTGTGCAAGAGTATAGATAAAACCACTGGGAATATTATTCTCAGCTCCATAGTTCTTGAAACTATATGTCTGCCCGCTTAAAAATGATGAAAACAAAAATATGCATACGGTAATGCCGGCAACTATTCTCATACTTTTAACAATTTTCATCAGGGAGCAACTTTATTTTTTAGGCGGTATCTTGGTTATATTGGTTTTTGGAATGTAAACCGGAACTCCCCCGATAGGTGAACTATAGAACTTTATTCCATCGCCACGCTGGTTTTTCAGGGTAATAACCACGTTATTATTTTTTACAAGCTCTCCCTGTTTTTTATGAAACTGGAAATCGAGTGATGAATTAATCTCGGCAGGTTCAATAGGGATATTTGATGAAACCCAGTTATCTTCATTAGAAATAGGTACCTCAATTCCCTGTTTATATCTGGAAACAACAAGTATCTCACCATCATTATCCCAGTCAAAGTTAGACTGCTTGATAAAGACAACCCCGGTATCCACATATGGATAGATGTGTGCAACACTTTTAAAATCATTCCACATACGGAATGTATATTCATATGTAAAGGCGTTGGCTCCCTCAATAGCCAGGTTGCTATTCTGGTCCCTGCTTATAAAATACCTGTAGAGATTCCCGTCATCCCCGCTTACCCCCTCGCAGATGATCTTGAATATATAGCTTTTCCATCTTTCATTATAATCGCCCTCTGCAGGGTTGAACGGGCCAAATGTATAGTACTTGTTATCATATTTAGCCTCAGAGCCAAATACCTTGGAAGCCAATAAATTGCCAGTCTTGTAGTTCACACCTTTCTCGAGTCCCTTGGAATCTTCATTTTTATCGGGATCGACGCCTTTTCCCCCATAGACAGAAAATAAAAATTTGGAGTCAAAAACTCCCTGGATTTCGTCGTATTCGCCTCCGCAATCAGGATCAAAAACCCGGATATAAAATGGTTGTGTGTAATCCTTCAGGATGGAAATGAAAAAAATCTCATAGAAGTTAGCATCACCCCATGATGTTTTGCCGTATTTCCCGAAGGTAACAAGGAACGGGATATTTTCATCCTTTCCCGGGACGGGCTGTCCCGATAAAAAAGATGAGTCTGACAATTCCAGGAAGAAAATAAGAATCAGTAAACAGTATCTAGATATATATGGTTTCATTAATTGCTAAAATTAGTCTTTTTCAGCGTTTATTTAATACTATGATATTTTTTGACACGCAGGCCTCTTTTATCTGGCCACGCTGGTCAGGTTCAGTTGATACAATGAGCTGTACATTATAGGTACCGGGTTTCAGGAAAGCTTTTTCGATCCTGTTTCCGACAGCAATTGTTTCATCCCCGAAATTCCAGTAATATTGCCCGATTTTCCATCCCGGAAGATTTGTTTCGTCTGCATTCAGCATTACTTTCTGGCCGGCAAGGGTAGTGTCGGGACCTGAGATATAGGCCTGCTCGATTCTTGTCACTATAACGGTATCAGACTTTTCATTTGGTGATACCACATTTGTAATCAGGTTTACCACATCAAGCTGAACGATATAGGTGCCCGGTACCTTATAACAGTGTTCGACGACAACTCCAGAAGCCATTTCCCCATCGCCGAATCTCCACTCATAGCGAAACGGCATTGTGTCGAATTTTACTGAATTCTCCTCGACAAACCTGTAACAGTAACTGTTTTCTTCCAACGCATTACATGAGGCTTTCCTCATGATTGTGGACGTAAATTTGAAAATATCGTCGCTTCTGTCCCTGTTGGAAGAAAAATAGCCTTCCTGAAGATTATCCCCTGCCACCAGCGAAAAATCGTCGGAGGTTGAATTTATTGGTGCCTGAAGAAGTACCGGTTCTTCCCATACGCCGTTAAGTTTTGTAGTAAAGTAGATATCCAGATTACCTATTCCGCCCTGTCGGTTGGAGCTAAAGAACAACCTCCCCGTTGGATGGATATACGGAAAGCTTTCAGTCTCAGGAGTATTAACGGAGGGGCCGAGGTTCACCGGTTGTGACCACTCGCCATTGATTAACTCACAGTAATAAAGGTCAGAGCCACCCATGCCGCCAGGCATATTGGAAGCGAAATAGAGATATTTCCCGTCTTTGCTTACCGACGGCTGACCCACATCATACGCGGGATTATTATATTTAAATGGACGCATTGATATAAGATCCGTGCCTGAGAGGTCAGCAATAAATATTCCGCTGTGGTTCACGAAATTCTTTTGTTTAGTCACAGGACCCGTTTCTATTTCACTTGTGAAATAGACAGTTTTCCCATCGGAAGAGAGACATAACGGCCCATTATTGAAGAGAGAATTTCTTTCACTTTTCAGCTCTGTTGGTCTTCCCCAGTGTGAAGAATCCTTCATCGCTGAGAGGTAAAAATTGTAGAGCCGGCGACCATCGAATGAAGTGCGATCCTTAATAACACTGAAACGCCTGTCTGAACAGAATATAAGGCCATCCTTCACAATAACCGGAGAGATTTCATTAAAGATATCTGAGTCAAACGGCAACCTTTTAACCTCATAAACAGAGGGTTGCTGTCCATTTGTCTTTGTAATGACAATTGGTATCAGCAAAAGGGCTGCACTTAAAAAAAATACTCTTTTTATCATAAAACTAGAAATACCTGGGATTAGCAGCGCTGATCCTGGAACCGAATTCATATCTTAAAATAAATTCACTTGACCCCTTTGAATAAGAATTCATCCTCCCTGCCGGATAATCATACGAAAATCCCAGCATAAGCTGTGGATTTATCTGAACCTGCAGAATTCCTACGGCCACCTCTTCGGTGGTTCTCCAGGAAGCACCCAGCCAGAGTATGTCGCCTACAATAAAGTTGCCATTTATATCAAGCTGCACAAGCTTTTTTGTTTCCTGAAGGGAATAGTTTATCAGCATGGAAGGCTTGAACTTTAAAAATTGGGAGATTGTAACCAGGCCTCCGGCAGAAAATAAAAAATCATAATTATTAAAGCTGTGGTAAGGCTCAACGGAGTTTGTTGCGGTTCTTCTGTAACTCAGGAACTGAGGTACTGAAATACCGGCAAAGAACTTATCGCTGTAATAATATACCCCTGCACCAAAATTCGGAAGAATATAGGATTTATTACTTTCAATAAAAACCGGGTCACCGGGATCGGTCAGGCTTATTCCGGAGTAATCGGTGTTTGACATATCAACCCCTCCTTTAAGGCCGAAAGAGAGCTTTGCATTTCTGAGGTTTATTATGTAAGAATAGCTGGCATATATACTTTTTGATCTGGTGAATCCATACTGCATGAACTGAGCCATAATGCCCAGACCCACTTTATCGTTCTTCATCGGGGTATTCAGCGACACGGTCTCAAAGACCGGTGCATCAGGGATGCCCATCCATTGCATCCTGTATGACAGGAAACCGCTCAATGCTCCCCGGGAACCTGCATAGGCGGGATTTATCAGTAGCCCATTCTGAAGATACTGGCTGAATACAGGATACCCGAGATTAATTCCCGTGGAATCAGAACCTGACTGTCCCTGACTTTTCGTGAAAGCAGTTAAAGTAATAATAAAGAGTATTAACCTGATCTTGCTCATAAGTCAAATTTCACCAAAGGAAATATTGCTATATATATTTCAATATCTTTTAAGTACAACAAATCCGCTCTTCCTGATTACCTTATTGTCCCTGGTTGTAACCTTAAGAAGATAATA
>VFSW01008230.1_pt1 | contig 15001 bp, 11 predicted proteins | sample 5358111 | NCBI WGS metagenome assembly VFSW01 (sample SAMN11554181, study PRJNA540505) | mine drainage metagenome | isolation source: sediment from site ElyBrook_90M | place: USA: Ely Copper Mine, Vershire, VT | collected 2017 | reverse complement strand
GGGCGGGGGGGCCGCCGGCCCCCCCCCCCGGGGCCCGGCCCGGGGGGGGGGGGGTTTCCACCCCGTGGGCCCCGGCCCGGGGGGGGGGTCCCCCCCCCCCGCCGCCGGCCATGAACCTGGCCGACCAGATTTTCTGCCGTTCTCTCAGATTCAGGCGATGAACCCGCCTGTTCCGGCGGACCACCTCCTTCACGCACTGACATTGGTGACATGGCAGTGTCGCCAAATCCCTAACGCCGCTTCGGGTCGCTTCATCACGCGGCCTTAACCTTGGCACGGCAGCATCGCCCCGGTTGCAGGACGATCCGCCGGTATGATCACTTCATTGAGCCCGTCGTCGCACTACACGGCGCTGCGTTGCCTGTTCATCATGTGCATGTGGCGCGGGGTGCAGCTGGCCCCGGAATCCTTTGCCCTGGCGGACGAGGCCGATACTCTCGGCTCGGTGCTGCGCATCACCCGGCGCGCCGGCCTGCAGGCCCGCGTGCTGGAAGGTTATAAATGGCGCCGGCTCTGCGCCATCCAGCATGCCTATCCGGTGATGGCGATCCTGCAAGACGGCCGCTGGGTGGTGGTCGTCAGGGTGGTGCATGCGGCCAAGGACCAATCCGTCTCGCTGATCGATCCGTTGCAGGAGGCGGGTGGCATCGTTCGCCTTCCCCGTGCCGAGTTCGAACGCGACTGGGCCGGCACGCTGGTGGTCTGCAAGCCGGCCGCCCAGCCGAGCCTGGCAAAGGGTTTCGGCTTGCGCTGGTTCCTGCCGGACATCCTTCAGCACCGGGCCCTGCTGCGCGATGTCGCCCTGGCCGCGCTGATGTCCACGCTGATCGCCTTCGCCACCCCGCTGATGTTCCAGATCCTGATCGACAAGGTCATCACCCATCGCAGCTACCAGACCCTGACCGCGCTGATGCTGATCTTCGCCACGCTGACCCTGTTCGACGGGCTGTTCAGCTATGTCCGCCAGTATCTGATGACCGTCATCACCAGCAAGGTCGATGCCCGGCTGGCCTCGCGCACCTTCCGCCACCTGCTCGCCCTGCCGCTCGGCTTCTTCGAGGCGACCACCACCGGCGTCCTGGTGCGCCATCTGCAGCAGACCGACACGATCCGTCACTTCCTGACCGGCCGGCTGTTCCAGACCATGCTCGATGCGATCACCCTGCCGCTGCTGCTGGTGATGCTGCTGCTCTACAGCGTCAAGCTGACGCTGATCGTGCTCGGCTTCTCGCTCGCCATGGCGGCGATCATCGGCGTGATGCTGCCGGTCTTCCGCCGCCAGCTGGAACGGCTGTACCAGGCCGAGGGCGCGCGGCAGGGCCATCTGGTCGAGACCATCCACGGCATGCGCACGGTGAAATCCCTGGCGCTCGAGCCGGTGCGGCTCGCGTCCTGGAACGAGAAGATCGTCGGCAGCGTGCGTGGCAGGGCCCGGGTCGGGCGCATCTCGGCCGCCGCCGGGGTGATCACCCAGCTTCTCGACAAGGCGATGCAGATCTGTGTCCTGGGCTTTGGCGCCACCGCCGTGTTCGACGGCACGCTCAGCCTCGGCGCGCTGGTTGCCTTCAACATGGTGGCCGGCCGCGTCACCGGGCCGCTGGTGCAGATCGTCGGCCTGATCAATGAATATCAGGAGACCTCGCTGGCGGTGAAGATGCTCGGCACCGTCATGGGCCATCCGCCCGAGCGGGACCCGGCCCAGACCGGCACCGCCCCGGTCATCACCGGCGCGATCGTCTTCGACCGGGTCAGCTTTCGCTACCGCGACGCCGCCGCGCCGGTGCTGGATCGGGTTTCGGTGACCATTGCCGAGGGCCAGATCATCGGCATCGTCGGGCGCTCCGGCTCCGGCAAGACCACGCTGACCCGGCTGATCCAGGGCATGCAGACCGCTCAGGAAGGGGTGGTGCGGCTGGACGGGGTCGATATCCGCCATATAGACCTGGCGCATCTGCGGCGCAGCATCGGGGTGGTCTTACAGGAGAATTTCCTGTTTCGCGGCAGCGTGCGCGACAACATCGCCGCCGCTCGCCCCGAGGCGACTCTGCCCGAGATCATCGAGGCCGCGCACATGGCCGGGGCTGGCGAATTCATCGACCGCCTGCCGCATGCCTTCGACACGATCATCGAGGAGAACGGCGCCAATTTCTCCGGGGGACAGCGCCAGCGCATCGCCATCGCCCGTGCCCTGCTGACCCGGCCCCGGCTGCTGATCTTCGATGAGGCGACCAGCGCGCTCGATCCGGAGAGCGAGGCCATCGTGCAGGAGAATCTGCTCGAGATCGCCCGCGGCCGCACCCTGCTGATCGTCTCCCACCGCCTGACCTCGCTCGCCGGCGCCGATGCGATCCTGGTGCTGGAGGAGGGCAGCGTGCTCGATTTCGCCCCGCACGCCACCCTGCTCGAACGCTGCGACAGCTACCGGCGGCTGTGGCAGCAGCAGACCAGGCATTTCGCATGAGCGCCCGCCCGCCGGCACTGCGCGCGTGGCTGCCGGCACTGCCGCGCCTGTGGTCGGCCAGGGCCGCGACCGAGCGGGCCTGGCTTGCCGATCGGGCCGGCCAGGCGGAGCACGACCTCGAGGATTTCCTGATCGAGGCGCCGGCGCCCGCCCTGCGCAACACCCATTATCTCGCGATGGCACTGTTCCTGGCGCTGATCCTGGTCGCCTCGCTGGTGCGCGTCGATGTCGTCGTGCTGGGCAGCGGGCGGCTGCTCGCCGATGCGCCGACCGTGGTGGTGCAGCCCATGCAGCTGTCGATCATCCGCGAGATCCGGGTGAAGGCGGGCGATGTCGTCCATCGCGGCCAGGTGCTCGCAACCCTCGATCCGACCTTCACGGAGGCCGACTGGACCCTGCTCGGCACCAGGCGCGCCGCGCTCGATGCCGAGACCGCTCGGCTCGAGGCCGAGATCGCCGGCACGGCATTCGTCGTGGCGGGCGAGGGTGCGGACTGGCAGCTGCAATCGACCCTCCATGCCCAGCGCCAGTCGCAGTACCGGGCCCGACTCGACGAGTTCGACCAGAAGATCGCCGCCTTCGGGCCGGAGATCGCCGCGGCCGAGCAGGCCGGGGCCTCACTCGCCCAGCAATCCGCCGTCGCGCAGGAAGTCCAGACCATGCGCGCGACCCTCTACGACACGAAAGTCGGCTCCAAACTGAATCTGCTCACCGCGCAGGTCGACCGCATGCGCACCGAGCGCGATCTGCAGGCGGCGCAGGCGCATCTGGCCGAACTGCGCCACGGGCTGCTCTCGGTCGAGGCAGACCGGAAATCCTTCGTCGATGGCTGGCGGCGTGATCTCCTCGAAGCGCTGGTCCGTGCCCGCGCCGATGCCGCCGCAGTCGCGGAGAGCATCACCAAGGCGCGGCGCATGAAGGATCTCGTCGTGCTCACCGCGCCGGAGGATGCCGTGGTGCTGGAACTCGCGCATCGCTCGGTCGGCTCGGTGCTGCACGAGGCCGAGCCGCTGGTGACCCTGGTCCCCGCCGATGCGAAGCTGATCGCCGATATCGCGATCGGCTCGGCCGATGTCGGCTATGCGCGGCTGGGCGATCGGGTGGTGGTGAAGGTCGACGCGTTCCCCTATCAGCGCCACGGCGCGCTGAGCGGCCGGCTGCGGTCGATCGGCGAGGAGTCCGTGGCCGCCGCGACCGGCGGTCCGCCGATGTACCACCACAGCCAGGTCGAGCTCGACAGCACCCGTCTGCACGATCTGGCCGAGGGCGCCCAGGTCATTCCAGGGATGACCGTCACCGCCGAGATCGAGGTGGGTTCGCGCAGCGTGATCTCGTATTTCCTCTACCCGATCCTGCGCGGCCTCCATGAAAGCCTGCGCGAGCCCTAGCGCAATATCGCATCCGGTTGACTGGAACCGCGAGAGACGTGCTCGGTAAAACAGAGTGCAAGAGCGGTAGCCCATCGTCTATCAGATCGGCCAACGTCTCGTGCCGGCTTGGCCGTCACGCTTGGCTCGGGCAGACGCGGCCCCGGCGCGGGCGGGGCCGGGCTTTGCGGAGGTGGCCTCATGGCGGGTGGTGCCGAGGGCATCGGCCAGGCTGTCCGCGGACCCGATCGACGCATGCCCCGTCCGCCACCCTTCCTTGAGGGGGCGCGCGAGGAGGGCGTGCGTATTTCAGAGCGGCTGGCGATGCGCAGGCGGCGGATCGGCATCAGTGCAGTCCGCCGGGGGTGCTCTTTCCGCGCCGATCCGCGGTCGCTTCCAGGCGGGCCTGCGCCGATCCCCCCGCCACCGGGACCCTATGCATCTTGTTAAGGTCATCCAGCCGATACTGCCTCATGCGCAGAGTGATCGTGTTCTCCGTCCTGGGGCTTGCCGCGCACGCTCCGTTGGCGGGCGCCCAGCCTGCCGATTGTACCCCAGACCCCGCGCCGCAAGGCACGATGCCGCTGTTCCTCGGCCTTGGCGGCATGCCCGGCGTGCCGCGTGGCCTGCGCGGCCAGGTCGAAGCGGATGTGCCGGTCTCGCCCTACGGCACCACCTGCCAGGCGGCGGAACCGAACCTGCCCAAGGATGTGCTGCACGGCGATCCCGGCAATCTGCTGAGCGGCGATGACCCTCACGACGTGCTGAGCGGCGCGTCGGAGGGCCATGTCTATATCGACGTGAAATAGCGCACGTCAGCGGGCCGCGGCGATTCCGGCTTCCACCTGGCGGATCGCCTGCTGCACCAGGGTCATCGCCTTGGCCCGGTGGCCGGCCTTGTCGGCGTCGGCCGCCTGCAATTCACCGAGCGCGCTCTGCAGCGCGGTCAGCGCCGCCTGCATCCGCGGCTGCGCGGCGACCGCCAGACCGAAGCCACCGGCGAAGGTGAAGCCGAGCACCGTGGCGATGATCACCACGCGACGAAGTCCGGCCCCGCGCAGGCCGGCATGAGACTGAGCCATGGAGAAGTCCTTTCCCGTAACAAGAGAGCCGAACCGTCGGACCACCGCAGGGCGACGGCCGAGGAAAGGTAGAGCAATGCCGCGCATGTGGGTATCCGCCCCGCCGGGTTAATTTGCACGCGAGCGGACCGATCCGGGGGCGTGCCTGGTGCGGTGAGCTCACCCCTGCGGAGCAGCTGGGGCAAGAGCCATGCAGGCCGCTGCCCCCTCATCGCTTTCGCTGGAGCCTGTACCCCGGGGGATGAAGGATCTCAGGTCCCTGGCGGGTCTTCCCGTTGGCAGAGGGGGGAATGAGAGGTTCGACCTTCCCCGGCGCCCTTCGGCGTGCGCCCCAGCGCGGCTTCCACCGCCGGGTCCAGCAGCGCCGCAAGTTCCGCCTGGGGCTGGTAGCCCGGCATCAGCGCCTGGGCCAGCCCGTCCTGGCCGGTCGCAGGATGCAGATAGATCTCGCTGTCCCCCTCCGGCAGATGCGCGGCCAGGCGCAGCAGCCGCGCGCGGGTCATCGCCCCGCTCCAGGCCAGGCCGAACACCTGGTCGGGGAACGCAAGGCCCGCCCGCCTTGCCTGATGGCGCAGCACGCGGGTCCAGCCATGCAGCGCGCGGTCGGCCAGGATCGGCCGATGGCCGCACGCCGCCAGCACCGAGGCCGGCTCCGCCGGCACCCGGATCCGGCGCAGCCCGAAATCCCGGCCGATGCGGATCAGCTGCGCTCCGACCACCGGATGCAGATGCATGTGCTTGTGCGCGTCGGCATGGGCGAGCGGCAGTCCGGTCGCGGCGTAGGCTGCGAACTGGGCGCGGATCTCATCGGCGAGTTGCCGCCGCGCCTGGCGACGGAACGCATAGCGGAGCCCCAGACGAAGCTGGTCGGAGGGGAACCAGCCGCGCGCATCCACCAGATCGGGGATCGAAGCCGGAGGCAGCACCGCCGGCCCCTCGATCACCACCAGATGCAGCCCGACGCGCAAGCCGGGCAGGGCGCGGGCGCGGCGGATGGCATCGGCGGCGGCGGGGCCGGCGACCATCAGGCTGGCGGCGTCCAGGCAGCCGTCGCGATGGGCGCGCTCGACCGCTTCGTTGACCTGTTCGGAGAGACCGAAATCATCGGCCGTCAGGGTGATGCGCTGCATGATCGTCCAAGGCGGGATGGCCAGAGGGCTCTCTGCTTGCGCAACGATTTGCGTCCGCGGCGCCAGACCCCGTGCCCTGGCCCGCCCCCTGTTCCCGGAGGGTATTGCCCCAGGGAAGCGGGTTCCGATGGGCCGGGGGAGAACGCCGGTCCCTGGGGCGGGTCCAAAGGGCAGAGCCCTTTGGACGTATCCTGCACCGGCAATCCCAGGCCCGGGTCAGGCCGCCTTGTGGCGGTCGCGCAGGAACTGGAAGAACTCCACGCCCTCGCGCAGCCGGCGCTTCATCATCTGCGGGCTGCGCACCATCTCGCCCACGATCGAGGCGATCTTGGGCGCGCGGAAATAGAACCGCCGGTAGAAGGTCTCGACGCTGTCGAAGATCTCGGTATGGGACAGATGCGGATAGTGCAGCGGCGCGATCTGCACGCCGTGATCGTCCACCAGCTCGGCGTGGTCGGCGTCCAGCCAGCCATTCTCCAGCGCCTGGGCGTGCAGGAACGTGCCGGGATAGGGCGCGGCCAGCGAGACCTGCAGCGTGTGCGGATTGATCTCGGTGGCGAAGCGGATCGTCTCCTCGATCGTCTCGCGCGTCTCCCCGGGCAGGCCCAGGATGAAGGTGCCGTGGATCTTGATGCCGAGCGCGTGGCAGTCCCGGGTGAACTGCTTCGCCACCTCGATCCGCATGCCCTTCTTGATGTTGTGGAGGATCTGCTGGTTGCCGCTCTCATAGCCCACCAGCAGCAGCCGCAGGCCGTTGTCCTTCAGCACTTTCAGGGTTTCGCGCGGCACGTTGGCCTTGGCATTGCAGGACCAGGTGACGCCCAGTTTGCCGAGCTCGCGCGCGATCGCCTCGGCGCGCGGCAGGTTGTCGGTGAAGGTGTCGTCGTCGAAGAAGACTTCCCGCATCTCGGGGAACAGCTTCTGCGCCAGCCGGATCTCCTCGGCGACGTGGCCGGGGCTGCGCACCCGGTAGCGGTGCCCGCCGACGGTCTGCGGCCACAGGCAGAAGGTGCAGCGGGATTTGCAGCCGCGGCCGGTGTACAACGACACATACGGGTGCATCAGGTAGCCGATGAAATAATCCTCGATGCGCAGGTCGCGCTTGTAGACCTCGGTCACGAAGGGCAGCTGGTCCATGTCCTCCAGCACCGCCCGGTCGGCATTGTGCAGGATCGTCCCGGCGGCATTGCGATAGGAGATGCCGTCGATCGCCGACAGATCCCGCCCTTCGGCCACTTCCTTGATGGTGAAGTCGAACTCGTTGCGCGCCACGAAGTCGATCGGCGCGCCCTGTGCCAGGCTCTCGGTCGGCTGCACCGCGACCTTGGCGCCGACGAAGCCGATCCGCAGCGCCGAGTTCGCATCCTTCAGCGCCTGCGCGACCTTGACGTCGGAGGCGAAGGACGGGGTGGAGGTGTGGATCACGCAGAGCTCGAAATCCCGCGCCTGGGCGGTGACGGTTTCCAGCCCGATTCGCGCCGGCGGGGCATCGATCAGCTTGCTGCCGGGGACCAACGCCGCCGGCTGGGCGAGCCAGGTCGGATACCAGAATGAACGGATCTCCCGCCGGGCCTGATAGCGCGATCCGGCCCCGCCATCGAAACCGTCGAAGGAGGGGGGATGCAGGAACAGGGTCTTCATCATCGCCGGGTCATCCCTTTCCGGAGCCGATTGGCATGGGCCTCGCGTGCATCACTTCGCCGCGCCAGGTCACCCGATCGCTCAGATAGCTCGTCAGCAGCACCGCCACCGACAGAAGATCACGCAGCGGCAGAAGCCAGACCGGTGCCCGGATTGCAAGCCCGATCGCCCGATCGATGCCGCGCGCCGCCGCGGCACGCAGCATCCAGGCCATCATGAACAGCGCCAGCGCCCAGGCATTGCCGGCCGACAGGGCGATCGCGAGCGCCGCCGCGGCCAGCGGATACTGCACGATGGAGGCCGCGAATCCGGCCGGCTCCAGCGCGCGGATCGTGCGCGCCCAGCGCAGTTCATGGCCGAACAGGGCCGCGAGCGTCGCTTCCGGCACCGTGGTCGCCGGCACGGTTGTGGCCAGCCGCACCGTGAGCCCCTCGGCGCGCACCCTGCGGCCGAGTTCATGGTCATCGGCCAGGTGCGGCGCGAGCACGCCAAGCCCGCCGATCCGTTCCAGTGTCGCCCGCCCCAGCGCCATGGTCGCGCCCAGGCAATCCTGCCGCCCCAGCGCGCGGGCCAGCAACGCGCCGGGCAGGAAGCCATGGGTGATGCCACTCGCCCCCAGCCGCGCGGCCAGCCGGGTGGAGGCGGGCAGACCGCTATAGAGCGTCGTCACCAGTCCGGTGCCGGGCACCGCCAGCGCCGCGGCGATGTTCCGCAGATAGTCCGCCGGGGCATGGATATCGGCGTCGGCGATTACCAGCACATCGTGGCGGGCTGCCGGCAGCATGTTGATCAGGTTGGAGACCTTGCCATTGGCGCCATGCCGCGCCGGGTTCACCACCACGGCGATGTCGCGGCCGGGAAACCGCGCGATCACGCGCCGGACCACAGCCAGGGCGGGATCGGCGGGATCGGTGACACCGAACAGGATCTGCAGGTCCGGATAGTCCTGCGCGCAGGCACTGGCCAGCGCCGCCTCGAGTCCCGGCTCTGTGCCGTGCAGCGGCTTGAGCAGGCTGATCCCCGGCAACGGGTGAGGGGCTTGCGGCGGCGGGGCGGCGGCGAACCGGCGCACCGCCAGCAGCCCCGCCAGGGCCTGCACCATCCCGCTGATCGCCAGCGCCGCTGCCGCGATCGCGGGCCAGCCCATGTCAGGCCGGCGCCGCGCCGCCGGACAGTTCGGCGATCTTGCGCTGCAGGCTGCCGATCAGCGCGCTGGCATTGCCATCGGCCAGCAGGGCGCGGAAATCCGACCGCTGCACCGCGACCCGGCTGATCGATCCGTCCAGCAGCACATCGACCACCCGCCAGCCCCCGTCGGCTCCCTGGCGCATGACATAGTCGAACCGCACCGGCGGTCCGCTGCCCGCCACCAGCTGGGTCGCCACCACCTGGTCGCTGCCCACCTGGCGCTGCTCGGCCAGCACGTCGAAGCGCTCGCCGGAGAAACTGTCGAAATTGGCGAGATAGGTCGCGACCGTGAAGCGGCGGAACACCGCCAGAAGTTCCGCGCGCTGCACATCCGGCAGGCTCGCCCAGCGCGGCCCGATACTGGTCTGCAGGATCGCCCGCAGATCGAAGGCCTGATCGATCGCCGTGGCGAGCGTCGTGAAGCGATCGGCGTAAGGGCTCGCTGCGCCCGCCTTCATCACCTCGATCAGCGCCCCGTTCAGCCGTTTGATCGGGGCCGAGACGTCGGTCGGGCCGGCGGCGGCGAGGGGCAGCGCGAGGATCGCGCCGAGCAGGCTGCGTCGTCGCATCATCGGGCAGGCACCACGCCGGCGAGATCGAGGCCGAGACAGCCCATCGCCGCGGCCACGATGTCGCGGGAGGTGAGCCCCGCCTCCGTCAGCTGCTTCGGCTGGCTGTGGTGATCGATGAACCGGTCGGGCAGCGTCAGCGGCCGGAATTTGAGCCCGTCGAGCAGCCCGCGCCATGCCAGGTGCTGCATCACCGCCGCCGCGAAGCCGCCGACGCTGCCTTCCTCGATCGTCACCAGGATTTCGTGATGGCGGGCCAGCTGCTCGATCAGCGCGGTATCGAGCGGCTTGGCGAAGCGGGCATCGGCGACGGTTGCCGGCAGGCCGCGCGCCGCCAGCTCGTCGGCTGCCCGCAGCGCCTCGGCGAGGCGCGTGCCGAGCGAGAGGATCGCGATGCTGCCACCCTCCCGCAGCACCCGCCAGCGGCCGAGTTCCAGCGCCTGGCCGCGGGCGGGCAGGGCGATGCCGGTGCCTTCGCCGCGCGGATAGCGGAACGCGCTCGGCCGGTCGCCGGTCGCCGCCGCCGTCGCCACCATGTGCATCAGTTCGGCCTCGTCGGCGGGGGCCATCAGCACGATGCCGGGCAGGCAGCCCAGAAAGGCAAGGTCGAAGCTGCCGGCATGGGTCGCCCCGTCGGCACCCACCAGCCCGGCGCGATCCATCGCGAAGCGCACCGGCAGGCGCTGGATCGCGACGTCATGCACCACCTGGTCATAGGCGCGCTGGAGGAAGGTGGAATAGATGGCGCAGAACGGCGCCATGCCCTCGGCCGCCATGCCGGCGGCGAAGGTGACCGCGTGCTGCTCGGCGATGCCGACATCGAAGCAGCGCTCGGGGAAGCGTTTCGCGAAACGGTCGAGCCCGGTGCCCGCGGGCATCGCCGCGGTGACGGCGACGATCGCGGGATCGGCCTCGGCCTCGGCGATCAGCGCATCGGCGAACACCCTGGTATAGCTCGGCGGCCCGGGCGGAGCCTTGGCCTGCTCGCCGGTGATGACGTTGAATTTCGACACGCCATGGTATTTGTCGGCGGATTGCTCGGCCGGGGCGTAGCCCTTGCCCTTCTGGGTGATGACATGCAGCAGGATCGGCCCGCGCTCGTCCGCGTCGCGCAGGTTGCGCAGCACCGGCAGCAGGTGGTCGAGGTTATGGCCGTCGATCGGGCCGAGATAATAGAACCCCAGCTCCTCGAACAGGGTGCCGCCGGTCAGGATGCCGCGGGCATATTCCTCGGCCCGACGCGCGGTCCGCTCGATGCCGCGCGGGAAGCGCTTGGCCATGCGCGAGGCGAGGTCGCGCAGGCCGAGAAAGCTGCGCGAGGACAGCAGACGCGAGAGATAGGCGCTCATCGCCCCCACCGGCGGGGCGATCGACATGTCATTGTCGTTGAGGATGACGATCAGGCGCGAGTGCAGGGCGCCGGCGTTGTTCATCGCCTCGTAGGCCATGCCCGCGCTCATCGCGCCGTCGCCGATCACGCAGATCACCTGGCGATCGTCCGTCGCGTCCCCGGTCGCGGCCGCGCGAGCGTTCTTGAGGTCGCGGGCCACCGCCATGCCGAGCCCGGCCGAGATCGAGGTGGAGGAATGCGCCGCGCCGAAAGGGTCGTACTCGCTCTCGGACCGCCGGGTGAAGCCCGAAAGCCCGCCGCCCTGGCGCAGGGTGCGGATGCGCTCGCGCCGTCCGGTCAGGATTTTGTGCGGATAGGCCTGGTGCCCGACATCCCAGATCAGCCGGTCTGCAGGCGTATCGAAAACGGCGTGGATCGCCACGGTCAGCTCGACGACGCCGAGGGCCGAGCCGAGATGCCCGCCGGTGGTGGACACGGCATCGATCGTCTCGGCGCGCAATTCATCAGCCACCAGCCGCAACTGCTCGGCGGAGAGGTTACGCAGGTCCGCAGGAAAGCGGACCCGATCCAGAAGCGGCGTCGGAACTGGGCTCATCTTTGGTTTGTACTCCCCGTCATGCGCCATCACTCCAGCCGAATCGCATCCTCGGCGGGACATGATATGCTGCGCGCTTTCTGTCTATGGCATGACACGCCGCATGTTCGCGACGTTTGGGTCGATGCCTGTTGCCAAAATACCACAGATGGCGGCCACATCTCGGATGCTACTCCGGGGATCTGTTTCGCACCATAGGGCACGCGTGCCAACATCTGATACAGGTGCGGTGGGATGTCGCGGGTCCGGCAAATCGGGAGGCGTCTCCGCCCGCGGCACGCCGCCGCCGGTGATGTCCGGGACGGCGGCGCGCACGATCATGGCGCTGTCCCGGTGGATTATGGTTTGATGAAACATGGGCGAGTCGCGGCAGATGGCGCCGGTTCAGGCGATCTGGTGTGCCGGCTTCCCGTTGGAGTGTATGGATGATCCGAGTCGTTCTTGCCCAGCCTCGTGGTTTCTGCGCCGGCGTCGAACGGGCGATCGAGATTGTCGAGCGGGCGCTGGTCAAGTTCGGTCCGCCGATCTATGTGCGTCACGAAATCGTGCATAATCGGCATGTCGTCGAGAATCTCCGCGCCCGCGGCGCCGTGTTCGTCGATGAGCTGGACGAGATCCCGCAAGGGGCGATGACCGTGTTCAGTGCCCATGGCGTCGCCAAGCGGGTGGAGGACCTGGCCGCCGAGCGGGGCCTGCCGGTGATCGATGCGACCTGTCCGCTGGTCGCCAAGGTGCATAACGAGGGCCGCCGCTACGCGGCGTCGGGTCGCGAGGTGGTGCTGGTCGGACATGCCGGCCATGCCGAGGTGGAGGGTACCATCGGCCAGATCCCGGGGGTGGTGCATCTGGTCCAGACCGTGGCGGACGTGGCGGAACTGCAGGTGCAGGACCCGACGATGCTGTCCTATGTCACCCAGACCACCCTGTCGGTGGATGACACGCGCGGCATCATCGCCGCCCTGAAGCGGCGCTTCCCGGCGATCATCGGCCCCGATGTGCGCGATATCTGCTATGCGACCCAGAACCGCCAGCAGGCGGTGCGCGAACTGGCGGCGGAGGTCGATCTCATCCTGGTGGTGGGCTCGCGCAACAGCTCCAATTCCAACAGGTTGCGCGAGATTGGTGAGGAGCTGGGCAAGCCCTCCTATCTGATCGAGGATGCCGGGGCCTTGCGCGCCGAATGGTTCACAGGCATCGGTGTGGTCGGGCTGACCGCTGGCGCCTCGGCGCCGGAGACGCTGGTGCAGGGCGTGGTCGAGGGGCTGCGCCGGTTCAGCGAACTGGACGTCTCCACCCTGGCGGGGGTGGCCGAGGATGTGCGCTTCCGCTTCCCGGCCGAACTCGCCGAAGCGTAAATACCGGTCCAGGGCCGTGCCCCTGGACCCCGTCCCTCGAGGGGTGCGCCCCCGGGAGTGCGGGTCCAGGACGGCGCCTGGCGCTGATCCCACTCTGCTCAGGGGACGAACCCATGGCCGTGCCGTTGAACCAGGCGATCCGTGTCGGTGCCTATGTGCTGAAGCAGCATCTGATCGGGCGCAAGCGCTACCCGCTGGTCCTGATGCTGGAGCCGCTGTTCCGCTGCAACCTGGCCTGCGCCGGCTGCGGCAAGATCGACTACCCGGCCGAGATCCTGAACCAGCGCCTGTCGGTCGCCGAATGCCTGGAGGCGGTCGATGAATGCGGCGCCCCGGTGGTGGTGATCGCCGGCGGCGAACCGCTGCTGCACAAGGAGATCGAGCAGGTCGTCGAGGGCATCATCGCCCGCAGGAAATTCGTGATCGTCTGCACCAACGCCCTGCTGCTGGAGAAGAAGCTGCATCTGTTCAGGCCCGGCCCCTATTTCACCTGGTCGGTGCATCTGGACGGCGGGCGCGAGGAGCACGACAAATCCGTCTGCCAGGACGGCGTCTATGACCGCGCCGTGGCGGCCATCGAAGCCGTGAAGGCGCGCGGCTTCCGCACCATCATCAACGCCACCCTGTTCGACGGTGCCGAGCCGGAGAAGGTGGCGCGCTTCTTCGACGATGTGATGGCGATGGGCGTGGACGGCATCAGCGTCTCGCCCGGCTATGCCTACGAACGGGCGCCAGATCAGCAGCACTTCCTGAACCGCCGCCGCACCAAGGAACTGTTCCGCGGCATCTTCGCCCGCGAGCTGACGGGCAAGGGGCGCAAACGCTGGGCGTTCAACCAGTCTTCGATGTTCCTGGACTTCCTGGCCGGCAACCAGAGCTTCCACTGCACGCCCTGGGGCAACCCGACCCGCACCTATTTCGGCTGGCAGCGCCCCTGCTACCTGCTGGGCGAGGGCTATACCAAGACCTTCAAGGAATTGATGGAAACCACCGACTGGGACCGCTACGGCACCGGCAATTACGAAAAATGCGCGGACTGCATGGTCCATAGCGGCTATGAGGCGACCGCAGTGACCGAAACGGTGCGCAAACCCTGGAAGGCACTGGCGCTCGCCGTCCGCGGCATCCGGACCGAAGGGGCGATGGCGGCGGAAATCCCGCTCGATGGACAGCGGCCGGCGGAATACATGTTCAGCCGGCATGTCGAACAGGCAATGGCGCGGCTGAAGCATGAGCCGCTGGAGGCTGCGGAGTAGGGAAGGAAAGGCCAAAGGGCTCTGCCCTTTGGAAACCCGCTAAGGGCTCGCCCTTAGAACCCTTTCGAAAGGCTATTCGCTCCGAAGATTGTGAAGTTGGCTCTGACCTTTTGGGATTAGTGAAAGGCTGAAGCACGAGGGCGGCGTTTCAGAATGGGTCGGAAAATATATCAACCGTCATCGTGCGGGACGTTAGAGCAACATCCGATCAGATGGACTCATGTGATCTGATAAATTTGCTCGGTAAAACAAAGAGTAACAGCGGTGCCGAATCGTCTATCAGATCGGGCACCGCTCTAGTGCTGGAATATCTATCGATCAGGTATTTTGTTTTTTACAAGCCATTTGTATTTCTCGGCGCACAGCCGCTTTAACTCTTGGTTGCGCAACCTGGCCACTTCATGAAAAATACTGACTTTCATATTCTGGGCCAGATTATTCTGTTGTGCCGTTCGCATCAGGCTATCTAGGTAATTCTGAAGCGGAGCGGCCTGATCCTCTTTTGAAGGAACCAGCTTTCCCCGGCCCGAATTTCTGTCCCACTTATATAATACCTCTTGCAGTTTTCATTGTCAAAGGTGATCATAATGCATGATGCAATTGTTGTTCGAGAGCGGCCGATCGACTCGAGAAAAATAAGCTAAATACTTCCAGACGGATGTTGGCTTCGGAACCTTCTTTCAACAGAAGTCTGTCATTAAATTTTCAGAGGTTCCACCCCCGGAACCCACAGAGATATCCCTGTATTTCTTGATTAATATCCTAATTTCAGTCTATAGTAGTATTTACCGATCTTATTCGACGCCAGACTGCCCATTGCCGGGCGCAACGGTTTCACCGTGCGACCATGTGCCACGCATCATTCGATCTGCATGATCGCACCCAGAACCCAAAGAATGCCGGGTCCAGGGACCGCTGGTCCCTGGCGGGGGGGGGGGAGCGCCCACCGCCTGTAGTTTTTTAATTTTGGGGGCGCGCCCCCCCGCGCGGTAGACCCCCCCCCCAC
>VFSW01008229.1_pt1 | contig 15002 bp, 12 predicted proteins | sample 5358111 | NCBI WGS metagenome assembly VFSW01 (sample SAMN11554181, study PRJNA540505) | mine drainage metagenome | isolation source: sediment from site ElyBrook_90M | place: USA: Ely Copper Mine, Vershire, VT | collected 2017 | reverse complement strand
TCGTAGGCGGCTTCGGTGTCCGTCTGCAGGAGGTCGCGCACGCGCGGCAAATTGCTCAGGAAATCGAGAGTCAGCGAGTGCGCCAGGCGGGCGGTGTCGCGCGAGTCGATGCTCTTTTCCGGGGCGGCGTATTCGAGGCTTTTATAGATTTCGTCCGCCAGGCGGCCGAGGATGGAATCCATCAGCGTCGCCGTCTCGACTTTCAATTGCGAGGAATGGATGGATTTATCATCGAAGAAACCGGGAAAAAGGAGCCGGAGCAAATCGCACGATATCGACGAAATGGCGGTCTTGGACGGCAAATTTTTGCCATCAAGATGGTTTATGCCTCCGACCCGGGCGTAGGAGGCGATGAGTTTGTCTGTCAATTCCGTAACGGAGAGCTTCACACCCCCCGAATATCGGTTAACCGCGGTCGAAACGCAAGCTGGCGCGCGCCGGGATGACTAGGAGTAAATTATCACATCTAATGCTGAAAATAATTTAATCACTTGGCGAGCAATTTTTGAATCTGATTCCACGACGGCTCGGCGGCGCGCACGGACTGCTGTTCCATTTCGCGGTAGAGATGGAGGACTTTCCGGCCCGTTGCCGTGAGTTCAGCACCTCCGCCGCCGCGCGGTCCGCCGTGCGAGGCGGAAACCAGCGGTTGCGTGAAACAGGCGTTCATCCTGCGAATCAGCGTCCACGCGCGCATGTAGGACATATCGAGTTCCTTGGCGGCAGCCGTGATGGAGCCGGTTTCGCTGACCTTCTCCAGCAATTTCACCTTGCCAGGCCCCAAGGCGATCTGCTGCCCGACAATAACTCGCAATCTCGGATGTAGCTGCGCGTGTGCCATACGGTTCTTAACTTGGGTTGGTTTGATGCAAGAGGCAATGCCAAGGGAAATCTATTTGGGGTGTGATTGGAAGTGGGTGAGCTCAGAGATGGAGTGGTCGAAACGCCATGGCCGGCGAGTGCCGTTAGGCGCGCCATATTAAATATTCCGCCCCTGAACGGGGCTGCTGCCATGGCAATGAGCCTCACCCACTTTCAATCGCACAGCAGCGGCCCGTGAAGGTGGTTGCGCTCGTGGGCGGAAGTCCCACCCGCCGAATTGGACGGTTCACGGCGGAACAGCCTGGCGCCTGTCGTCCCGTGAGGGAACGGTGGGATTAGGAGGCTATTCAGAATAACATAAACACTTGCGCTTGGTCTTTTGCCCGCTGGCTTCGTTGCTCGCTCGTTGCAGATCGCTGCGGATATGCGCCTCGCTCGCGTCTCGCCAGCGGCCAAAATCCCGGCGCCCAAGTGTCCATGTTATTCTGAATAGCCTCCTTAGCGTTTCCACCAGCTTCGGCCTGGGGCGCTTTGCCGCTGTTCGTCGTCCGCCTGCTGCACCTGTTGAACGAGCAAATGGCTGCGGGCGGCTTCGAGCGCCATCTGCATCTCCTCATAACTCTCAAAACGCCCGGACGGCTCTTTCGCCATTGCCCGCATGATGGCGTTGCTGGTCATCTCGGTGATCTCCGGGACAAGTTCGCTGGGCGGCGGCAGCGGCGTATGCACATGGGCCAGCACGATGTCATCGACGGAAGTCTCGTCGCCGCGCACTTTTTCGAACGGGGCGTGGCCGGTCATGGCGTGGTAAAGCGTTCCGCCGAGGCTGTACATATCCGAATGGAAAGTCTCGCCGCGCCGCTGCACTTTTTCCGGCGCGACGTAATAGATCGTCCCCCAAATGTGCTCCTCGTACGAATCGTCCACTTCCGCCGCGCGCACCAGCCCGAAATCAATGAGCTTCGGCTCCGCATCCGCGTTGTAAAGTATATTTCCCGGCTTGATATCCCGATGGAGCAGATTGTGCCGCAGGGCCGCCGCGAGGGCCGACGAAATTTTGGTGCCGACATCCAGCGCATCCCGCTCCGGCACGCGCGTTTCGTGCTCGATCCGGCTGTCGAGGCTGCCGTGGTTGGCCAGTTCCATGACCAAGTAGGGCTGGCCGCTGAACTCGTTGAAGCTGTAAATGTGGATGATATTGGTGTGATTCAGCGAAGCCGTGGCGCGCGCCTCGGCGTAAAACCCGGCCATGACTTTTGGATCTTCGGCCATTTCGCGCTTCAGCATTTTGATGGCCACTTCGCGGCTGAGCCTGGTGTCGAAGGCGGTATAAACGGTTCCCATGCCTCCCGAAGCCACGACGGTGCGCAGCTCAAAATTGTGCATCATCACCGGAAGCATGACGGGATGGCCGCATTTTTTGCATGGCTCGGTGCCAAACTGGGGAAGGTCGCGGGAGATGAAGTTGGAGGCTTTGCAACGCCCGCAGACGACCAGCTTGAGTGGTTTGCTTCCTCCTGTGCCTTCGTTGCTCACAACGGCAATTTACCACCGTTTATCCCTCGGACAAGCTTCAATTGACTGGAACTACTGCGGATTGTCTTGCAGCCATGTGTTGATGGACGCGCCCCATTGATCCCAATTCGTTCCGTTGTCTTCTTGCAGGAGCAATTCCAGCATATCCCGCGCCTGGCCGTTGAGCGGATGGTCGCTGTCTCGAGCCACCGCCAGCAGCATCGGCAGTTTGAGCGTGGCGGTGCGATTGAGCAAATCGTTCATCAGCACGGTCGAAACGCCGGCGGGGGTGGCGGAGTTGGTCAGCAATTGCGCCGCGCCATCGTAATGATCATCCTGCACCATGTTCACAAGGTGCTGCGAAAGTTCGACCTGCGCGCTGGCCGGGGCGGTTGGAAGCAGCGCCAGAATTTTGTCCGCCTTGGTGTTTGCGTCCGTATCGGAGAGCAGAACATCGTCGAGTTGTTTTTCCCACTCCTTGTTTTCCTCCGGCGGCTCGGTGGAAGTGGCCAGAACGGGCGCGCGCGGGCGCCCCAAGCGCGCCGCCACGCGATTCTGGGGTTTTGCAGGCGTTTCATCAGCGGCTATTGGCGCGATGTCGATCTGGGGCAGATTAGTGCGCGCGGATATGGCGACGGGAGCCGGAACGCCGCCGCGGCTTTGCATCCATGCGAAAAACACTCCGATTGCGCAGGCCAGTACCAAAACGGCCAGAACGCGGATAACCTTTGCCATACTACTCATCAATAACAGTCTGAATGAGGAACCCCGCAAGGTCAAATTTGTTGCGCAATCTTTGCAGCGTTCAACTTTGGCAAAGCAGGCGGGGTTCTGCCGAGCCGTCCATAGGTCCTATAAGTCGCATAAGACCTATTGGTCCTATTTTTCTTTGGACGCCGGGCCGCATTGGGGGCAACATAGTGCAGCCGCAATTTCGCATGGCCGATTACGAAGACAAACTGTCCGTGGCGCTGCCGGAGGAACTCCGCCTGCAATTCGTCGAGGTGGAGCGTCGTCTCTGGCGGGTGGAGACTACCGTCGCCATCTGCAGCGTCGCCGGTGGATTGATGGTTTCTTTCCTCGGGCTTTTCATCTCGGATCGCTTTTGGGATACGCCGTCGTGGCTGCGATGGACTCTTTGGTTTGCCGGGCTGATTTTGGCGCTGGTCTCGGCTGGCATTTGGGCGCGGCGCTGGGTCTGGCAGCGGCGCGATCTTCGGTCCCTGGCCAATTTGGTGCAGAAAAAATATCGCCGACTCGGCGACCGCCTGCTGGGAATCGTCGAGCTTTCCAACGAAAAGGAGCATAACGCCAATTTTTCCCCCGCCCTTTATCACGCCGCCATTTTCCAGGTTGCGGAGGAAGCGAAGGGATTTGATTTCGCCCAAAGCGTCAATGCCGGATCAGCCAAACGAACGGCAGGTTTCGCGATCATCGCCGCTGTTTGCCTGGCCGCAATTTTTCTCGTCTTGCCGCGCCCGGGTTGGAACGCTTTCGCGCGCTGGGCTGCGCCGATGGCCAGCATTCCCCGTTACACGCTGGTTACCATTGACGGGTTGCCCGGCGAATTAATTGTTCCGCACGGGGAGGCGTTCAGCATCGCGGCGAAAGTGCAGTATCGCTCGTTCTGGAAGCCGAGCCACGCCTTTGGCCTTTGGCCGCGGCAACCGAGCGTCGAGACCACCGTGCGGGATGGCACAGCTCAATTGCAGATTCCCGGCAAGGTCGAAAATGGCGTGCTCGAAGTGCGCGTGGGCGATGCGAAAGCGCAGATCCGCATCGCGCCGACGCACCGGCCTTCGCTCCAGGAGTTGGCCGCGCAAATCCAATTGCCCGATTACCTTCATTATCCAAGCCAAAACGAGTTGCTTCAAAACGGCACCCTCCTCGCGGTCGAGGGAAGCAAGGTGTCTCTCCGCGGCAAAATCAGCCGCGATTTGAATTCCGCCACCATCCAGCGCGGCGACGGCAAACCCGCCCCGCTGGCAGTGAGCGGCGACAGTTTTTCGACCACCCAAACGGAGCCGGAAGGCGCGGCGGATTTCACCATTCTCTGGAAGGACAAGCTTGGATTGACCAACGCCTCGCCGCTGCGCGTCACGATGCAAACGCAGCCGGATGCGCCGCCGGTGCCGGAAATCGATGACATTCCCACCGATGTCGCGGTTCTCGATTCAGACGTGCTGAATATCAAGGTCAAAGCTCGCGACGATTTTGGCGTGCGCGATGTCGGTTTGAATTGGGAAATGACAGCAGATTCTCCCGTCACCGGCAGCCCCGTCGCCACCACCGAAGTCAAATTTCAAATGTCCACGCCGCAAATGAAGGAAGCGGAGCGAACTTTCAAATGGAGCCCGCGCATTTATCGAATCCCCGCCGATTCGACGGTCGAATTGACGGCCTTCGCGCGCTATTTTTTCCCGAACCGCGAGCGGGCGCGCACCGCTGTGTATCACATCCGCGTGCTCAGCCCCGAGGAGCACGCGGAGATGCTTCGCAAGCAATTGGAGGCGACGATGGCGCAGGTTGAGGAAGTTTCGCGGCTGCAGGAAAAGATTGTCGCCAACCTCGAGGAAATCAAAGAGGCCGAAAAGATGCCGGCCGCCGAAAAAGCCACCCGCCTCAGCCAAAGCAAGGAGGATCAAAAGCAAAACGCCGCCAACCTGGACCAGCTCGCCAAGCAAGGCGAAGAGACTTTGCAGGAGGCGCTGAAGAATCCGCTGTTCAAGGAGGACGCTGTCAAGAAATGGTCGCAGTCGATGCAGCAGTTGCAGAAGCTGGCCCAGCAGAAAATGCCCGCCGCCGCCAGCGCGATGCAGAAGGCGCAGGAAAGCTCCGGCGGCAAGCCGGAAGAAATGGCGGAGGCCGAGGAGAAGGCCGAGGATGTTTTGAAGGATTTGGAAAAGATGCAGAACAAAGCCAACGAGCACATGGATGATTTGCAGGCCATGACTCTGGCCCAGCGCTTGCGCAAAGTGGGAGGCGCGGAGAAGGACATCGCCGGCCAGATATTTGACACGGCCTCGAACACGGTGGGTTTGCTGCCGCGCCAATTGTCGCCAAAGATGAAAGCGCTGGAAGGCGGTTTGGTGCGAGGCCAGTCTTCGGCCCAAAAGCAGAGCACCACGCTGCAGACGGAGTTGAACCGCTTTTTCGAACGCACGCAAAAACCCGCCTACGGCCAGGTGAGCAAGGAAATGAAGGACGCTCATACCGGCGACGAGTTGGATCGCGTGGGCGGATTGATCAATAATAATATCGGCCTTGAGGCCTCCGCTGACTTGGGCAAATGGTCCACCCGCTTTCAAGATTGGGCGGAAAAGCTCGAACCAAAAAGCTCCGGCTCCGGTTCCGGCTCGGGGCAGGGGACGGATTTGACGGAGCAGTTGATCGCGCTTCTTCGCATGCGCGAAAATGAATCGAATTTGCGCGACGAAACGACGTTGCTCGATCAAGACAGAGGCACACCCGACAGCTATCAGCAACGCGCCTCGTCGCTGTCTGGCACCCAGGACAAGCTCGCTTCCGATCTTGAGGGCATCCACGACAAGGTGCCGATTTCACAACTGGACCAGGCATTTTCGGACGTCTCAAGCGCGATGAAACAGACGTCCACCCTCCTGCAAACGCCGGAGACGGGCAAGCCGGCCGACGACGCGGAAATCAAGACGATTGATTCGTTGTCCGACCTCATCAATTTGATCAACGAACAGGGGCAAAAAGGGAAGCCGAAGAGTTCGCCCGGCAGCTCATCCAGCGCCGAGGAAATGCAGTTTCTAATGCAGATGGCGCAGAAGGCCAACAAGGGCAAAGCCTTTGCGGCCAAACCGAATCGCGGCAACACGAGCCCCTGCGGATCGTCCAGCCGGGTTGGCGGCGCGAACATGGGCGACGCCTCGGTGCGAGCGGCGGACGAGCGCTCCGTCAAGCAAGCCGCCGGCGCCATCCCAAATGCGCCCGCCGAATTTCGCGATGCGCTGGAGAATTACTATCATGGCCTTGAAAAGGGAAAACAGTAGGATGCCGTTTACAAGAAAGGACGGTAGGGCGAGGCTGCCAATGAACTCACGATATATATGGACTGCGCCGCCACCCTGTAGGCCGGGTGCCCTCACCCGGCGGGGAATTGGTCAAACCGACAAACGTGAAATCGGACGGCAACTTTGGCAATTCACGCGCCATCGCCGGGTCAGGGGACCCGGCCTACAACGGTTCATTGGCACTTCTCACCAATCGTTTGGTTGGGGCCTCCTGCCGAGCCATTTCCATTTCCGAAGATGGCTCGGCGGGAGCCTCGCCCTACCGGGATTTGCTTATGTCGGCGCAACAAAATTCTTCGTTGCCTTCGTTTCCTTGGTGTTGAATCTCTTAGCATTCCTACGCCTTAACGAAAGGGAAAAAGGCATTGAACAGAAGGAAACGAAGATAACGAAGAAAAAGAGGTGTGAAGAATTTTGGCCAACAGGCATTGCTTTGCCTCGCGCGTTTTTAGGTTTGACGCTTTTGGTGGGTTTGTGGGCGGGCGTTGCGCATGGGCAGCAACTATATAGCGGCTCGGCGGGCGTGGTCGCTTCGGAAGTGGACAAAATGTATGTCCGCGGCCTGCAATACCTGGTCAAGACGCAAACCCCCGAAGGCAATTGGCCCGACGAACCGCCGTCCGGCGAACCGGCTGTCACCTCCCTCGCTGTCGTGAGCCTGCTGGCACATGGCGACGATCCGAATTTTGGGCCTTACAGCGCAACCATCCGCCGCGGGTTGGATTACGTTTTGAAGCACAGCGATCCGACCACCGGCTACATCGGCACGACGATGTACAACCACGGCTTTTCGACGCTGGCCCTGGCGGAATCCTATGGCGCGGTGGATGACCCGCGCATCGGCCCCGCCCTGCAAAAGGCGGTCAAGCTGATCATCACCGCGCAATCGGAAAACAATTCGCACGCCTGGCGCTACACCCCGGACTCTCGGGACGCCGACACCACCGTCAGCGGCGCGCAAATGGTGGCGCTGTGCGCGGCGCGCAATGCCGGGATCGCCGTGCCGGAGCAAGCCATCCAGAACGGGCTGAATTTCTTCCGCTCCTGTCAAACACCCGATGGCGGCATCGGCTACCAATTTCCCAACGCGCCAAACTCCACCCGCACCGCCATTGCGTGCGTCGTGATGGCCTTGTCCAAGGAGAAAAACACTCCGGCCTTCCGCGCCGCGTTCAATTTTCTAAAAGCGACGCCGCAGGACGCGCAGTATCCGCAGTATTATCTCTATTACGCCTCGCAGGCGTATTTCCACGGCTCGCCCGATGCGTGGCAAAGTTGGAACCGCGACAACATCGCCTCCTTGCGCGCCAGCCAGGGAGCGGAAGGGAATTGGGACGGCCAGCTTGGCTCGACCTTTGCGACGGCTGGATCGCTTTTGTCGCTGGCGTTGAACTATCGCTACCTGCCTATTTATGAACGGTAAGGCGCGCATCGCATTGGCAACGCTGTTGTGCGGGCTGTCGTGGACGGCCGGGGCGCAAGTCGTCTTCCGCCAGCAAAACGGTGTGCGGATGCTGAACGGTGGCCAGGTATTGCTGCAAGGCAACATGAACGCCTTTGGCTGGCAATATGCCGCCCCCAACGGCAAGCCTGAGCGCATGCCGGAGCCGCGCGGCGATGCGCTGCAGTTTTTGGATGGTTCGATTCTGCATGGCAAGCTCTCAAAAATGGAAACCGGCGAAGGTCTCATCTGGATCGCGCCGGAAGCCGTCCAACCCATCGCGTTTCGACCGAATCGCCTCGATTTTCTTCGCTTCGCCCACGCCCATTCAGTGAGCATGACTCCCAGTTGCCACGTCACGTTCGCCAACGGCGATGATTTATACGGCGCAATTACATCGCTCGACGATCAAAAGGTCGGCCTCAGCACATGGTTTGGCGGATCGTTGATGATCCCGCGGGCGGCAGTGCGCTCGGTGACATTTTTGCCGCCGGGCTATTCGGTCGTTTACGAGGGGCCCTACGATTTCGGCGGGTGGATGGTGGTCAACAACCAAAGCTGGACGTATCGCGACGGAGCCTTCGTCGGCACCGGCACGGGAACGCTGGGGCGCGACGTCAATCTCACCAATTCCGCCACGCTGGAATTTGCTCTGGGCTGGAGCACCGCTTTCACTCTGGAAGTCGGCGTTTTCTGCGACGTCATCGATCACCTGGAGCCCAACGGCGGCACTTGTTTGCTGAATATTTCGCCGCAGCAAATTTCCCTCCGCCAGGCGCAAAACATCGGGATGTTCAGCGCTGGCGGCACGCCGTTGCCGGAAGGAACGGCCAAGGGTCGCATGCACGTCGCCATCGAGTGCGACCGCAATGAGGGCACGGCAGCGGTTTACATTGATCATCATCTGGTCAAGACGTGGAAGGATTGCAGTTTTGCGGGCGGCGGCACCGGTGTTTTGTTCATGCAGAACGTGATGTTTTCGACCTCCACCCTGAAAATCAGCCGCGTCAAAATCAGCCAATGGGAAGACCGCGGCGAACCCGAATCGATGGACGCGGGCACCAATCTCGACGCGGTGCATTTCGTCAACCACGATCGCGGCGCGGGCCAGATCGAGGCCATCAAAGACGGCAAGGTGAAGCTCTCGCTCTCCGGCGCTAAACTGGATATTCCCCTAGACAGGATTACGCAGATTGAATTCGCCCAGACCAACGCGCCCGCCGATTCGCCGGATCCCTGGGCCGTGCGCGCCCATTTTCCCGGCGGCGGCAGCATTTCCTTTCAGCTTAAGAGTTGGGACAGCAAGACTGTGGCGGGGCAAAGCGCCATATTCGGCGCGCTGGCCTTCCAGCCGGACGCGATTCGCGAAGTGGAGTTCAACCTAAATCACGCCAAGGAACAAGCCAGCATCGCGAACACCAAGGAATTTGAGGAGTTGGATGAATAGGCACGTCTGGCGAGTCTTATTGGTCGTATACGCCATATACGTCCTATCAGTTCCCTCCGCCCTGCAAGCCGAACCAGCGCCAGCCACCAACGATTTGGATTGCGCGTCCTTCCGCGACGGCGATGTCCTTTACGGAAAACTTCTCGGCATCCAATCCGGAAGCGCGGTCCGCTGGCAGCACCCGGATTCGCCGGCCCCAATCGATTTCAAACCCGACGCCGTCGCGCAAATTGATTTTGCCCCGCGCGCATCAAGCGCCGTCAGGGAAAATGCGACATGCAAATTGTGGCTGGCCAGCGGCGACATGCTCGAAGGCGATGTTTCTTCCTGCGACCGCAATTTCATCACGCTGGATACCTGGTACGCGGGCCGCCTCAAAATTCCGCGGCGCGTGCTGCAGACGCTCGCTTTCAATCCGCGCACGCCCATTCTTTTCGGAGGCATTGCCGGGCTGGATGGATGGACGCAGGGCACAAGTTCGGTCAAGACATTCCCCGGCGAATCCGGGCACTGGCTTTATCGCAACGGCGCGTTTTATTCCGATAAATCGTCCTCCATCGCCAAGGACTTCAAATTGCCGGACCGCTCGCAAATCCAATTTGACTTGACGTGGAAAAGCATGCTCAACCTGGCCATCGCCTTCTACACGGATTCGCTCCAGCCCATTAACTTGGTGGACAAGGAGAACGGGCCGGATTTTGGCGGCTTCTACAGCATGCGCTTCAACAACACCATTTTCGTCTCGTTGATGGCTGTGCAAAAGAAAGAGGCGCTGCGGCCGCTGGGCGATCAATTGATTGTGCAATCGCTCCAGCAAAAAGACCGCGTGCATGTGGATGTCCGCATGAGCCGGACGGACAAGCGGGTGGCGCTTTTCCTGGATGGAACGCTGGTCAAGGACTGGATTGACCCGGCGGGTTTCGTCGGGGAAGGCGGCGGTATCCGCTTTGTCAACAATGGGATTGGCGGCGCGGTCAAGATCAGCAACATGCGCGTCTCGAAATGGAACGGCGTGCTGGACGAAGCGGCGGCGGAAGCCCCCGACCCGCTGCACGACGTTCTCACCTTGGAAACCGGATCAAAAGTGAGCGGCGCGGTGACCGCCATTGCCGATGGGAAAACTTCTGTGCTAACCACCGCCGGGACAACCAATGTTCTCATGGCCGGAGTGAGTTCGATTGAATTTGCGCGCTACGCCGGGCAGGCGCCGCCGCCTTCGCCGAGAAACGCGCACGCCACTTTTGTGCAGGGCGGTTCGGTGACGTTTCAATTGGTGGATTGGCAGCCATCCGGCATCACCGCCATCAGCCCCGATTTTGGCAAAGTCACCTTCGATCCCGCGGCATTCCGGCACTTGCAATTCCTCACCCCGGAACCGAAGTAGTCTCACAGGTAGGGACGCCTCGGCGAGGCGTCCGGTTGCGCGGGATAAATGCCACGGCTTCCGCATAAATGGCGCCTCTCCCCGGACGCCTCGGCGAGACGTCCCTACCTCGCGACACTAGCCGAGCAAATGCTCGATCACCAATTGGTCGAGGGCTTGGTAATCGCGGTCGGAAATCAAAGCCTTGGCGCGCTTCTCGTCGAAGCTTCTGGATTTCTCAAGAAGGCGCAGAAACGTCTTGCGGCTGTTGTCCAGATGCGCAAGCCAATGCTCCTCTTTCGTCGTTCGGAATGGATGCACGTCAAAGCAAACAAACTGGCCGTCGCTTCCATAGTGATTGCGCTCCAGCGCCCGAACCTGATTGAACGCGACGCGAAGATTGGCGCTGCCGAACGGCTTGTCCTGGTCAAATTTCAATCCGTTCTGGGCGTTCAAGTGCAGTGACCACAGCTTGTTGAAACTCATCGCAAAATCAATTTCGTCCGCCGGATCAAGCCCCGCCAGAATGGCGTGCGCGCTTTCGATCACGCAGCCGACGCGTTTCGGATCGCGCGTCAAATGCGCCACCGCCAGGGCGTGGCCGATAGTCGGAATATACGCGTGATCCATCGGCTCGTTCGGTTTCGGCTCGATGGCGAGGCGGATTTTTTTGTCCGCCCCCAGCATCTTGTCGAAAGCCGAAACGAGGAGATCAATGCTCTGGCGCCCGCTCTTGGATTCGCGCATGTAGGTGCCTTCGCGCGCGAGCCAGAGCACAATCACGTCCGTGCCAAGAACCTTGGCAATTTCAATGCAGCGCAACGAGCGGTCGATGGCGTATTGGCGATGGGCCGGGTTGTTGCTGGTGTAAGCGCCGTCAATCGTGTTGGGCGAAAACCAGAGGCGCGGGGCCACCATTTCCGCCACAAGGCCGGCATCGGATAATTTCTTTTTGACTTCCTTGGCTTCGGCCAGGATTTGCTTTGGCGATTTCGTGTCAATATCAGGAACGGCATCGTCGTCGTGAAACATCATGGCGTCGAAGCCAAGATTCTTCATCGCCTCCAGCTTCCAGTCGAAGGTCTTGGGCGCGCGGGGGGGAGGGCCGTAGGGGTCGGCGCCTTCGCTGATGTTCCAGGGTCCGAAACAAAACTTGTATTTCTGTGGCATAGGTGTCTCCCACATTAGACGTTCGGCTCCGCAAATGGAAACAGGAATTTCAGGACTTAAAAATTTGCGCAGGAGGAAGGCCGAGGGAACGGAGATGAAAAAATCATCGCTGGGCAAAAAGGCATTTTTCTCTGTTCGCTCGGTTTTCCTCCTGTTTAATTTCAAGCTCCGGGTCGAATGGTCGGCAGGTTTCGTTAACCCGCTTGCGCCTTCCAGAAAGTGTGTCTAAATGGTGCCCATGCGAAACGACAGTGGGCTTCTGCTGGCGAGTATTGTTGCGATTTGCTGCCTGGCCGGCATCGCCAGCGGGCAGATCGATCCCGAACGGCGCGAGCTTGTCCAATTCGGCGGCACACAATCGACGCAAGGCGCTTCGCCAGTTGCCGCTTACGGGTACTATTACCTGAACGAGCCGGATTTTTACGAAACCAATCTGACTCTCAGGCTGGCGCTGGCCCCGGTGTATCTCGATTCCGAGCTCGGGATTGTTGGATTGCTCGGACCGCATACGGACGTGGGCATCGGCCTGGCGGGCGGCGGTTTTGCTGACAATTATTACGAATACGAGCATGGCAAATACCTCCCTGAACAATCATTTAACGGCAACAGCGCTGAAACTTCCCTTTCGCTTTATCACACCTTCAATCCGGGCCAGCGGATGCCGCTGTTCGGAGTGCTGCGCGTGAAGGAGCATTTCGCCGAGTATGAGAGAGTCGACCAGACAGCCGCCAACTTTGTTTTGCCGCATGATCATTCGACATTCAGTTGGCGGGCGGGGTTGCGGCTGGGCGGGCGCGAGCCGCTGCTGACCCCGGAGTTGGCGGGCGAGATTTCCGTGTGGTATGAAGGGCAGTATCGCTCCGCCTCCGGCACCTACGGCGTCGATAATGACCGGATGCTGCAAGAGGAATCGCACTTGTGGTGGATGCGGTCTCTCCTGGTTTACACCATGCCCGAGTCGAAACAGAGTTTTGCTGTCAACTTCACCGCCGGGACGAGCGCGCGGGCCGACCGCTTCAGCGCCTATCGGCTGGGCGGGTCCCTGCCAGTGGTTTCGGAATTTCCGCTGCTCATTCCCGGATATTTTTACCAGGAATTGAGCGCGCGCGATTTTGTTTGTTTCAACGGCCAATACACCATTCCGCTCAACAATGAAAAGACCTGGAATATCACGCCGATGGGCGCGGTGGCGGCGGTGGATTACCTGCCCGGCACGCAGCAACCCGATGCGTTCAATTCCGGCGTGGGGCTGGCCTGCGGCTACAAGGCGCCATCAGGAGCATGGCAGGTGATGGCAACTTACGGATACGGATTTGAGGCGATCCGGTCCAATGGCCGGGGAGCGCAAACGATTGGGATTTTCTTTGAGCTGAATTTGCGCACCAAACATCCCGGCGCGCCCACTGAGTTTGACCGCGCGATTGGCTGGATTCCGACGCACTTTTGAACTTTGAATAACATTGGAGAGCGGGGCGAAGGGAATCGAACCCTCGTCTCGCGGTGAGTCAATCGAAAGGATTGAATACTTTAACACCAGCAGCTTTGAAGTCCTTTACATTGGCCGTGGCGACAGTCAATTGGTACCGGCGCGCCGTTGCGGCCAATAAGCCGTCAACCGTTAGCAAAAGAAGGTTTTTGGCTTGGGCTTCCGCCTGCAATTTGGCCCACTCCTCAGCGACCCGTGCATTCACCGAAAGGATCCGTCCGGCCATAATCGCCAGGAGCCGCTCATACCAACTCAACAGAACCACACGTTTGGCGCTGTTGGCCGGAAGCAATTCGATCCCGAAACGAATTTCTCCAGCGACCAGAGCGCTGGTGTAAATGTTGGACTCGTGGGCCTTCAGCCATTGCACCACTTTGGTTTCAGGCCTCTTCTGCCGCGGTTCGGACAAGACATTCGTGTCTACAAGATAGTTCACAGAGTGACCTTCCTCATCGGTTCGACTTGCCGGGGCGGTTTGACAAGTGGCCCTTTGACGGGACAGGCACTGAGGCAGTCCACCAGCCCCGCGTTCGCGTGCGGCCGGATTCGGCGCAGCAAAATCAGATCGAAGTCGTCTTCGTCCGCCGTCACTTCAAAATCGTCACCAGGTTCAATATTTCGGCTGGCCCGAATCGCCTTCGGAATCACAAGCTGGCCCCGCTGTCCAATGTTTGTCGTCATGGAGTATGATTATCATACCAAGTGTAAAAGACAAGAAAAGCCTCCCATAGCCCAACATATAAGTGCCCGCAGTTGTCAGTGGCGCCTCTGTCATTTTGATGAAACGCGAGGGTAGCCCGCGCTTCAATCCCCCTGCCAGCGGAACCCCAGCACCAGGATTGCAATCGCGCAAAACCCGACCGCGAAACTGATGATCACGATCTTTTTTTCGTGCTTCATGATTTCGCCGAGCACGGCGTGAGCCGCGAGGAAAATGAATCCGCCGCCTGCATTGGCCAGCGCCAAAGGCACCCAAAGTTTGGAGGAGCTCCCGAAAACATACCAACCCAGCAAACCGCCGAGAATGGTGGTCGATTCCACCGCAGCCACATACCAAAGCATCTTTCCTCTTGGAATTCCCGCTCCCAGCAGCAAAGCTCCCAGGGCCAAACCTTCCGGGGCTTTGTGGACGCAAATGGCCATCGTCAGCGACATATCAAGCCACAATTCCTTCTGGCCAGCCGCCACCGCCAACCCATCAATCGTGCAATGAATGCCCAGCGCAATCATCATGGCGCTCGCGATTTCAGCAAAGTGATGCGTTGTCGCCTCGTCGAAATGGCTCGCCGCGCAAGCCGGGCAGACGTGGTAAACGTATTTGCTGATCAGCGCGAAAAGCAAATAACCCGCCACCGCCGAAACCAGCAAATACCAGGGTGACACGCCGCCTTGCCGCGAGTCGTGCCAGCATTCCGGTCCAATGGCAAAAACGGTCACGCCCAGCAGCGTGCCCGCCCCAAGGCTGATCATGGCGCAAAGCTGCTTATGCGTCCGCGCCAGCAAAGCGCTCAATAGTCCACCGACCATGGCGACGGCGAAGGCGACTCCAGTGCGGGTCAGAATGGGCCACTCAATATTCAATCAATTTATTCCAATCAATCATGCTTGCAGCCGGCGCGCCGCATCAAGGCGAATCGCTGTTCAAGGTAGGGTCCCCGGGGCCCGGGCGGGGGGGGGGGGGGGGTGGGTGGGAGAGGCGCGGGGGGAGGGGGTGGGCG
>VFSW01008228.1_pt1 | contig 15007 bp, 11 predicted proteins | sample 5358111 | NCBI WGS metagenome assembly VFSW01 (sample SAMN11554181, study PRJNA540505) | mine drainage metagenome | isolation source: sediment from site ElyBrook_90M | place: USA: Ely Copper Mine, Vershire, VT | collected 2017 | reverse complement strand
GTTGAAGGCGTTTGGCGATGGTCTTGCGCATCGCGGTCAGCGGCACGGCCTCCACCTCAGGGCCGGACGGCGCGCCGACGGCGACGGCGCCGTTCGCCGTGATGGTGATGGCGGGATGCTCGCCCGTCTCCTGCCGCTCCAGCGCCGCCTCCACATCCTCGCGGATGATGCGTCCACTGGGACCAGTGCCATGCACACGCGAGATGTCGAGGCCATGCTCGGCGGCGATGCGGCGTGCGATGGGGGTGATGAAGATGCGCCCATTCGCCTCGCTCGGCGCAGCCACTGGCGGCGCGATGGTCGCCAGTGTCGGGCCATTCGCGCCGTTGGCCCCATTGCTGCTAGCGGGCGCGCTGACGGTCGCAACAGTTGCGGCAGTGGTCGCGTTGGCAGTGGCGCCAGCCTGCGCCGTGGTGGGCGCGCTCGCCGGGGCTGCCGACGCGGCGGTTGCGGCGTACTCGGCGGGCAGTGGCTCGGCGGGATCGCCAATCAGCGCGATTGGGGCGCCGACCGCGACGGTCGCGCCGACGGGCGCCAGGATTTTGCGAAGTGTGCCGGAGGTGAACGCCTCAGCCTCGATATTGACCTTATCGGTCTCCACCTCGGCCAGCGCGTCACCCTTCTGCACGAGGTCGCCCTCTTGCTTGCGCCACGCGGCGATCTTGCCCTCTTCCATCGTGTCGCTCATCTTGGGCATTACTGCGGTCTGCATTGGTCGCCTCCCTACCGTGCGCCAGCGCGCGCGGGAACGATGGCCTTGACGGCGGCGATCACGTCGGCGCGGGTGGGCAGCGCAGCCTGCTCCAACGGCTTGGAGTAGGGCATCGGCACGTCTTTGCCGGTGACATGGCCGATGGGCGCGTCCATATAGTCAAAGGCGTGCTCATAGATCAGCGCCGCGATGCCCTGGCCGGTGCCATAGTACTTCCAGCCCTCCTCGGCGACCACCACCCGGTTCGTCTTGCGGACGGATTCCAGGATCAGGTCAAGGTCAATCGGGCGCAGGCAGCGCACGTCGATCACCTCGGCCTCGATGCCTTCTTTTGCCAGTTCGTCCGCCGCCTGCATACTGATGTGAACCATCCGCGAGAAGGTGACGATGGTTACGTCGCGGCCCTCGCGCTTGCGCTCGCCCCGGTTGAGCGGCACAGTATACTCCACACCTTCATCGGGAACCTCGCCCTTGACGTTGTAGAGCAGTTCGTGCTCGACAAAGATCACCGGATCGTCATCCCGGATCGCGGATTTCAGCATGCCCTTGGCGTCATATGGCGTGGCGGGCATGACGACCTTGAGGCCGGGGATGTGGGCGTAGAGCGTCTCGAAGAACTGCGAGTGCTGGGCGCCGCGCTGGGCGCCGCCGCCGCCGGGCATCCGCACGACCAGCGGGATGCGCGTCTGGCCGCCGAACATATAGAGGAACTTGGCCGCGCTGTTGATGATCTGGTCGCTGGCCAGCAGGCTGAAGTTCATCGTCATCAGTTCGGCGATCGGGCGCAGGCCAGTGAGCGCCGAGCCGATTGCCGTGCCGATGATTACTTCTTCGGCGAGTGGGGTGTCGCGCACCCGCTTCTCGCCAAACTCTTCGACCAGGCCTTTGGTGACGGAATAGGCGCCGCCATAGCCCGCAATATCTTCGCCAAGAATGTAGACCCGCTCGTCGCGCAGCATCTCCTCGCGGATGGCCTCGCGTAGCGCGTCTCGATAGGCAATGAGCCGCATAGTTGGTATATCTCCTGTGGGATTGGCTAGTTTCAGTCGCGGGGGGTGCTGGGCTTCTCGCGCCAGGCGATCGCGCCTGTGCCATCCACCAACACGTTGGTGTAGAGGTCGTCCAGCGTGGGGAACGGACTCTCGTCGGCGAAGCGCGCGGCGTCCTCGACGACCTCGTTGGCGCGGTCGTGGTTGGCGCGCAGGGCCTCGTCGCGGGCCAGCCCGGCGCCGCTCAACCGCTGCTCGAAGAGCACGATGGGGTCGCGGGTGGCCTTCCACTGGCTTTCTTCGTCGCGCGTGCGGTAGGCGGCGGGGTCGGCCATCGAGTGGCCACGGAAGCGGTAGGTGTGGGCCTCGATCAGCGTCGGCCCCTCGCCGTTGCGGGCGCGGGCGGCGGCGGTCATCACTGCCTCGCGGACGGCCAGCACGTCCATGCCGTCCACGCTGATGTAGGGGACGCCATAGGCGGCGGCGCGCGGCTCCAGCGTGGCGATGGCCCAGGCCTTGGCGAGCGTGTTACCCATCGAGTACTGGTTGTTCTCGCAGAGGAAGACGACGGGCAGCTTCCACAGCGAGGCGAGGTTGAGGCCTTCGTGGAAGGCGCCCTCATCCACCGCGCCGTCGCCAAAGAGCGTGAGCGCCACGTCGGGCTGCTCCTGATACTGGACGCCGAAGCCGATGCCGGTGGCGATCACGATCTGCGCGCCGACGATGCCCTGGCCGCCAATCATACGTAGTTTCTCGCTGAACATATGCATCGAGCCGCCGCGGCCCCCGCTGCATCCGGTCGCCTTGCCGTACAGCTCGGCCATCACTGCGCGCGGCTCCAGCCCCTTGACGAGCGCATGGCCGTGTTCACGGTAGCTGCTGACGACGTAATCGTTGGGCTGCAAGCCGGTGATGGCGCCGACGCCGGTGGCCTCCTGCCCGATATACAGATGCAGAAAGCCACCAACTTTGCCAAGGGTGTAGGCCTCGGCGGCTTTCTCTTCGAAGAGCCGGATGAGCGTCATCTGGTAGTGCAGATCGAGCAATTGCTCACGACTCAGTCCGGCCAATGTCACCTCTCGAATGGCCATACGATGGGTCTCTCCTTTGGTGTTTACACCTGACGGTACTCATGGCGACTGCGGGGAACACGCGAGTTGACGTGCGCCCGACCGCTCCACTGCGATCCAGGTCCACACGCTCACTCGTTCCCCAGCGCCGTTGGCCCGACGCGGCGTAACCACCGCCCACGTCTGGCGTCTAGCTGGCGATTGCCAGTTGCGGTTGTCTGTTGCGTTTCCCTGAGTATCCCATGCTCAACAGCGGCCATCACACTGGATGGCTCCCGCCGTTCTCGTGCGGTCGGCGCCAGCATGCCCCTGGCGTCTCCCCTGTAGCTAGCTACAAGCCAACGGGCGTATAAAAACGGCGTCCCAGGGAGTCGCCGTTCGTCCGCTGGATGCTCGCCGCTTGGCGATTTTGACGTGACGCGCTGCCCAGCGGTATCATGCCACTGACGGAGCGCATGGCTGCGGTACACTCGTGTACCATTGCCAGTGGCCAGCCTCGGCGAACCTCGGCCAGCCGCGCTCAACGCCCCCGGCGTCAACCTGCCTGCATCTGCGCGCCCGGCGCCTAGCGTGAGAGGACCCTTTCTGCATGACCTATGTGATCTGCCAGCCCTGCGTCGGCGTGAAAGACGCCTCGTGTGTGGATGTCTGTCCGGTGGACTGCATCCACGCGCGGGAAGAGGACGAGCAGTACTACATTGACCCGGCGGAGTGCATTGACTGCGGCGCCTGCGAACCCGCCTGCCCGGTGGACGCCATCTTCGAAGAGGGCGCCGTGCCGCCGGAGTGGCGCGCCGACATCCAGCGCAACGCTGACTACTTTGCGCGGTAGGGCGAATACGTCAGCGCGCAGCCCGACTTCGCTAGGAGGTCGGGCTGCGTTGCTCGGCTCGTGTGCGGTTGCTGTCGTACGTCCGGCATGGCGGTGGCGGCGTTGCCTTTCCGCGCCGGAGCGTGCGGGGACGCTAGGGGATCGCGGCGCCCAGGATCAGAACCACGGCGAACAGGATGGCGAAGGCCACCGTCATACGGAAGAGCAGGCGGTCAATGCCACGGCGCGTCTTGAAGACCGTTCCCGTGCCGCCGAAGACGCTCCCCAGACCGGCGCCGCGCGCCTGCAACAGAATGGCGATGATGAGCGCGACGGCGACGATAATCTGCACGATCTGGAAGTACGTGCGATAGGGCGCCAGGAAGGCGAGCATAGGTTTATCCTCATTTCATTTGGCTGGGCTACGTGAAGCGCGGAAGTGCGCCATCCCCCTCCGACTGTCTGCGGCTGTTCGCTGGCAGCGTCCGTCTCCTATTGAGACGTTTGAGGGCGCGTCTGGTGTCACATCCGGCGCCAACAGCGCAATCATACCATTGCGCGCCCCAACACGCAACCTGCGCGCAACATTCACGCGCGCGGAATGGGCGGGCGCTGCGTGGGCGCGCGATGGATGCCCAGTCGCTTGCGGGTGTGGCAGACGGCGGGCATAGGTAGATAGTCATAGCTAGCGTCAGCAGTCGTTGACACGCCGCGCCGCTGATGTAGAGTAGAGGGGGTGGTGTACGCTGAGCGGCGAGACCAGTTTCCCTGGTTTGTATGGGGGAGGCGCAGTGTGGCGAGGGACATCAATCCGCGTGAGTCGTTTGGGCGCTACGAAGGTCAAAATGTTTATGCGTCTGGTTTGGACGACGAGCATGACCTGGACGATGGCCTGAGTGGGAGCGCGCATGGTGGGCAGTTGTACGATGAATGGGACGAATTAGACGACGAGTCCGCTGCTGCGCCCGACACTTTCATCAACCCCCGCGCCACTCGCAAGGTTCCCGCGCTCGCGTTCGATGGGCTGGATGACCACCTGGATGTGGCGGGCGGCGCTCTGGTTGGTGTGTCGGGCAAGCGCGTAGCGATCACCTTCCCGGAGGACACGGCGCCGACGCCGACGGTGATCATCCCTGGCGTTGGCGCGCCGAGCGCCAGCCCATTCGTCAAGCGCAGGCCACGCTCGCTGACGCTGCGTATTGCAGCCACGACGCTGATCGTGGTGATCGCGATGACGGGTCTCTTCACGGTGACGCCGCTTGCAGGCAGCGCCGGCCAGACGCTGACAAGCTTCCAGGCGCTCTCGGGCGCGGTGGCCTGGCGGGGTGGCGAGGGCTTTACGTGGTATACCGCGAAGCTGGGCGACACGCCAGAGGGGATCGCTAGCAGCCACCACGTCCAGGTGGGTGGCTTCTACGAGATCAACCAGCTCACCGCTGGTGAGGAGATCGTGATCGGCCAGCTCTACAAGATTCCGACCGACCCGAACTATGGCGCGAACTATCAGCCACCCTCGTTGCTGACGGTTGGCGCGACGAACTATGGCAACGCGCGGTTCGGCCCCAACTGGTGGGACTCGATCGCGGGCAATCCGCCAGCAGGGTCGCCTTGCGCGCCAGATGGCGGCAACGGCAACTACCTGGGCTATCAGTTGCACGCGCCGAACTGGGGCGCCTTCTGGGTGCGCGGCTTCATCGTATACGGCACTTGGGTTTACCATACGGGGGTTGATCTTGCGGCGCCGCAGGGCAACCCTATTCACGCGGCGCAGGCGGGACAGGTGATCTGGGCGGGCTACGACAGCACGAACGGCCTGGGTTGGTCGGTCAAGATCGACAACTGCAACCACGTCTCGACGGTGTATGGCCATATGATGCAGCTGCTCGTCCACACGGGAGAGTATGTGGATGTGGGCCAACCCGTCGGCCTGGAAGGCTCGACCGGCGCCTCGACCGGCCCGCACCTGCACTTTATGGTGGAGTGGAACAACCTCTGGGTAGACCCGATGCTGTTCTACACCGATCAGGCGCACATCTGCAACAACCTCGCCAGTTGAGGCGCGACGCGCGCATTGGGCGGCAGGCGAGACCCAAATCGTGACCGAGCAGCCCTTGCGCTTGCCACGCTGATGTGGTATATGTATTGGCGTGAGCGCAAACAGCGGCGAGCAACCGCCCAGCGCCCCACGGGCCTCTAGCTCAACTGGCAGAGCAGCTGACTCTTAATCAGCGGGTTCGGGGTTCAAATCCCCGGGGGCTCACCTAGCATCACTTCTTTTTAGCCCTTGTCGTCGTACTCAACCGGGTTTCCGGCAGACGAGCGACATGGGCTTTTCGCATGTTCAGCCCCCTCATGTCTGTCCAAAACCCCCTTTAGAGCCGCTGACTCACACAATTTTCTGCGCGCATCTGTACCCGTTGACTCGCCTTGTCAACAGGTATGAGAGCCGCGCTGAGAAGGAGGTGTGCAGCAGCTTACTGAGAGGGAGCAGCACACTATGCCACGAGGCATCCGGCGTCCCACCGCAGAGCAAGAGCAGACCCAAACGGCCCAGACCACCACAGCAACTGGCATGACCGTTGAGCAGGCAATGGCGACCTTCCAGGCGGGCCAGGACATCGAAGGATTCACCCCCAAGACGCAACTGTCGTATCACAAGGTACTGATCTTGTTGTCCCGCTACCTACGTGATCGCCATCAAACGGAGGCAATCAGCCAGATTACCCCCGACCAGCTGCGCCAATGGCTAATCGACCTGCGGCACGAGCCAGGGCGCTACGGCCCCCGGTCGAGTCGCACCATCCAGACCTATTGCCGCCACATGCGCCCGTTCTTCCGCTGGCTGCATGAGCATGGGCATCTGACGACCAATCCAGCGGGAGGGATCAAACTGCCCAAGGCGAAGAAGACGCTGATCCGTAATTTCGAGGATGATGAGATCGCACGGTTGCAACAGGCGTGCGAGGCGCCCCAGGGCCGCAGGGCAACCTACGTGCAGAAGGGACTGGCAGCGCGCAACCGGGCGATTCTGGACTTGATGCTTGATACGGGCGTCCGTCGGTCGGAGCTATGCGCCGTGCGCTTGCGCGATCTCGATCTGAAGCACGAGACCCTCTATATCCAAGGCAAGGGGCAGAAGGAGCGGCGCGTCTCGCTGAGTCCGCATGTCCGCAACCTATTGAGTACCTACCTGCATAAGTGGCGCGTGGAGGTCGAGCAGCAGGACGAGTCGCTGTTTCTGGCCGACGATGGGCGACCACTGACGGAATGGGGGATCGCCATGCTGTTTCGCAACCTGAAACGCCGCGCGCCAGGCATTGACAAGCGGGTGAGCGCGCACACCTGCCGCCACTGGTTCGCCGTCAACTTTCTGCGTAGTGGTGGCAGCGTCTTCCAGTTGCAGGAGTTGCTGGGCCACGAAGACTTGGCGACCGTCCGCATCTACGTGGCGATGAGCCAGGAGGACGCCTTGCAGCAACACCGCCGGTTCTCGCCTTTGGAGCATCGTATGAGCACGACCGAGAAGGGGCATCGTAGCGGATTCAGGACGCCACCCAAGAAGCGGTAACGAGCGCCGAGTCAGCATAGGGAGTAGGTTGTTTCCAGCCCCTCCCTGGCTTGCGCACTCATGTTCACTTGGCGAAGGGGTATCCCTTGCTCAACTATTGCATACGTTGGTAGGGGGATAGTTGATACGGCAGGCGGTGATCCTGTACACTAGGGGGGCTGTTCAGCTTAGAAGGAGCCGTTTGCCCCATGCCCTCGACACTGCCGACTATACCCACCAATGATGAAACGCTTGACATCTCTACGCTAGAGCAATGGCTATGGGACGCGGCTTGCGCCATACGCGGAAATGCTGATGCGCCCAAGTTCAAGGACTTCATTCTGCCCCTCATCTTCTATAAGCGGCTCTCTGATGTGTTTGATGATGAGTCGGTGGACTATGTGACGATGTACGGGAGCCGCGAAGAAGCGGAGGGCATGATCAGACGTGATCATGAGGATGCGCTCAGACGTGGGCGCACCGATGCTATCGTTCGCTTCTTTGTTCCCAGCCAATACACCTGGGAAGCGTTTAATCGGCATGGCGCAGACGGGACGCTTGGCGAGTTTGTCACCACGGCGATGCGCGAAGTAGCCCTGCTGAACCCCGACTTGCAGGGCGTGCTGGACGTGAAGGACTACAACGAGAAGCAGAGCGGACAGCGCACCATTGACGACGACCGACTGGCAGCGCTGATCGAGGTCATCAACCAGCATCGGCTTGGATTGCATAATACCGCATCTGATGTCTTGGGACAGGCCTATGAGTACCTGTTGCGTAAGTTCGCTGAGGGCCAGGGGCAGAGCGCCGGAGAGTTCTATACGCCGAAGGAAGTGGCGGAACTGATCGCCGGGCTGATCGATCCCCTGCCAGGCACAACGATCTATGATCCGGCCTGCGGGACAGCGGGGCTACTCATCAGGGCGCGGCTGTACTACGCGCATCACCAAGCCAGTGAGCGGGCGCCGCATCTGTACGGGCAGGAACTGAACCCGACCACATTCGCTATCGCCAAGATGAATATGGCGCTCCATGACTTCGCCGACGCCCACTTTGCCATCGGTGATACCATGCGCAAACCGGGCTTTGCCGCAGAGGGCGCCGGGCTAAAGCGATTCGACTACGTGGTAGCCAATCCTATGTGGAACCAGGATCAGTACGACGAGGCATTCTACGACCAGGATGAGTATACGCGATTCGGCGCAGGCGCCCCATCGAAATCATCGGCGGATTGGGGATGGGCGCAGCATATGCTGGCCTCGCTCAACGAGCATGGGCGCGCGGCGATTGTGCTGGATACCGGAGCCGTCTCGCGTGGGTCAGGCAGCAAGTCTTCCAACCGCGAGCGCGACATCCGCAAGGCGTTCGTGGAGCATGATTGGATCGAGGGCGTCATCCTGCTGCCGGAAAACTTGTTTTATAATACGTCGGCCCCTGGGATCATCCTGCTGCTGAACCGAGCCAAGCCGGCTGAATGGCGGCAGCAGTTCCTGTTGATCAACGCTTCCGCGCGCTTCATCAAGGGAAAACCAAAGAACGCGCTGACCGAGGAGGGTATCCAGGCCGTAACCGAGATTTACCGTGCCTGGGAGACGCGCGAGAAGCTGAGCCGCGTGGTCACGCTGGACGAGGTACGCGCTGCCGACTACAACCTAAGTCCGTCCCAATTCGTGGAGGTGAACGACAAAGCGCAGCATCGTCCGATGAGCGAGATACTGGCGGATCTGGCTGAGGCGAGAGCCGAACGGGAACGAGCGGATGCGGAGTTGACGGGAGTGTTAGCACGGATAGGGTTAAATGGGGAGGCAAATTTTGAGTAATGTTGCCAAACAAGTGACGCTAGACCACAACTGCATTATTGAGTTAGAGGACAATCGTAGCTATGCGCCATATCTGCAACAGCTTATCACTATGCACAATGCCAGAGAAATCCAGCTACGAATTGTGGCCGTGGGTGGCGCGGAACACACCGTAGAGGGAACGTATTCCGATGATTTTAGAGACTTTCTGTGCAGACTTGTTCCCATTGGATTGGCTGGCGCCGAGATACTCAAGCCACTGGCCTACTGTGGCATGGCCTTCTGCGGCCAATTTGTAGTTGGTGGGGGTGAAGCCTCGAACCTTGAGACAAGAATTCAAGAGGCACTGTTTCCACAGTTCAATTTTGATGACCCAGCTTGTATCACATCCGACCATCTGATGGCCAAACTAAGGAATGGACGTTGTGACGTGCTAACGATGTGGTGCCACATTTGGTATGGTGGTGGCATCTTCGTGACTATTGATGGGAACTTCCACAAGGCCACCAAGAAGCCAAGGCTGATTGACCTAGGCGCGGGTTACATTTTACGCCCTGATGAAGCAGTCAGAGCGATTTTATTTCAGGAAACGATGCAGACATCGGAGGCGCATTGATCTTGCCCTTCCCAGTGTCATGCAGCAAGTCTTGCGAGGCGAGATGAATCAAACTGATTAGCGAAGGTAAGAGAACTTGGTCAAACAGGATACACGAATTCAAGCAGAAGCATCAGCGGCTGAGAAAGCTTATGAAGAAGCGGTTAATAAATTCGCCCCCTTATCTTGGGTAGCAGCACAGTTAGGTCAGGTAGTGAGAACAAGAGGAGAAGCAATACAACCTGCTCAAACAAGCAACTTACCTTATGTTGGGCTAGAGCATATTGATTCCGGCGATCCTAACCTAACACGTTGGGGAGTTACATCCGAGGTCACGAGCGCAAAGTCGAGATTTTACCAAAGGGATGTGCTCTATGGAAAACTTCGCCCCTATCTTGACAAGGCAGTGTTGGCCGAGTTTGATGGCATATGCTCAACCGATATTCTGGTCTTCGTTGCAGGAACAGCAATTGCGCCAGAATTCTTATCTTATTTTGTTCATTCAACACACTTTGTTGACGAGGCAGTACGAAGTACCGGAGGGGTGAACTTGCCGAGGACATCATGGTCCTCGTTGGCGGCATGTGAGTTCATGTTGCCCCCCCTCGCCGAGCAGCGCGCCATCGCCCGTGCGTTGCGCGCCGTGCAGGAGGCGATCCAGGCGCGGCGACGCGAGCTTGCGCTTGAACGCGAGCGGAAGGCCGCGCTGATGGAGCAACTTTTCACGAAGGGGACGCGCGGCGAGCCGACGAGGCAGACCGAGATCGGCGAGATACCGGAGAGTTGGCAAGTAATGAAACTGAGGGACGTTTTTGATCTCTTGCTGGATCATCGAGGAATAACTCCCAAAAAACTAGGGGGAGATTTTGCGGCAACCGGGATACAGGTGATTTCTGCAATGAACGTTGGCAACGGACAATTATCTCTAACCCGAAATGTTCGCTACATCTCGGAAGAAATGTACGATCGTTGGATGGCTGAAGAGCTACAAAGAGATGATGTTTTACTTACGTCAGAAGCCCCTCTCGGAGAGGTCGCATTGATTGGCACAAATAACCGAATATGTTTAGGGCAAAGGCTATTTGCCTTACGAGCGAATCAATCGCTAATTAAGCCACATTTTCTGTACCACCAGCTTCGTTCTGAGGGAATGCAGCGCAGAATACAGGCTAAGGCCAGCGGTACAACAGCTCTTGGTATCAAGCAAGCAGAATTGGTCAAGTTGTATATTGAAGTGCCTCAGTTGGAGGAACAGCTGCTAATCTGTAGTATTCTTGATGCAAATGACCAAAAAATGTGGATACTAAAGCGAGAACTCACCTTTTTAGATGAGCTATTCCGTGCTATGCTAGAGGAGTTAATTACGGGCCAGCTATCGGCGAGGCCGCTGATAGACGCAGACGAGACAGGAGCGACTGACGCATGAGCGAGTATAGCGCCGTGCAGGGGCCGATGATTCGCTATGCGACTGAGATCGGCTGGGAAGAGGTCTCGCCGGAGGAGGCGCTACGCCTGCGAGACGGAGAGCGCGGTGTCTACTTCACGGACACCCTTCGCGCGCAGTTGCTCCGGCTAAATCCTGGCGTCGTAGACCCCAGTCGCGCTGAAGACATCCTGCGCCAGTTGAAGTTGCTGCGCCCAACCATCGAGGGCAACCGCGATGCGCTGGCCTGGCTACGCGGCGAGCAATCCGTCTTTGTCACTGGCGAGCGCCGGGAGCGCAACGTCCGACTGATCAACTTTGAGCAGCCAGCGCAGAATATCTTCCAGGTCACGAAGGAGTGGCGACAGCACAGCACAGTCTATCGCAATCGCGCCGATGTGGTCTTCCTGATCAACGGCATCCAGGTTGCCGTCGCCGAGGCCAAGAACGTGACCCGCCGCGACGGCATCGCCGAGGGCGTGGAGCAGATACGCCGCTACCAGCGCGAGACGCCCGAACTCTTCACCGCCGCCCAGGTCTTTGAGGTCACGCATCTGCTTGACTTCTGCTATGGCGCGACGTGGAGCGCCAACCGCAAGAACCTCTTCAATTGGAAGGACGTGGGGCCAGAAGACAACTATGAGCAGAAGGTCAAACGCTTCCTTGATCATGATCTGTTCTTGCGCCTCTTGCGCGACTACATCCTCTTTCTGACCCGCGACGACGTGGTCTCCAAGGTCATCTTGCGCCAGCATCAGATGCGCGCCGTCGAGAAGACGCTAGCGCGCATCCAGGACGCGGACAAGCGGCGCGGCCTCATCTGGCACACCCAGGGCAGCGGCAAGACGCTCACCATGCTCACCATCGCTACGCGCCTGCTAGCGGGAGCTGCTGGCGAGAAGCCGCTGGTCTTGATGCTGGTGGATCGCAACGAGCTTGAAGGGCAACTCTTCCAGAATATCACAGCGGCAGGTGTGGGCGCCGTGCGGGTGGCGCAGACCAAAGCCGACCTGCGCGACATCCTGGCCAGCGACTACCGTGGCCTGGTCATCTCGATGATCCACAAGTTCGATGACATCCGCGCCAACATCAATACCCGCAAGAGTATCGTCGTGCTGGTGGACGAGGCGCACCGCACCACCGGCGGCGACCTGGGCAACTATCTGATGGGCGCGCTGCCCAACGCCCCCTATATCGGCTTCACCGGCACCCCGATTGACGCGCTGGCCCGGGGCAAAGGAACGTTCAAGGTCTTTGGCGTGGACGACGAGGAGGGCTATCTCGATAAGTATTCCATCGCCGAGTCCATCCAGGACGGCACGACCGTCAAACTCAACTATGCGCTGGCGCCCTCAGACCTGCGGGTAGACCGCGAGACGTTGGAACGCCAATTCCTGGCGCTGGCCGACGCCGAGGGCGTGAGCGACATAGAGGAACTCAACGCGATCCTGGATCGCGCGGTGGAACTGAAAGAGATCATGAAGGCGCCGGGGCGCATCGCGCAGATCGCCGCGTTCGTCGCCCAGCACTTCCGGGAGAACGTCGCCCCGATGGGCTTCAAGGCGTTCCTGGTGGCCGTAGACCGCGAGGCGTGCGCGCTCTACAAGCGCGAGCTTGATAAGCACCTGCCCCCGGAGTGGAGCGCCGTCGTCTATTCCCCCAGCAGCAACGATAGCGACGACCTGAAGCAGCATTACCTGAGCAGCGAGCGTGAGATGGAGGTACGCAAAGCCTTTGCCCGCAAGGACAAGGAGCCGAAAATCCTGATCGTGACGGAGAAACTGCTGACCGGCTTTGACGCGCCGATCCTCTACTGCATGTATCTGGACAAGCCCATGCGCGACCATGTACTGCTTCAGGCGATTGCCCGCGTCAATCGCCCCTATGAGGATGAAGAAGGCCTTGTCAAGCCGTATGGCTTCGTGCTGGATTTCGTGGGCATCTTCGAGCGACTAGAAACGGCGCTGGCCTTCGACTCTGATGTGGTGGGCGCCGTCATCGAAAACATCGATGTGCTGAAACAACTGTTTGCCCAGTGGATGCAGACCGAGGCCCAGCCCTATCTGCCCTACACCAAAGGCGCCGACGACAAAGCCAAGGAGCGCGCCATCCTGTACTTCCAGGAGAAGCGACGACGCGAGGACTTCCTGGCGTTCATCCAGCGGCTCCAGAATCTCTACGACGTGCTGTCACCCGATGCGTCCCTGCGTCCCTACTTGGAGGACTATCTGGCGCTGGTCGAACTCGCCACGCTAATCCGCAACGCCTACAGCGAGACGATCTCCCCCGACCGGGAGGTGACGGCCAAGACGCGCGCCCTCTTGCGTCAGCACGCCATCTCGGATCAGCTGGAAGCGCCAGGAACGATCCACGAGCTGGGGGTCAAGGAGTTGGAGGCGCTTCGCCAGAGCCAGGTGAACGAACTGATCAAGACGCTGAACTTACGCAAGGTCTTGGCGGCCACGGTCGCCCAGAATGCGCAAGCGCAGCCGTTCCTGATCACCATCGGCGAGCGCGCCGAGCAGGTCGCCCAGGCCTACGAAGATCGCCATCTTACCACCCAGCAGGCGCTCGAAGCCTTTGAGCAGCTGGCGCAGGAGTATGTGGAGTCTGACACCGAGCGTCAACGACTGAAACTTACCCCAAACGCCTACGCCGTCTACAAAATCGCGCAGGCCAGCGCCTCCAACGTGACCGCAGCGCAGGCGCAAGGGATCGATCAGGTCTTCGTGGACTTCCCAGAGTACCAATGGAGCCAGCGGCAGGCTAAACTGTTGCGCGCCAGGTTGTATCAGGTGTTACGATCAGTGGTAGACGAGAAGAAGATCATTGAGGTCGCCAACACCCTGATCGAGGCGCAACGAGTATGACACGAGGAATCACCACAACAGCTGAGACGACCCAATCCCACGCAACCGCGCCAACACGCGGCGCCCGTCGCCAGCCTGTCGCACCCCAGACGCCCAAACCATCCCAACCACCCACACCATCCCAGCCGCCCACACTATCCAAAAGCCGCAAAGCACGCCAGGAGCCGCTGGGAGACCCAACGCTCTGGCAAGACGCCGAGGAGATGCGCTGGGCAGCGCGCCACTGGGCAGCGCGGATCAGCGTGCGAACACCCATCATCCAGATTCGCCCCATGACGACCAAGTGGGCGTCTATCTCAACTGGCAGACGTATGACCCTAAACGCCGAGCTACTCACCTTGCCCAAGGCGCTCGGAGAGTTTGCCATCGTGCATGAACTTGTTCACATCCTGGCGCCCAACCACGGCAAAATCTTCAAGAGCTTCATGTACGCCTACATGCCCGACTGGCAGACCCGCGAGCGTCAGCTACAAGCGCATGTCAAGCAAGAAAGCCTTCAGAAAAGCCTCCCTAGCGTTAAGAGCGCGAAACAAACGACTAGCTAGCGCGAACCTTTATCCGCCATGTTTCCTTCGCCAATCCCGAAGCCATCCGATCAAGCGTGCATAATGTGGAATACCTTCACCTTCCCAAGTCATCACAGGCGGCCCGCTAACAGTGTCTAATATCGTAAGGTATTCTGCCTTATCGCCACTCTGTGGATCAAGGTGTTTTGTCGAGACGCCCGAGAATATCCTCAACTTCTTCTGGCTCCAACTCGGCGAAATAGGTTTGGATCAACGTATGCGAGAATCGGAACCCGCCGCCCAACCGTTTCAGAAAGGCAAGCCGGGACGCATAGGCGAGAAATTCGCCATAGCGTAAGGGGGCATTGCCTTCGAGAGCCAAAAAGACACGTAACGCATAGTGGTTAATGACGTTCGCAAGCCCGCCGACAAGGCCGACGTAAAGCACGGCGACAAGCCCGACGACAAGCACGGCCTTAAGCCCGCCGCCAAGCCCGACGACAAGCCCGACGACAAGCACGAAGAAAAGCCCGGCGACAAGCCCGACGACAAGCCCGACGACAAGCACATTTCGGGCTGTGCGCTGCATGCCTTCATTTGGCAAACGATAGTGAATAGCTTCAAGATCGGATGACGTCAACCCACTGACAAGCCCGCTGACAAGCCCGGCGACAAGCCCGGCGCC
>VFSW01008227.1_pt1 | contig 15007 bp, 10 predicted proteins | sample 5358111 | NCBI WGS metagenome assembly VFSW01 (sample SAMN11554181, study PRJNA540505) | mine drainage metagenome | isolation source: sediment from site ElyBrook_90M | place: USA: Ely Copper Mine, Vershire, VT | collected 2017 | reverse complement strand
CTCGAACTGCTCCTGCCGGTTGGCCGCGATGTTCAGCGGCCCGTCGGCCGCGTCGAAGGTGCCGGATGGCGCCGCGGTCGCGTTCTGGTCGCCCATCGGCTCGGGGGTCACGCCGGCCACGAGGTAGTTGGAGACTGGCCAGCCCATCGCGGAGATGGCGGCCTCGAGCATCGAGACGTCGAGGAAGCAGCCTGCGCCCGTTCTGGAGCGGCCGGCCAGTGCCGCGGCGATGGACAGCGCGGCCATCAGGCCGCCGACGGTGTCGCAGATCGGGAAGCCGACGCGAAGCGGCGCGGTCTGCGGGGTCCCGGTGATGGACATCATGCCGGACAGGCCCTGGATCACCTGGTCGTAGGCGGGAGCGTGGCGCATCGGCCCGGTTTGGCCGAAGCCGGAGATGGCGCAGTAGACGAGCCGCGGGTTGAGCTCGCGCAGCAGCGGCCAGCCGAATCCCATGCGGGCGAGGACGCCGGCCCGGAAGTTCTCGACCAGTACGTCGGCACCGCCCACCATGTCACGGAAGGTGGCCTGGTCGTCAGGATCTTTCAGGTCAAGCTCGACCGACTTCTTGCCCGCGTTCTGGGCGAGGAACGAGGCGCCGATTCCGGCCTCGTTGAGCGCGGGATCGGACCCGAGATGGCGGGCGAGGTCCCCCTGCCCGGGCAGCTCGACCTTGACGACCTCGGCCCCGAGCAGCGCGAGCTGGTAGCTGCAGTAGGGGCCGGCCAGCACGTTGGTGAGATCGAGTACCCGGATACCGCTGAGCGGTCGGTCTTGCATGAACACACTCCTTGTGAGCACCGCCCGGCGCGCGCCGGCCGAGGGTCAGGTCGCCGGACCGAGGGGATGGTCGAACCCTCGCTCGGACATGCGGGCGGCGGCCAGCCTGAGATCGGCCGCGAACTCGGCGACCCGATCCTCGGTGAACCGGAGCGTAGGGCCGCTCATCGCGAGCGCGGCGACCACCGAACCGGAGCGTCCGGTGATCGGCACTGCCACCGCGGAGATGCCTTCCTCGCGCTCGCCGTGGCTGACCGCGTACCCGTCGCGCCGGGCGTCGTCCGCCCACTGCTTCAGCGTGTCCACGTGCCTGTCGCCGCCCGGCGAGCGGTGCGCCACCCGGACGAGCAGCGACCCGGGCGCGTCGCTGAGCAGGACCTTGGAGGAAGCGCCCGCCCACAGCGGCAGTTCGTCGCCCACCTGGACGACGTGCCGCAGCGGCCGCGGCGACTCCTGCTGCGCTACGCACACCCGGCTGATGTCGCGGAGCACGTAGAGGTTGACCGTTTCCTGGTGCTTCGCGCCCAGGTCTCGCATGGCCGCCTGGGTTTCCGGCGGCAGCTGCCAGCTCCGCCGGGCCAGGTAGGCCCAGCGCCACAGCCCTGGGCCCGCCATGTAGCCGCCGGAGGCGGCCCACAGCAGACCGCTCTGTTCCAGGGTGTGCACCAGGCGCAGTGCCGTGGTCTTGGGCAGTCCGGTCGCGTCCGTGACATCGCGGATCGACACCACCGGCTTGTCGTCGGTGAGCAGGGACAGGATGTCGAGCGCGCGCCTGATGCTCCGCACCCCCTGCGCGTCGGGGGCGTCCCCGGCCGGTTGCCTGGACCGCTGCGTCGCTGGCTCCATGTAGGCCTCTCTTCCCGGATCGGGTCTGTCCCATGGGCTTCTCAGCAATGGTGCCTCCCCTGGACCCGGACAGACGCGCAGGGCTTGCCACACATCTGCATAACTTTCTCGCCGGTACCTATTGCCAGATCCGGCCGCCGGAACGTAGGTTACACCCAATCCGCACAACGGTTCAATCGCACCACTAGGTGGATCACTTGATGACGGAAGGAATCACTTCAGCACCGGCGCTCGTGGCAGGCGAATGGCTCCGCGACGGCCCGTCGGCGGAGCGAATAGGTCCCTACCTGCGGCGGGTCGTCACCCGTTCGGTTGCTGCCACCGCAGCGGACGTGACGCGAGCTGTCCGTTACGCGCCCGACGCGGCCCGCGCGGTCGGCCGGGTCTCCCCCGCCGCCCGTGCGGACGGCCGGGCCCGCGCCGCGCGGCGGGCGCAAGAGCGCCGCGCCCGGCTGGCGGCGCCGCGCGCGGGCGCGCGGCGGCAGCCGGTTAAGGACGGTCGCGGCGAGATCGACCGGGTCGCGGACACGCTGGCGGTCTGCGCCGCTGAGGCGCGGCGCATCGGCGGCGAACTGCTTCCCGTCGCGGGCTGGGAGCGCGGAGTGGGGAACACGGCGCTCACCTACCGGGCACCCGCCGGGGTCGCACTCGCGATCACCCCGTTCAACGCGCCTGCCAACCTGCTCGCGCACAAGCTCGGCGCGTCGTTCGCCGCCGGGAACACCACCATCGTCAAGGCACCGCCGCAGGCGCCGGCTAGCTCGGCCGCCCTGGTCAGCCTGCTGGTCGAGGCCGGCCTGCCGGTCGAGGCAGTTCAGCTGCTGCACGGCGGCGGCGACATCGGCGCCCAGCTGTGCGCCGCGGACGAGGTGGCGGTCATCAGCTTCACCGGCAGCGCCGCCACCGGCGCGGCGGTGGCGCGCGCGGCCGGTCCCAAGCGCCTGGTGCTCGAACTTGGCGGAAACGCCGCCACGATCGTCTGCGAGGACGCGGACATCCCGGCCGCCGCGCGGATCTGCGCGCGCACCGGCTACAGCAACTCCGGCCAGAGCTGCGTCTCCGTGCAGCGCGTCTACGTGCAGCGGGACCGATTCGAGGAGTTCGCGCAGCTACTCGCCGACGAGGTGGCCAAGCTGCGCGTCGGCGACCCGCTCGACGACGCGACGGACGTCGGGTCGATGGTGGACGAGGAGGCCGCCGAGCGCGTGGTCCGGTGGACGGCGGAGGCGTCGGCCAGCGGTGCCCGGGTCCTGCTTGGGGGCACGCGCGACGGCGCCACCATGCAGCCCACCGTGGTGGCGGATCCGCCGCCCACCGCGTCCCTCGTGGTCCACGAGGTGTTCGGAGCGCTCGTCGCCGTGCTCCCGTACGAGACGTTCGGCGATGTCGTCGAGACGTGCAATGCCAGCCGGTTCGGCCTGCAGGCCGGGCTGTTCACCCACGACATCGGCCGGGTCATCACCGCGTGGCGGGAACTGCAGGTCGGCGGGCTCGTGGTCAATGGCTCGTCCAACTTCCGGCTCGACCACGTGCCCTTCGGCGGCGTCAAGGACTCCGGCTTCGGCCGGGAATCGCCGCGCTGGATGATCGACGACTACACCGTGGTCAAGACCCTCCTGCTGCGCGGGATCTCCGTCTTCGGGGAGGCGGGGGCGTGACCGTCACCGCCGCCGCGGCACTGGCCGCTCAACTGGAGTCCTACGGGGTGGAGTACGTCTTCGGTACCTGCGGCCACACCAACATCGCGCTGCTCGACGCCCTCAGCCGGACCAGCATCCGGTTCGTCATCGCGCGGCACGAGCAGACCGCGGCGCACGCCGCCGACGGGTACGCGCGGGCCACCGGCAAGCCAGGCGTGCTGCTGCTGCACGCCGGTCCCGGCATGATGAACGCGGTCACCGGAGTCGCCACCGCCGCGCTCGACTCGGTGCCGCTCGTCGCCATCGCGGGCGACGTGCCGAGCTATTACGCGGGCCGGCACCCCCACCAGGAAGTCAACCTGCATGACGACGCCGACCAGACGGCCATCTACCGGCCGTTCAGCAAGCGGACCTGGCACGTGCACCGCGCGGAGGACCTGCCGCGGTTCACCGAGCGGGCGTTCTGGACGGCGACCACCGGACGTCCGGGCGCGGTGCTGCTCAACGTCCCGATGGACATCTTCTCCCGGCCGCTTCCCGCCAATCTCGCGGCCGGCTATCCGCGGCCGGCGGACCTGGGAGCGCCGGCGCTTGAGCCGGGGACCGCCGCGCGCATCGCTGAGTTGCTTGTCGCCGCCGACCGGCCGCTCATCTATATCGGCGGCGGGCTGCGCACCGCGGCGGCGCGCACGGCGCTGCTGGCGCTCGCCGAGCACTTGGACATACCGATCGCGCACTCGCTGATGGCCAAGGGGACCGTACCTGACGGCCATCCGCTGCTGCTCGGCATGCCCGGGTTCTGGGGCCTTGAGTTCACCAATTCCTACGCTCGCGACGCGGACCTGGTGCTCGCTCTCGGCACGCGGTTCGCGGAAACCGACGCCAGCTCCTGGCATCCGGACTTCACCTGGCGGTTCCCCCCGTCGCGGCTGATCCAGGTCGACATCGATCTCGCCGAGATCGGCCGGAATTACCCTGTGGAGATCGGCGCGGTGGCGGACACCGGGCTCGCGGTCGCGGCGATCGCCGACGCGGTCGGCCGCATCCGTTCCGTCCCAGTCGCTCGCAATGGCTTGCGGGGCACGATCACCGCGGCCCGGACCTCAGCCTTCGCGACGGCCCGCGAGCAGGGACAGGACGCGCAGTTCCCGTTGCGGCCGCAGCGGATCCTGGCCGACCTGCGGGCGGCGCTACCCGCGGACGCGGTTCTCGTCACCGACGTCGGCTGGAACAAGAACGGGGTGGCGCAGTGCTACGAACTGCCCGCCGAGGGCCGGTTCATCACCCCGGGCGGCGCGTCCACCATGGGGTTCGGCCCGGCCGCCGCCGTCGGAGTGCAAATCGGATATCCGGAACGGGCGGTGGTGGCTCTCATCGGCGACGGCGGGATGAGCGCGCAGTTGCCGGCCATCCCGATGGCCGTCGAGCAAGGGCTGCCGGTGATCTTCGTGGTGATGAACAACCGCGCCCACGGCACCATCGCGGACCTGCAGGCCTCGAACTTCGGCGGCAGCTACGGCTGCGAGTTCCGCGACCCGGACGGCCGCCCCTACAGCCCCGACTTCGCCGCGATGGCCGTGGGCTGCGGCGCGGACGGTTATGCCATCTCCGGTCCTGACGAACTCCGGACCGCTCTGGCCCAGGCACTGCGGCGACGGCGCCCCGCCGTCCTCGACGTGCCGATGGTCAACGAACCAGTGCCCACTCCGGGGCACTGGAACATCACCGATATCTATCACGGCGTCTTCGATTTGCCTTAACCCTTACCGATCCTGACACGGAGGCACAGTCATGCCAGGAAGACAGAGATACCGCATTTTCTCCGCCGCGCCCCTCTCCGCGATCACAATCGCCGCGATCGCCCTCGCCGCGGCGGCCTGCAGCGCGCCCGGCGCAAGCAGCCCGCCCGCCAGCGGCGGCACCGGCACGGCGCCAGGTTCATCCAGCGCCGCCGCCGGCCCGATCAAGATCGCGGTCGTGGACGCGCAGAGTGGCTCGGAAAGCGACCTCGGCCAGTTCGAGTGGCGCGGCGTCAGCCTCGCCGTCAGCCAGGCCAACGCGGCGGGCGGCGTTGACGGGCGCAAGATCCAGCTCAAGCTGTACGACGACCAGGGTGACCCGACGGTCGGCACCGAGCTCGCGCGCAAGATCGCCAGCGACGGCGACATCGCCATGCTCGGCACCGCGGAAAGCGCCGTGACGATCGCCATGGCCCCCATACTCAAGGCCGAGCAGATACCGAACATCACCTCCGGCCAGGCGGTCGGCCTGATCGCGCTGCATAGCCCCTACCTGTTCCTGAACGGCCCGACCGGCCTCACCTATGACACGACGCTCGCCAAGTACCTGGTCACCACCAAGGGCTACAAGAAGATCGCGATGCTCACCAACAACGACTCCTACGGCACGGGCGAGGAGTCCTCGTTCACCACCGCGCTCAAGAGCCTGGGGATCACTCCGGTCGCAGCGAAGGTAGTGCCTTCGGGTCAGACGAACATGACTCCCGCGCTGACATCGATCCGGGGCTCGGACCCGCAGGTGCTGTTCATCGGCGCCGAGGAAGCCCAGTCCGGGCTCATCGTGAAGCAGGCGCGCGCGCTCGGCATGACCACCGTGATCGCGGAGGGCGCCCCGGCGGGCACGCCCCTCTTCCTGTCCACGGCCGGCGCCGCCAACGCCAACGGAACCATCGTCAGCTCCCCCTACCTGGGCAACAACGCCAGCACGGCCGCGCAGAAGTTCGCCGCCGCCTACACCGCCGCTTTCGGCAGCGCGCCGGAACTGCACGGCGCCAAGGCCTACGACGGGGCGGAGATCATGATCGCCGCGCTCAAGGCCTGCAACGCGTGCACCGGCCTGAACCTCGCCAACGCCATCCGCGCCGTGCATTACGACGGGCTGCTTGGCAACTTCGCCTACGACAGCACGGGCGTCGGCGTCGCCGCCACTGCCATCGGCATCATCACCGATGGGAAGATCGAGCCCGTCAGCTAGCCTGCCACCCCCAGGAGACGACAAAGCAGTGCAGTCCTTCTTCCAGACGCTCGTCAGCGGCCTGAGCTTCGGGGCGGTCTACGCCCTCGTCGCGCTGGGCTTCTCGCTGGTCTACCGCACCATGGGCCTGGTCAACTTCGCCCACGGCGCGGTGCTGATGATCGGCGCGTACGTGGCGTCCACCTTCTACCTGTCGGCACGGCTGCCGTTCGCGGTGGCCGTGCCGGCCGCCATGGTGGTCACGGGCGCGGTCGGCCTGGTCATCGAACGGGTGCTCCGCCCGCTCGAGAACAAGGACTTCGACCTGATGCTCATCGGCACCATCGGGGCAGGCACGGTGCTCCAGGCAGCCGCCATCCTGATCTGGTCCTCATCCGGCCGCGGGGTAAGTTCCCCGGTACAGACGACGCCATTCGACGTCGGCGGCGTCCGCATCCCGGCCTACAACGTCGTGGTCATCGCGGTCACGGCGCTGGCCATGGCCGCGCTGACGCTGTTCCTGCAGCGCACCAAGCACGGGGCCGCCATGCAGGCGGTCGCCATGGACCACGAGGCCGCCACCGCGGTCGGCATCCACGTCGGGCGAAGCAACGCGATCTCGTTCGCCATCGGCGCGGCCCTCGCCGCGCTGGCCGGCGCGCTGGTCGGCCCGATGCTCTACGTGTCGCCGACGATGGGCGACTCACTGGGCATCCAGGGGTTCGCCGCGGCGATCCTCGGCGGCTTCGGCAGCATCCCCGGCGCCATTGTCGGCGGCCTTGGCATCGGCGTGATCGGCTCGTTCGCCGCGCAGCAGTTCCAGGGCTATTCCGACCTGGTCACCTTCGTGGTGTTCACCGTGCTCGTGATGATCCGGCCGACCGGCATCTTCGGCGAGCGGACGGTGAACCGGGCATGAGCCGGCTTTACCCGCTACCGTCGCTTTCATCGTTGTGGTCGCCCGGGCGGGCGCGGGCAGGCGGTCTCGCGGTGGTCGCCGTGCTCGCCTGGCTGCTGCCTTACCAGCTGAACGTCTACTGGATCAGCGTGGCGAACATCGCGATCCTGTTCGCACTGCTCGCGGTCGGCATGGGCCTTGTCATGGGGGTCGCGGGACAGGTCAATCTGGCTCAGATCGCATTCTTCGGCGTCGGCGCCTACACCACCGCCATTCTCACCACGCACGACGGCTGGGGCTTCTGGACCGCCGCCGTGCTCGCCATGGTCGCCACCGTGCTCACCGGGCTCGTGGTCGGTACGCCGGCGCTGCGCATTCAGTCGCACTACCTGGGGATCGTGACGCTCGGGCTCGCTGTCGCCTTCATCGACTGGATCACCAACGCACCGGTCACCAACGGCGACTCCGGCATCTCCGGCATCCCGACCCCGCCGCTGTTCGGCATCGACATGTCGAGCCAGTACCTCTATTACTACCTGGAACTGATCGTCCTGGCCGGCGGGCTCGCCTTTGGCCTGTTCATCGTGCACTCGCCACTCGGCCGCAGGATGCGGGCAATGCGCGACGACCCGCTGGCCGCCGGCGCGGCGGGTACCGAGATCCGGCAGCTGCGGCTGATCGCATTCGTGCTCGCGAGCGTGTACGGGGGCGCGGCGGGCGTGCTGTACTCCGGGATGATCGGCTACATCGCCCCGGAGACGTTCAGCCTCGCCGACATGTTCCTGCTGCTCGCGATGGTCATCATCGGCGGCCGCCGGTCGCTCGCGGGCTGCGTGATCGGAGCTGTCGTACTCACCGTCGTTCAGCAGGAGCTGATCAACCTGGCCGCCTACGCGCAGCTCGGCTACGGTCTCGTGGTCGTGGCGGTCGTTGTGTTCGCCCCGGCCGGCCTCGTCGGCATCCCGGGGCGGCTGCTGGCTGTCTACCGGCGACGGCGCGGGTACAGCGGGAAGAGCGCAGTGCTTGAGCCGTTTCGGCCCTTGCCCGCCGTGGCGGCGGTGGTCGCGCCAGGCGAACCGCTGCTCGAGGTGTCCCACCTGGTACGCAGGTTCCGTGGAGTGACGGCGCTCGACGACGTCTCGCTGACGGTGCGCACGGGTGAGATCCTCGGCATCGTCGGGCCCAACGGCTCGGGCAAGACCACGCTGTTCAACGTGATCAGCGGCTTCTACCGGCCGCACGGCGGCACCATCAGGCTGAACGGGCGGCCGGTCTCCGGAGCGCGGCCCCATCAGGTCAGCCGTCTCGGCGTGGCGCGCACGTTCCAGCACCTGCGCCTGTTCGGCAACCTGACCGTGGCCGACAACATGCTGGTCTCACTTGACCGCACGCGCACCTGGTGGAGCTGGCGCTACCTGTGCTGGCCGGTCGGCATCTGGCGGTACGACCGTCAGCTCAAGCGACGCGCGGAGGAACTGCTCGCCGTTTTCGGCCTAGCCCAGTTCGCCGGCCTGCTGCCGGGAACGCTTCCCTACGGGATCCAGCGGCGGCTCGAACTGGCCCGCGCGATCGCCGGGTCGCCACAGCTGCTGCTGCTCGACGAGCCGGCCGCCGGCCTGAACGGCGAGGAACGGGCACAGCTCGCCACCATTGTCAGGTCCATCAGGGACAGCGGCGTCACCGTCGTGCTCATTGAGCACAACATGAGCCTGGTGATGTCGCTGTGCGAGCGGATCATCGTGCTCGACAGCGGGTCCGTGATCGCCGAGGGCCTTCCGGCCCAGGTGTCCCGGGACCCGGCGGTCCTTGAGGCGTACCTGGGCAAGTCCGCCCGGCTGGCTCCCCGGGAATCGGAGGCTTCGCAATGAGGAACCGCGGGTCAGCTCGGGACAGTAAGCAGACGGAGAGCCGCGGCGGCGGCTCGGGACAGACACTGACCGTCAGCGACCTGGCCGTCAGGTATGGCGGCGTCTCGGCGGTCAGGTCGGTGAGCTTTACGGTCGCGCCCGGTCAGTCGGTCGGGCTGATCGGCGCCAACGGCGCGGGCAAGACGTCCACCCTGCGGGCCCTGATGGGGCTGGTGCCGCGCGCGGCCGGTTCGGTGCGGTTCGGCGACCGTGACCTGGCGAAGGTGCCGGCGCGTGACATGGTGCGGCTCGGCATCGGCTATGTCCCGGAGGGGCGGCACGTGTTCCCTGGGCTCGCCGTGGAGAAGAACCTACTGCTCGGCGCCTACGCGCGCCGCTGGGACGGCGAGACGAGAGACGCGCTCGCGTCGGTCTACGAGATGTTCCCGGTGCTCGGCGAGATGCGCGGTCGGCTGGCCGGCGCGCTGTCCGGCGGACAGCAGCAGATGCTGGCCATCGGGCGGGCACTGATGGCCCGGCCGGTGCTGCTGCTGCTCGATGAGCCTTCGATGGGCCTGTCACCGAAGCTGGTCGAGGCCATCGGCGAGACGTTGCGGCGGCTGCGGGACGAGGGGCTGAGCCTGCTGCTCGTGGAGCAGAACGCCATGCTCACGTTCGAGACCACCACCGACTGCCTGGTCCTGGAGAACGGCGAGATCGCCCTGTCCGGAACGGCCGCGGAACTAAGCCGCAACGCGCGGGTCAGGTCGATTTACATCGGCGTGTAGTGGAATCCCCCGGGGCTCGCGCGGGAGAGGTGGCCGCGCGAGGCCGGGGGGAGCTAACCGGCCACACGGCTCCAGCGAGCCGCGTGGCGGCCAGCAAGATAACCCATGGTCATCGCCCCTCCGAGCGTCGCGCCTGGACCCGGATACCCGTCGGCCGTCCAGAACGCCGCGGCATTGCCTGCCGCGTACAGACCGCCGATGGGCGAGCTGCCCGCCCTGAGGACCCGGCCGTCCGCGTCTGTGACGGGGCCGCCCTTGGTCCCGATGCTGCCGGAAAGGACCCTGACCGCGTAGAAGGGGGGCTGGTCGAGCGGACCGAGGCTGGGGTGCGGGCCACTGGGATCGCCCATGAATCGCTCGTAGGCGCTGACGCCTCGTCCAAACTCCGCGTCGCGGCCTGCGGCGCAGCCGCTGTTCCACCGGTCAGTGGTTCCCGCGAGGGTGTCGGCGTCAAGGCCGGTGGCCCGCGCGAGAGTGTCAACGGATGCGGCCTGGACCACCCAGCCGGGCATCGGGCCACCCGGCCGGGCGGCGGGGAAGGAGTATCTCCGCCTGAAGCCCTCGTCAAAGAGCATCCAGGCGGTCCCGTTCGGGTAGTCGCCGGCGGGCCCCCGCTGGTTCATGACCTTGCCGAGTTCGTTGTAAGGGAGTGCCTCGTCGGCGAAGCGGCGGCCGGCCTGGTTCACCATGATCTGCCGCGGCAGCGCGCGCTCGCGGATGACCGACTGGTAGTACTGCTTCCCCTCGATCGCCTGGCCGGGAATCTTGATCATCGGCATCCACCAGGCCTGACCTGTGTTCTCAAGGCACGCCCCCGCCTCCACGGCGACACGCAGGCCATCTCCGGTGTTGCCCGGTGCCGCCCCGGTGGCCGTCACCGGGGCGGGCAGGAACCGGCCGCGCAGCTCAGGATCGCGGTCGAAGCCGCCGGTGGCGATGATGACGGCCGAAGCGGTGACGTCCGCGACCCGGTCGGCCGCCCGCACGGTCGCGCCGATGATGGCGCCGTCGCCACCGAGCCGCACCCGGATCAGCTTGGTTCCGGTGAGCACCTGGACCCCGGCCCTGACTACGCCAGCGAGCAGCGCAGCCGCTAGCGCGGTGCCGCCGGTTAGGACACCGTCGGCGCCACGCCTATCGAGCAGAGCCCAGTCGAAATGCCGCGGGAACCGCCATCGCTCCCATTCTCCGTGGGTAAGCGGGATGTAGCCGGGCGGCGTCCGCACCGAGCTGGCCAGCGCGGGAAGCCTGGCCAGATCGACGGGCGCGACGTCGAGTGCCCGTCCACCGGCCGATGCGCCGCGCAGGGACGGATGGTAATCGGGGTAGTTGGCGCAGGGAACGAAGCGGAGCGGAGACCGCCGCTCGACGAACCGCGCCATCTCGGGCGCGGCGGCGATGAACGCCCTTGTCAGATCCGGGTAGCGGTCGCCGTACAGGCTGGCGAGATAGGCGCGCGCCGCCTCCCTGGTGTCGCCTCTCGCGTGGCGGCTCGCGGGAACCCATACCCGGCCGAAGGAAAGCGCCGTGGTCCCGCCGAGCTCATCGGAACACTCGGCGAGCACGACCCGGGCTCCGCTCGCCGCGGCGGCGAGCGCGGCCGTGCGGCCGGCCGCGCCGCTGCCGGCCACCAGGACGGCGGGCCTGACCGCCGGCCGCGGCCGCGGGTCAGGAGCCATGCTGCGGGCTGGGTCCCTGGCAGAAGGACGTCATGCCCATGGCGCTTTCGATGCCGCCGAGCAGCATCTGCTGGAAGTACTGCGCGCCGGGGAAGGCGGAGCCCGTCTCCCAGGCTCCGGCGTCATGCCCGAGCGTGGTCAGCCAGGCCTTGCCGCCGTCGTAGTACTGGCACCAGGTGACGGGGTGGAACGCGCCCATGCCCGGGTCGCCGTAGTACCCCTGCTGCCCCTTGGCGAGTGTGCTGTCGTCGACCGAGGCGAGGATCCGCACGCCCTGCGGCTCGGGCACCAGGTTGTACCACTCGTCCTCGAAGGTCCAGGTCTTGGGCAGTCCCCTGGTCGACGCGTCGCCCGGGTCGAGGACGTTGACAGTGCCCGTCTGCTCGGCGGCGTGGTCGTACAGCTGGGCGCCGCCGAGCAGGCCGCGGAACCAGTCCCAGTTGTAGTTGGTGCCGAAGGCGTTATGCACGCCGACGAACGCGCCGCCGCCCTCGATGTAGACCCGCAGCGCGGTCTGTCCGGCGTCGTCGAGAACAGCGCGGGAGGTGAAGAACAGGATCGCGTTGTACTTGAACAGCGTCGCCGGGCTGGCAAAGACCGATTCGTCCTCGGTCCAGTCCACGCTGAAGCCGTTCGCCTTGCCCATCGCGATCAACGAGTTCTGCACCACGTTGGCCGCGGTGAGCGGCGGATCGAGTCCAGGACCGAGCGCAGGACCGAGGTCGGCATGTCTCGGGCCATTCGTGTAGGTGTACACGAGCAGGTGATAGCCGTTCTTGGCCGGGTCGAAGTTGCCCCAGTCGTGGTAGCACGCGGGGTCCGTCCCGTGGCATACCTGCGGTTCAGGGAAGCCCCCGAGATCGGTGTAGCCGTTGGTTGTGTAGCCGCCGTCCGCCGCCGCGCGTGACGATGCCATCGCGCCGGCCCCGAATCCCAGTGCGGCGACAGTGACAAGCGCGGTGGCGGCGGCCAGCACCATGGACCGTTTCCTCATCGAACCTCCATTGGTCCATCTAGCGGTTCAAGCGATCCGCTAATTGGTTCACGCAACTGTAAACACAGGATTCCGCCCCGCACAAGAGGCCTTGCACAGCCTCGCCGCCACAGTTACGGTAAGTCCGTCATATGGATCAATAGATCCATCTAGCGGATCAAGGAGGTTTCCGGTGGACAGACGCCAGTTCCTGGCCAGGGGGGCGGCCACCACGGCCGGCGCGGTCGTCCTCGCCTCGGGCGGCCCCGCGCAGGCCGCCCCTCCCGCCGCCGCGCCCGCCGGCCAGGTACCACCCCCCCCAGCCCGCAGGGGGCTGGCCGGCCGGGACTTTCCCAAGGTCGGCGGCGACCTGGGCAACAAGAACTACTCATCGCTCGGCCAGATCAAGGCGGCGAACCTGAAGAAGCTCGGCGGCGCCTGGCACACTCAGCTCGAAGGCGGCAGCGCGGCCCAGTACCAGGAGTGCACGGTGGTCGCCCAGGGCGGCGTGCTTTACGTGCAGACCACGCAGCAGAACGTCTTCGCGGTCAACGGCAAGACCGGAGAGATCATCTGGAAGACCGCGGTCGGAAACCCCACGGCCGTCACCGACATGCGCGGCGTCGGGCTCGGCCAGGGCCTGGTGTTCACCACCTCGGGCGCGAACGTCGCCTATGCGCTCGACCAGCCGACCGGCGCGATCGTATGGCAGACGCCCCTGCTCAACGAGCCGGAGCACGGGCTGTCACCCGGCACGCTCGCCGGGGCGGCCACCTACTTCGACGGCCTGGTCTACATCGGCATGAGCGGCAGCACGTCCGGCGCGCGCGGGCACGCCTACGCGCTTGACGCCGCCACGGGCGCGATCGTCTGGACCTTCTGGAGCTGCCCCGGCCCCGGCGAGTACGGCAACGACACCTGGGCGGGCACCTCCTGGGCGTCGGGAGGAGCCGTTCCCTGGGTGCACCCGGCGATCGACCCGGATCTCGGCCTGCTGTACTGGGCGTTCGGCAATCCCTACCCGCGCACCGACGGGGCGACCAGGGAGGGCACCAACCTGTTCGCCAACTCCCTGGTCGCGCTCGACCTCAAGACCGGCATCCGCTCCTGGCACTTCCAGTCGGTCCACCATGATCTCTGGGACTGCGACAACGCGATGGCACCGGTGCTCGCCGACTTGGAGATCGAGGGAAGGCTGCGCAAGGTCGTCGTCTACGGCAGCAAGGCGGGCATGTTCTACATCCTGGACCGGGCCAGCGGCGAGCCGATCCAGGGTGTCGAAGAACGCCCGGTCCCGCAGGACTCCCGGCAGCTCACCTGGCCGACGCAGCCGTTCCCCCGGGGCGACACGTTCGTCCCGGAACAGCATCCGAGCCACGACGACGCCACCAGGCCCGTTCCCTTCTACCCGACGGGCGCGATCTTCACCCCCACCTGGGACCGGCCGACGATCATCTTCCCCGGCGCGGTCGGCGGCGGGAACTGGGCCTACGACTCGTTCAGCCCGCGCACCGGGCTGGTGTACGTCGGGTACAGCCTCATCGACACCGCCTACTCCAACGGCCAGAACGGGCTGTCGGAGACCCCGCGTCCCTACGGCGAGTACATGGCCGGCGGGCTCGCCGCGGTCGACCCGCGCACGAACACTGTCGTCTGGCGGCGCCCCAACAAGTGGTGGCTGTCGCTCGGCACCGGAGTGCTTTCCACCGCCGGCCGGCTGCTGTTCCAGGGCCGCCCGGACGGCACGCTCGCCGCGATGGACGACGCGACCGGCGAGGAGCTGTGGACGTGGCAGTGCGGCGCCGGCGCGAACACCTGCCCCATCAGCTACGAGATCGACGGCGAGCAGTACATCGCGATCCTGGCGGGCGGCGAATGGGAGCCGATCGGCCCGGCCACCCCCTACGGCGACAACCTCTGGGCGTTCAAGCTGGGCGGCACGGTGCCGCAGGCCGCCGCGCCCACCCCGCCGCCGAACCGCAACCCCATCACGGCCACTCCCGTGACCGGCGCGACCGCGGGCAACACCGTCACCCTCGGCCGGGTCTGGAGCAGCGCGGCCGGCGCACCCGGCGGCACCGAGAGCACCACCGCCCAGAACGCCATGGCTCCCCAGGCGCTGACGATCCCGGCGGGGACGACCGTGACATTCAGCAACCCGGCAGGCAACGAGCACTCGCACGGGGCCGTGTCGTTCTTCGACTACGAGTTTGACAGTCAGGTGCTGACGCCGGGCCAGTCCTTCACGCACACGTTCGCCACGCCCGGTCAGTTCTACTACAACGACCCGGTGTTCCCGCAGAACACCGGCCTGATCATCGTGACCTGACCGAGCGCCCGGGAGATTCGCTCATGGCGGCTAGGCGCGGCGGAGACCAGTTCACCGTCGCCCTGGCCCGCCCGGGTTACGCGCACTTGTCCAGTGAAGACATACAAATGTTAAGTGAGATTAACGTGCCGCCTCGTCTGCTGCTAGACCCGAGGGCCCGGGTACCGCAGCACCGTCGCGCTCTCGTCCCTGGAGACTCGCGGCCCGCGGGTTTCCGGGCCCTGCCGCCGGCCAAGGACGAACCAGATGCCGCC
>VFSW01008226.1_pt1 | contig 15007 bp, 17 predicted proteins | sample 5358111 | NCBI WGS metagenome assembly VFSW01 (sample SAMN11554181, study PRJNA540505) | mine drainage metagenome | isolation source: sediment from site ElyBrook_90M | place: USA: Ely Copper Mine, Vershire, VT | collected 2017 | reverse complement strand
TATTATTGCACAGCGCATCCCCACCGCAAGCAGTGGGGAATTCAAGCATTAAATGCTGGAGGTCTTCCACTCTTTGGTTTATCTGAAAGGTCTTTGCCCTCCTTCCATCTCTTTATCCACCCATAGATAGAATCTACATCTACGCAGAAGATTTTTGCCACTAACGAAACCTCTTCTCCGAGACTTACTGCATGAAGTGCAAGATATCTATCATGTTCCCGCGTCTCTTTGCACTTTTTTGCACGTTCAAGAAGAAGAGGTTCATCTTCTTCCAACACACTGATCGCAATTCTTGTATCGGAAGCGCAAATCTATGATACTTTTGTCCGAAAAACTTTAACGGTAGGCTATAGTTCAAAGTTAGCAAAATATCTGAGTAAATGATAATGATACTGAATCAGTAGCGTTCTAACCCCTGATGCCCATCTCCTTCAGGGTAGGCGATGACGAAGCCCCTGGCCGCTGTATGCTTATCGATGCTGCCCTGTTTGAGAATGCGAGCGCTTCGGTAAGTGGCATTGCCTTTGACAGTGCAGCTGCAAACGCTCCCAGGAACGTGTCGCCTGCGCCAGTGGTGTCCACTACCTTTACCTTTCTTGCCTTTATTTTAACAATGCCTTTGGGATCCAGGGCAACGCAACCTCTGTCTCCAAGCGTTATTATCACTGTCTGGCTTTTGCGAAGCCTTATCCTGCGCGCATATCCTGCTGCGATATCCGGATTGTCGGTTATCCTTGAATTTCCAGAGAAGAACGCGGCCTCGTTCTCATTCATGACAAGATAATCAGAGAGCAGGAATATCTGCCTGGGGCACTTGATGGCAGGGGAGCAGTTAAGCAGCGTTGTTGCGCCGGATTTCTTCGCTTTCCTGAAGAGCGCGTGGACTACGGCCAGTGGTACGCCTAGCTGCGTGACCACTATGTCGTTCTTTGCAAATAGCAACGGGGCTATGTCTGCTGCGGAGAACTGCCTGATGACTCCGGGTATCGAGATTATGGTGTTCTCATGCTTACGGTCTAGGATCACTATGGACGCGCCTGTGGGCGCGCTTTTGGATACTGTTATGTATTTTGCTGACATCCCCTCCTTCTTAATATGCCCCAATAACATCTTTCCGAACTCATCATTTCCGATCCTGCTTACAAGCATCACGTTCCCGCCGAGCCTTCTCGCAGCGAGCGCCTGGTTCCCTCCCAGCCCGCCTGGAGCTATATGCATCGATTTTCCAAAGACCTTCTGCTTGTATTTTGGGAAGTCGTCAACCTGTGCAAATATATCTACCCCGAGCTTCCCGACGACTATTATCCTCTTCGTTGATTTACTTGACGGCATTGCAGCATTCCCCGGATTCATGAGAACAGCGCGGCTATCTCCTTCTTCCTTGCGCTGAACTTCTCAACTATGGGCTTTGTTATCTGTGCAATCGACTTCGCTGTTGCCTCCTTCAGGTCTGTCGGATGCAGCCTCTTTGCTGCGTAGTCCGCCTCCAGCGTCTTGAATGAATCATATACGGTGTTGCCGCCGAACTTCGTTGGCCTCTCCACCTTGAGGCTGCCTGCCAGCGGGAATACGACGTACCTGCACAGCTGGAGAACCGGATTCTCCTCTGTTATTCCTTCAGGGCACCATGCGCCCTTTACTATTGACCTTATCTCGGCCTCGTCTGCCAGTATGGGTATTGCCGAGCCCTGCTTCGACTTTGACATCTTCATTGCGGCTACGATCTCCTCCTTCTCAGCATTCTTGTCCACCTTCGGCGGCTCTGACATGCTTGGAAGTAGATGGTGGTGCAGCGGCACTATCTCCCTTAGCTTCATGTCCTTGAACAGCTCCAGCGCAAGCATGTGCACCTTCCTCTGGTCTATGCCCGCCTGCGGTATGTCCACGCCCAGCGCGTTTATGTCTGCTGCCTGCATTATCGGGTATATGTACTGCGAGACGTGGAGCGTGTCCTTCTCGCTCCTCCCCATTATTATGAGGGTTCTTGTAGCCCTTGCCATTGTGGTCCGCATGGACATCTGCATGACAGTCTTCCAGTAGTCGTCGTTGCCGCCGTACACCTCTGAACCGAGCAAAACCTTGGTCCTTGGGCAGAACTCGCTGAACAGCTCCCTGTAAAACTTCGCAGCCTTGAGTATCCTCTCCCAGTCCCCGCCCAGCTTGTTGTTCGCCATTGTGTGCCAGTCTGCAAGGAGTATCTGCGTCTCTACCCCAGCATCCGCCAGGTCGTTTATCTTCTTCCCTGCGACCAGTACATGGCCTATGTGCGGCATGCCGCTTATCTCGAGGCCGATGTAGTGCCTTGGATGCTCATTTGTCTCCAGCAGGTGCCTTAGCCTCTCCTCTGTTATTATCTCCTCCGTAGGGTCGGACTTTATCAGGCTGAGTTTTGTCTCTATGTCCATGAAGGCACGACTTAATATTGTATATTATGTTTTATATTATGTGCTGCAGGGGGCTTCTGCAGACTGGACCAGCAAAGGAATTTATAGGCATAGTTATAGAGTTCATAAAGAGGATAGCATGAAGGCAGTGATACTTGCTGGGGGATACGGGAAGAGGCTCAGGCCGCTCACGGACACTGTGCCCAAGCCGCTTGTCGAGGTGGGTGGGAGACCCATACTCGAGTGGCAGATGCTCTGGCTCAGGAAGTGCGGGATAAGGTCGTTCGTGCTGCTCGTAGGATACCTCAAGGAGAAGGTCATGAGCCATGTCGACTCCAGGAAATCCGCGCTTGGCATAGACGTGGAATACTCCGTTGAAAAATCGCAGCTCGGGACTGGCGGCGCGCTGAAGAACGCCGAGAGCCTGCTCGGCGGCGAGGAGCAGTTCCTCATGCTGAACGGCGACAACATAACCAACATAGACGTAAGCAGGCTGAACATCGACGGCAACATAGCCTCGATAGCACTAGTTCCGCTCAGGTCAACGTACGGCATAGCGCTTCTTGAAGGCGACAGGATAGTCAGGTTCGACGAGAAGCCGATAATACCTGACCACTGGATGAACTCCGGCGTCTATCTCATGTCAAGGGAGATATTCAAGCATCTCCCTGAGTCTGGGAACATGGAGAGCACGACCTTCGTGGAGCTTGCGCAGAAGAGGATGCTTAAGGGAGTGAAGTTCAGCGACGCGTACTTCAAGGGCGTTGACTCGATAAAGGACATGGAGGAGGCAAACGCGGACATAGATAGGCATAGGATATTCGGAGACCTTGGCGAATAGCGCAGCTGCTTATCCCATTAAGCTGAATTCTGCTATGCGCTTCCAGCCGCTTGCCTTACTTACAATTGAATATACGGCTATTTTTGTTGCAGTAAAATTATCGACGGACTTCGCCACATGATCGAGGCCGGATATTATGACTTTTCGGGTATCCCGACCCAACGACCCATAGACCAGGCTGATGTGCGGCGCGTATCCCCGTGGGACTGCGCTTCCGAAGATCTTTCTGGCATTTGAATGTGCGCGAGCCAGGCCATTGCCCTTCCTGATATTTATGAAGACGGCGCTGTAATAGTTGCCGCCGCCTTTCGGCGCCCCAAGCCGGACATCAAACGGGGCAACTACTGCGGACAGTGCCTTTGCTTTGGCCATAATGGCTCGCCTGCTGCCTTTTACAAGAGGCACAAGAGTAAGATGCGGCTTGAATGGCTCTGTCCCATACTTCCTTGACAGCAGGCGTATTGCTGCGCCAAGGACCCTATCTGCGCCTCTCGGCAGAACAACCCATATGCCGTAGGTATTTCTATAATCAGACACATTCTCGCCAGTTCCTGCTGCATGTATGTTTCAATTCAAAGGATTAAAAATATGCGATGGCCGAAACAGTTCATAACATTACTTTGCGCAGTGTCCTGTGCACGTGACCGCCTGCGCCGCGTATGCTCTCTTTGAGAGCCACGCCGTCTACCTCAAAGGATCCGAACTTTGTAGACCTGTGCGATTCTATTATGCCTTTAAGCAGGCCGTCATCGAAATTTCCGTTAGGCAGCGCTAGGGTTACATGGTGCCTGAAGGGATAGTCGGCGCTATATGCTATCCCGTTGCGTGTTAGCCCTTTTAGTACGTCATTTCTTAGCGACTCGATGCCGCGTCTGGCTGCAACCGCATCCGCGAATACTACCTCAACAGATCCCTTGCCGAAATATGAGAGTCCGGAGAGCGTGACTGTAAACCTGCCTTTTTCTACATATGATAACGCACCCAGCACGTCGTCCATCCTCTCCTCCTCAATTCCTTTTAAGTGATGCAGTGTTATGTGGTATTTGTCCGGGGACATTATGGGCACGCCGTGCTCCTCGAATTCCCTTGCAACTGAATAAAGTGCGCTTCCGACGCCCTGTGGAATATCTATGGCAAAGAAGACCTTGCGTATCCTTGATCCTCCCTCATTTTCAGCTGCCATAAAATCAATTTTGTTGTCTTCGTTCTGATATTTAAATATGAGTGTTTACTGGAGGCAAACGGCCTTTGAAGCGCAACATTTATTAGTCACCAATGCATAATATGACGTAAGGTGCATTTATGGCAAGGTCAACCCCACGGCTGTATGTCATAACCGGAGGTCCGTGCTCCGGAAAATCTACGCTCATAGAAGCGCTTGCTGCAAGGGGATATCCCACAATTCCGGAAGCTGCGCGCGCGGTAATAAAAGAGCATGTAGGCAAGGGAATGACGGTGGAGGAGTTGATAGGCGGGGACTTTTTAGGATTCCAGAGGAAGGTGCTCACGGCTCAGCTTGCAAATGAAGGCCGGTTCGTAGAGTCCCATGCAGGTCTGGTCGAGGCGGCATTCCTGGATAGGGGAATCATGGACAATGTTGGATATTGCAACGAAGCCGGGAAGGACGGCAGCTTCATAAAGGCGCATGCTACCGAAGGGAGATATGCCAAGGTGTTCTTCCTGGAACAGGTTCCATACAGCACAGACGGCGAAAGGGTAGAGGACGAGACCAAGGCAAAGAGGATAAGCGAGCATATATTCAATGCGTACGACGCAACTACATATGAAGTTGTGCGTGTGCCGCTGATGCCTGTTGAGGAGAGGATAGATTTCGTACTTGAAGCAGCAGGGATATGCCAGGATATGGGTAAAAATAGCAAAATGGCAACGAACTTATAATAGACATTAACTGGTATATATAGCTTTCCTAATTTTCTGAGCCGTTGAATTTCCCTTCAGAAAGGCATATAAATGAGGATACCGCTAAGCTAATCAATTCTTATATTTGGCTGCAGGGGCCAGATGAAGTCTGTAAGGGGGCATTTATGGATGGAAGAATAAAAAGAGGCACTTTAGAAAGCCACCCTTTCCTGCCTGCATTGCGTCCAGTTCACATTGCAAAACTTATCAGGGTCAGACCCAACAGGCGTTTGACCCGCATAAGATGCGGGTAAGTCCATGGAGAACAAGTATGCCTCGGCACTCAACGAGTTAGGACTGGATAGATTTGTCAGCCTTGCCCCAGGGACAAATCGCGAGGAGCTGCTTCTTGACTACATAATAAAGGGCATATTCTACTCCAAGGACGAGGATGCGCACAATAAGAGCAGCGCACAGCTTCTGGCAGAGTCGGGATTCGTAATAAGGGAGGACCTGTTCACAGACCTCACCCAGCTTTCAAGGGTATACAAGATAAACAAGATGCTAAACGGATTGATGGACAGGCACGTTACTTCGCAGGACATAATCGACATAAGGCTGGCGCTCGAGGACGGGCTGTTCAGCAACGGCAAGACATACCACGGATTCCGGCGCTACAGGATAAGCAACAGCCTTATCATCTCCATACCGCAGGAGCAGGTCAGGGAGGAGATGGAGAAAGTCACTGGGCTGCTAAACAAAAGGTTCGAATCTACAGCCGCTGCATTCGTAAACGCAGTGGAGTTTTATGCGGCCTCGATAAAGCTTCATCCCTTTGAGGATGCGAACGGTAGGCCTACGCGTGTTCTTTACAACTTCTACGCCATAGAGAACGGCATCAGGCCAATACACATATCTGACAGCACGCTATCTGCGAGGGACTACAAGTTCCCGTTCATAATCTCAGGCTACCTCGGTTCCACCGTAGCATCAACGCTAATACTCTCGCTTGACAAAAAAAGCCGCGAGGAGCTTAGGCAGCTTATTGAGGGCGCAGGCATGCCGGAGTCGCCCTATGCACTGGACATAAAGTGCAACCTTGCACTTCTGCTTGACAAGGAACATGACAGCTACGCATCCGGGGAGAAGAGGATGGAAATGTGGAACAACATAAAGGCACTCTTCGGGGATGGCGAGCGCACTGGCGACCACGATCTGATGTACTCTGCTATGGGGCTCCTGTCAGCAGCAAAAATAGACGATGGACTGCTTATTGGGAAGGCGATGTTCAGCGGCGATGCAAAGCTACGGTCTATGGCTGTCTTTGCAATGTGCAGGATAGACATACAGAAGTACCAACGTGAGCTGGAGGCCGTAATTCTTGACAAGAATGAGAATGAGGGCGTAAGGATGATTGCAATAATACTGCTTTGCGAAAAAGGCATGCTGACACTGAAGAAAATAAATGAGGCTGCGATGGGCGAGACAAATGAGACAGTCCTGATTACACTGGGCAAGTATCATTATAGGGGAATTTCGGACAACGCGAGCCTTGAGGAGCTGATGATGCTCCCGGACAAACTGATAAACTCGGGTTCTACGGAACAGAGGCTCAGGGGCTACCAGGCACTGATATCCCACCCTGATGTAAACGCCATGATGGAGCGCATGATGCCTGCATTTAAGAGCGCAGATCCAGATGCCGATCTTATAAAGAAGGAGCTGATAGTCAGGCTCAACAACTTTGGAAAGCTGAATGACGCCGCTGTCGCTACGGAGCTTTCTGCGCTTGCGGCAAGCGACATACAGATAAGGAGGCCGCTTCTCGGGGAGCTGATAAAGCCCAGTACCGACGTGAATCCGGTGTACTTCGACCTGCTTGAAAACATAATCAAGTCCAGTGACGCCTCTGAGAGCGAGAAGGCGCATGCGATATACGCGCTTTCTAAGGCAAAAGGCGACGGCACGCTCAAGAACTACCTGAGAGACAGCAATATGGCCTCAGGCAACATCGTGGGCGAAGTGTCCGGTCTGCTCTCGATATTCGAGCATGGCAATGCAAGGCAGCTCACAGACGAAGACGTTGTTAATTATCTTTCAAACTGCAGCCACAAGCGGCTTGCGCTTATTGCGCTTGCGCTGCCGGAAATAGCTTCGGATATCAGAGCCCTTGAACCCAATGTGTTAACCGAGAGCTTTGATAAAGCGAATAAGAGCTCTTTCCTTGCAGATGCGCTCAGGCTGCTTAAGGGCACGCTGAGGAAAGGCGACGGAGCGCACAGAATACGTGCAGTATAGGCGGAGTTGTGAACTTTATGGCCAACAAAAAAACCACTAACCGGATCGATGAAGCGGCAAAGGCGGGCATGGATGTGCCGGTCAGAAAATGCCTGGATCTTGCAATATCGCTTGCAAAGGAAGCGGGAAGCATAATGAGGCGCAGCCAGTCTTCTGGCATGAATACGCGGCTTAAAGCCGATAAGACAGTAGTAACCGATGCGGACATTGAGATAAACAGGCGGGTCATATCTTCTGTAAAGAGGACTTTCCCGGATCATGATGTTCTGGCAGAGGAGGAGAGCGACCTTTCGAGGAATAGCAATAAGATATGGGTCTGCGACCCCATAGACGGCACGCTCCCGTTCACGCTTGGACTGCGCGTGTCCGTTTTTTCCTTAGCCCTGGTAATAGACGGCATGCCTGTTCTTGGAGTAGTATACGATCCCTTTTCTGATAGGCTCTTCAGTGCAGTAAAGGGAGAGGGTGCGTTCCTTAACGGCAAGCCAATAAGGGTGTCAAAAGCCAGCGAGATAGCGGGCGCAGTGATCGGAATTTCGATATTCAAAAACGGCATAGTCGATCTTGCAAAAGTACCTGGCGAACTGGTTGCCAGCGGAGCGAATATGCTGAACCTTGGATCCACCACTGCGATGGGAGCCATGGTAGCTGCAGGCACGCTTGATGCAAATATATTTCCTGGGAGCAAGTCTCACGATACGGCTGCCCTGAAGGTCATTGTGGAGGAGGCGGGAGGCAGGGTAACTGACATATTCGGCAATGAACAGAGATACGATAGGGATATCAGGGGAAGCGTGACGTCCAACGGATTGCTGCACGATAAACTTATAGAAATAATTGGCAGGTCCCTTGCCCAGCAATCTTAGAGTAGGTCTGACAGCCTTGCCATTCCGAGCGGAATCAGCATCTCGTCCTCGCTAAGACCGCCGTGCACTCCTTTAAGTTCGTGCTTCTTTCCCTTGACGTGCTCATACCATATCAGGCCGTTTGAGTTCGGAATCAGTATTATGTCGCCTATCCTGTCCACAAGCCTCCTGCGCGGCTTCGACGTGCCGAAAAGCCCCATCTTTATCGCGTCCTTTGAATATATGACCCACGCGCTGCCGCCGAACTTCTCTGTGAGGTATTCAAACGCGTCAGTAAGGTATTCCTTGTCTATGTGCAGGAAGACGTTCCTTGCGCTTCCCGTAGGAAGTATCTTGTTCCCGTTGTCAGTGGCAAGGTACTTTAGCAGCCTCCTGTCGTCATTAAGGTACACAGTCTTGTTCGGATCAACAGATATGTGTCCATGATCCGCAGTCACGAGTATCAGCGTCTCGGATGCGGCCTTAGGGTCAACCTTCCTTAGAAGGTTCTGCTCGAACGCATGGGAGATTGCGGCTATCTCGGACCTTGACTGCTCCGTGAACGGGCCGTAGACATGAGTCACCTTGTCTATGTTGTCCGAATAGAAATGGATGTATGCAGGCCCCTTCTCTGAGTTTATCAACTCCCTCAGTTTTATTATGCCGTCCGTAGGCTTTATGAACGGAAACTGCGTGCTTCCTTTTTTGGTGAGCTTCGTATAAGCGGAGCCAATGAGGTCCTTCTCTATTATTGCGAATGCCTTGACTCCGGCATCCTTCAGCCTTGCGTATATCGTATTTCCCTTGTACAGCACCTTTGAATTGTAATTTAATTCGCCGAGATCTACCCTCTTCTCGGAGACGAACATTGTGAATGGGAGCGTGTTTATTATCAGCTTTATCTCCTTCATGTACACGACCCATTCCGGAAGCCCGTGCTGTCCTGGCTCAAGGCCAGTGCTGATCGTGGTTATGCCTGCAGCAGTGGTTGAGGGGAATACTGTGGTTATGGGCATGAGAAGACCTTTTTCCGAGAGCCTCCTGAAGAACCCTGGCTCTGAATTCGCATCCAGCCACATCTTGTACCCGAATCCGTCAAGCAGTATCACTACTACCTTTTTTATCCCTCTGAGATTTATTTTCCCAGCGTAATACTGCCTGCTTATTGGAATGCCCTTGGCCTTAAGACCCAGGACGTTCATCACTGTATGCGGAACGTTTGCGAGCGACTGGCCGCCGTATCTCGGATATACCCTGTCGCCGTTCTTTGCATCCTTTTTGGGTGAGAGATTTTCTAGTATCATTGATTCACCTATGCATAACCTTGTGGCGCTTCTCCTGCCACGGATCGGGAAGCAGCTCCTTAAGCTTGACCTCCCTGTTGGCGGCCAGGACTATGAACGTGTTGTGGTTTATCTTGTTTGTTTGGTATATCAGCTCCCTGCACCTTCCGCATGGAGGGAGTATTGTTCCGTCCTTATGCACTGCAACTATCCTGTCTATCTTGTACTCGCGGTTGGTGACCATGTTCGCAATGGCCGTGTTCTCTGCACACAGTCCTATGTCGCAGTCCGCGTTTATGCTTACACCAGTAAAGACATTGCCTTTGCTCGTGACAAGCGCACAGCCGGCATGGCCAACGTTTAGGTAACTGAGCGACCTCCTGCCCTTAGTAACGCTGTGAGCCAGTTTTATCAGTTCTGAGTTTGTGGGCTTTGACATGATATGGATTATCAATTTATAATATAAAGCCTTTGCATTTGCCTTTTTGTCGCTATGATTTAATAAATCAGTTTACTCCAATAATGTGCTGATACAATGGCTTCGGACTGGGACAGGAATGACCTTGACTTCGCCTATCGGTATCCGTTTTCAAAGGAGGCAAAGGCGGTAATAGCCGGCGCTGGCGGCTCGCTCGATGAGAAGCTCGTAAACGCTGGCAGGATACGCGTCGAGGAGGACCTTAACAGCGATTCCATCTCTTTCCGCAACACCATGATGCAGGACGTCAAGCGCACACACATACTGAGCTATGTGTACTCCAGGATGATGATAAGCGCGATAAACAACAAGGTGCACCTTGAGAGATACGTGCGCGCGGAGGCCAGGCGCGCATACGGCGCGCTAGAGGAGGAGAGCCTCCCAAACCTGCTGAAGCTCATAGGCGAGCTCGGGCTTGAGATAGGCTACTCTGATGAGAGGTTTATGGTGAAATTTCCTGTTTTCCTCTCGCTCTCTTCAGGCGCCGGAGGGCTTGAGCTAGTAAGCCAGGCACTTGACCGCGGGATAGTGTACCTCAGGAAGGAGGATGCGCTGAAGCTCGCCGAGAGCGCGGTTGCAAAGGAGATAGGGAAGAACCTGCCCATACCTGCAAGCGAGCTGCCGAAGCGCATAGTAGAGGAATCGAGGAAGGTTAAGCTTCCGAAACTGAGCATAAAGGTCGAGATACGGGAGGGCAGCTACAGATGGATAGAGAAGCTTCTTGCAAACCCGATATCAGACGTGCGGCACAGGACAGTGAACCTCATACTTGCGCCGTATCTTACGAACGTGAAGGGCATGGGGGAAGATGAAGCCACTGCGATAATACTTGAATACATAGAAAAGTGCAAGCAGATAAACCCAGACACGAAAATAAACTCTTCTTATGTAAAGTACCAGTGCAAGTATGCGAAGTCCAAGGGCATGAAGCCGCTCTCGCTTGAGAAGGCAAGGGACATGTACCGTGGCGTTCTGGATCTTGATTAGTGGTTTGATGGATAAGACAGGATTATGTCACATATGCGGGAAGGCTGCGAAGAGGTCGTGCAGCCTGTGCGGAAGGCCGACGTGCGAGAGGCATATGAAGAACGGAGTGTGCGAGTCGTGCGCTTCAGGAAGGAAATAGGATCAGATACTACTTAGATACCTGCGAAGTCTGTCATCGACGTGCCCTGCGGAAACGCCCTACCGTTCTGCGACTCCACCGGCAGCCCGATGTCCTCTGCTATCCGCTGCAGCTCCGAGAGGTCGACCTGCCTCGCAGTGGCCAGCTCAACGTAGTTTATGTTCCCGTGCTGCACCCTCCTTACCTCGAATGTAAGCTGCTGGAACATCCCGCTCCTGACCAGGCGTATCTTCACCGATCCTTTTGCTATCGCATCCCTTGCCTTTGCTGAAATCTCCATGGTACTCTTTTGTAGCGCCGTTCTTGCACATTGTCCGTCCGGCGTGCACAATGGCCGATACAATACTTAGGTATCTACGCAAGCAATAATAAATTATCCTGCAATATCTAAACCATGGACGTAAATATCGTCGCAATAGCCATATTCATAATATTCTCCGTGTTGACCCCGGTATCACTCATAATTACGTCAATAATGCTCAGGAGGAGGACAAAGAGGAATGCGATGATGGACTCATCCTACGAGAGCGCCGAGGCGAGCACCGGGAACAGGATAAGCATAATGAACGAGTACATGCACTACTTCTCCATGTTCCTCGCTTTCGAGATACTTGTTGCAGTGGTGCTGGTCTGGGCGCCTATTGCGCGTCTCATGCCATTCCTTTCTAGCGCCGCTGTGCTGTCGCTTCTCGTCGTGGGGATGGTATTCGAGGTATTCGTGATGCTGATAGCGAGGTCTGCAGGATGATTTCTATGGCCGATGAAGAGATAGACCATGACAGCAAGGAGTTCGCAGACGCAAAGGAGGAGATGGACGCCCTTGTATATGAGACTGTAAAGGGCAGGGAGGTGAAGCCTAACGCGATATTCGCAAAGCTGTCGGACCTTACAAGGGCAATGCCTGTTGGAAAGGAACTTGTCAACTGGTCAAGGGTCAACTCGCTCTGGCCCCTTCAGTTCGGCCTCGCATGCTGCGCCATAGAGCTGATGGACTTCGGGTCTGCAAGGATAGACGCAGAGAGGAAGGGATACCTCCTGTTCAGGGGCACACCTCGTCAGTGCGACGTGATGATAATCGCGGGATGGGTCACCAAGTCAATGGTGCCTGAGATAAAGAGGCTGTATGAGCAGATGGCAGAGCCGAGGTATGTGATAGCGTTCGGCGAGTGCGCGACGTGCGGAGGGCCGTGGTGGGAGAGCTACAACATAATGAAGGGCATAGACCAGGTGCTGCATGTAGACGTGTACGTTGCAGGATGCCCACCGAGGCCTGAGAACCTGTTCGCGGCGCTGATGAAACTGCAGAAGAAAATAGGGGGTAGCATTGAAAATAGATAGGGACGCGCTTGCGGTTACTGTAAGCGGGATGAAGTCCGAGGGCTTCGATTATCTTGTCAAGATAACTGCAGTAGATTACATTGATCACATAGACGTCATTTACATAATCAGGAACACTGACGCCCCAAGGGACGAGATACTTGAAGTCTCGCTAAGTCCGCAGGACCTGTGGGTCCCTACCGTGATGAACATGCACAAGTCTGCAGACTGGTACGAGCGCGAGCTCTCGGAGATGTTCGGCATAGAGATACGCGGCCGTAACGCCCCCCGTCTTCTGCTTGAGAAATGGGACGGCATAGACCCCCCACTTAGGAAGGGATTTGCCTGGGACGCGCCGTACAGGACAAAGGAGGGGAAATGATGGCAATAACCAGGATAAACGTAGGGCCTGTGCATCCGAGCACACACGGAGTCATACGCCTTGTCGTCGACCTTGAAGGGGACACCATAGAGAACGTTGAGCCGCACGTGGGATTCCTGCACCGGGGCGTGGAGAAGCTTGTGGAGACGAGGATGTACATGCAGTCGCCGCCGTACATGGAGAAGCTGGACTACGTTGCCCCGATGTCGTACAACGAGGCTTACGTGGCAGCTGTAGAGGCTGCGATGGGGATACAGGTCAAGGAGAGGGCGCAGTACATACGCACCATTCTCCTTGAGCTGCAGAGGATAGCGAGCCACCTGCTGAGCATAGGCACGCTCTGCAACGACATAGGCCAGATGTTCACCATGTTCATGTGGGCGTTTAAGGACAGGGACATAGTGCTTGACCTGCTCCAGGAAGCGACAGGGTCGCGCATGTTCTACGTGAACATGAGGCTTGGAGGGCTGCACTCGGACCTGCCTCCTGACTTCGACGAGCATGCGAACAAAACCATTGATTACATTGAGAAGAGGATACCGCAGTACGAGAGCTATATGGAGAAGAACCCGATATTCACAGAGAGGATGAAGGGTATAGGCGTAGTCACTGCGGATGAGGCAAAGGAGATAGGAATGACAGGCCCGGCGCTGCGCGCGTCAGGCGTTAACTATGATGTAAGAAAGAACAATCCGTATTACGTATACAGCAAATTCCACTTCAATCCGCAGGTACTGTACGCCGGCGACAACTTCGCCAGATACAAGGTAAAGATACTAGAAATGAAGGAGAGCATAAGGATCATCAGGGCAGCGCTGAAGTCAATTCCTGAGGGTGATGCGCTCGGCATGCCAGTGAAGCTCAGATCCCCAAACCCTGCGAACAGGATATCGATTGTGAGCAGAGAGCTTCCGCGCGGAGAGTGCCTAATGTACCTTGTGGCAGATCCGCAGAAGCCGTACAGGCTATCGATAAGGTCGCCGTGCTTCATCAACCTTGCTGCCATAAGCCACATAGCGAAGGGGGAGAGGTTCGCCGACCTGTTCGGGATACTGGGAAGCCTTGACATAATAATGGGCTGCATAGACAGATGAGCTATATGGTGCTATTGAACAACGTACTGAACGACCTTGCAAACAACATAGTCAACATACAGTTCTGGCTCGGCTCGGCGAGCCTGCTGTACAACATAATAGGAGTGATAATATACGTAATAATAGTCTCGATAATATTCTCCATATTCGGGTACACCGTAGGGTGGCTTGAAAGGAAACTTATAGCCAGGGCGCAGTACAGGCACGGGCCGACGTACGTGGGGATGTGGGGCATACTGCAGAACATGGCGGACCTGATAAAGCTGCTTGCGAAATCGGATATTAATCTGAAGAATGCTGACAGGCTCTTTGCCGCGATATCCATACCGCTTCTGCTCGCGCTGTCGGTGTTCATAGTCCTGCTTCTTCCGTACTCCCCTGCGCTGCAGGCCACAAATCTAGGCTTTGGCTTGCTCATCGTATTCGCTATCATCGCCTTCTTCCCCATACTCCTGTTCAATGCAGGATTCTCGACAGGCAACAAGTTCGCAAACATAAGCGCGCAGAGGTCAGTGCTCATACTTCTGGGGTACGAGATACCGATTCTCCTAGTGGTTGCATCAGTCGCGCTCCTTGCAAACGGCTACAGCCTTCAGGGCATAATAGCTGCGCAGTCCAATTCATACTTCGCGCTCCTCATGCCCATAGGCCTGCTCGTCTTCTTCATAGCCATGCTTGCAGAGTTCGAGAGGCCGCCATTCGACCTGAGGGAGGCGGACTCCGAGCTGATAGCTGGATGGCTCACTGACATAAGCGCGCCGTACTATGCTCTCGCGCTTTTCATAGACTATGCGAGGATGTTCCTTGGCAGCGTGCTGATAGCTATACTCTTCTTCGGCGGATGGCTTGGGCCGTCGTTCATCCCGCCCATAGTATGGATTGTCGCCAAGGCGTTCATAATCTCAGTATTCGTCATAATGGTCAGGGCGACTACGTTCAGGATGAGGATAGACAGGATACTCAGGTTCGGATGGTGGTGGCTTGTCCCTCTATCATTAATAAATCTTATAATCACATATATTGTATTTGTTGGGTAAGTATATGCTGGAGCCTCTAGCAAAGACCATAAAGACCGCGATCTTCGACAAAAGATACACCA
>VFSW01008225.1_pt1 | contig 15009 bp, 11 predicted proteins | sample 5358111 | NCBI WGS metagenome assembly VFSW01 (sample SAMN11554181, study PRJNA540505) | mine drainage metagenome | isolation source: sediment from site ElyBrook_90M | place: USA: Ely Copper Mine, Vershire, VT | collected 2017 | reverse complement strand
CCTCGACCCGCCCTGCCCCGACCACGAGCACGCTGCCCACCCCGGGTGGCCCCGCTGGTCCGGCGTCGACGCCGCTGGCGAATCCCCTCGCGCTCGACGAACCGTCGCGGGGATGCGGCTTCGAGATGACGCCACGACGGGCGGCCAGCGCGACACCGATTCGGGTGATCGGTCACTGCACCGTGCTCGAGATCGGCGATTCGATCGGTATCGACCTCAGTTGGGGGCTCGAGAACGAGCTCGATCCCCCCCGCGGCGTCACGCTGGTGCAGCGGGACAAGTCCTCGACGGGCCTCGCCGCCACGTGGTTCTTCAACTGGCCGCGGCACCTGCGAGCCCTGCTGGCCCAGTACCACCCCGACCTGACCATCGTCTGCGTCGGCGGGAACGACCAGCAGGGGCTGCGAGCGGCCGGGCAGTCCTACGACTTCAACACCCCCGGGTGGCGCCAGGTCTACCGGTCGAGGGTACGCACGATCGACCTGCTCGCGACACGGGCGAAGAGCTTCGTGCTCTGGGTGGGCCTGCCGATCATGGCGCCCATCGGCTACCGGCAGGGCGCCGCCGCCCTCAACGCCCTATACCGGTCGGTCGCCGGGACCGTGCCCGGGGTGACGTTCCTGCCGTCGTGGGACCTCTTCGCGGGCCACTCGGGCCAGTACCGCGCGTCGGCGATGGTCAACCACGTGCACACGGTGGTGCGCACCCCCGACGGGATCCACCTCAGCCCCAGCGGCGGCGACGTGCTCGCGACCTTCGCCGTGAGGGAGATCGCAGCGCTGTACCACGTTCGACTGGCGCCGGCCGCTCCGGCGGTCATCACGGGCTGACGGGACCGTCGAAGGTTCCCTCAGGCGACGTGGGCCAGGCGGCCGATGACTAGCGTGGCGTCCCACGACAGCGCCAGGCACGTGAGCAGCACCATCGCGGTCGCCCACCCGTCTCGGGCTAGGCGCGGTGAGTGACGGAGCGGCTGCTCGACGAGGCGGTACGACGCGATCGAACAGACCAGCGCGCCCACCACCTCGACCGCCCTCGCCGACGCCGAACCCATCGGGTGGGCGAGCTGGAGTGGGAGCATGAGCCAGGGGAAGTGCCAGAGGTAGAGGGAGTACGAGCGGTCCCCGAGGTAGCGCAGCGGTCGCCACGACAGCCACGACCGCGGACACCCCCGGGGACTCGACAGGCCCGTCCACAGCAGCAGGGCGCTCGCCGAACACGGCCACCAGGCGAGCACCCCGGGAAAGGCGCTGGCGCCGTTGAGCCGCCACACCGCGGCGGCCAGGACGGCCACCGCCGCCACCGCGACGGTCGCGTTGAGCCGAGGCGTGCGCGCGGCCCACGCGGCGGGCACGACCGCGACGAGCCCCCCGAGGGCGAGCTCCCAGAACCGCGTGAACGGGGAGTAGTAGGCGGCCACCGCGTTGATCGGGGTGAGGTGGTACGACCACCAGGCGGACCCGACCACCGCGAGGAGCAGCACGCCGCCGAGCACCAGGGGCAGGTGGCGCCGAGTCACGACGCGGGCGAGCGAGAAGACGAGCAGGGGGTAGACCACGTAGAACTGCTCCTCGATGGCGAGGGACCAGTAGTGCGTCACCAGCGACGGGGCGAGGCCGGGCACGAAGTAGTTGCTCCCCGTGGCGATGAGGTGGACGTTCTCGCCGAAGAGGGCCGCCCAACGGACGTCACCGAGGAGCGAGGGCTCGAAGCGCGAGCCGAGGAGCAGGTACGCGCCGACCGTGGTCGCGACGAGCACCAGGGTGGCCGCCGGGATGATCCGTCGAATCCGACGAGCGTAGAAGTAACCGAGGTTGTCCCGTATCGAGCGCGTCGGTTGGCGCAGCAGCAGACCCGTGATGACGTAGCCGCTGATCACGAAGAACACGTCGACGCCGACGTAGCCGCCCTCGAATCCCGGGACACCGGCGTGCGTCGCGACCACCAGCACGACCGCGACCGCCCGCAGCCCCTGGATGTCGGGCCGGAAGTTCGGCGCCCGCGTCGACGTCGCCGGTGGCGTGGCGTCAGTCGCTGGCGGGGTCGACACCGAGGTCATCACTTGGAGGGTAGACGGCTCGGGTGCGCAGCTGCGGCACGCCGGTCCCGGTCAGTCCGGCGTGCGTCTAGCCCGGGGCGACCGGCGAATCCGCCCTAGGCGCCGCCGCCGCGACGCGTACCGGCGCTATTGGTGCGCTCGAGTCGAGTACGACCCGGCTGCGGGTTAGGGACGTCTCACTCGAGCGAGCCAATCTGATCTAGCGACGATCGTGGCCGACCAGCACCGCCCGTAGCCAACGCTACGACCGCTCGACGTCAGTCACCCAAGCCCTTGCGTGCCCGATCCTTGTCCTTCTTCACCTGTCGCTTCTCCTTCAGGCTCTTACCGGCCTTCTTGGACGACGCTTTTCGGGGAGACTTGTCCGCCATGTCAGCCTCCTTCCTCGCCTCAAGGCTACTCACCGCAACGGCCGATGCGCCGCGCTCGACGATCACCGCCGTTCGATGACGTTTCTCGCTGCGGGCCCGGACCCAACGAGCGGGGCGAGCGCGCGGACCGGGCCGAGCGAGTCCAGGTTCTGGTCCGCGGGACCTGGTTCGCGTAGGCGACGGGTTCCAGCGTGAAGCCACGGTGGCCGGACCGAGCGGGGTACGATCGGTGCCACGTTGGTCACGGGGGGGCACGATGCGGGCATCAACGAAATTCCGGTCGCTGGCATTCAGGATGCTGGCGGTGAGCGCGTTGTTGACCGTGACCGCCACGACCCTGGTGGTCGCGTCGTCCGGCGCTAGCAACGCCTACTACTCGGGGACCGGGTACGACACGTCGTATCCGCAGTGCACGGCGAGCCTCGCGCCCAGTGGCTTCGCGATCGTCGGGGTGAGCCACGGGCGCCCCTTCACGAGTAACGCGTGCGCGGGTGCCGAGTGGCAGCTCGCCGGTGCGACGACCGATCGGTCCCTGTACTTCAACACCGGTTACGCCCTCGCTTACGCCAAGGACGTGACCTCGTCCTGTAGTTCGCAGACGCCGAACGTCACGTTCACCGGTTCGGCCCACGAGATCTCGGCGCAGGAAACGGCTTGGAGGATCGGCTGCAGCGAGTCGGCCGTCGCTTTCGCGAGCGAACCGGGCACACCGACGGCGTGGTGGGCCGACGTCGAGACCGGCAACAGCTGGTCCACCGACACGGCGCTCAACCGGGCGACGATCGACGGCGTCGCGTTCGAGATGCACTTCCTCGCCGGGGTCCCCTTCGGCGTCTACTCGACGCCGTCGATGTGGAACACGATCGTCGGGACGAACTACAGCAACAGCACAATCGCCGCGGACTGGCAGGCCGCAGTCTCGTCGTGTCCGGGGACCGGGTTCACGCTGACGGACTCGAGCACCTACGCCCCGGTGTGGCTCGTCCAAAGCGGCACCACGACGGTCAAGGGGACGTCCTTCGACCAGGACGTCGCCTGCTGAGCAGCGGCACCACCGCTCGTTCCAAGGACGCCACACCGGGCGCGGATCCTCCCATTTGGGTCGCTCAGCCAGCGAACGACACGTGGTCCGTGGTCAGGCGCTGCCCACCGAGGTGGCGTACTCGACCGAGTTCGTGCGGATCGTCTCGTGGTACCAGTGGAAGCTCGATTTCGGCAGCCGATTCCCCGTGGGGAAATCGACCCAGACGATGCCGAAGCGCCTCGAGTAGCCGAAGGACCATTCGAAGTTATCGAGCAGGCTCCACACGAAGTAGCCCTGCACGTTGACCCCGGCGTCGATCGCGTCGTGGACCGCCGAGATGTGCTCTTGGAGATACGCGATCCGGTTGTGGTCGAGCACCGCGCCGTTCGGATCGACGTAGTCGTCGAAGGCGGCCCCGTTCTCGGTGATGTAGATCGGTAGCGGCGTGTACTCTTCGCGGATCCGTACGAGCAGCGACGTCAGTCCCGCGGCCTGGATCTCCCAGTCCATGGCGGTCTTGTCCCGGCCGGGGGTCTCCAGCGAACGAAGGTGGAGATCGGGGAACTGCTCGCTCAGCGCGACGACGTACCCGGCCACGCGGGCCTCGGTGGCGCGTGACGCGTCCACGACCGTCGACGGGAAGTAGTAGTTGACCCCTAGGAAGTCGAGGGCGCCGGCGATCAGGTCGAGGTCGCCGTCGCGCACGACCGAGAACCCGGGTTCGGCCGCGGCGTAGTGCTCGAGCATGTCCTCGGGGTAGTGGCCGTGGAAGACCGGGTCCAAGAAGAGCCGGTTGAGGTTGCCGTCGGCGCGGCGGGCGGCGGCGACGTCGAGGGGGTGGTCTGACCCGGCCTGATGGTCACCGAGGTTGAGCGTGATGCCGACCTTGGCCGACGCGACGCAAGAGCGCAGGATCGGTACGGCCAAGCCGTGAGCCAACAAGAGGTGGTGGTTGGCCGCGGCGGCCATGCCGATGTCCTGGACGCCGGGCGCGTGCCGGCCGGAGCCGTAGCCCAGCCACGACGAGCACCACGGCTCGTTGAGCGTGATCCACCGCTCCACGTCACCGCCGAGCGCTTGGGCCACCAGCTCGACGTAGTCGGCGAAGCGTTCGGCGGTGTCACGGACGCACCAGCCGCCACCGTCCTCGAGCGGCTGGGGGAGGTCCCAGTGGTAGAGCGTGACGGTCGGCTCGATGCGTCGGGCCCGCAGTCCGTCGACGAGGCGGCGATAGAAGTCGAGGCCCCGCTGGTTGGCCGGGCCGCGGCCGGTCGGCTGGACCCGCGGCCACGCGACGGAGAATCGATAGGCCCCCACGCCGAGCTGCTCGAGCAGGTCGAGGTCCTCGTCCACCCGGTGGTAGTGGTCACAGGCGACGTCGCCCGTGTCGCCGTTGAGCACGGCGCCGGGCCGGCGGCAGAAGGTGTCCCAGATCGACGGCCCGCGACCGTCGAGAGCGGTCGCCCCCTCGATCTGGTAGGCGGCGGTGGCCGTTCCCCACAGGAACGTAGGCGGGAAGGGTCGAATCGGGTCGTTAGCGGTACTGCCGGTGGCGTTCACGGTCGGTGCATCTCCTGGTTGATGGGTGTCGAAAGACGGATGGGGGGACCCAGCAGGGGTCGCACCGGGCTGGAGATGGTGCGACCCCCGCTGGGCGAGGGTTAGGCCTTCTTCAGGCGCATCAGGATCAACGGCAGCTGCGGGTCACCCGGTGACGGGTCGGCGTAGGGGTTCTGCGGCGTCACGAATCCCGTGAAGTGGGCCGTCGAGTACTCGTCCCAGTCCGCGCCGTAGAGCAGCGGCGCCACCGGCACCTGCGTCGACACCAGGTTCTCCAACGTCTGCACCGCCTTCACGAGCCCGGCCTTGTTCGACGGGTTGGTGTTGGACAGGGTCGTCAACGCCTGCTGGGCGACGGGCGAGTCGTAGCGCCCGTAGTCACTGTTGGCCGACGAACCGATCGGTGCCGACTGGGTGTAGTCGAGCCAGTTCTGGTACTGGACGTACGGGCTCGATCCACCGTTGCCCCAGTGGATGATGGTCTGGAAGTTTCCGGACGCCGAGTCCGAGTACCACTGCGAGGCCTGCACCCCGTCGACCGTGGCGTCGATGCCCTCGGCCTGGAGCTCGTTCGAGATCAACTGGCAGTCGGCGTAGTAGTCCGAGTACGACGTCGGGTCCTCGATCGAGAACTGGATCTCCTTGCCGTTCTTCGCGTAGAAGCCGTTGGCGTCCTTCACGTACCCGTCGGCGGTCAGGATCGAAGCGACCTTGGCCGGATCCGAGTGCGCCGAGAGGTCGTTCTTCAGCTTGGGACTCAGGTACGAGGCCTGGTTGGGCAGGATGAGCCCGCTCGACGATGTCGCCGGCTTCTCGTAACCCGTTTCGCCCTTTACCGAGAGCGCCGTCCGGTCGATACCCGCGCTGATCGCCTGGCGCACGGCCGGATCGCTCAGCGGCCCGTTACCGGTGACGTTGAACTCCAGGGTGACCGTACTACCGGGGGCGAAGAACGTGTGGTTCGTCCGGGGGTTCTTGTTCACGAAGATCTGGTTCACGTTGGCGATGTCGTTACCCGCCCACGTCAACTGACCGTCCGCGAGGGCCGTCGCGGCCGCCGTGTTCGTGGAGTACGCCGGCACGTTGACGCCGCTCGCCGCCGGCTTTCCACCCCAGTAGTGCGGGTTGACGGTGTACTTGACCAGGGTCGAGGAGTAGCTGCTCAGCTCGTACGGTCCCGTCCCCACCGGATGGGTGACCACGGCCGTCGCCGGATTCGCGATCTTGGACCAGACGTGCTGGGGCACGATCAGCACGGAACCCGCGATCGACGGGATGTTGAGGTACTCGGGAGCCTTGTAGTGCAGGACGACCGTGTACTTCCCCCGGGTCGTGGCGTTCGACGACATCGTCGGCGCCCCCCAGACGTTGGCGGCGGGCACCCGGTTGATGAGGTCGAACGTGTACGCCACGTCCGCCGACGTGAACGGTGTGCCGTCACTCCACTTCACGCCCTTGCGCAGTTGGAAGGTCAGCGTCCGGCCCCCGTTGCTCCACGCGTAACTGGTCGCGAGCCACGGGTACTGGGTGTTGGCCTTCAACGTGTCGAACTCGAACAGCGGTTCGTTCACCAGTGATCGCACGCTCAACTGCGTAGCGAACGAACTCGAGTCGAACGGGTTGAAGTTGTTGGTAAAGGTGACCCCGGTGTTCCCCTCGAGCGTGATCACCGAACTGGTGCTCGCCGAGGCGGTGCCGATGGCGACCGCCGAGATGCCGAGCGTTAAGCACGACAGGGCGGTTACGACAATTCCTACTTTTCTATACATACCTATCCTTTATATTGATAGCGTCCAGCCGGCCTTCGCCGACGACTCTTTGAACCGTGTGGGTCCTGATTGCCTGACGCGGGGCCGGTTGGACCTTCGCGTCACTGTTCGATCGTCCGTGGCGCACTGCGCTCGCGTGACCGACTACCTCATCATCGTCATGTCTTCGTGGTTTCCCCCTCTCGCTGGTGCGCCGGCGTCGCGACGTCGATCGCTTCCTTCGAATCACCGGCGTGGAGCCAGCACCGCGACGTGTGACCGTCGGCGATGGCGAACGGCGGTGGATCCTCGGCGCGGCACACCGCCATCGCGTGGGGGCAGCGCGGTGCGAAGGGACAGCCGACGTCCGACCTGGCGAACGTCCGGTTCTCCCCTACGCGCAACGCGACCCCCGTGGCGTCCGACGGGTCCGGAACCGACGCGATGAGGAGCTGGGTGTAGGGGTGGGCCGGCTCATCGATCAGCAGCGTGCCGCGCGACCGTTCGACGATCTGGCCCGCGTACATCACGATCGTGTCGGCGGCGAGGTACCTCGCCGAGGCGATGTCGTGCGTGATGTACAAGATGGCGAGGTTCTCGTTATCGGCGAGCCCCTTCAGGAGATTGAGGACGCCCAAGCGGACCGAGACGTCGAGCATGGAGATCGGCTCGTCCGCGAGCAGCACCGACGGCTTCACGCAGAGCGCCCGAGCGATAGAGATCCGTTGGAGCTGGCCTCCCGACAGCTCGTGCGGGTACCGGTCGAGGAAGCGATCGGGCGGTTCGAGCGCGACCCGGGCGAGGGCCGCCTTGGCCAGTTCGTCGACGTCGTGCTGGTGGGCGCCGTGGATGCGCAGCGGACGTTCGAGGCAGTGGCGGATCGGGTGGACGGGGTTCATCGAGGCGAAGGGGTCCTGGAGGACGAGTTGCACCTGCGACGTGTAGTCCAGGGTGCGACGCGCGCGAACCGAGATGGCGGCGCCCTCGAGGAACAGCTCCCCCGACGTCGGCGTCACGATGCGGGCGAGCATCCGAGCCAACACCGACTTGCCCGAGCCGCTCTCCCCCACCACCGCCGTCACGCGACCCGCCACGAGGTCGAGCGAGACGCCCTCGACCGCGCGGGTCACCCGTTTCGCCGCGAAGACGCGGCCGGGCACGCGAGTGGTGAAGTGTCGGGTGAGCCGTCGGGCGCTCAACCGCGCGGTGGTGGCGACGGTCTCGGTCACGGTGCGACCACCCCCCCTGGCGTGGGAGTGGTCGGAGCGGCCCCCCCGCGCGAGAGCGCGACCGGGGTAGGCACCGACGATCCCTCGTCGTGGAGCCAGCACGCGACGCTCCGCCCGGTGTCGCCGATCGTGACCAGCGAGGGCGGTTCGAGGTGGCAACGGTCCATCGCGAACGGGCATCGCGGCGCGAAGCTGCATCCGATCGCCACCTTGGCGAGGTCCGGTGGCGAGCCGGGGATGCCCGTCAGCTCGTGGCGCTCGCCGTGCAGTGGAGGGAACGACTCGAGCAGGCCGAGGGTGTACGGATGGCGCGGTGCGGCGTACAGCTCCCCCGCGGCGGCCCGTTCGACGATCGTCCCGGCGTACATGACAGCGATCTCGTCGGCCAGCTCGACGAGCAACGACAGGTCGTGCGTGATGAAGATCATCGCGAAGCCGAAACGAGCCCGCAGCTCGGCCAACTCGGTGATGATCTCGCGCTGGGTCACCACGTCCAGCGCCGTCGTGGGTTCGTCCATCACGACCAACTCCGGGTCCAGCGCGAGCGCTAACGCGATCATGATCCGTTGTCGCTGGCCGCCCGAGAGCTCGTGCGGGAAACGGTCGAGACGGTCTCGTTCGAGTCCGACCAGCGCCAGGAGTTCGACTGATCGAGCGTGGCGCTCGGCCCTCGTCAGGGCGGAGCGATGGGTCTTCAACACCTCGTCGAACTCCCGACCGATCCGTCGAACGGGATTGAGGGCGTTGAGCGCACTCTGCAGGACGACCGACACGTGCGACCAGCGCACGCGGCGCAGCTCGCGTTCGCTCGCCGCCGTGAGGTTCACTGGCGTCACGTGACCCGGGTCGCCATCGGCGGAGATATTCAGAACGGCGCGACCACCGGTGATGACGCCCGGTGCGCGCAAGAGCCGGGTGATCGCGTAGACCAGGGTCGACTTGCCTGAACCACTCTCACCGGCGACGCCGAGAACCGTCGACCGCCGCAGGTTGAGGGTCACGTCGTGCACCGCGTGCACCATGTTCTCGTCGACGCCGTAGTGAACGCTGAAGTCGGACACCTCCAGCACGAAGTCGCGCTGTGACGCACCGTTGCCCGGCGACGGCGTCGCGTCGTCGTCGACGCTCGGACGACCACGCGCGTCGAGCCGGCTCGTGCTCACGACGACACCACGTTCCGGCTCCGACCACGGCGCGGCGACGTGGGCGTCAAGACCGGCGTCAGGCCGAGGCGCGTGCGACGTGGCAGGCCCAGCGAGCGGCGCTGGCGGGCGCTGAGGCCACCGGCGCGCAGGCGCGGGTTGATGAACTCGTCGATGCCGAAGTTCAACAGCGCGAGACCGGTGCCCACCAGCGCGATGCAGATCCCCGGCGGGACGAACCAGTACCACTCGTTGGACAGTGGCGCGTTGTTCGCCTGGGCCCAGTAGAGCATCGTTCCCCAGTTCCACACCGCCGTGCTCGTGAGTCCGATGTAGGCCAGCGTGACGTAGGCCCCGATGGAGTAGAGGACGGTGAACAACAGCGAAGACGCGAGGACCGGGAGAAGGTTCGGTGCGATCTCGGTGAACATGATCCGGCGACGAGACTCGCCGATGATGCGCGCGGCCTCGACGAAGTCGCGATTGCGCAGTGACATCGTCTGGGCGCGCAGCACGCGAGCGCCCCACGCCCAACCCGTGAGGCTGATGATGACCCCGATCACGAGCTCGTTCGAGCGGCTGCCCACTGGCAGGTAACTGTCGATGACGATCAGCAGCGGCAGTCCGGGGATGGCGAGGAAGACGTTCGACAGCAGCGAGAGCCCGTCGTCGGGCACCCCGCCCAGGTACCCCGCCGAGACGCCGATGACCATCGAGAGCATGGTGGCGACGAGGCCCGCCACCAGTGCGACGACCATCGTCGCTCGAGCGCCGACGAGGAGCTGGGAGAAGATGTCCTGACCGAGACTGGTGGTGCCGAGCCAGTGGTGCGCCGACGGCGCCAGCAGAGCGGTGAACGCCGTCGAACTCGGGTTGTACGGGGCGAGCCACGGTCCGACCACCGTCAAGACGACGAAGAAGGATACGATGCCGAGCCCGAGCAGGACCTTGGGGGACCGGGGCAGGTGGAGCGCCCTCATACCGCGGCCTCGCTCCGAGTACGGGGGTCGAGACCGAGGTAGACGAGGTCGGCGATGAGGTTGGCCGCCAACACGGTCAGGGTGATGACGAGGAAGATCCCCTGGATGAGCGGGTAGTCCTCGTTGAGGACGGCCTGTAGGAGCAGGTCGCCGACGCCCGGATAGTTGAAGACGAGCTCGACCAGGAGTGCCCCGGAGACGACGAGGCCGATCGCGAGCGACAGGTTCGCGATGCTCGGCAGAACGGCGCTGCGGGCGGCGTGCCAGATGACCTTGCGACGGGGCAGGCCTTTGGCCACCGCCATGAGGACGAAGTCCTCCCCGATCATGGTGATCATCATGTTGCGCATCCCCAGCATCCAGCCGGCGACCGAGCTCAGGATGATCGAGATCACCGGCAGCTCGCCGTAGCGGATGACGCTGCCGACGAAGGCCCAGTTCCAACCGGGCGTGACGCTCTGGCTGTACGCGCCCAGGACGGGGAACCAGTGGAGGTTGCTCCCGAAGACGAGCAACATCACGGTGCCCAGGAAGAAGTACGGGATGGCCTGGAAGAAGGTCGCCGTCGGGATGAGCGAATCGAACCTCGAGCCACGAGTCCAGCCGAGGAGGGCGCCCGAGAAGGTTCCCACGAGGAAGCTGACGACCGTCGACACCCCGATGAGGCCGACGGTCCACGGTACCGATTCACGCAGTATCGAGCTCACCGGCGCGCCGAGCGTGATTGAGATCCCGAGGTTCCCGTGGAACAGTTGACTGAGGTACGTGCCGTACTGGGCGAGCACGCCCTCGTGGAATCCCATTCCGAAGGAGAGTCGTATAGCGCGGATCTCGTTGGGCGTCACCTGGCCCTGGAGCTTGCCGATGAGCGTCTGGACGGGGTTACCCGGCATGAGCCGGGGGAGCACGAAGTTGACGGTCACCGCCACCCACGCCGTCAGGGCGTAGAGCGCGATCCGCCGAAGGATCATCCTCATGGCGTCGGCGCCAACGTGTGCTCGGAGGTGGCGCCAGGGGCGGTTTCGGACTCTTCGGTGCAGCCGCAGCTCGCCCGGACAACGAGTTCGGTCGGCAGGACGACGGAGGGCGGAACACTGTCGGGCTGGTCGAGCATCGCGATGAGTGCGTCCACCGCGGCGGCTCCGAGTATGCTCCCGGATTGGCGGATCGTCGTCAACGACGGGTTGAAGTACCGAGTGAGCGTGATGTCGTCGAACCCCGTCACGAGGACGTCGTCGGGGACCTTCAGTCCGGCCGCGTTGAGCGCGTAGATGACACCGACGGCGGTCTGGTCGTTCGCGCACGCGAAGACCTGGGGAAGCGGATCGCGTCGCGCCAGTCGTCGTTGCATGGCGGCCTCGCCCCCGGCCGACGTCCAGTCGGATGCGAGCAGGTCGACCTCGGCGAGCGTCCCGCCGAGCTGCGCCACCCTCTCAACGAACGCCCGCGTCCGCGCGACGCTGTCGGGGCTCTCGTCTGACCCGGCCACGAAACCGAATCGCGCGACTCCGTGCACGCTCACGAGATGCTCGGCGAGGTCGCGCATCGCTCGCTCGTTGTCGACGCGGACCGTCACCGCCGAGGTCGACTCACCGCGTCCCGCGAGCAGGACGATCGGGATGCGCTTGGAGAGGTACGCCACGTCGTCGTCGCCGAGTATGCGGTCGAGCAGGATCAGTCCGTCGACGGTACCGGTCAGGTTCATCAGCGAGGCCATGTTCGACGGGTGCCCGTCGTCGGCACTGCTCAAGAGCAGTGAGTAACCGTGTTGCGCGGCGCGGGTTTCGGCGCCTCGGATGACGATATCGGTGTACAGCAGGCTCGCCTCCTCGACACCGAGGACGCTGCCGTCGGCGCCGGTACGCATGAAGACGAGACCGAGGATCCAATGCTTGCCGCTGGACAGCCCGCGGGCAATCGAGTTGGGCACGAACTCCAGCTGTTCCATCGCGGCCATCACCTTGGCGCGTGTCGACGGGCGCACGGAGGACCGCGAGTTCAGTGCGCGACTGACCGTCGCGGTCGAGACCCCGGCCCGGGCCGCGACGTCGTAGATCGTGGGTGGCGAATCGACCACGGTCCCCCTTCCGTACTCCGTCGACTGCGTAATGTAACCGCTTACATTAATGTAACCGCTTACAAAATAGCGATGGGACAACCCGCTGTCAAGTAGTGGCCACACTTTTGGTCGACGTACGCTGCCCGCCTCGATCCCGCCACGGCCACCGGCGAAGCGTCCGCACGACCCCGTGGCCGCTCACCACCTGATCGCAGCGCTCCGGCATTCGGTCGCCCTCCATGGGCGAGCGGCGGTCCGCGGTGGTCGTTGGGCTTCTGGCGCCGTCGGTTTCCGCACACCGGCACCCGTCGGACCGTTCGACGACGCCGGCGCCGGATGTCGGTCCGCAACTCGAGACACGACGGCACACCGCGAGCCGACTCGACGAGCGTCGATCGGTACACCGGAGTGGCCGTCACCACGGTCGACTCGCGTACATCGACCGATCGTTCGCGACGACGTCCTGTCGGAGTCGACATCGCGGCGGTACTATCGACCCAGCACCACTCCGGTAGCAAGGGGATGAGACGTGGCCCTGTCACGGTCGCTATATCGCTTCTACGAGCGTCGGTTGTCGGCGAACCTGCCCGCGTCGGCGCTGCCTCGCCACATCGGCGTCATCATGGACGGTCATCGCCGCTTCGCTCGCGAAGAGGGCGGCGAGTATCGAGCGAGCTACCAGGCGGGCATGGAGAAGTTCGAGGAGCTGCTGTCGTGGTGCGCGGAGCTGCACATCCGGGCCGTGACGGTGTGGGTGCTCTCCACGGAGAACCTGCGACGTCCGACCGATGAGCTCGAGCCCTACTTCGACGTGCTACGCCACCTCTTCGAGCGGCTGCCCCACCAGGCTCGTCGCCTCGGCTACTCCCTGGCGGTGAGTGGCAGCCTCGACCTGCTGCCGCCGTCGCTGGCGCTCGCGGCGAAAGAAGCGGTCGACCGGACGTCGGCGATCCCGGAGCCGTCGATGGTCGTCAACGTCGCCCTCTGCTACGGAGGACGTCAGGAGATCGTCGACGCCTGCCGGTCCCTCGTCGCCGACCTCGCCGACCACGGCGTGCCCGCCGACGAGATCGCCGAGCGGATCGACGCCGACGGGATCGCGAAAAACCTCTACGCCGCCGACCTGCCCGACATCGACCTCGTCATCCGCACGAGCGGCGAGTCGCGGCTCTCGGGGTTCTTGCTCTGGCAGTCGGCCTTCGCCGAGTTCGCCTTCGTCGACCCGTACTGGCCGGCCTTTCGCAAGGTCGACCTGCTTCGCGCGTTGCGAGACTTCACCCGCCGGGAGCGACGCTTCGGCGCCTGATCGGGCGCTGCGTCGCCGGCTCCCGCGTCGCTTGAGAGGCCCCGTGGCCGGTGACTTTCGCCCCTACGTGCCGCTACGGCGTTGAGGGGAGAATCGGAGCGGGGCAGGAGGTCGTGCCATGGAGTTGATTCGCTGGTTTGACGAAATTCGGGTCACCGACGCCGCGCTGGTCGGCGGCAAGGGGGCCAATCTCGGTGAGTTGACGGCCGCGAAGCTCCCGGTCCCACCCGGCTTCGTCGTGACCGCCGAGGCGTACCGCTACGCCTTCGAACGAGCCGGTGTCGCCGACGCCCTGGCGGCGGTGCTCGCCAAGGTCGACGTCTCGAGCACGGCCGACCTCTCCCGCGCCGCCGAGGAGGCCCAGGCGCTGATCACGACCGTGACCCTGCCCGACGACCTTTCCGACGCGATCGCGAAGGCCTACGCCGACCTCGGCGACGGCGTGCGCGTCGCGGTGCGCTCGTCGGGTACCGGCGAGGACGCCAGCGACACGTCCTTCGCGGGGATGAACGTCACGTTCACCAACGTCGCCGGCTTCGAGGAGGTGGCGCAGGCCGTCGTCGGGTGCTGGGCCTCCCTCTACGGCGCACGCGTGATCTCCTACCGCGCCAGCCAGCGCACGACCGACGTCCCCGCCATGGGCGTGGTGGTGATGGAGATGATCCCCTCGGAGCGATCGGGGGTGATGTTCACGGCCGACCCCTCCACCGGGGACACCGGCCGCATCGTCATCGAGGCCGCGTTCGGCCAGGGCGAGGTCGTCGTCAGCGGCCAGGTCGAGCCCGACACCTACGTCCTCTCGAAGGAGGGGCCGACCCTCCAGCACGTGCGCATCGGCACCAAGGACTTCAAGATCGTCCGTGGACCCGACGGGCGCGACGAGCACGTCGATCTGGAACCCGGTGCGGCCAGTGAGCGTGTCCTGAGCGACGACGAGGCCGTCGAGCTGGCCCGCCTCGGCCTGGCGGTCGAGGCCCACTACGGCTCGCCCCAGGACACCGAGTGGGCGATCGCCGGCGGGCGTCAGTACCTGGTCCAGTCGCGTCCGATCACGACGCTGACGGCGTCGAACCCGCCGGCCGGCGGCGACGGTCGGCTGCTGGTGCAGGGGCTGGCCGCGTCCTCGGGTCGCGCCAGCGGCCCGGTCCGCGTTCTTACCAGCCCCGATCAGGGAGACCAGTTCCGCGACGGCGAGGTGCTGGTCGCGCGCATGACCAGTCCCGACTGGGTACCGCTGATGCAGCGGGCGAGCGCGCTCGTCACCGACGGGGGCGGCATCACGTGCCACGCGGCGATCGTGTCGCGCGAGCTGGGCGTGCCCTGCGTCGTCGGAGCCCGCGTCGCCACGACGGTGCTGCGCGACGGTGAGGTGGTCACCGTGGACGGGACGAAGGGCGTCGTCACCGAGGGCGCCACGGTCGCGTCGGTGCCCGTCACCTCCGTCGTGTGCAGCACCGTCGTCGAGCCGGGGTCCGTGCCGGGCGCGGCGGAGCTCTACGTCAACCGCGCCTTGCCCGCGGCCGCCGGGCCG
>VFSW01008224.1_pt1 | contig 15009 bp, 16 predicted proteins | sample 5358111 | NCBI WGS metagenome assembly VFSW01 (sample SAMN11554181, study PRJNA540505) | mine drainage metagenome | isolation source: sediment from site ElyBrook_90M | place: USA: Ely Copper Mine, Vershire, VT | collected 2017 | reverse complement strand
TGCTCCGGCGTGGTGATCAGCCCCACCGCGCCGGTGGCGATGCCGGCCTCGCGCCGGATGCGCGCGGCAAACGGCACCTGGTAGCCGGGTGCCAGCGGAATCGACACGTGCGGGATCAGGCCGCCGCTGGAGACGTCGATCAGATCCACGCCTAACGCCTTGACCTGCTGCGCCAGCTGCACGCTCTGCCCGATGTTCCAGCCGGCCTCGTGCTCGGCCCAGTCGGTCGCCGAGATGCGCAGCCACAGCGGCAGCTCGGCCGGCCACACCTCGCGCACCGCCGCGATCACCTCGCGCACGATCCGGGTGCGGTTCTCGAAGCTGCCGCCGTAGGCATCGGTGCGCCGGTTGCTCAGCGGCGACAGGAACTGGTGCAGCAGGTAGCCGTGCGCCGCGTGCAGCTCGATCAGCTGGAAGCCAGCCGCGAGCGCGCGCTGCGCCGCGGCGCGGAAATCCGCCACCACCGCCGCGATGCCGGCCTGGTCGAGCGCCTGCGGCGTGTGCCAGCCGGCGTCGAATGGCAGCGCCGACGGCGCCACGGTCGGCCAGTCGCCCTGCCCGGCCGGCAGCGCATCGCGCCCTTCCCACGGCCGCTGCGCGCTGGACTTGCGCCCCGCATGCGCCAGCTGGATGCCGGCGATGGCGCCCTGCGCGGTGATGAAATGCGCGATCGGACGCCACGCCTCGCGCTGGGCGTCGTTCCAGATACCGGTGTCGCCCCGCGAGATGCGCCCCTGCGCCGACACCGCGGTGGCCTCGGCGATCACCAGCGCCGCGCCGCCCACCGCGCGGCTGCCCAGGTTCACCATGTGCCAGTGATCGGGCACGCCGTCGCTGGCCGAGTACTGGCACATCGGCGCCACCACCAGACGATTGCGCAAGGTCAGGCTGCGCTGGGCCAACGGTTCGAACAAATGCATGGGTCATTCCGGGCGGGGATCAGCCCACCCACATGCAGGCGGCACGGCACGGTATCAAGCCACCGGCGGCTGCGCGTCGATCCAGGCGGCGATACATGCCGCGATTGGCCGTGGCGTTTTCATCCAGCCGAAATGATCGGCGTGATCGGCGCCCAGCTCCTGCGCGGTGATCACCTGCCGCGTGGCCGTCGCCAGCGGCAGCTTGCCGAGCAGCCAGTCCAGCGAGGCCGACGGCACCAGCCAGTCGTGCTGCAGCCGCAGGCCCAGCAGCGGCAGCGGCAGTGTGGCCAGCTGCTGCTCGAAATCGTCGCCGCAACCGGCTGCGGTGTAGCAACCGCTGCGGCCACTGCGCGCCCAGTCGGCGATCAGCGCACGCGCCTCGTTGCCGCCGAAGCCGATCCGCCGTCCCGGCAGATAGCCGCAGGCCGCCGCCAGCCACGGCGCGGCGAGATAGGCCGCGCCAACCACCCAGCGCCAGCGAAAGCAGCGCCAGTACGGCGCACCGCTGGCCACCAGCAACGCGCCGGCATAGTCGTGCGGATGCCCGCTGGCATGCAGCAGGCCCAGCTGACCGCCGAGGCTGTGACCACCTATCCAACGGCGCGCCTGCGGCCAGCGCGTGCGCACGGCGGCCAGCGCGGCGGGCAGGTCGTCCTGCAACAGCGCGCGATAGCCCCAGTCGCAGCGGCGACTGGCGCGCCGGCTGCTGGAACCGACGCCGCGCCACTCATGCAGCACCACCGCCACGCCGTGCGCCGCCAGCGCCTGCGCCAGCGGCAGGTAGTGCCTGGCCGGCACACCCATCGCAGGCAGCCAGAACAGCAGCTGGTGCCAGGCGCCAGCGGGCTGCACGCACAGCAATTCAAAGCGCAAGTCATCGGCCGTGGTGACCGCCACGATCGAAGGCGGCAGCGGCGCCGGGGATATCGGCGAAAGCGGGATGGCAGCAGCAATCGGTGCGGTCATCACCACAGGCTAGCGAATCGACGCGGCGGCCACAAAAAACGGGCCGGCTCGCGCCGGCCCCCAATCTGTTCGGTGGCTGCGATCAGGCAGGCGTGACTTCTTCCGCCTGCAGGCCCTTCTGGCCTGTGACGACCTTGAAGCTCACCTTCTGACCTTCCTGCAGACTCTTGAAACCCGAACCGCTGATGGCGCGAAAATGCACAAACACGTCAGGACCATTCTCCCGGCTGATGAAGCCGAAGCCCTTGGCGTCGTTGAACCACTTGACGGTACCTACTTCACGATCCGACATAAACTCACTCCAATCCATTCCCAGACGCTTGAACAAACCGGCCCCGCGGGCCGACGACTTACTGGGCTTGCCGGCACCGGGTGCGACAATGCGGATCGACAGGAATCCATACCGTACACGCGCGTTACCGAACAAACACAGTAACCCAAGCATAACGGATTTTCGGGAGGTGAGTGATTTGTCAAGCGTTTTCTGCGCAGGCTGCCCGGACATGAAGAAACCGGACATCGCTGCCCGGTTTCCGGTGCCGCGCGTGGCTGCGCTCAGGCCGGCGTCACATCCTCGGCCTGCAGGCCCTTCTGGCCTGTGACGACCTTGAAGCTCACCTTTTGTCCTTCCTGCAGGCTCTTGAAGCCGCCGCCGGTGATGGCACGAAAATGCACGAACACGTCCGGGCCATTGTCGCGGGCGATGAAACCGAAGCCCTTGGCATCGTTGAACCACTTGACGGTACCGATCTGACGATCAGACATGATGATCACTCCACTGGTTGATGAACACGGCCCGCATGCGCGTGGCTGGCTGACTGGCATGCAAGGGAACATCCCCAGGGTGAACGATGTGGCAGATCGCGGATCGGCTGCATCGGGTCACAAGACTCTGCTGACCTCGGCAAACACAGTGGGCGGAGCATAGCGGCAGAATCGGGCGGATGCGAGATCGTGATCGCCGCTGTGCGCACACGCCGCAGTCGTGACGCCGGTCGCCGGCATGGCGGCAATTTCAGATTTCCTTTACCTTGCAGCGTGTCTAGTGGACGTCAGCCAGTCGTACCGTGGTGGGCGGGCCGTCCCGGTCCGACCGTGCGCTTGCCCGTCAGGAGAGTCCCATGCAGTGCGTCCCGTTCCGTCTTGTCCTGCTTCCCGTCGTCGTCGGCCTGCTGCTGGCCGGCTGCGCCCATCAACCGGCATCGCACACCAGCAGCAGCGCGGGCATCACCCGAACCGAAGCCACCGCATCGCCGGCCAGCCGCTCCATTCCGCATCACGCGGGCACGAGCCACCCGGCGCTACGGGCCGCGGCAAATCTGCCCGATCAGACCGGCATCGCCGCCTGCGACGATTACCTCTCCAGCTATATGGCCTGCCATCGCGCCGCGCAGATCTTTGCGCCCGACCAGTTGCCGGCGCGCTACCAGGCGATGCGTACCAGCCTGTTGCGCGACTCGATGGACCCGGATATCCGGCCGCAGCTGGCCGCACGCTGCAATTCGCTGGCCACCCAGCTGCGCCAGGCGCTGCATGGCAAATCGTGCGCGGTCGAACCCGCCGCGGCCAGCAGCACACCCTGAGGCCCGCACTCAACCGATCGTGGACCAGGCCGCGCGCAGCGCCTTGGCCAGGCCTGCCGGCTGCGTGCGCAGCAGGCGGATCTGCGGCGTACCGTGCCAGCGCGCGCTGGCGGCCAGCGCGCCGGCCAACGCCTGCACCAGGGCTGGCGCTGGTGCGATCCCGGGCTGCAGATAAAGCGCCTTGATCTCGAACACACCGGCATCGCGATGCGCCTTGGCATCCAGCCGGCCGACCAGCCGCCCGCGGTGCAGGATCGGCAGCACGAAATAGCCGTAGCGCCGTCGCGCTGCCGGCGTGTAGCACTCCAGGGTGTACTCGAAATCGAACATCACGCGCGCCCGCGCGCGATCCCACACCACCGGATCGAACGGTGACAGCAACGCGGTGTGGCTGGCGCGCAGGCGACCGCGCACGGCCCTGGCCAGCGTATCGGCATGGTCGCGATGCACGTAGCCGGGCGTCGGCCAGCCTTCCACGCGCACCGCCAGCAACTCGCCGCCGGCCAGCAGCGGCGCCAGCTCGCGCTCGCTGACCGCGGGCTTGATACGGAAATAGTCGGCGATCCACGCCGCCTGCGTCACGCCCAGCGCGCGCACGCTGTCGAGGATGAAACGCTGGCGCAGCGCGGCTGCCGGCAGCGCGCAGGTGGCCGCATCGAACGGCGGATCGAGGCGCTCCAGCACGTTGGCGGTGAGGTCGTAGACCCGCTGGAAGCGCTCACGTCGCAACACCATCAGCTCGCCCAGCGCGAACCACGCCTCCAGCCAGCGCTTTTCCGGTTTCCATTGCCACCAGCCCGGCGTCTTGGCCGCCTGCGCACGCACGAAATCGGCCGCGCGCACCGGGCCGTTCTCATGAATACCGGCCAGCAACGCCTCCATCGGCACGCGCTGCTCGCGGTGCATGCGCGCGGCATGACGATGCGCCCAGTGGTGCGCGCGCTGATCACGCCCATGCAGGTGCAGGCCGATATCCGCCGCCGTGACGAAGCACGCCTCGTGCGCCCAGCATTCCGCCAGTTGGCCCTGTGCCAGCGCCTCCTCGAGCCATGCCGAGGGATAGTCGCCAAGGCGCGCGTGCAGCACCAGCCAGGGGCTGCGCGCCACCACGTGGATGGTGTCGATCTGCAGCAGCCGCATGCGCTCGACCGCGGCGACCAGGTCGCTGCGCCGGGGCTTGCGCCGCGGCGGCTGCAGCAGACCCTGCGCAGCCAGATGCAGCAGCCGCGCCTGCGTCAGGCTGAGGCGCGGCGTGCTGGCTGAAGCGTAGTTCAACGACACGGCACCTTCACGGCTTGATGACCAAGATATTGAGCCGGCATTTACACATTCTCTGATAGCGTGCCGTCGAGTTCGGCAATGGGCACCGGCCATGCCGGTGAGTATTTCCGGGCATATATCGAATTTTCCAGCAAGTACCTTCCTGGCATGGAGTATCCCCGATGAAATCCCGCAAACTGCTGTTGTCCACCCTGGCCGTCGGCACCCTGCTGTGCACCGGCGCCCTGATCGCCCAGGACATGCCGATGCCCGCATCGGCAGCCTCGGCCGCTCCAGCCAGCGCTGGTTCGACGGCCACCCCACCCTCCACCAGTGCCGACGTGCTGCAGACGGCGCAGGGCCAGGTGACGGTGAAGAGCGTACCGCCAGCCGCTCCGTCGATTCCGCCAGCACCATCGTTCAAGCAGCTGGCCGGCGGCGGCAAGGCGATCACACAGGCCCAGGCCGCCGCCTATCCGCCGCTGGCGAATGACTTCGGCTATGCCGATCGCAACAAGGACGGCAAGATCAGCAAGTCCGAGTACGAGCACTGGATCAAACAGCTCTGATTGGAACCGCCTGCACCGACCGGCCACCGACCTCCGCGCCGGTGGCCGGTTTTTCACGCGCGTGGGCTGGGGATTCCGTGTGATGGCACAGACGCACCTGCCGCATGCCATGCGGAGCGCGCGCGTGATGGAAAGTGCGGCGCGGCTTGGCCATGATTTCGCCAGCCGATGATTTTCCGCTGCGGAGTTTGCGATGCTGATGAGGCGCCCTTCCCTTGCCATGACGCTGGTCATGGCTGCCGCCCTGCCGGCCACCGTCGCGCACGCGCAGAATCCCGACCCGACCGACATCCGCGCCTGCACCGCGATCGAGAGCGATGCGCAGCGGCTGGCCTGCTACGACCACGCCACCGGCCGGGTCAACCTGCCTGCGGCGCAGAAGCGGGGCGGTGCGGCAGCGGCCACGCCGGGAGTCTTTCAGCACGAGGCCAGCGACCGCTCGGCGACGGCGGCCAACCCCGAGGTGGCCAAGCCGCTCTCGCTGCTGGACAGCCGCTGGGAGCTGTCGCCGCCGAGCAAGCTGGGCACCTTCAACGTGCGCGCCTACAAGCCGGTCTACGTGATGCCGCTGTTTGTCACCAGCCACCCGAACACGCAGCCGCGTAGCCCCAACCCGGTCAACACGGTGACCACGCCGCAGCTGCTGGACAACGTGGAAGCGAAGTTCCAGCTCAGCCTGAAGGCCAAGGTCTGGCAGGGCGTGTTCGGCGACGCCGGCGACCTGTGGGTGGGCTACACGCAGGTGTCGCACTGGCAGGTCTACGACGCGAAAACCTCGCGCCCGTTCCGCGAGACCGACTACGAGCCCGAGGCGATCCTGATGTTCGACACCCACTATCGGGTGCTCGGCTGGGACGGTCGGCTGCTCGGCATCGGAGTCAACCACCAGTCCAATGGCCGCTCCGATCCGCTCTCGCGCAGCTGGAACCGGGTGATCGCCGATGTCGGCTTCGAGCGCGACGGCTGGACGCTGATGCTGCGCCCGTGGTGGCGCATCCCCGAGGCGCGCATCAACGACAACAACCCGGACATCAGCGACTACATGGGCCGCGGCGACATGCAGCTCATCCATGAATGGCACGGCCAGGAGTTCGGCCTGCTGCTGCGCCACTCGCTGCGCGGCGGCCGACGCAGCCACGGCGCCGCCCAGTTCACCTGGAGCTTTCCGCTGGTCGGCAACCTGCGCGGCTACGCCGAGGCGTTCAAGGGCTACGGTGAAAGCCTGATCGACTACAACCACAACACCAGCTACCTCGGCGTGGGCATCTCGCTGCTCGACTGGTACTGAGTGCAGCCGCAACGACGAAGGCCCGCGGACTCGGCGTGCGCGGGCCTGCGTCGGCATGCGCGACCGATCGGCTGCGATAGCGCGTCAGTGGTGGTGACCGCCGGCGCCGTGCACGTGGCCGTGGGCGAGTTCCTCTTCGCTGGCCGCGCGCACGTCGGTGACCTCGATGGCGAAGTGCAGCGTCTGCCCGGCCAGCGGATGGTTGCCGTCGATGAACACCGTGTCGCCCTCGACCCTGGCCACGGTCACGTTGATCTCGCCCTGCGGGCCGCGACCCTGGAACTGCATGCCCGGCTGGATGTCCTCGACGCCCTGGAAGGCCGCCTTCGGCACCTCCTGCATCAGCTCGGCGTGATGCACCCCATAGCCCTCTTCGGGCGCCACCTCGGCGGTGAACGTGTCGCCGGCCCGGCGTCCTTCCATCTGGCGTTCCAGACCCGGCACGATCTGCCCGCTGCCGTGCAGATAGGTGAGCGGCTCGCGCCCTTCGGAGCTGTCGATGACCTGACCCTGGTCGTCGGTCAGCGTGTAATGAAAGGCGGCAACGGAATTCAGGGCAATCTGCATGAGGGTCTCGCGAATGGGTTCAAGTCCGCCGGCCAGGTGCCGGCACAGGGGCGCAAGATTAGCAGAACCCCGTGGGCCGACTCCGCTGCAGCGGGCGCGGCGATTGGCGATACTGTGACAATGAGTCTTCTGCGCCGTCTGCATTACCTCGCCGCCGGCCTGCTGCTGGCGACGGCGGCGCTGGCCGCACCGGCGACCGAAGCACCCGCGCTGCCGGGCGCCACCAGCACGACGATGCTGGCCCGGCAGATCGACGCGCAGATCGACCAGCCACGCTTTGCCGCCGCCCGCTGGGGCATCGCGGTGGTGTCGCTGGACAGCGGCCGCGTGCTCTACGCGCAGCATGCCGATCAGCTGCTGCAGCCGGCCTCCACCGCCAAGCTGTTCACCGCCGCGCTGAGCCTGGCCACGCTGGGCGCGGACTACCGGATTCCCACCCAGCTGCTCGGCCACGGCCGAGTCCGGCACGGCCGTCTGGATGGCCCGCTGATCCTGCGCGGCATGGGCGACCCCACGCTGGGCACGGCCGCCAGCCGCGACTGGGCCGATCAGCTGGCCAGCCAGCTGGCGGCGCGCGGGATCAAGCGGGTGCGCGGCGACCTGATCGCCGCCGCCAGCTTTTTCAGCGGCCCGTGGTTTGGCAGCGGCTGGGAAGCGGACGACCTGCAAAGCGGGTTCGCGGTGCCCGCGTCCGCGCTCAGCGTGGGCGAGAACGTGGTCGACGTGACGGTAACGCCGGCCGCCTCGGCGGGGCTGACGGCCAGCCTCACCCTCGATCCGATCGACGGTATACCGAACCTGTCCGGGCAGATCATCACCACGCTGCCGCACGCGCCAAGCGACATCAACCTGTACCGGGCCCCGGGCGACCACCGCCTGTATGCGTTCGGCACGGTCGCCGCAGATGCGCCGACCCAACACTACAACCGGGCGGTGGTCGACCCCGCACGGCTGGCTGGCCAGCAACTGCGTCAGGCGCTGGCGCGGCAGGGTATCCACCTCAGCGGCAGCGTGCGTGTGCTGCACTGGCCGCAGGACGACACGGCCCTGCTGACGCACGCCGACGTGCTGGCCGAGGTATGGTCGCCGCCGCTGATGGAGATCTTGCAGCGCGGCCTGAAGCGCTCGCAGAACTTGTACCTGCAGAACCTGCTGCTCAGCGTCGGCGTGCAAACCCAGGCCAGCGATCCCGCGACCGGCTTCACCAGCAGCGAGGGCCACGCCATCCATGCATTGCAGCAGCTGCTGGCGACAATCGGCATTGCGCCCTCGGCCAGCCTGCTCGACGAGGGTACCGGGCTGTCGCGGCGCGATCTGGTCACGCCCAACGCGCTGGTGCATCTGCTGGTCTACCTGGCGGCGCAGCCCTACGGCGAGTGCCTGCGCGCCGCGCTGCCGATCGCCGGCGTCGACGGCACCCTGCACGGACGCATGCGCGGCACCGCGGCTGAAAACAATCTGCACGCCAAGACCGGCAGCATGACCTATGTGGATAGCCTGGCCGGCTACGTCACCAGCGCGGCGGGCGAGCGGCTGGCGTTCGCTATCATGCTCAACAACTACCAGCCGCCGGCCGATGGGCCAAGCGCGAGCAGCGACGTCGACGCGATCGCGCTGCTGCTGGCGAATTACCGCGGGCGCGAATGAGTGCCTGCTCGATGGCGGCGCCTGATCGACGGCTCAGCCTGCCGTCCGGCCGTCTAGCCGCCCAGACGCTGCAGCGTTTCCTTGCCGATCTTTTCCGGCGTGTCGGTGGGTGCATAGCGCTTCACCACCTGGCCGTCCGCGTCCACCAGAAACTTGGTGAAGTTCCACTTGATCGACTCGCTGCCGAGAATGCCCTTGCCCTCGCTCTTCAGCCATTGGTACAGCGGATCGGCGTGCTCGCCGTTGACCTCGAGCTTGGCGAACATCGGAAATGTGACGTCGTAGCGGGTGCTGCAGAAGGTCTTGATCTCGGCCTCATCGCCGGGCTCCTGGTGACCGAACTGGTCGCAGGGAAACCCCAGCACCACCAGGCCGCGGTCGCGCTGGTCCTGCCACAGCGCCTCCAGCCCCTTGTACTGCGGCGTGAAGCCGCATTTGGAGGCGACATTGACGATCAGCAGGGTCTTGCCGCGCCATTCGGCGAGTGAGCGTGGCTGGCCGTCGATATCGCGCACGCTGAAATCGTAGATGGTGGACATGATGGTTCTCCACGGAGAATGCCGTTCCCGCAGTCTACGGCATGATCCGGCCGTGCCGGCGGCCGCGGGCTAACCCTGCGTGGCGGGAATCTCGAACACCTGGCGCAGATAGGCCACGTAGGCCGTGTCCTCGCACATGTTCTTGCCCGGCGAGTCGCTCAGCTTGGCCACCGGCTGGCCGTTGCAGCGGATCATCTTGATCACGATCTGCAGCGGCGTCGGCCCGACGTCGTTGGTCAGGTTGGTGCCCACGCCGAACGCCAGCAGGCAGCGGTCGCGGAAGTGCGCGTACAGCTGCATCACCTTGGGAATGTCCAGGCCGTCGCTGAACACCAGGATCTTGCTGCGCGGGTCGACGCGGTTGGCCCGGTAGTGCGCCAGCACCTTCTCGCCCCAGGCAAACGGGTCGCCGGAATCGTGGCGGGTGCCGTCGAACAGCTTGCAGAAGTACATGTCGAAATCGCGCAGGAACGCGTTGAGCCCATAGACGTCGGACAGCGCGATGCCGAGATCGCCGCGATACTCCTTCGCCCAGGCCTCCAGCGCCGCCACCTGCGAATCGCGCAGGCGCGGCCCCAGCGCCTGATGCGCCTGCAGGTATTCGTGCGCCAGCGTGCCGAGCGGCGTCAGCCCGAGCTTGCGCGCCAGCCACACGTTGCTGGTGCCGGCCAGCTGCGCGCCCAGTTGGTCGCGCAAGGTGGTCGCCACTTCCGCGTGCCAGGCGCGCGAGTAACGCCGCCGCGTGCCGTAGTCGGCGATGCGGCAGCCGGCGTAATCCGGGGTGTCGCGCAGCAGCGCAATCTTCGCGCGCAGCCGGCGCCGGCCCTCGTCCAGGTCGAGGCCGGCGCTGGTGTGACGGAAGTACACCTCGTTGACGATCGCCAGCAGCGGCACCTCGAACAGGATCGTGTGCAGCCACGGGCCGCAGATGCAGATCTCGATCTCGCCGGCGCCCGCGGCGGCCGCGGCGATCTGTACGTACTTTTCGTTGAGCTGGAACAGTCCCAGAAAATCGACGAAGTCGCTCTTGATGAAGCGCCAGCCGCGCAGGTAGTCCAGCTCCGCCGCGCTGAAGCGCAGCTGGCACAACGCGGCCAGCTCGGCGCGGATCTCCTCGATGTACGGCACCAGGTCGATGCCCGGGTTGCGGCACTTGAATCGGTACTCGACCTGCGCGCCCGGGTACTGGTGCAGCACCAGCTGCATCATGGAGAATTTGTACAGGTCGGTATCGAGCAGCGATTCGATGATCATCGCGATCAGGCAGCCAGAGAAGCGCCCGGTTCGGCGCGATCGGTGATTATCCATGCGGCGCGGCAACGCAGGCCAGCGATCGCGCGGCGGGCTGTTGCCGCAGACAAAAAGAAACCCCATCAGCCAGGGGAGGACTGATGGAGTTTGTCGGGCGCGGCCTCCAGGGGAGGAAGGGCCGGCCCCTCAGTGGCGCGATAACGCTGCACCACTTCCTGTCGCCGTCACGGCGATACGAGGCTTAGTGTGGCCGCGGCGATGTGAGTTCAAGGTATAGGCCGGAGCTGTTCAGCTTTGCGACAGGTCGAGCCACCGCCGCAAGATTCTGCAGAGGCTTGCACGCAGGCCCCTGCACGCGCTGCGGCACCCCATGCAGCACAGGCCACGTTGACACGCTCACCTCATTCGCGGCGCACAGCCGCCGCACTGCTCGCATGATTTTGCGCCAGCAGCGCCCGCAGCTTTTTATCGCGCTGCGCCTCGGGCTCGCGTGCCAGCGCACGCACGCGGGCGTAGAACGCCGGCCAGCTGCGCCCGGCGCGCTCGAACAGTGCGGCAAACGCCGGCTTCCAGCGATCGTAGAGGCCGAACGGCAGCAGCCGCGCGTTGTTGATCGGCGCCGCCACCCAGGCGTCGTAGCGATGCTCGTGCGGCCAGTGCTGGTCGCGCCAGGCGGCATAGCGCACGCGGAATGCCGCGATCTCGCGCTGTTTCGCGGTCGCCATCGCCGCGGCGTCCAGCCCGCTGGCATACAGAATCTTCAGCCGCGCGCGCAGATCCAGCACCAGCCGGGCGAAGCCGTCGTCGATGGCCTGCGCGCGCTCGTCCGGCGGCGGCAGGCCGCGTGACTGCCGCCATTCGCGCAGGCCTTCGTCCTGCACGAAGCTGGCGAAGGATTCGTTGAAGGCGGTGTCGCCCTTCACGTAGATCAGCTGATGCGCCAGCTCGTGGAAAATCGTGCCGTCCAGTTCATCATCGTCCCAGCGCAGCATGCTGGAGAGGATCGGATCGGCGAACCAGCCCAGCGTGGAATACGCCGGCACGCCACCGATCCACACCTCGTCGCCGCGCGCGCGCAGCCTGGCCGCATCGGCGAGGGCGTCGGCCTGGGCGAACCAGCCGCGATAGGCCACGCAGCCGGCGATCGGAAAACACTGCGGCACCGCCTCCACCGAAAACGGCGGTGCGGCGAACACGTTCCACACCACGTAAGGCCGCTGCAGCTGCACGTAACCGGTGTAACTGCGATTGTCCGGCAGCCCCAGTCGCTGCGATGCAAACCGGCGCGCCGCCAGCGCCTGTGAGAGACGGGCTGCCAGTGTCGGGGCGGTCGCCGGATCGCGCAGCATGGCGCTGACCGCGCGGCGGTGCAGGATCAGCTCGCCCTGTCCGCGCGCCGCCTGCACGTAATAGCGCAGGCTGCTGCAGCCGCACAGCAGAAGGCCCATCGCCGCGAGTGCGATGGGCCTTGCAGTACGCCTGTGCCACGGCAGCCTTCGGAATGCCAACATGCCGCGATTGTGCCTGAGATGTCAGCGGTGCTCATCCTGATGGTCGCCGCGCCCCCGATGGTCACCGCCAGCACGGCCCTTGCCGCCACCTTGGCCGCCATCATGACCACCTTGACGGCCGTTGTTCTGGCCATCCTGATGGCCATTGTCGCGGCCACCGCGATCACCACCGCCGCCGTGGCCGCCATCGTGGCCGCCGCCCTGCCATTGACCCTCATGGCCCTGCTGCCAGTGGCCCCGGCCCTCATCATGCCTGCCACCGCCGTCGCGATAACCGGAGCTGCCGTACCAGCCACTGCTGATGCCCACGCTCACTCCGGGCGCATAGCCGTAATAGCCGCCGCCGTAGTAGCTGTTGCCGTAGTAGCCGCCATCGTAGTAACCGGGCGCCGCGTAGTAACCGTCGTCATACACGGTGGTGCGCTGCCCGTAGTAGGCATCGCCGCCCGCGCGATTGCTGCGCACGTAGCTGTAGCCGGGATCGTAGTAGCAACCCGACAATGTCGCCGCGGCAACCACCAGGGCCAGACCGCTCAAAAGGCGTTTCATGATCCGTCTCCACAGGAGTGACAGGTTCAATGTGGAACCCGGCACTTGAACGCGTACTGAGTATCCGACCCTCACCGGGCTGGCGTTTACCTGTCAGCCATCTGCCCGGTCATGTGCCTGCCACCGCGACCGCCACCGATCACCCTTTGCGCCGACCCTGCTCGCCGCGCTCGTGCGCCAGCGCGTGGCCGAACGCCGCCTCACTGGAGATCCCGCCCGCTGCGGCCGGAGCCGTCGCGTGGGCCGCCGCGTCGTCGGCGTGCGACGGGATCGATTCGGCGCCGGGCCAGGTCGGCCCCTGCCGTACCCGCTCCTGCTTGGCTTCCAGCAGCGCCTGGATATGCGCCACCGCCTGTTCCGGACTGATGTGCATGATCGGCGCGGCAACCGGTGTGCGTTTGCGCGCGACCGGCGCGGTCGTGGACGGGCGGTTCGGTGCCGGTTTTGCCGCGGCCTGCTTCACCACCTTGGGGACGGCGCGCCTGGCTGCGGGCTTTTTCATAGCCGTTTTTTTCACGGCTTTGCCGACGGCTTTTTTCGCGGCCGGCTTGGTCACGATGCGTTTGGCTGACGCTTTGCTGGCGGCGGGCTTGCCGGCCAGCTTCCTCGCCAGCGGCTTCTTGGCGGCGGATTTGCGGGTCGCAGTCTTGCCCGCTGCAACCTTTTTCGCAGCTGCCTTCTTTGCTGCCGGCTTTTTCGATGCTGTCGGCTTCGCCGCCAATTTCTTCGCCGCCGATGTCGGGGCGGCCTTCCTGGCGACCTTGCGCGGCGCGACCCGGGCGGCTGTCCCGGCTGACGATGTCTGTTTGGCGGATGCCTTCGAAACCGGCGCTTGCTTTGCCTGCTTTGCCGCGGACTTCTTCGCGGCTGACGTGCGGGTCGTGGCCATGCGTTCGTTCTCCTGCTATGCGGTGATGAGACGTGCCCCGATCCAGCGGACCGGATACGCGCAGCGCGAGTATGCGCGCGCAGCGGCTGCAGCTCAGCATCGGTCGCGTGATATTTCCGTCATCGGTTCATGCGCCGCATGCGCAACGCCTCGGGGCGATACGCTCAACGAAAGCTGGGGTGCGCCAGCGCATTGAGGAAATACGGCAGCACCCGCGGGTTCACCAGCAGGGTGAACAGCACGCCGTAGGCCGCACCCCACAGGTGCGCGCTGTGGTTGATGTTGCCCTGCCCGCGCCGATCCATGTAGATCGAGTAGCCGGTGTAGAGCAGTGCGTAGACGATCGCCGGCATCGGGATCACCAGCACCAGGATCTGCGACCACGGCGCCAGCAACACGTAGGCGAACAGCACCGCCGAGACCGCGCCCGACGCGCCGAGGCTGCGGTAGTTCGGGTTGGCGCGATTCTTCAGATAGCTCGGCAGGATCGAGATCACCAGGCCGCCGATGTAGAACAGCGCGAAGCCGAAGCTGCCCAGCTGCGCGCTGAAGAACTGCTCCATCACCCGGCCGAAGAAAAACAGCGTGAGCATGTTGAACAGCAGGTGGCCGAAATCCGCATGCACCAGGCCGTACGTCACCAGCCGGTGGTATTCGCGCTGGCGGGTGATCGCCGGCGGCCACAGGATCAGGTCATTCATCAGGCGACCGTTCTGCAGTGCCATGAACGAGACGACGCAGGTGATGGCGATGATGACCAGGGTGATCGGCATGAACGGTTCCGCGGCAGGTGAACAAGGCGTGGCATCTTGGCGTGCCCGGGTGCGCTTGTCGACTGCAGCGCGGGCGCGGTTGTCCGACCACCATCGGCGGCACTGCCGCGCCATCTGGCGCATGCCACCGCTATCATCCGCAGCTTGACGCCCGCCGGCGCTGCCTGACGACCCGCCATGACCCCGCTTCGCTATCTGCATCTGGATGTCTTCGCTGCCACCCCCGGCGGCGGCAACCACCTCGGCGTGGTGATCGGCGCCGCAGCGTGGAGCGCCGCGGCGATGCAGCGCTTCGCGCGCTGGACGGCACTGGTGGAAACCACCTTCCTGCTGCCGCCGACCGATCCCGCAGCCAGCTACCGCGTGCGCATCTTCACCCCGCACAAGGAGATTCCGTTCGCCGGCCACCCCAGCATCGGCAGCGCGCATGCGGCGCTGGCATGCGGTCTGGCCGCGCCGCGCGACGGGCTGCTGTGGCAGGAATGCGGCGCCGGCGTGTTGCCGATCCGGGTCGAAGGCGCGGGCGCCCGCCGCGAGCTGCTGCTGCGCTCGCCCGATGCGCGCGTGCTGGATACCGGCGTGACCGCGCATCCACTGCTGCCGGCGGCGCTGGCCGGCATCCCCGGCGGGGGGGGGGGGCCCGGGGGGGGGGGGGGGGGGCGCCCGCGGGGGGGGGGGGGGGGGGGGGGGGGGGGGG
>VFSW01008223.1_pt1 | contig 15010 bp, 14 predicted proteins | sample 5358111 | NCBI WGS metagenome assembly VFSW01 (sample SAMN11554181, study PRJNA540505) | mine drainage metagenome | isolation source: sediment from site ElyBrook_90M | place: USA: Ely Copper Mine, Vershire, VT | collected 2017 | reverse complement strand
TATCAATTTGCTCGGCTTATTTCCTTTTTTTTTGCGTCCGTCTCAGGCCTTTCCATGGGCTTCGGTTCATGGAATGACATCCGCGAAATATTCGGCACTCCTTCGCTGAAACGTCTCACGCCTGTCCACGGGCTTTAGTGCATGGAAGCCTATGCACTTAATGTACGCATCGCCGGCGTCTCACGCCTGTCCATGGGCTTCGGTGCGTGGAAGCGCTGGCTAAGTGGCGTCCGGGGGTCTCACGCCTCTCCAAGGGCTTCGGTTCATGGAAGGTCTGGAATCCGGCCCAGTTTATGTATTCGCCCGCACGTCTCGCGCCTTTCCACGGGCGACGGTTCGTGGAAGACTGCCGCCGACTTTGGTATAATAGGGAGCAACCATGTTCGATCCATCCGCCTCATCTATGACACCCGCCAACGCAAGATTCTCCGCCATGGCCTGCCAGGCCATCTACATGAACGGAGCCGCCAAGGCCCAAGCCATGGCCGAGCTCGGCTTGGAAGAACTTGCTGGGCCAGCCATGGACTCCAATCTGCTGGACTGGTCACTTTCGCTATGCACGTCACCGAAGGGCGATTCCCTGCGGCTGGACCTTCGTGGCAGTCAGAGCGTTCCCGACTGGGCTTCCGACCTTGAATTCTGGCAGGATATCAACGAGTTCGGGCTCGGCCTTGTCCACGCCGGATTCCAATCGAGCCTGCGGGACGGCTGGAATGAAATTACCGACGCCGTAATCAAGCATTACAGCAATGGAATGCCGTTCTTCCTTGGCGGACACAGCCTTGGCGGCGCGCACGCCCAGGAAGCCGCTTGGGGTATTTACAGGGTACTACAGATCAAGCCGACGGCGATTTATACTTTCGGATGCCCGCGCGTCTACGATCCCATGGCCGCCGCCGCGTATCCGCTGGGTGATATCTGCTACAACTTTGTGTCGGTGGTTGGACAAACGATGGATATCGTGCCGCGCCTTCCGCCAGCCGAAGCGCTAACAGTAGTACCGCCCAAGATTTGGAAATACACCCGTGTCGGCCAGCTTTACATCGCTTCCGGTGGAACGATTTCAACGGCAAGCGACCTTCCATCCGATCTTCCACTGGCATCGGATCATCATATCGGTGTATACTTGTCTCAACTTCCACAATAGGAGCTTCCATGAAACGACTCATCACTCTCTCTTGCATCTTGGTGTTGGTCGGCGGTTGCGTTGCAGCGCAGCCGCCGGCATCGACGGCGCCGCCGACTACTCAGCCGTCCGTGCAGCCTCCGGTCACGGTAAATGTAATCACCCCGGCTCAGGCCGGACAGATTGCCTCGACCATCGCCACGGCCGTACCGGCGGTGCAGGCGATTGGCGCGGAGGCCAACTCCACCGACAGCACGGCGCAAAAGGTCCAAACCATCGCAACGCAGGGCCAGTCGATCAACAACTCAATCCCCAGCCCGTATCAGACCGACATCAATCTGGCGCTGATGGTCGTCGCTGCAATTGCCGGGGCGTTTGCGCATAGCAAGGGAGTGGCATCCGGCGCAGCGGCAGCCAACGGACCCGCGCCAGCCACACCGGCAAAGACTTCGTAACGGTTTCCTCCTTCGCCGGCCGCGGCTTGCCCCGCAGCAGCCCCGGCCCAATTTTATGTGGCTCGTCGCGTCGATCATCCTGATAGCATCGGTGCTAGCGGCCGCCGTGGCGGCGGAAACGTGGAGCAACAGGTGAACAGCGACAATGGATTCGTCCTGCAAATCGCCATATGGGGCAGACCGAGACTATTGGATTTGTTTTCAGGGGCTGGCGGGTGTGGAGTCGGTTACGCTCGCGCCGGATTCGATGTCACGGGCGTCGATTGCAAGCCGATGAAAAGATACCCGTTCAACTTCATCCAGGCCGACGCGATAGAATACGTTCGCCAGCACGGCCACGAATATGACGCGATCCATGCCAGTCCGCCTTGCCAGCGATATACGCACGCACAGCACGCTGCGAAAAACCGCGAAGCTCACCCGGACCTTCTTGGGCCGGTGCGTGATGTGCTGCGGAGGATCGGGAAGCCGTTTGTGATTGAGAACGTGCCCGGATCGCCTATGAATCCCAATCTCATCCTGTGCGGATCAATGTTCGGACTTGAAGTGCGCCGACATCGTTTGTTTGAAATTCATCCCCCGCAATTCTTTTGGACAAAGTCATGCGATCATTCCGGGCGCATATATTCCGTATTCGGTCATGGCAGCGGAAACAAAAACCGATCTGATTGGGGAACGGTCGCGGACTGGAAGCGCGCCATGGGAATCAAATGGATGACCCGCAACGAGTTAGCCGAAGCGATTCCCCCCGCCTACACGGAATTTATCGGTCGCCGGCTTTTGGAACTCGTAAAGAAACGGATCGCGGCATGATCCTCTCCGGCCCCGATCTATCCGTCTCAATCTCCGAAAACGGAATCCAGGCGATTGCCGCGCGCGGAAGGGTGGTTACTGCCCCGCCGTCCCAGGATTTCCTCGCCGCCGGTGGCCGGCAAGGTCTTCGCGCATCCGCCGCATTCCGCCAGAAACAATTCCCCTCCTATCCCGGCAGGCTGGCCACCGACGGGACGCTCATAACCGTCTATGCCGACTTCATGCTCACGCAGAAGTTCAGCCTGGTTGGAAACACGCTGAAGATTGCATGTTCCGTGTTGGCTGGTCCGGGAGGATCAATGCCAGCACCGATCATCATTGGCCTGCCGAACTTCGCCTTCGCTGCCGGCGCAATGGGCAGTCTGCCGTCCTGGAATGAGGACCAGCTTTCGTCAGAGCCGCAGAATACGTTTCACCAATCTCTCTGGACACCGCTGGGCGTTCATTATGCGCGGGACGGAAACTTCGGCATCTCTTTCCACTGCCCAACGCATTTCAAAAGCCGCTCCGTGTTTTGCTCATTCCTGCAAGCACCGGCCGGGTCTGCCGCTCCCCCCGTTGCCGACATCTCATTCTTTCTTATGGAATCGCTCTCGCCCGGCCAGTCAATAGATTTTGACATTTGCATGACGATCATGCCGCCAAGCGCCGACTATCTGGCCCTGACGCTCCCCTACTGCAAGGACATCGCCGCGGCACTTGGCCCGCAGCAATACACGCCCAACAAACTGCCCGTCATCGAAATGAGCGCCTACGGGCAAACGATTCTGGCCATCTATGGCTATCAAGCCTACATCGACTACATCAAGCCACTGCTGCCATACGTCGGGGCCGTCATTGGCTGGCCGATCCAAGGCGGCGGCGGAAACATCAGCCCAGCGGGGGATATGATCCTCACGGCGCTGGCCCAGAAGATTCGCGCACTGGCCAGCGCTATCAGTCCGGTGGCAATTGGCCAGTCGATCCGGCCGGGCATGATTCTCACGCCGACACCGAGTGGTTCGGCGATAGTACCGCTCCATCCAAAAGACCCGGCGCATATAGCCATGCTCTCAACGCGATTTCTCAACATGGAATCGTGCGGAATCACCGCGTTCTACCTCGACTCCTTTGGCGAACAATTGAACGACTGGATACTTGCGGCGGAAAATCGGAGTTGGGCAGGTCCGTCTCGCATTGTCATGGCTGAATTTGGGGCGGTTGATTTGCTCGTGCCGTACTGCGCCGCCTACGGCCAAGTGCCGCCGGGGCCATGGACTGGCAACATGACTAACTGCGGCGCTGAAACGCTGGCCATCCGGCGTCAGGCATATCCCGATTCGCAGATATATCTCTGCTCTCCCAACGGAGCGATGCCGCCGCCGTCGGCGAAGGTCATGCTGGAATCGGGCATCATGCCGATAGTTCTCGACGGCCAAGCCAACAATGCCGGGACGATTGAAATGTTGAAGGCGTTCACGGGAAAATAGATCAAGGTCTATTGCACGCTCGCGGGCGTTGCGGTACAATAGTTTACGACGTTCTTTGGCAATTCGGAATACTGTCTGCGGCTGACAATAACTGCCGCTCGCCGGATGGCGCGCAAGTCGTGCTGCTGGCACAATTAAAAAAGGGGGCCGTCTCACGCTTCTCCAGGGGCTTTAATATCTGGAAGATTGACTTTTTTCGCATAAGCTTAAAGGGTAATATCGTTTCATGCCTTTCCAGGGGCTTAAATGTCTGGAAGTATCGAATAAGCCCGGTTTCAACCTGACAAATGAGTCTCACGCCTGTCCATGGGCTTTGATTCGTGGAAGACTGATAATCTGAATGGTACTGCTGCTTTTTCCAGCGCCGGCACTGCCGGGACGGCCGGGACGTACACCCTGACCATCACCGCCGCCAATGGAGTATCGCCCAACGCGACACAGACACTGACGCTGACCGTCAGCTAAGTGGATGCGCGGTCCTAGTTGACAACGCCGCGTCGTCGGCGATTATCTTGCCCGAATGAAGCGATGGGAACGCGAGATCGCCCACCTTCGGGAGATATCCGAACTCCGGTTCAGGCTGGATGATAAGGCGCGCGAGCTTCAGGCGTCGGAATACAACCGCCGCCTTGAGGGATTGAATCACGAAGCCGCGCAATTGAAGTCAATGCAGGAACGGTACATCCCGCGCGACACCTACGGAGCGGAGGTCGGCAACCTGGTCAAGGAAACCGGCATCATGCGGGTAAGCTTCGCAAACCTGACCGGGCGCATCTTCGCCATCGCGTCGATTATCTCTCTAGCCGTGTCGGCCGTCTTTCTGGCGGTCGCCAGTCATTTCATTAAATAGTGATTTGACACAAACCGCCATCCCTGCAAGTATTAGCCGCCATGGCACACATGGACCATCGCGGCATTGAGCGACCTGGGTTGTATATGTCGTCATCCGTGGCCCAAAGGTTCTGGGTAGCCATCGTCGCCCTTGCCACCGGCGGCGTCGGGACGCACTTCATGGAGCAGATATCGCGTGGAACGCCGCCGGATCCCCAATTCGTGACCACCCAGGCATTCCATGAACACGAAAAGCACGACGAGGACCAGTACGTCACCAAGCAAGAGCTAGAAGCCTACCTGAACGGATTCCAGGCGCAACTAAATGGCATTTCAAACAACGTGAATATGCTGCTGAATCGAAGCATAGCTCCAGCCGGCCGGCCGCCGCTGGAAATGCGGGGGGAATAACCGTGTCAGCAATTGGATTGTTCGGGCCGACTCAGGGATTCGCAACCATCAATAGCACATTCCTGGTGACGCTTCCGGCTCCCTATGTTTCCGGCAGCGGGTCCGTCACATTCACCATTCAGTACGGACCAGGCCCCGCAGTAACGCTCACAACGAATGCAACCACGTCCAGCACGGGGGGAACGGTATCGACGGCCTACATTACCGTCACTCCAAACATCGGATCGACCAACTTCACAGTAACCGTGGCTGCTGGATCGACCACTGGAGCGATGACGGCGGGAGTTACCGCCAACACGATCGGCTACACCGATCCATCGTCGATTAACTGGACCGTCACTGCGCAACCCAGTTTCGCCGCTTGGTACGTCGGTGACACCGGATATACCGGCGGAACGTCATGGGCCGATCAAAGTGGAAATGGAAACAGCATCATTTCGGTGGGCACTGGAACGTGGGGAACGGCCACCACTGTAAATCAAAACACCTGCATCCGCATGGCCACCACCAGCCGATTTGTCCTTCCGGTGGCTATTGCTGGGGATCGCAGAAACGCCGGGGCATTTTTCATATACCGCAGGCCGACGACCTTGACCGTTCCAAACACGGCGTCCCTCTATTCCAACACCACGGCGACCGACGTGCTGATGCTTTACGGCGCAAACAAAGCAGTTACCATTTACAGCAGCGGATACCTAAACTCTGGCTTGTCGCCTGACGATGGAATCTCTTTCGTTGGCATGGGCCTGTCCGCATCCAATGCGACGGTCTACTTCAATGGCGAATCATCGGCATTGGCAGCACTGGCGGCGGGAGCGGTGGCCGGTGGAACACTTGGTGCAGAGAACACGTCGGGAAGCAATCCATTGGCTGGCGACCTGTATTGCGCTATGTTCCTGAACGCCACCCCGACAGCGAACGACATCGCATGGATTCAGGCATACGCCCAGCAAAAGTACGGCGTGCAGTGTTACACGGGCGACGTGCTTTTCGCCACCGGCGATTCAATCATGCTGGGTTTTGGAATTACAACGCCCGTGGCCGACAACAATATCACGGCCAATGTGATGGCGGACTACCTGACGGGGAATGAAGTATATCCCAAGTTTTACAACACCGGCCAGAGCGGATGGGTCATCGGACTCCCGACCGCGACGAGCCTTACCCAGACGAGCGGGACCGCTTCATTCGTCTGGCCAGTGAGCAATCACGGCGTGCAGTCTGGCGATCCCATCGTTGTCGCCAATGCTTCGGTCGGCGGATACAACGGGAGCTTCACGGCCACCAGCGTCATCTCAAGCACCGTCACCTATTCTGTCAGCAGTGGCATTGCTGCATCGGCGACCGGGGCTTGCATGGGCGATACCAACCCGGCGTCCGGCTATGGATCAACCACCGTTCCGTTGAAGATGGGCGTTCCATTCTTCACCAGCAATCTGGCGGCGATAGTTACGGCGCATTCATCGGTATATACGCGGACGATTGTGCTAAGAGAGTTTTCAGTGAACGACGTGGTTCTTGATCTATGCACTTCGGCGCAGGTATACAACCGCCAGACGTACTACAAATCGCTCGCCCTTGCCGCCGGAGCGAACGTCTTCATGGCGACCAGCACCACCGTTCCAGGCGACTCAACGGGCGAGAATACCACGCGACTGGCCTATAACACGTCGCTCTACACCAGTTCCGATGCGGCGTTGCGGGAGAACGTGGTGGACATTGGCGGTCCAACCTCGGCCATTGGACCCTACGCGAGCCGAACCAACGCGACGCTATATCAGATAGATCACCTGCATCCGACGGGCAGCCAGAACAATGTAACCAGCGGCGACCAAGCAGCGGCGCAGATTGTCTACGCGACAATATCCGCACCGGCAGTGCCGGGTTCACTAACCAATTCCGCGACCACCACGACCAGCCTCACATTCACTTGGTCTGCGGTCAACTACGATCCGGGAAATCGGTTCTCTGGTGCGCCAGCGGCTGGATACAAGGTATCCCTGGATAGCGGCGCGGCAGTGGACGTTGGAAACGCATTGACTTACACGGCCGGCGGACTGTCGCCGGGGACAGCACACACGTTGACGGTTCAGTCCTATGACTATGCTGGCAATACATCGGCCGCATCCAACTCCACCTCTGGAACGACATCTAACGTAACGATATCCATCACCGAGTCCTATCTCCCTTCCAACAATGCGGGTGGAACACAGACCGCCCACGTCACGGCGACGGGGTTCACGTTCGGCGGTACGGAGGTTTTCTCGGCCAGCGGCGTGACTGGAATCAGCGTGAGGTCCGCCGTCATGGTGGACTCGACCCATTACACCGTTACGCTGAATACGCCCAACGCCGCCTCCCCGCCGACGGGAAACACTGGGACGCTTACGCTCTCGGACGGCAATGGACACACCGCGACCGTAACGATTGCCGCTCCGTCATTCTCACTATCGCCGATTCCGTTTATTGCCAGTTCTGGGCACGCCGCTACCATTACGGCGACGGGAACAAATACGTTATGGACTCGCAATTCAGGGTCGCTCCTTTCGGATATCGGGCCGTCGGGTGCTATATCCTCTATATCGGTGTCGAGCGACACCGCGGCGACATTTACATTTACAGGCTCTGGCCTGCCCGGCGGCGCGGAGATAATCGACCAAAGCACCGGAGCATTTAACGGAGCGTATGCCAAAATGTCAGCACCATCAAACATCCCAACAATTCTTACGACTCGCCTCCAAGGCTGGTATCAACCGTCTTTCAATGCCGACGGCGACGCGGTTACTTGGACGCCCACGGGCGGCAGCCCGATCACGACGCCATTTACCGGCGTGGCCATCCAGCAGCAAAACGACAACAGCGGCCATACCAACCATCTAATCCAGACCACTACGTCATTACAGCCAACCGCGCTTAGCGACCCGCCGGGAATCGAATTTCCAATGAGTCCCGTTGGATCGACGTGCGCCTTCCTTGCCACGAATACGCTTACCACCACCATCAGCGCAACGAACTTTTCCATGGGAATATGCCTGACGCTGGCGAACATGAACGGTAACTCGCGCAGCAATCAGTCATATCTACAGAACAAGGCATCGACCAGCGGCGTGTGCAACATAATGAGCGATACCGTCGGCAATTTCTTTTTGGTCTACAATCCGAATACCGCCCGGTTCCAGGTAAACTCCAACGCCTTCGGTACCACGATAAATTTCCCGGCGCTTCCCGGCGCTCTACCCACAAACAGCCCCGTGGTTATCCAAGTCACCGGCGGCGCGTCATCAACCACCCTATTCGTTGATGATGGATTCCAGGCGAGATCGTACACCGTGAATACGGCAATGTCGGGAACGATATCGCGCCTTGGGCTGGGCTGCACATGGATAAACACCACGGGCCAGCAGTGTCCCATGATTATGGGCGAGGCATATATCGCCAACGGAACAATCTCATCGGCCGAGGCGGCCGCCTGCGCCGCATGGCTCAAATACGATCTCCGCGTGCCATGCACGGCCAACGGCAACGCGCCGAAATATGCGGTGTTCGTGGATGGCACTTCGATAGACTATGGCGACAACGTGAATGTCGCGCTGGATGCCTACCATCAGTCCAAATTCATCCAGGGCCAGGTACTTTTCAATTTCTCGTACCCCGGAAAAACGTTCGCGCAGAATTATTCCAACGTCATCCTGGACCTCAGCACGGCATCCCCGCATCCCCTGTCGTTCATCCCCTATATCATTAACACGCTGGGCCTGGTTCCGCTGGCCATCCTTGGCGCGCCCTCCAATGACATTTTTCAATCGGTGGACCCGGCCGGCAGCGGCGGCTCTGGACATCCGTACAGTCCGGCCGCCGCCTTCGCTTCGGCATTGGCATGGATTCAAGCGGTGAAAGCGCAAGGATGCGGTCGGGTGTATGCGACAACCGGATTTCCTCGCGGCGCGGCAACTGGCCAATCGGGCTACGATGCGAACATGCTAACCTACAACGCGCTGCTTCGCTCAAGCGCCGGGGTCTATGGGTATCGGATCATCGACGCCGCGGCCAGCCAGAACCTTCTCAGCTTTGACGATACGACCTATGTGAACGGCGGGGTAAATGACGCCTACGGGGTCCAATACGTTCACCCCAACAACCTGGGCCACGCGGTGATGGCGGCGGCAATCGACGGCGCAATTAGTGGAACGATCGCCGGCGGTGGCGGCGGCGTTATCAACTAGGTTTTGCCGGCGGCGAACAGCGTCGTCGTTGCGGAGTATGTCGCGCCTGGGTTCACCTGAAAGTCCACCGCCCAGAACGTTGTCACGTCAAGGTCAAACACGGTATCGCTCGACGCCGGCAAAACCAATCCGGTCTGCCCCGGCGCGTAGACATACAGGGGCGGCGTGGCCGATGGCGCTCCGCCCGTGAAAAGAGCCTGTAGCGCCGCCCAACTCCAAATCTTTAGCCACGGCGCGTCCTGCGTTATTTTGGCCATGATCTGAACCTGCAAGCCCGTCCCAGGCAAAGATGCCGCGCCGATGTTTATATCGGCGGCCAATCGCCTGTATTGATTGTCGAGTTGGATAGGCCCAAGGCTGATGAACGTGCTGGCGCTACCCGTGACATTCAGGGCGCCGCCTTCCCATGCGGTAGAGATGCGGCCGTCCGGCCCCTGGGTCTGATAGCCGATGGCGAGCGCGCCTGGAACGGTTACTGGCTTAAACATTTTATCTCCTGAATGTTAATGGCCCACCGAAGCGGTTTTCGGCAGTCCGAACTTTGGTAATGGCGAAATTCCCGGCCCCGCCGCCGGGCCATTGCTGCGCGGCTTCACTGGCCGGGCGATCCCCGATTTGGCGGTGGGGAATACTGGATTGATCGGCGACGGCGGACCCTGCCCAATCGGCTGGCCAAGACCCGGATTGAACATTCCGGGATTTCCTGCCGATGGACCACCGGGCATTCCGCCGGGCTGTGCGCCGGGCATTCCCGGTTGCTGCTGGGCCGCCTGCTGCGCCATCATCGCCCGCTGCTGGAGCATTTGCGCGATGACTGGCTGGTTAAACAGGACGCGAGATAGATTCTTGATGTTCATCGCCTCGCCGAGCATGTCGGTCATATAATCGACGTTCAATCCCTGGGCCTGCATCTTGAGTTGAAGGAGTTGCGGCGAAAGCTCGATCAATTGAATCGCGCGGGCCTGCACCACTTGGTTATCGGTCAGACCCATCGACTCATCCACGATGACCGTCTGGAAGTTGGACGGATCAACGTCCTCCTGGCCCGGCTGGACGCCCCCGACGTACAAGCCCTCCTCCACCTTGGATGTGATCGGGTCTTGGCGGTAGGTGTTAAACACGATGGATGGCTCGTGGAACATATACCACTTGACCTTTTCCAGAATACTCTCGGTGGACTTGTAATTCATGCGTTTGACCCACGCCACGCTCCCATCCACGTTCGACTGGGCAATCTGTGCGGCCGTCGCCGTCTCGCCAACGGGATTGCCGCGAGTGGAATCGCTCTGTCCCATGGATCGGTCAAACCGCTGGCGGCAGGTATTGGCATAGGCAATCTGTTCAGGGTGCGGGCCGCCAAGCTGGTACTGGAAAATCTTGCGCGGGTCCAGGCCTGGAACGGCGGTTACGGCGTTGTTGTCGGCGCTGATAATGGCCGCGCGAACCTGCTTCTCAACGGCATCCACCAAAACACCTTGCTTGTACGTCTTGGCCGATTCGGAAATGACCCGAATGTGGGCGTTGTACTCCTCGAACGATTCAAAGTCGGCCTGTAGGCGGCTGATGGGATACGGGTCGCCCGGTACAAGGTAGGAGCCGAAGACCTGGTATGGACCCGTGGGCGGCCCATAGTATTTTTCCTGACGGAGAATCTGCGACGTGGCTTCTCTGCCGTTGGACATGACGATGGTGAAAAGCTCGTTCGTCTCTTTCAGCCATAAGTCCACCAGCCTAACCAGTTTCCGATACGGCGTTGGGGCCGGGGCTAGGCTGTTCAGCGAAGATGCCGCCGAAGATAGGGAATAAGAGTCGGCGGATGCTTGAACCCGGTCGGCCACCTTCGGATCGAAGCCCTTGGCTTTGGCGTTGTCTTGAATCCAGTCAAGGTCGCGGAAGTATTCGTGGCCCACGAACCTGGACTCCCGCCAATGGCCGCACTTGCCGTCCATGAAGAATTGCGTGTTGGGGACGTGGCAGAAATAAGGAACCAGCGCGCCGCCCTCAAAGTCATTCATCGACTCCGGCTGCTGGATCGGCTCCAGGCCGACCATGCCAACTCCGAACCCCTGAAGCTCATCTATGGTGATTTGAAGATGAACCTCCGCGAAATTCGACCGTCGTATCCACGAATTTTGCGCCGTCTCAAGAAACTGTGCAATCGTCTTGTAGGCGACCGGCCTGTCTGTCTCTTGTCGAGTGGCCGGCAGAGCGTAGCACAACTCTGGCAGCATGAAGGAAACGTAGGCGAAGATGAGATTCTCCGCGCCCTTGGGTCCGCTGTAATCGTCGCGGTAGCGGACGGACATCATGCGCTGGTTAATCAGACTGATTCCGCTCATGTGTCTTTCGCGGAAACGAATCGCCTCTGTTATCTCCGAAGCGATGTTGGTTGGGCTGGTATCAAGCATTGTCAATGCTTCGTAGCACTTCTTCGTGTTTGAGTATATCGGCGGCCGTCCCATAGGCAACGGCCTTCTCCGGCGGGGCGAATCTTGGGAGTGCCCGCAGGCCCATCCAGCCGTAGGCGGCGGCCATGACCAGATCGTCATGCTCTCCCGACGGGGCGGACTGTTTTAGCTGTTCGTTCCTGGCCCTGGCAATCTCGATACGCGAGGATCGGGGCGTCCATTCAAAGGCACGGCACTGGGAAATTGTCTCTGAATCCGTCAGGTTGATAAGCGGACGCAAGCGCGCGCCGGTGTATTTGTCCACGGGTGAAACGGCCCGCACCAGGTGCGGAACAAGCAGGTCGCCGACCGCCTTGTGGTGGCCGAGGGTATCGCTCGCCCTGACTAAATCCTTGGTCTCGTCGCGCTCGTGGTAGATTCGGCGATAGCCATACTCATCATAAATCCGCCGCAGCGAGATCAATCCGACCTGCCGCTCGCCCACCAGCAGGGCGTTGCGATAATAGATGCACAGTTTCCATAGGAGCCAAGAGAACGTCGCATCGCCCCAATGCCCAAAGGCCGCGGCGACCTGCCGCGCGTCCTTCTGGCGAAGCACAACTGCCGCGTCATAGTCGCCTGACGCCAGACCGTAGGAGAAATCAGCGCCCAGAACGTAGTAATCGTCCTTGGGCTGCTCGTAAATTTTTAGCCAGCCGGTTTCCGGGGCCGGCATTCCGGCGCAGAATTCGACCGCCGCCCAATCCTCCTTTGATTTTCTGTCGGCTTTTGGCACGTCGGCCATCCAGCCGGGAACGCCGATCGTCTCTCGTTCCTTGACGACCAATTCCATGCCGTTGAGCGATTCATGGTCGAACACGGGCTGGGCGTTGAAGTCGAGGAATCCGCCGTGCAGGCGCACCTCCCTTTCGGCCGCCGATGACAGTTCCAGTGCATCGGTATACCAAGCCAGATCGTCGGGCCGGGCGCCTGGGTTATCGGCAATTCCGCCGCGGGGCCAACACCAGATGCGTGGATGGATTTGTTTGACGATGGCGGTTTCTTCATCCATTCCGTGTCGCTGGTGGTAGGCCAGCCACGGCGCGTAAACCCGCCGGTGCATCCATCGTTTACCCTTGGTGGCCGTGGCGCTGATGAGATACCGGGTGCGCGTTCCGCCGCGCCGGCGCATGGTCAGTTCGGTCCACAGTTTTTCGTCGCACTCCTCGTCGATAATGACCAAATCGGGCGGAGTGCCTTGCACGCCGCCCCAGTCGGCGTCATTACTGATAATGCTAAGGGTAGAACCGTTTGGCCACTTGTACCGATGCGATGCGTCGAGCCATCGCCATCCGCCGGACAGGCAGGTGCTTTCAAGCTGCGAGCGAAGCTCGTCCATTTGCTTGTATTTCAGGGCCACCCAGAAAATGCGCACGGGGGGCGGCGTAACAAGCTGGTAGGGATGCGTACCTTGCGCCCACCAGTTGGCTTCAATCGCGGCGGCGGTTGATTTTCCGCTGCCATTGCCGGTGAACACGGCCCGTATGATGGCCTTGGATTTGTGGAGTTGAAGCTGAAATCTTTTCTCCGGCGGCCAGTCCTGCCGCCCAGCTTGGTACATGAAGAAGGGCGAGCGCCTGGAGGCGCTTTCCTCGGAGCGCAGAATAAAATGCTGGATGTCGTGAGGCTCAAGCCCGGCGGGAATAGCGATCATTTTTCAGTGAACATTCAAAGCTGAATCGGATGGTAACTACGCAATCCGTTTGGCGGAATGCCGCGGCTTAATTTCGGAATTTAGAAACTTTCCCTTACTGGGGGCGACGAGCATTGCGTGGTAGCGAGATTCTGGAACACTTGAATAAGCGTAAAGCGTGCCGTTTTTGAAAGACACTTCCAGCGTTGCCGTGTCTTTGTTATAGGCAATGCTGGCGATATTCGATGATTCAACGGCATGATGTCCATGGCGAATCATTCTGCAACCCGCGCCTTTCCGGCGGCTGCCATGCTGGCCATTTTTGCTTTTCCGTATTTTGCCCGGCCTTGCTTGGCCATGATTGCGCCGGCCTCCTTTTTCGGCATCCCCTTCTTGACCAGGGCGTCCTCGCCCTTCTTGAATCGTCCGCCGCCGCCCAAGCGCATGCTCTTGCCCTTGTAGTTTTTCTTCATCCCGACATCGCCATCGCTGCCGGAGTACATTGGTTCGCGGCGACCGCCGCCCATGATTGGCATGTGAAGCTCCTGGCCTTTCGGCCGGTTAGATGCCGACAGTTTACAAACAACGCGGTCGCGTTACAATGCCGCCATGCGCGGCGTCTACACCACTAGCCTCAAAATCGCTGGCATGACTGCGGCAAAAACGCTGATCCTCCTAAGAGCGCCAACCGGCGTGAACATCCGCCTGCTGTCCGCATCAATCACCAATGCGTCCAATGCCACGAATCAGCAACTTGAAGCGGCGATAGCCCGCGTAGTCACTGTCGGGAGCGCTGGCGGAACGTCCAACACTCCGGCCCAGGCCGAAGCTGGCGACCAGGCGTCAGCCAGCACCGTCAGTACCAATCTGACAACCGAGCCGACAACCTATGCAACGCCATCGTTGACCGATGAAGGATGGGCATCGCTCACGGGCTGGTACTGGACGCCGCAGGAAAAAGAGCAACCAATTATCGCGGCCGGAACCTACGTCGGATGGCGGCTGCGGACGGCCCCTGGAACTTCCACGGACATTTGCGCCAAGCTCTCATGGAGAGAGGAAGGCTGATCGTGTGTCCTGCTGCTGTGATAAGCCAGTCCCGCCGCCCGATCCATTCCGCGTAGCGATCCCCGACGGCGCCGTTCTTGTGACGCTCCCCACCTGCGTATCACTCAACACGTCGCAAATCCCAAAAGCCAATCCGTCCGACCCTGATTTACCCCTGTCGATTCAGGTGAACTATGTCGGCGGGAGCTTCACCTACATGGGCGTGTCCGGCGGATACTCCGCCACGCTGACTTTTGATTCAGTCTGGTTCGTTTGGAATGCCACGGTATCGCTCGGCTCGCTCATCCTTTGGTCCGGCAACGTTGGGGGAAACACGCCTTACGCTCAATTTGTCTACAGATTCGGCTCGGCCCTTAATTCGCCCGCTTCAATCACCGGCGTTACTTGTTCTGTTGTCAACGTAAATCTCTCCATCGCCAAAACGCAGAGTGCCGGCGGAACAGTCCTAAGCGGGGCCAATACCTACACTGTCACGCTCACCAATCCGGTCGGCTATGGCACGGCGACCAACGTGCCTGTCAGTGATCCCATTCC
>VFSW01008222.1_pt1 | contig 15012 bp, 10 predicted proteins | sample 5358111 | NCBI WGS metagenome assembly VFSW01 (sample SAMN11554181, study PRJNA540505) | mine drainage metagenome | isolation source: sediment from site ElyBrook_90M | place: USA: Ely Copper Mine, Vershire, VT | collected 2017 | reverse complement strand
CGAGGGGTCGTGATTGGGTGCGAAATGGGGGTCGCAGTTCAACGCGATTTGACAGCCATATCCGTCTTGAACTCCTCCGGATGCGCCAATCGGCGCTCGGTGATGCTGAACCACGCGGCGTGACGGCCGCCGAACAGCCAGCTCAACGCGTCCCACAGCCTGAGGCGGGCCAGGCCGAGCCCGGCGGCAAGCACCCCCTCGCCGCCGACCGCCATCGTCTGGGAGCCGTAGCCCACCAGCATCCCGCCGGGAGCCAGACACGCGTACGAGCGCGCGAAATGTGCGCCGCCGATGGCATCGAAAGCCGCATCAACTCCAGCGCCGCCGGTTCGCGCCGTGGTGAGTTGATGCACCATCGCGACAAAATCACCGGCGTGGTAGTCGATAGCTGTGGCGCCGAAGCGATCGACGGCCGGCATGTTCCTGGCCGAGCACGTGCCGATCGCCTTGAGGCCAAGATGCCGCGCGAGGTCGAGGAACGCCGTGCCGACGCTGCCGGACGCCCCGATTACCAGAATTATGGCCCCCGGTCGCAGGTGGCACATGCGGGTCAGCATCTGGAACGCGGTGAGATAAGCGAGCGGGATGCACACCGCTTCGGCCGGATCGAGGCCATCGGGAACCAGCACCAGGAACCGCGCGGGACGGATCGCGTACTGCGCGTAACCGCCGACCACGCAGAGATCGGCGACCTGCGCGCCCTCGCGCGGTTCGGTCACGCCGGGGCCGTTCTTCTCAACGACGCCGACCAACTCGTAGCCTGGGGTGAATGGCCGCGGCCCCTTGTAATCCGGATAACGGCCGCGACGGATGAAGCTATCGGTGAAGCCTGTGCCGGCGGCGAGCACCTTGATGCGGACTTCACCCGGCCCCGGCTCGGGGATGGTTGACTGTTCCGCCAATTCCAGAACGTCCGGACCACCGAAACGGGAGATGCGAATGTTTTGCCAGAGCATGATTTGACCTCTCGTCACGCGGGGAGAGACGATCGTGTTGGTTGAACGACGGTCACACCAAATCGAACACGGGGCCTTTCGCGCGTTGGCAGTTCGGCTTGAGAGCAATTCTGTTGGAGGCGGCTCGCTCCCAGAGATGGCCGGCCTCGTCGACACAGCGTTTTGCCAGCGATAAGTTCCTCGGCGACCTGCCGCTTGGATGCGGCGCTGTGCGATCGGTGCTTCGTCATGGCGTCCATCCTCGGGAAACCCGACAGGGACGGTCAATTAAAATCGCTCAAACTGTCCACCTCCAGGGGCGCACTCCACCAAGGGGGCCCTTTTTTCCACGCCGAATCACGAGCAGGCGTCGTGATCGTGAGGCCGCGGCGGTGGCATAGTCGCATTGCGGTGGCGGCCGGCACAATGAAAAACGGGGAGTGCCGTGGCACTCCCCGCTTCGCTGGGGGACCCTTTCGGGTCGGTGTCACATCTGGCTGTAGTTGCCGTTGTGCCAGATATACATCACGTAGTCGGCCTTCATGATATCCCCCTTCTTGTCGTAGGAAATCGGGCCGAGCACCGTATCCCAGGTGCCGGCGCGCAGCGTGGTTGCCACTTTGCGCGGGTCGATTGTGCCCGCCTTCTTGGCGGCCTGGGCCCATTCCTGGATCGCCGCGTAGGTGTAGAGAACGTAACCTTCGGGGTCGATTTTCTTGGCATTGAACTCCTTGACCACCGCCGCCGCGGTCGGTTTCAGGCGCGGATCGGGCGGGAAGGTCATCAGCGTGCCTTCGCCGGCCGGGCCCGTAATCTGCCAGTATTCCTTCGTCACCAGGGCATCGCCGCCCATGATGGTGACGTGCATGCCTTGCTCCTTGGCCTGGCGTGCGATCAGCCCGGTCTCAGGGTGGTAGCCGCCGATATAGATGACATCGACCCGGGCCTGTTTCAGGCGACTGACGAGAGCCGAATAGTCCTTCTCGCCGGCGACGTAATGGGCGTCGAATACCTCCTTGGTGCCATCCTTGTTGAGGTTCTTGCGGGTCTGGTCCGCGAGGCCTTTTCCATAGGTGGAGTTGTCGTCGAGGATGGCGATGCGGTGGCCCTTGAACTCCTTGGCTAGGTAGGCGCCCGCCACGATCCCCTGCTGGTCGTCGCGCCCGCAGGTGCGGAAGACGTTCCAGCCGCCCTTGTCGGTGAAGTCGGGGTTGGTGGAGGCCGGGGTGATCTCAAGGATGCCATTATCAGCATAGACCTTGCTGGCGGGGATCGAACTGGAGGAGCAGAAATGCCCGTCCACCAAGGCAACCTTCCGCGCGGCGAACATGTTCGCGACCGACACCGCCTGCTTGGGGTCGCAGGCATCGTCGCCGACAATCAGCTTCAGCTTCTGGCCGAGCACGCCACCATGGGCGTTGATGTCATCGATCGCCTGCTGCGCGCCTTCCTTCAACTGCTGACCGAAGGCGGCGTACTGGCCGGTCATCGGGCCGGCGGCGCCGATCAGGATGTCGGCATGGGCCATGGCCGGGCCGAATGTGAGCGCAGCCGCGAACAGCGCGGCTCCGCCCAGGATGTTGGACTTCATTAAAGCTGAACCTCCCTTGGGATATCGAACATGGGCCGCGCTAGATGCACGGCTGGGATGCATCCTAAGAAGGTCCATCACGTCTGACCAGGGTCTTACGCCGAACATATGGTCTGCGGCGGGCGATGGACTGGCTGGGCGCCCTCGGAGGCGGCGGGGCGCCCTCGGAGGCGGCTGTGCGATGGCGGTGCGGCGGGGTGCGCCTTGCCGGGGCGGGGCAGGGGCCGTAAGAGCGCGACGGGCAAAGGTGCGCCACAGGGCGGGCGCGCAAGCTGGCGGGAGGATGCATGGCGGCGCATGGCGAGGCGGGCTTGGCGGATGCAGCCGCCGCTTCGGTGCTGGCGCGGCCGCTTACGCCGATGCGGCGGATGGCGGATGCCCTGCGGGCGCTCGCGATCGATGCCATCGAGGCAGCGAATTCCGGTCATCCCGGCATGCCGATTGGCATGGCCGACGCCGCCGCGGTGCTGTGGACAAGGTTCCTGAAGTTTGACGCCGCGGACCCTCGCTGGCCGGACCGCGACCGTTTCATTCTCTCCGCTGGCCACGGGTCCATGCTGCTCTACGGGTTGCTGCACGTGACCGGCCATGCCGGGATGGAGGCATCCGAACTCGCGCGGTTCCGCCAGCTCCACTCCGCGGCCGCCGGTCATCCCGAGTTCGGGGCCCATCCGGCGATCGAGACAACCACCGGCCCGCTGGGCCAGGGGATCGCGACGGCGGTGGGCTTCGCCCTGGCCGAACGCATGCTTGCTGCGCGCTTTGGCCGCTCGCTGGTCGATCATCGCACCTGGGTCATCGCCTCCGATGGCGATCTGATGGAGGGTATAAGCCATGAGGCGGCGTCCCTGGCGGGGCATTTGCGCCTCGCCCGCCTGACCGTGCTGTGGGACGACAACGCGATCTCGATCGACGGTGCCATCGGGCTGGCCAATTCCGAAGACACGCTCAAGCGGTTTTCCGCCTATGGCTGGGGTGTGCGGCGGGTGGACGGGCACGACGCCGCCGAAATCGCCGCCGCCCTGTCGATGGCGATGCGGGCCAAGAAGCCCACTCTGATCGCCTGCCGCACCATCATTGGCCTGGGTGCGCCGACCAAGGCCGGCACAGCAGCCAGCCACGGCGCCCCGCTGGGTGCGACCGAGGCGGCGGCCGCCAAGGCGGCTCTGGGTTGGACCGCGCCGCCTTTCACCCTCCCCGAGGATATTGCCGCGCGCTGGCGCGAAGCCGGGGCGCGGGGTTCGGCGCCGCGGCGGGCATGGCTGCGTCGTCTCGCCCATCATCCCCTGCGCGTCGAGTTCGAGCGCGCCCTTGCCGGCAAGCCATCGGAGGCCGCGCATGAGGCACTGACGGCGCTGCGCGCAGATCTGGCCGCGAACCGGCCGAAACTTGCCACCCGCCAATCCTCCCAGCGCGTGCTGGAGGCGCTGGTGCCGGTGGTGCCGGAAATGGTGGGCGGGTCGGCCGACCTCACCGGGTCCAACCTCACCTTTGTCAAGGGCATGGGCAGTGTGGCGCCGGGTGCCTATGGCGGGCGCTACATCCATTATGGCGTGCGCGAGCACGGCATGGCCGCGGCGATGAACGGGATGGCGCTGCATGGCGGGCTGATCCCGTATTCCGGCACTTTCCTGATCTTCTCGGATTATATGCGCCCGGCGATCCGCCTCGCCGCGCTGATGCGCCAGCGCGTGATCCATGTTCTGACGCATGATTCGATCGGGCTGGGCGAGGATGGACCGACACATCAACCGGTCGAGCACCTGGCGAGCTTCCGCGCCATGCCCAACGTGTTCGTCTTCCGCCCTGCGGATGCGATGGAAACAGCGGAGTGCTGGGACCTCGCGCTGCGCCGTGGCGACGGGCCCAGCCTGATCGCATTGTCGCGCCAGGCGACGCCCGCGCTGCGCGAGGATGTTGGCGAGAATCGCTGCGCCCGCGGCGGCTATGTGCTCGCCGAGGCGGTGGGGCCGCGCCAGACGACCCTGATCGCGTCGGGCACCGAGGTTGCGATCGCCATGGCGGCACGGGCGATCCTGGCGGACGAGGGCATCGCCGCCGCGGTGGTGTCGCTGCCGTGCTGGGAGTTGTTCGCCGCCCAGGACCCGGCCTGGCGGGAAGAGGTTCTCGGCGGCGCGCTGCGGGTGGGGGTCGAGGCAGCCTGCGGCTTCGGCTGGGATCGCTGGCTCGGCCCGAGGGGTGTGTTCATCGGCATGAACGGGTTCGGCGCCTCGGCGCCCGCCGAGGAACTGTATCGCCATTTTGGCATCACCCCCGGGGCGATTGCCGCCGCGGTTCGGCGCGGCCTCGGGCGGAACAACGGCTGATCCGGGGCCGATCCCCGGACCCAGGAACAAGATACCCAAGGAGACGGACATGGCGGTGGCAATCGCGATCAACGGGTTCGGGCGGATCGGGCGGCTGGTGCTGCGCGCCATCGTCGAAAGCGGGCGGACCGATCTGGTGCCGGTCGCCATTAACGACCTCGGCAGCGTCGAGGCCAATGCGCATCTGTTCCGCTACGACAGCGTCCATGGCCGCTTCCCCGGCGAGGTGGAGGTGGCAGGCGATGCCATCACCATCCGCGTCGGCGGCCGCGTCTGGGGGCCGATCCGTGTTTCCGCGGAGCGTGAGCCTTCGAAAGTGCCATACCAGGGCGTCGATGTGGCGATGGAGTGCACCGGACGCTTCACCAGCAAACAGGCCGCCGCCGCCCTGCTCGCGGCCGGCGCGCGCAAGGTGCTGGTCTCCGCGCCCGCCGATGGCGTGGACGCGACCATCGTCTATGGCGTCAACCACCAGATCCTGACGAAGGAGATGACGATCATCTCCAACGCCTCCTGCACCACCAACTGTCTCGCGCCGATCGCCAAGGTACTGCACGACAGCTTCACCATCCAGCGCGGCTACATGGTGACCATCCATTCCTACACCGGCGACCAGCCCAGTGTGGACACGCTGCACAAGGACCTGCACCGCGCCCGCGCCGCGGCGGTGTCCATGATCCCCACCAGCACCGGCGCGGCCCGCGCCGTGGGGCTGGTGCTGCCGGAGTTGAAGGGCAAGCTGGACGGCACCGCCATCCGCGTGCCGACGCCGAACGTTTCCCTGGTGTCGCTTGATGCCGTGGTCGGCCGGGCGGTGACGAAGGAGGAGGTGAACGCGGCGATGAAGACGGCCAGCGAGGGCGCGCTGAAGGGGGTTCTCGCCTACAACACCGCGCCGCTGGTCTCCCATGATTTCAACCACATCCCCGCCTCCTCCACGTTCGATGCGACGCAGACCGCGGTGGTCGATGGCACGCTGGTACGGGTGATGAGCTGGTACGACAACGAGTGGGGCTTCTCCAACCGCATGGCGGACACCGCCGCGCTCTTCGGCAGCCTCTGATCCCCATGGCCCTGCGGACGCTGGACGGGGTGGCGCTCGCCGGGCGGCGGGTTCTGCTGCGCGCCGACCTCAACGTGCCGGTGCGGGACGGACGCATCACCGATGCCACCCGCCTCGAACGCCTGTGCCCAACCCTTCGCGAACTGATGGCAAAAGGGGCGCGGGTGCTGGTGTGCAGCCATTTCGAGCGGCCGAAGGGAAAGGTGGTGCCGGCGATGTCGCTGGCACCGGTGGCCGCCGCGCTCGGCGATCTGCTGGGCCAGGCGGTGCGCTTCGTGCCCGATTGCGTCGGGCCGGTGGCCGAGGCCGCCGCCGCCGCGCTGGGTGATGGCGAGGTGGCGGTGCTGGAGAATACCCGCTTCCACGCCGGCGAGGAGGCGAACGACCCCGCCTTCGCCGCCGCTCTGGCGCGGCTGGCCGACCTTTATGTGAACGATGCGTTCTCCGCCGCCCACCGCGCGCATGCCAGCACCGAAGGGGTGGCGCATCTGCTGCCGGCCTGCGCGGGACGGCTGATGGAGGCCGAAATCAATGCGCTGACCCGCGCCCTCGACCATCCCGACCACCCGGTGGCGGCGATTATCGGCGGGGCGAAAATCTCCAGCAAGCTCGCTCTGCTGGGGAACCTCGTCGGGCGGGTGGATGCGCTGGTGATCGGTGGGGCGATGGCGAATACCTTCCTCGCCGCGCATGGGCAGGCGGTCGGAACCTCGCTCCAGGAGGCGGGGATGCACGCGGTTGCGCGCGACATCCTGGCCACCGCGGCCACCAAGGGCTGCGTCGTGCTGCTGCCGCGGGATGTGGTGTGCGCGCCGGCGTTGGTGCCCGGGGCGAAAACGGTGACGGTGTCGAGCCATGCGGTGCCGGCGGACATGATGATCCTCGATGTCGGACCGGCGACCATCGCCGATCTGACGGCGCGGCTGGCCGCCTGGCGCACGCTGGTCTGGAACGGGCCGATCGGCGCCTTTGAGACCCCGCCCTTCGATGCCGGCACCACGGCATTTGCGCAGGCAGTGGCCGAGGCGACGGCGCGCGGCGGGCTGCTCTCGGTCGCGGGTGGCGGGGATACCGTGGCGGCCCTGCATGTGGCCGGGGTGGCGGAACGGTTTTCCTACGTCTCCACCGCCGGCGGGGCCTTCCTCGAATGGCTGGAAGGCCGCATCCTGCCCGGCGTTGCGGTGCTGATGGGCTGACCTCGGCACCGCCCGGGATGGAGGCGGCGATGGCAGAAATCGGCTGGCGGGGTCGCGCGGCGCCCCGGGTGACCGGCGCGCACCGGCCCGCGCGCGGCCGGGGCGCGGGGGGGGCGCATCACCCGCTCGCCGCGATGGCCGGGGCGGAGGTGCTGGCCGAGGGCGGCAACGCCGTCGATGCGGCGATTGCGACTCTGTTCGCCTTGACGGTGGTCGAGCCGATGATGGTCGGGCTGCTCGGCGGCGGCACCGCGCATCTGCGCCTGCCGGATGGCACCCACACCATTCTCGATGGCATGAGCGCGGTGCCGGCGTCCGGCCGGGCGGACATGTTCCGCCCCGATCCCGCCGCGCCACCCGAGGCATTCGCGGTGGAAGGACGGGCCAATGCGGTCGGGCCGCTCGCGGTGGCGGTGCCGGGAGCGCTGCCGGGCTGGTGCGCCGCGCTCGACCGCTTCGGCACATGGAGCCTCGCCGATGTGGTGGCGCCGGCGATCCGCCTGGCCGAGCGCGGCTTCCGTGCGACGCCCTATCTGAGCGAGTGCGTTGCCGAATCGGCCACAGATCTCGCGCAGGACCAGGGGCTTGCCGCACTTTTCCTGCCGGATGGCGCGCCCATTCGCGCTGGTGCCCGCGTGGTGCGGGGGGATTATGCCGATACGCTGCGCCTGGTGGCGCGGGAGGGCGCGGCGGCGCTGCATGGCGGTCCGCTCGGGACGGAGGTGGTGCGCGCAATCGCCACGCGCGGCGGCATCCTGACCGCCGCCGACCTTGCCGCCACCACCTTGCGCGAGCGCGCACCGGTGCGCGGCTTCTATCGTGGCTGGGAGATTGTCGGCCCACCCCCGCCAGCCGCCTCGGGGGTCCATATCCTGTCGATGCTCGGCGTACTGGAAGGGTTCGACCTCGCCGGATCGGGGTTCGGCTCGGCGGCGGGGCTGCACCTGATCGCCGAGGTTCTGAAGATGGCATTTGCCGACCGCGCCGCGGCGACCGGCGCCCCTGATTTCGTCCGCGTGCCGGTGGCGCGGCTGATTTCCGCCGCCTATGCGGCGACTCGGCGAGCCGAACTGGACCCGGTTCGGGCGCGCGTCTGGGGCGCCGGCGTCGCCCCGCCGGAAGGCGACCATACCACCCATCTGACTGTTGCCGATTCGGAGGGGAGGGTGGTCGCCACCACCCAGACCATCAACTCGCTCTTCGGTGCCCGTTTCATGATCCCTGGGACTGGGCTGATCCCAAACAATTACATGGTCAATTTCGACCCCCGCCCCGGCCATGCGCTGTCGATCGCGCCGGGCAAGCGCGTCACCACCTCGATGGCGCCGATGATGGCGCTGCGCGAGGGGCGGGTGCGGTTCGCGCTCGGCTTGCCGGGGGGGCGACGGATTTTCCCCGCCGCGATGCAGGCGCTGATCGCGCTGATCGACCATGGGATGAGCGTGCAGGAGGCGGTGGAGGCACCGCGGATCTTCACCGAGGGTGGCGCGCTGGAGGTGGAGAGCGCAGTGCCCGAGGCGGTGCTGGCCGATCTGCGCGCGCGCGGCCACACGGTGCTGCGGGTGGCGCATGTCGGTGGCGGGATGAACGCCATCGCCTTCGACGCCGACGGGATGATGGAGGCGGCTGCGTGCTGGCGGGCGGATGGGACGCCGATCGCCCTGGGTGGGGGCCTGGCGCGGGCCGGGATCCGCCTGCTGGGTGTGTAATCCCCGCGCCCGCCTTGTCGCGCCGCGTCGGATCGGGTAGGCAGCCGCCGCGTCGCGGGTCGCTGGGGCTCTCGCGCGCCCGCCCGTCCGGACGGACCCTTCCTGCCCCGGCTGGCGGCAAGGATCCTCCATGGCACGCAACAAGATCGCCCTCATTGGCGCCGGTAATATCGGCGGCACCCTCGCCCACCTGATCGGCCTCAAGGAGCTCGGCGACGTCGTGCTGTTCGACGTGTTCGGCGGGGTCGCGGCGGGCAAGGCGCTCGACATCATGCAGTCCGGCCCGGTGGACGGGTTCGACGCGGTGATGGCCGGCGGCTCGGATTACGCCGCGATCGCGGGGTCGGATGTGGTTATCGTCACCGCCGGTTTCCCGCGCATGCCAGGCATGAGCCGCGACGACCTGCTGACCAAGAATGCCGGCGTGGTGGCCCAGGTGGCGGAGGGCATCCGCACCTACTGCCCGGAGGCGTTCGTTATCGTCATCACCAACCCGCTCGATGTGATGGTGTGGGTGATGCAGCAGAAATCCGGCCTGCCGGCGCATAAGGTGGTGGGCATGGCGGGCGTGCTCGACTCCTCGCGGTTCCGCCATTTCCTCGCCCAGGAGTTCGATGTCTCGGTCGAGGACGTGACCGCCTTCGTGCTGGGCGGCCATGGCGATACCATGGTGCCGCTGACCCGCTACTCCACCGTCGCCGGCATCCCCATCCCCGATCTGATTCGCATGGGCTGGACGACGCAGGAGAAGATCGACGCCATCGTGACGCGCACCGCCAATGGCGGCGGCGAGATCGTCAAGCTGCTGGAACGTGGCAGTGCCTTCTACGCGCCGGCGGCCAGCGCGGTGGCGATGGCGGAATCCTATCTGCGCGACAAGCGCCGGGTGATGCCGTGCGCCGCCCTTCTGAGCGGCCAGTACGGTGTGAACGGGCTGTATATCGGCGTGCCGGTGGTGATCGGGAAGAACGGGATCGAGAAGGTGGTCGAGATCAAGCTCGACCCGGCCGAGCAGGCCGCCTTCGACAAATCCTGCAGCGCGGTGCGCGACCTGATCGAAGCCTTCAAGAAGCTGGGCGTGTGAGTCGATGAACATCCACGAATACCAGGCCAAGGAGCTGCTGCGCGGCTTCGGGGTATCGGTGCTGGAGGGGCATGTCGCCTGGTCGCCCGAGGAGGCGGTGGCAGCCGCGGCGAAGCTGCCGGGGCCGGTCTATGTGGTGAAGTCCCAGATCCATGCCGGCGGGCGTGGCGCGGGGCATTTCGCCGATGATCCGGGCGGCAAGGGCGGTGTACGGCTCGCCCGTACGCCCGAGGAGGTGCGGGCGGCGGCGGCGGCGATGATCGGCCACACCCTGGTGACCAAGCAGACCGGCCCGGCCGGAAGGCGGGTCAGCCGGGTCTATGTTGAAGCCGGCTGCGACATCGCCCGCGAATTGTACCTCTCGCTGCTGGTCGATCGGGCGGAAGGGCGGGTGACCATCGTCGCCTCGTCCGAGGGCGGCATGGAGATCGAGGAGGTGGCGGCGCGCAGCCCGGGGAAAATCCTGCATGCGCCGGTTGATCCGGCCAGTGGCATTTCCGATTTCCACGCCCGCAAGCTGGCCTACGCGCTCGGTCTGTCGGGCCGGCAGGTGGCGGCGTTCGGTCGGTTCGTCGCCGCCATGTATCGTGCCTTCCTCGCGCTCGACTGCGCGATCGTGGAGATCAACCCGCTGGTGGTGACCGGCGCGGGGGATGTGGTGGCGCTGGATGCGAAGGTAAGCTTCGACGACAGCGCGCTGTATCGCCACGCCGAGATCGAGAAGCTGCGCGACGAGGCCGAGGAAGACCCCAAGGAGCTGGAGGCGGCGAAGCACAGCCTGAACTACGTCGCGCTCGACGGCACCATCGGCTGCATGGTCAACGGCGCGGGCCTCGCCATGGCGACCATGGACATCATCAAGCTGTATGGCGCGGCGCCGGCCAATTTCCTCGATGTCGGCGGCGGCGCGACCAAGGAGCGGGTGACGGCGGCGTTCAAGATCATCCTCTCCGACCCGCATGTGGAGGGGATTCTGGTGAACATCTTCGGCGGCATCATGCGCTGTGACGTGATCGCCGAGGGTGTGGTGGCGGCCGCACGCGAGGTTTCGCTCACCGTGCCGCTGGTGGTGCGGCTGGAGGGGACCAACGTGGACCTCGGCCGCGAGATCATGGCCCGCTCGGGCCTGCCGATCATCGCCGCCGACAATCTTGCCGACGCCGCCGAGAAAGTGGTGCGGGCCGTGAAGGAGGCTGCGTAATGGCGATCCTCGTCGATGAGAACACGCGCGTCATCACCCAGGGCTTCACCGGGGCGCAGGGCTCGTTCCACTCCGAGCAGGCGCTGGCCTACGGCACGAAGGTGATGGGCGGGGTGACACCGGGCAAGGGTGGCTCTACGCATCTCGGCCTGCCGGTCTTCGACACGGTGGCCGAAGCGGTGGCCGCGACAAGGGCGACCGCGAGCGCGATCTATGTGCCGCCGCCCTTCGCGGCGGACGCCATCCTGGAGGCGATCGACGCCGGGATTCCGTTGATCGTCTGCATTACGGAGGGCATTCCCGTGCTCGACATGGTGCGGGTGAAGCGGGCGCTCGATGGCACGACAAGCCGATTGATCGGCCCCAATTGCCCGGGCGTGATCACCCCCGATGCCTGCAAGATCGGCATCATGCCAGGCCATATCCATCGGCGTGGCAAGGTAGGCATCGTCTCGCGCTCGGGCACGCTCACCTACGAGGCGGTGGCGCAGACAACCGCTGCCGGCCTCGGGCAGAGCAGTTGCGTGGGCATCGGCGGCGACCCGGTGAAGGGCACTGATTTCATCGAGGTGCTGGAGATGTTTCTGGCCGATGGTGAGACCGAGGCGATCATCATGATTGGCGAGATCGGTGGGCAGAGCGAGATCGATGCCGCCGAGTTCCTCGCCGCCAACAAGGTCAAGAAGCCCACGGTCGGCTTCATAGCCGGCGCCACCGCGCCGCCGGGGCGGCGGATGGGTCATGCGGGCGCGGTGATCAGCGGCGGGCGCGACACCGCGGCCGCGAAGATGGAGGCGATGCGTGCGGCTGGCATCCATGTCGCGGAGAGTCCGGCCGCGCTTGGCAGCACCATGGTTGCCGCCCTGCGCGGCTGATGCGCGTCGGCCGGATGCGGCCGGCGGGGTAACGGGGGGAAAACATCCTATCTTAACTGCACGGCGGCCAGGAGATTGGCCGCCGGGTTTGGCTACGGACAGATGGGGATCGGGTAGCATGGCAGGTATTGACGTTCTCGCCACGGCATTCAGCGGCGGCAACGCCGCCTATGTGGCGGCGCTTTACGCGAAATGGGTCGCCGAGCCGGCCGCTGTTGATCCCGGATTCGCCGAGTTGTTCGCCGCCCTGGGCGACGACGCACGCGCGGTGCTGGGCGATGCGGCCGGCGCGTCCTGGGCGCAGCCGGCCTACGTGCTGGACGCGTCGTCCCCGCCCGGCGCGGCCCCGCTTCCCGGCCCGGAGGGCGGGCCGAGCGCGGCGGAGATCCGTGCCGCCACCAAGGACAGCCTGCGCGCCCTGATGATGGTGCGGGCCTACCGTGTCCGTGGCCATCTGGAGGCCGCGCTCGATCCGCTGGGCCTGCATGTGCCCAAGCCCCATTCCGAACTCGACCCCGCCGCCTACGGCTTTGGTCCTGCCGATATGGACCGCCCGGTGTTCATCGACCACGTGCTCGGGCTTGAAGCGGCAACCCCGCGGCGGATCCTGGAAATCCTGCGCGAGACCTATTGCGGGCCGGTGGGCGTTGAGTTCATGCATATCCAGGATCCGGACCAGAAGGCGTGGATCCAGCGTCGTGTCGAGGGTGCACCATGGCGTAACGGCTTCGATGCGGAGGGCAAGCGCCGCATCCTGCGCCAGTTGACCGAGGCCGAGGGCCTCGAAACCTTTTGCCAGAAGCGCTTTGTGGGCACCAAGCGATTCGGGCTGGAGGGCGGCGAATCCAGCATTCCGGCGCTGCACGCCATCATCGCGACCGCGGCGCGTGAGGGGGTGACGGAGATTGCCATCGGCATGCCCCATCGCGGCCGACTCAACACGCTGGTCAATGTCGTGCGCAAGCCCTACGCCGCGCTGTTCAGCGAATTCGGCGGCGCCAGTTTCAAGCCCGACGACGTGCAGGGTTCGGGGGATGTGAAATACCATCTCGGTACCTCGACCGATATCGAGATCGGTGGACACAAGGTGCATCTGTCCCTGCAACCCAACCCTTCCCATCTGGAAGCGGTGGATCCGGTGGTGGTGGGCAAGGTGCGCGCCAGGCTGGACATGGCCGGCGACACAACGAACCGCCGCAGCGTGATGGCGATCCTGATGCACGGCGATGCCGCCTTCGCCGGCCAGGGACTGGTCTATGAGACGCTGGCGATGAGCCAGCTGATCGGCTACCGCACCGGCGGCACGGTGCATGTGGTGGTGAACAACCAGATCGGCTTCACGACCGTGCCGGCGCACGCCTATTCCGGCCTCTACTGCACCGATGTCGCCAAGAGCGTGCAGGCGCCGATCCTGCATGTGAACGGCGACAACCCCGAGGCGGTGGTGTGGTGCGCCGAGATGGCGGCCGAGTTCCGCATGCGCTTCGCGACCGACATCGTGCTCGATATCGTGTGCTACCGTCGTCATGGTCATAACGAGACCGACGAGCCCGCCTTCACGCAACCGGTGATGTATCGCGCCATCCGCGCTCTGCCGACGACGCGCGCCCTTTACGCCGCGGCCCTGGCGCGTGAAGGGGCCGTGCCGGCCGGGGAGGCGCAGGCGATGATGGACGGCTTCGCCGCCGAGCTGGAGGCCGCCTACCAGGCCGCCCAGGCCTACAGGCCCAACAAGGCGGATTGGCTGGAGGGCCACTGGTCCGGGCTGGATGCCGCATCCGACGCCGCCGAATGGGCCGAAGGTGAAACCGCGGTCGGTCATGACGCGCTCACGGCGGTTGGTGCGGCGCTGGCGCACACGCCGGAAGGGTTCGACCTCAACCCCAAGATCACCCGTCAGCTTGAGGCCAAGCGGGCCATGATCGACACCGGCAACGGGATCGACTGGGCCACCGGCGAAGCCCTTGCCTTCGGGACGCTGCTGCTTGAAGGCCACCACATCCGCCTCTCCGGCGAGGATTGCCAGCGCGGCACGTTCAGCCAGCGCCATGCGGTACTGATCGATCAGACCAGCCAGGCGGAGTACACGCCGCTTAATCATATCGCAGCCGGACAGGCGCAGATCGAGATATTCAACTCGCTGCTTTCGGAGGCCGGCGTACTCGGCTTCGAATACGGCTACACGCTCGCGGACCCGCGCAGCCTGGTGCTGTGGGAGGGGCAGTTTGGCGATTTCGCCAATGGCGCGCAGGTGATCATCGACCAGTTTCTGGCGAGCGGGGAGACCAAATGGCTGCGCATGTCGGGGCTGGTGATGCTGCTGCCGCATGGCTTTGAGGGTCAGGGGCCGGAACATTCCTCCGCCCGCCTGGAGCGCTACCTCCAGCTCTGCGCCGAGAAAAACATGACGGTGGCGAACATCACCACCCCGGCAAATTATTTCCACGTGCTGCGTCGCCAGTTGAAGCGCAATTTCCGCAAGCCGCTGGTGTTGATGACGCCCAAATCGCTGCTGCGCCACAAGCTCGCGGTCTCGACGCTCGCGGAGATGGGACCGGGCAGCCGCTTCCTGCCCGTGATCCCCGAGATCGACCCGATCGCGTCCGCTGATGAGGTGAAGCGGGTGGTACTATGCTCGGGCAAGGTCTATTACGATCTCCTGGCGGAACGGCGCGAGCGCGGGATCGGCGATATCGCGATCATCCGTGTTGAGCAGCTTTATCCCTTCCCGCAGGTTTCGCTGCCGCGTGCGCTCGCACCCTACCGGCAGGCACAGGTGGTGTGGTGCCAGGAGGAACCCGAGAACATGGGAGCCTGGTGCTTCGCCGATCGCCGGATCGAGCGCGTGCTCGGCGGTCTTGATCTGCGGGCGAAACGGCCCGGCTATATCGGTCGGCCGGAGGCGGCAAGCCCCGCCACGGGTTTGGCCAAGATTCATGCCGCCGAGCAGGCGGCGCTGGTTTCCGCTGCGCTGACACTCGACTGAACCCCAAGGAGAGCGCCCGATGACGATCGAGATCAAGGTGCCCAC
>VFSW01008221.1_pt1 | contig 15012 bp, 14 predicted proteins | sample 5358111 | NCBI WGS metagenome assembly VFSW01 (sample SAMN11554181, study PRJNA540505) | mine drainage metagenome | isolation source: sediment from site ElyBrook_90M | place: USA: Ely Copper Mine, Vershire, VT | collected 2017 | reverse complement strand
GGGGGTTTAGCCTTTGGGGGGGCAGGCCCCCCCCGCCCGCGGGCCCCCGGCGGCCCCGGGGTGCGCGGGGGGCCGCCCGTCCCGCGGGGCGCGGCCGGGCGGGCGGGCGACAGCCGCCGGCGCGGTCGACTATGATGGCCGACCGTATGCTCTCCCAGCGGAACATCTTCCTGATCGGCCCCATGGGCTCCGGCAAGTCGGCCGTGGGCCGCAGCCTCGCGCGGCTCCTGCATCTGCGCTTTCTCGACAGCGACGCGGACATCGAGCACGCCACGGGCGTCGATATCTCCTACATCTTCGAGAAGGAGGGCGAGGCGGGCTTTCGCGCGCGCGAGCGCGAGGCCATCGAGCGGCTGACGCGCCTCGACGGCATCGTGCTCGCGACCGGCGGCGGCGCGGTCATCGATCCGCAGAACCGACGGGCGCTGGCCGAGCGGGGGGTGGTGGTGTACCTGGAGACCTCGGTCGAGCAGCAGCTCGAGCGCACCCGCCATACGCGCCACCGTCCGCTCCTGGTCGATACGGATCCGGAGCGCAAGCTCCGGGACCTGATGCGGCTGCGTGCGGAGCTGTACGCGCAGATCGCGGACCTCGAGGTCTCGACCGACGGGCGCAAGGTGCAGGCCGTCGCCGAGGAGATCCACGAAGCGTTGCAGCGGGCAAGGGCGCCGTAAGGTTCGTATAATCCCCGCCGTGCAAACGCTCGACGTAGACTTCGGATCGACCCGCTACCCCATCGCCATCGGCCCCGGCTTGCTGGCCGATCGAGCCCTCTGGGCGCGGCACGTGCCCGGCGCGGACCTGCTGGTGGTCACCAACACCACGGTGGGGCCCCTGTACCTCGACGCGCTGCGCGTCGGGCTCGGCGAGCGGCGCGTCGAGGCCTGCGTGCTGCCCGACGGGGAACGCCACAAGACGCTCGACACCCTGAGCCGCATCTTCGACGAGCTGGTGAGCCGGCGATTCAACCGCGATGCCGTGGTGGTGGCGCTCGGCGGGGGCGTGGTCGGCGACATGGCGGGCTTCGCGGCCGCCTGCTACCAGCGGGGCGTCGCCTACGTGCAGGCGCCGACCACCCTGCTCGCGCAGGTGGATTCCTCGGTCGGCGGCAAGACCGGGATCAACCATCCCGGAGGCAAGAATCTGATCGGCGCCTTCCATCAGCCGCTCGCCGTGGTCGCGGACACCGATACCCTGGCGAGCCTGCCCGATCGGGAGCTGCGCGCCGGGCTCGCCGAGGTGATCAAGTACGGCTGCGTCTGGGACCCGGCGCTGTTCGACTGGCTGGAGTCCCACCTGGACGCGCTGCTCGCCCGCGAGGCGCCCGCGCTCGGCGAGGCGATCGGGCGTTCCTGCGCGATCAAGGCCGCCGTGGTCGGGCGCGACGAGCGTGAGATGAATCTGCGCGCCATCCTGAATTTCGGCCATACCTTCGGCCACGCGATCGAGGCGGCCACCGATTACCGGACCTACCTGCACGGCGAGGCGGTGGCGCTCGGGATGACGATCGCGGCCGACCTGTCGCAGCGGCTGCGGCTGCTCGACGGGGCGGCGGCGGCGCGCATCGGCGCGCGGCTGGCGCGCGCCGGACTGCCCACCGAGGCGCCGCGTCTCGGCGCCGAGCGGGTGGCCGCGCTCATGCACATGGACAAGAAGGTGCTCGCCGGCAAGGTGCGGCTCGTGCTGCTCCAGGGCATCGGCCGCGCGCTGATCGACGATCGGTACGAGCGGCGCGCCTTCGACGCGGTGCTTCGGGATCACTTCGCATGACCGCTCTCGCCGACTACGCCGCCCACGACCATGCCTCGCGCGGCCGGCGGCACCCGGAGCCCGCGCCGGCCCATCGGTCCGAGTTCCAGCGGGACCGCGATCGGATCGTCCACTCCACCGCCTTTCGCCGCCTGGTGTACAAGACCCAGGTGTTCGTCAATCACGAGGGCGATCTGTACCGCACGCGGCTCACCCATTCCCTGGAGGTGGCGCAGATCGCGCGCACCATCGCGCGCGCTCTCTCGGTGAACGAGGCGCTGTCCGAGGCCATCTGCCTGGCGCACGACCTGGGGCACACCCCGTTCGGGCACGCGGGCCAGGACGCCTTGAACGAGTGCATGATGGATTTCGGAGGGTTCGAGCACAACCTGCAATCGCTGCGCGTGGTCGACGTGCTCGAGGAGCACTATGCGGACTTCGACGGGTTGAACCTGACCTTCGAATGCCGCGAGGGCATCCTCAAGCATTGCTCCCACGCCAACGCGCTCGCCCTGGGCGAGCTCGGCGAGCGCTTCATCAACCGCCGGCAGCCGGGCCTCGAGGCGCAGCTCGCCAACTTCGCCGACGAGATCGCGTACAACAACCACGACGTGGACGACGGCCTGCGCGCCGGGCTGGTCGGCCTCGAGCACCTGCAGCAGGTGCCGCTGTTCGCGCAGTTCGACGCCGAGGTGCGGGCGCGGCACCCGCGGCTCGACGGCCGCCGCCTGGTGTACGAGATACTGCGGCGCATGATCGGTGCGCTGGTGAACGACCTGATCGAAGCCTCGGCGGCGCGCATCGCGGACGCGGGGGTTCGCTCCATCGACGAGGTGCGGGCCCAGCCGCGGCCGCTGATCGGCTTCAGCGATGCGATGGGCGAGAGCAACCGGGCCTTGAAGACCTTCCTGCGCGAACACGTCTACCGGCACTACAAGGTGCGGCGCATGACCGCCAAGGCGCGCCGCGTGGTCGTCGCCCTGTTCGAGGCGTTCCTCGCGGACCCGGGCCTGATGCCCGAGGAGCACCAGGACACTGCGCGGCGCCTGCAGGCGGTGCAAGGATCCGCCGGCCGCGCCCGCGCGGTTGCGGACTACATCGCGGGCATGACCGATCGCTACGCGATCCTCGAGCACCGCCGGCTGTTCGACCCGGGCGAGCGAACGTGAAACCCGCGCTGAAGAACGACCTGTTGCTGCGGGCGCTGCTGTGCGAGCCCACGCCGCGCCGCCCGATCTGGCTGATGCGCCAGGCGGGCCGATACCTGCCCGAGTATCGGGCCACCCGGGCGCGGGCCGGCGACTTCCTCACCATGTGCACGACGCCGCAGATCGCCTGCGAGGTCACGCTGCAGCCGATCGACCGATTTGCGCTCGACGCCGCGATCCTGTTCTCCGACATCCTCACCATCCCGCACGCCATGAATCTCGGCCTGCAATTCGAGGCCGGGGAGGGGCCGAGGTTCGCGCACCCGGTCAGAAGCGCCGCCGACATCGACCGGCTGCCGATCCCCGATCCGGCACGGGAGCTCAGGTACGTGGTGGATGCGGTGGCGCTGATCCGGCGCGAACTCGCGGGCCGCGTGCCGCTGATCGGCTTCGCCGGCAGTCCCTGGACCGTCGGCACCTACATGGTGGAGGGCGGCGGCAGCAAGACCTTCGGGCGCATCAAGCACATGATGTACGAGGCGCCGCGCGAGCTGCATCGCCTGCTCGGCCTGCTCGCCCGGGCCACAGTGCTCTACCTCAACGCGCAGATCGCGGCCGGGGCGCAGGCGGTCATGCTGTTCGACACCTGGGGCGGCGTGCTGACCCCGGCGCAATACGAGGAATTCTCGCTGCACTACATGGCCGAGGTGGTCGCAGGGCTGACGCGCGAGGCCGAGCGGCGCCGGGTGCCCAGCATCGTCTTCACCAAGGGCGGCGGCGCCTGGCTGCCGAAGATCGCGGCGATCGGCTGCGACGCGCTCGGCGTGGATTGGACCACCGATCTGTCCGACGCGCGGCGGGCGGTCGGCGGGCGGGTGGCCCTGCAGGGCAACCTCGATCCGTCCGCACTGTTCGCGCCTCCCGAGGTGCTGCGCGCCGAGGCGATCAAGGTCTTGGACAGCCACGGCCCGGGCGCCGGGCACGTGTTCAATCTCGGCCACGGCATCACGCCGGACGTCGATCCCGAGCGCGTCGCGCTGCTGGTCGAGACCGTCCGGGGCTATTCCGTGGGCTGATCGGCCTCACCGGCCGGCGGCGGCGGCGGCTTCCGCGCGCAGCTCGTCCCGCAGGGCGCGGCGCAGGATTTTGCCGACGTTGGTCTTGGGCAGCTCCTTGCGGAAGTACACGTGCTTCGGCACCTTGTATCCGGTCAGCTGGGAGTGGCAGTGCGCGACCAGCGCCTCCGCCGAGAGGTTCGGGTCCTTGCGGACCACGAACAGCGCCACGACCTCGCCCGAATTCTCATCCGGCTGCGCCACCGCGGCGGCCTCGAGCACCCCCGGATGCGCCGCGGCCACGCTCTCGACCTCGTTCGGATAGACGTTGAAGCCGGAGACCAGGATCATGTCCTTCTTGCGGTCCTCGATGTACACGAACCCCTGGTCGTCCATGCGGCCTATGTCGCCGGTGCGCAGCCAGTCCCCGAACATCACCTGCTCGGTCTCTTCCGGCCGGTTCCAGTAGCCGCGCATCACCTGCGGGCCGAACACGCAGATCTCGCCGATCTGGCCGAGCGGCAGCTCGCGGCCGTCGTCGTCGCGGATCGACACGTCCGTCGAGGGGATGGGCAGGCCGATCGATCCGTTGAAATCGAGGTCGAGCGGATTGATGCAGGCGGCCGGCGAGGTCTCGGTCAGGCCCCAGGCCTGGGTGAGCACGTTGCCGGTGACCGCCTTCCAGCGCTCCGCCACCACCCGCTGCACCGCCATGCCGCCGCCGAGCGACAGGCGCAGCTGGCTGAAATCCACCGATTCGAACCCCGGGGTGTGCAGCAGCGCATTGAACAGCGTGTTCACGCCGCTGATGAAGAAGAACGGGTTCTTCCGCAGCTCCTTGACGAACCCCGCGAAGTCGCGCGGATTGGTGATGAGCAGGTTGCGCGCGCCCAAGGCGGTCCACATCAGGCAATTCGCCGTCAACGAGAAGATGTGGTAGAGCGGCAGTGCGGTGATGACGGTGCGGCTGTGCGGGCGCGCGAGCGCCGGCGCGATCCAGGCGCGCGCCTGCAGGACGTTCGCCACCATGTTGCGGTGGGTGAGCACGGCGGCCTTCGAGACGCCGGTGGTGCCGCCGGTGTACTGCAGGAAGGCGATGTCCTCGGGCCCGATCGCCACGGGCTCGAGTTTGCCGCCGAGCCCGAGCGACAGGGCGTGTTTGAAGGACAGCGCGCCCGGAATGCGGTAGGCCGGCACCTGCTTACGCACCCGGCGCAGCACGAAATTCACGACGAGGCCGCGCGGCACGCCGAGCAGATCGCCGACGCCGGTCACCAGCACCTGCTTCAGGTCCGTGCGCGGCAGCACCTGCTGCAGCACGTGCGCGAAATTCTCCACGATCACGATCGCCTTGGCGCCCGAATCCCGCAATTGATGCTCGAGCTCGCGGGCGGTGTACAGGGGATTGGTGTTCACCACCACCATGCCGGCGCGCAAGGCGCCGTACAGCGCGATCGGGTACTGCAGGATGTTCGGCATCATCAGGGCGACCCGGTCGCCCGGCACGAGCCCGGAGTGCTGCTGCAGCCAGCGCGCGAAGGCGCGGCTCAGCTCGTCGAGCTGCGCATAGGACAGGGTCGCGCCCAGGTTGCTGAAGGCGGGCAGATGCCGGTGCTTGGCACAGGCCTCCTCGATGATGTCCCGCAGGGACGCGTATTCCTCCGGATCGATGTCCGCGGGCACGCCGCGCGGATAGTTTTGCAGCCAGACTCGCTCCACTCGGGAGACTCCTCGTTGTCGTTTCGCTGCCATATAGCACCGCCCGGCGATGCCAGCAACGATCTTGACGGCGGATTTCGGGGTAGAATGATCGGATGAGAGGCAGGACGCCAGGAAAAATTCGCGCATTCTTGGGGCGGTCGAGAATGGCCGCGCTCGCCGCCTGCGTCGCGCTCTCGGGATGCGTGTCCGGGTATGGCGGCTGCTTGTGGCTGCAGCCCTTCAAGCACACCCTCACGGGTCGCGTGCATTACCGCAGTTTTCCCGCCGGCGAGGGAGCGGATCGGGTCCCGGTGCTGAGCTTCGACGGTACCGAGTACCTGTACTCGCCCGCTCGCAGCCTGATGTGCATACCGGTCAACGAGGTGCAGCTCACGGGGTTCGCGGAATTCCCGAACGACATCCTCGAGAACGATCGCGTCACGGTGACCGGCAAGCTGTACGAGACGGCGTCGGGCCGCGAGCACACGCGCTTCGCCATGAACGTGATCACCCTGCTGCCGATCCATCCGCGGCCGACCCCCTGAAGGTGCCGGCGGGCCGGCCCCGGCTTACAATCGGGCCGGGATCTTCATCATTCTGCTTGGGGAGTAAGAATCAATGAAAACTCGACTGTTCGCGAGTGCCCTCACGGCGCCGGTGCTGATGTTCATGCTCGCCCTGCCGGGCCATGCCGCCGACACGGCGGCCACCGTCACCTGCAAGGACGGAACCACCTCGACCGCCACCGGCCGCGGGGCCTGCAGCGGTCACGGCGGGGTGCAAAAGGCGGTCAAGGAGAAGGCTGCCAAAGAGAAGAAGACCTCCACATCGAAGAAGGCGCAGGCCGCGGAATCGGACGCCCAATCGAGCGCATCCGCGACGCCCGCGGCGGCACCTGCTGCGGCGGCCAAGTCGACCCCGAAGGCGTCGAAGTCCGCGCCTGCCGCGGCGGCCGACGGCGCGGCGCCGAGCGGCGCCACGGCCAAGTGCAAGGACGGCACCTACTCGAAGTCGAAGACGCATCGGGGCGCGTGCTCGCACCACGGCGGCGTCGCGGAGTGGTTGAACTAGGGCCGGCGATCCGTCGCCGAGCGCGCGCGGGGGGGGGGGGGGGGGGCGCCGCCCGGGGGCGCGCGGGGGGGGAGAGCACGGAGGGGGGGGGGGCGGGGGCCGCGCGCGCGGCCCGCCCCGGGGGGGGGGGGGGGGGGGTTACCCCCCCCGCCCGCCGCCCGCCCCGCGCCGCGGGGCGGGCCCCCCCGGGGGGGGGGGGCCCCCCCCCGCTTCATTTGCGCAGCAGCGGTTCGAGCGACGGCCACACGGTGCCGAGCAGCTTGGGTTGGGCGGCCGCGTTCGGATGGATGCCGTCGGCCTGCATCAATGCCGGGTCGAGCGCGACGTCGTCGAGCAGGAAGGGGACCAGCGGCAGCCGCTTGGTGCGCGCCACTTCGCCGTAGACCCCGCGAAAGCGCTCGGCGTACTCCGGCCCGTAGTTCGGCGGGATGCGCATGCCGACCAGCAGCACGCGCGCGCCGGCGCCGCGCGCCAGATCGACCATGGCCTCGAGGTTCGAGCGCATCTGCGCCACGGGCAGGGCCCGCAGCCCGTCGTTGCCGCCGAGCTCGATGATGACGATCGCCGGGTGATGCACGGCGAGCGCGCGCGGCAGCCGCGCCAGCCCGCCCGCGGTGGTTTCGCCGCTGACACTGGCGTTGACGACCTGGTACCCGTACCCTGCGCTCTTGATCCGGGCCTCGAGCATCGTCACCCAGCCCTGCTCGACGCTCGGCAAGCCGTAGCCCGCGCTGATGCTGTCGCCGAACACCAGGATTTGCGCGGCGCCGGCCCAGGCCGGGGCGGCCACCATCCACATCACGAAGGCAATCAGCCGCATCACGGGCGCTCCCGATGAATGATCCCGCAGTACTCGAGGCCGAGCATGTGTCCAAGACGGTCGACAGCCCGGAAGGTCCGCTCACCATTCTCGCCGATGTCAGCCTGGTCGTGCGAGCCGGCGAAACGCTCGCCATCGTCGGTGCCTCGGGCGCCGGCAAATCGACGCTGCTCGCGCTGCTGGCGGGCCTCGATGAGCCGAGCAGCGGGCGCATCCGCATCGGCGGCGTGGAGCTGACCGGGCTCGACGAGGACGGCCGCGCGGCGTTGCGCGGCCGCTACGTGGGATTCGTGTTCCAGTCCTTCCACCTGATTCCCTCGCTCACCGCGGTCGAGAACGTCATGCTGCCGCTCGAGCTGCGCGGCCGCGCCGACGCGCGCGAGGCGGCCGGGCAGGCGCTGCGCGCGGTGGGCCTCGGGGCGCGCATGGCGCATTACCCGAAGCAGCTGTCCGGGGGCGAGCAGCAGCGGGTGGCGATCGCGCGCGCCTTCGTCACGCAGCCCGCCGTGCTGTTCGCGGACGAGCCCACCGGCAATCTGGACACCGCCACCGGGCAGCGCATCACCGACCTGCTGTTCGAGCTGAATCGCAGCGTCGGCTCGACCCTGGTCTTGGTGACCCACGACCGGGCGCTCGCCGAGCGCTGCGGCCGGGTGTTCGAGCTCGCATGAACGCGCTGCGCTTCGCGCTGCGCAATCTCTGGCGCGACTTGAAGTCGGGCGAACTCGCCGTGCTGCTGCTCGCCCTGACGGTGGCGGTGCTTTCGCTGACTGCGGTCGGCTTCTTCACCAGCCGCATCGCGCAGGGCGTGCGCGCGCAGGCGGCCGAGGTGCTGGCCGCGGATTTGCGCCTGGAGTCGCCCAACCGGATCCCGGAGCGCTATTTCGCCGAGGCCAGGGCGCGCGGCCTGGCCTCGGCCCAGCTGCTGTCCTTTCCCACCGCCATCTTCAACGGCGAACAGAGCCAGCTCGCCGCGCTGAATGCGGCGGGCCCGGGCTATCCGCTGCGCGGGCGGCTGCGCATCGCCGACCAGCCGTTCGGCGCGGCGCGCCCCACGGACCGGCTGCCCGCATCGGGCGAGGTGTGGCTGGATGCGCGCATCATGGCGCGGCTCGGCGTCGAGCTCGGCGACCGCCTGAAGATCGGGGCCGCCGAGTTCCGCGTTGCCGAGGTGCTCGATTACCGGCCGGACCAGGGCACCGGATTCGTCAATCTGGCGCCGGCCGCCCTGATCGATCTTGCGGACATCGGCGCCACCGGACTCATCCAGCCCGGCAGCCGGGTCACCTACGCGGCGCTGTTCGCCGGGCCGCCCGCGGCCATTGCGGACTTTCGCGACTTCCTGCGCACCGCCAAGGCGCCCGGCGAGCGGCTGCGCGAGGTGGAGGAGTCGAGCCGGCAGCTGACCTCGGCCATCGACCGCGCGGGCCGCTTCCTGAATCTCGCGAGCCTCGCCGCCGTGCTGCTCGCCGCGATCGCGGTCGCGATGGCGGCGCGCCGCTACCTCGCCCGGCACGTCGATGGCGTCGCCCTGATGAAATGCATGGGGGCCTCGCAGGGCCTGGTGCTCGGCGCCTCGCTCGTCGAGCTGTCCCTGCTGGCGCTCGCCGCCGTGCTGCTCGGCGCGCTGCTCGGGTACGCCGCCCAGGAGGGGCTCACCCGGCTGCTGCACGGCTGGATCCGCGCCGAGCTGCCGCCGCCTTCGCTCGCGCCGCTGCCGATCGCGCTGGTCACGGTGGCGGCCATGCTCGCGGGCTTCGCCCTGCCGCCGCTGCTGCAGCTCAAGAGCGTCCCGCCGGTGCGCGTGCTGCGCAAGACCGCGGCCGCGCCGCCGCTCAAGTACGGGGTGGCCTATCTTGCGGCGCTGGCCGCGCTCACCGCCATCCTCTGGAGCCTGGTGCGCGACACCGAGCTCGTGTTCGGCCTGCTCGCCGGCGTGCTCGCGGTCGGCGTCGCGCTCGCCGCGGCCGGCTTCCTGCTGGTGCGGCTCACCGGCCGGCTGCGCGGCGGCGTGGGCGTCGCCTGGCGCTACGGCCTCGCCAACGTGTCGCGGCGCGGCGCCGGCAGCGTCGTGCAGATCGTCGCCTTCGGCCTCGGGCTGATGGTGCTGCTGCTGCTCGCGGTGGTGCGCGCCGATCTGCTCGCGGATTGGCGCCGCAGCCTGCCGGCGGACGCGCCCAACCATTTCCTGGTCAACATCCGCCCCGAAGAGCGCCAGGCGCTCGAGGAGTTCCTCGCGGCGCGCGGCATCGAGCGCACCACGATGTACCCGATGGTGCGCGCGCGCCTGGTGGCGATCAACGCGCGGCCGGTCGAGTCGCTGCACCTGGCGAGCGATGCGGCCCGCAATTACGCCGAGCGCGAGCAAAACCTTACCTGGGCCGCGCGGCTGATGGATGACAACCAGCTGCTCGCCGGCCGTTGGTGGTCGCCGGCGGACCGCGGCAAGCCGCTGGTGTCCGTGTCCTCGGAGTACCAGCAGGCGCTCGGGCTCGCGCTCGGCGACGAGCTGCGCTTCGACGTCGCGGGCGAGCCGGTGACCGCGCGGATCGCGAGCTTCCGCAAGATCCGCTGGGACAGCTTCCGGCCGAATTTCTTCCTGGTGTTCCCGCCGGGGCTGCTCGACGGTGCCGCCGGCACCTACATGACCAGCCTGTACCTGACGCCGGCGCAGCGGCCGGCGCTGACCGACCTGGTGCGCCGTTTTCCGACGATCTCGGTGTTCGACGTGGACGCGATCCTCGGGCAGATCCGCGACATCATGGATCGCGCGTCGCTCGCCGTGCAGTACGTGTTCCTGTTCACCCTGGCGGCGGGCGTCGTGGTGCTGCTGGCCGCCGTGCAGGCGACGCGCGACGAGCGGCGCTACGAGAGCGCGATATTGCGCACCCTGGGCGCGAGCCGCGGCACGGTGCTCAAGGGGGTGGCCGCGGAATTCTCCGCGCTCGGGTTCCTGTCGGGCGCGCTCGCCGCGGTCGGCGCCACGAGCGTCGGCTGGGTGCTCGCGCGCCGGCTGCTCTCCGTGCCGTTCACCTTCGATCCCTGGGTGTGGATCCTCGGCCTGGGGTGCGGCACGCTGCTCGTGGGCGCGAGCGGCACGCTCGCGACGCGCCGGGTGGTCGAGACGCCGCCCACGGTGACCCTGCGCGACGAATGAGGCCTCAGCGGACCTCGACGGTGACCCAACCCTCGGGCTCGGGCACGCCCGAGAAGGGAATGCCCTCGATGCGCAGCAGGTAGCTGCCCGCCGAGAGAGCGGAGCTGTTGAAGGTCGCACGCAGCTCGCCGTTCGAATCCTTGAGCACGCCGTTCACGATCAGCGCCCGGCCCTGATCGCGTTTGTCGACGACCAGGCGGAACTGGCCGTGCTTCGACTGGCTCATGTCGAGGTGCAGGTCGATGAGGCGCGGATCGGCGCGGTTCACCAGAATGCGCGCGCGGCCGTCGCCGGGTGCGCGGTCCGGCGCGACCGTCAGGCGGCTCTCGGCGGACGGCTGCACGAGCGAGCCCTGCTGCAGCCGCGCGCGGGCGTCCTCGAGTTCGCCGCGCACGTGCGTGAGCTTGCCGTGCAGCGCCCAGAGGGCCACGAGGCAGAGAAGGACGACGGCCCCGAGGGCGGCGAGCGCGTGCGGGGTGCGCCACCAGGGCGGACGCTGCTCGCCGAGGTCCTGCGGGTTGCCGATGGCCTCGAGCAGCTTCAGGCCCGCCTGGGTGCGCTCGGCGAGCTTCAATTCGGCCAGGAAGTCGGGATTCGCGCGGCACCAATTCTCGAGCTCGCGAGCGCCCTTGAAGGGCAGCTTGCCGTCGAGGTAGCGCTCGACCAGCTGGTGCTCTTCGATGAAGCGGCGATCGAAGCGCGCCGCGCCGGCCTCCGCGGCGGTGGGCGCTCGACTGGACGACATGACCATGGCCTGTTGGAAAACCCCGTATCCTCCAGGGCCCATCATGCCGGGATGCGGGGCGGCAATATGTGAAATGATCGGCAGAAGCATCGCCCCGCACCGGTGCCGGGCTCACGCTTTGGCCGGTGCGCCCTTGGCGAGCACGTCGCAGAGCGCGGCGATGGCTTCGCCCCGCGTGCTCGATTTGCGCCACACGGCGCCGACCACGCGCGCCGGCGCGGGCTTCGCGAATTGCCGGACCACCATGCCGCGCTGCGAACCGAAGGGCGAATCCACCGCGAGCTCGGGCAGCAGCGTGATACCGAGTCCCGCGACCACCATCTGCCGCAGGGTCTCGAGACTGGTGGCGCGGAAGTCCTCGGACTCGCGCACCTCGATGCGGCTGCACACCTCGAGCGCCTGGTCGCGCAGGCAATGCCCGTCCTCGAGCAGCAGCAGCGTATGGCCGGTCAGGTCCGCGACGCGGATCGAGCCCTTGGCGGCGAGCGGATGGCCGTTGGGCACCGCCAGCGTGAAGGCCTCCTCGTACAGGACGCGGCTGTCGAGGCCGTCCTGGGCGGCCGGCAGCGCCATGATGCCCACGTCGATCTCGCCCTCGCGCAGGCGCTCGAGCAGCGGCTCGGTCTGGTACTCGTACAGCATGAGCTTGAGGCGCGGCAGCGCCTTGCGCATTTTCGGCATGACGCGGGGCAGCAGGTACGGCCCGATGGTCGGGATCAGCGCGACCTTCAGCCGGCCGGCGAGCGGATCGGCATTGTTGCGCCCCAGGGCCAGGATCTCCTCGCTCTCCTGCAGCATGCGGCGGGCGCGCACCACCACCTGCCGGCCCACGTCGGTGAGCTGCACGTTCTTCGGCTGCCGCTCGACCAGCTTGACGCCCAGGTGGTCCTCGAGCTTCTTCAGCTGAGCCGACAGCGTCGGCTGGCTCACGAAGGTGCGCTCGGCCGCGCGGCCGAAGTGTCCGGTGTCGGCGAGCGCCACCAGGTACTTGAGGTCTTTCAGGTTCATGATAGATGCAGTCTATCAGATTCATATATCGAATCAATTCGATTAATCATCTGGCCGGCCCTATCCTTGCTGCCTGGTTCGCTACGTCCCTATGCAAGGAGTCATCGATGTCCCTGATCAATACTGAAATCAAGCCCTTCAAGGCCACCGCCTATCACAACGGCAAGTTCGTGCCGGTGACCGAGCAGGACCTCAAGGGCAAGTGGTCGGTGCTGGTGTTCTATCCGGCCGACTTCACCTTCGTCTGCCCCACCGAGCTCGGCGACCTCGCCGACAACTACGCCGCGTTCAAGAAGCTCGGGGTGGAGATCTACGGCGTCTCGACCGACACGCACTTCACCCACAAGGCGTGGCACGACACCTCCGACACGATCAAGAAGGTCGAGTACCCGCTGGTCGGCGATCCGACCTTGAACCTTGCGCGCAATTTCGGCGTGCTGATCGAGGAGGAGGGGCTGGCGCTGCGCGGCACCTTCGTGATCGATCCCTCGGGCAAGATCAAGATCATCGAGATCCACGACAACGGCATCGGCCGCGACGCCAAGGAGCTGCTGCGCAAGGTGCAGGCCGCGCAGTACGTGGCCTCGCATCCGGGCGAGGTGTGCCCGGCCAAGTGGACCCCGGGCGCCGAGACGCTGCAGCCGTCGCTGTCGCTGGTCGGCAAGATCTGACCGTTCCTCGGGCGGATCGGCTCGGCTTCCCCGTCCCCCGTCCCCCCGCGCCCCGCCGCCGGGGGATGGGCCGCGGGAATCCCGGCAAATCCAGGCAATTTGAAATTCGGCCAATCGGCGCCATCACGGCCATCGGAAGGTTTGCACCATGCTCGACGCCAATCTGAAGACGCAGTTGAAGGGCTACCTCGAACGGCTCACCCAGCCGGTGGAAATCCTCGCCTGCGTGGGCGATGACCCGAAGTCGCGCGAGATGCTCGAGCTGATCGAGGACATCGTCGCGCTGTCGCCGCTCGTGACCTTCGCGGGCCGCGAGACGCAGGCCCCGTATCGGCCCTCCTTCGTGGTGCGCCGGCCGGGCGAGGCGCCGCGCATCCGTTTCGCCGGCCTGCCGATGGGCCACGAGTTCACCTCCCTGGTGCTCGCGCTGCTGCAGACCGGCGGCTACCCGCCGAAGGTCGAGGAGCAGGTGCTCGCGCAGGTGCGCGGGCTCGAGGACGAGATCGAGGGCGAGCTGAATTTCGAGACCGTGGTGTCCTTGAGCTGCCACAGCTGCCCGGACGTGGTGCAGGCGCTCAATTTGATGGCGGTGGTCAATCCGCGGATCCGCCACACCATGATCGACGGCGGCGCGTTCCCCGAGGAGGTCGAGCGGCGCGAGATCATGGGCGTGCCCGCGGTGTTCCTGAACGGCCGGCCGTTCGGCCAGGGGCGCCTGGAGCTGCCCGAGATCCTCGCCAAGCTGGACCGCGGCGGCGCGCAGCGGGAGGCGGCGCGCATGAGCGCCAAGGTCCCCTACGACGTGCTGGTGGTGGGCGGCGGCCCGGCCGGCGCGGCGGCCGCGATCTACGCGGCCCGCAAGGGCATCCGCACGGGTCTCGCGGCGGAGCGCTTCGGCGGCCAGCTGCTCGATACCGTCGGCGTCGAGAATTTCATCTCGGTCAAGCACACCGAGGGGCACGCGCTCGCGGCGGGGCTCTCCGAGCACGTCGCCGAGTACGACGTCGACGTGATGAATCTGCAGCGCGCCGCCGCGCTGATCCCGGGCGACCTGATCGAGGTGCGCTTCGAAAACGGCGCCTCCCTGAAGGCCCGCTCGGTGGTGATCGCCACGGGGGCGCGCTGGCGCGAGATCAACGTGCCCGGCGAGCGCGAGTACCGCAACAAGGGCGTGGCCTACTGTCCGCATTGCGACGGCCCGCTGTTCAAGGGCAAGCCGGTGGCGGTGATCGGCGGCGGCAATTCCGGCGTCGAGGCGGCGATCGATCTGGCGGGCCTGGTGAGCCACGTGACCGTGATCGAATACGATGCGCAGCTGCGCGCCGACGCGGTGCTGCAGGCGAAGCTCAGGAGCCTGCCGAACGTGACCGTGATCACCGGCGCCCAGACCTCCGCGGTGCACGGCGACGGTCAGCGCGTCACGGGCCTGAAGTACCAGGATCGGCACAGCGGCGCGCTGCACGAGCTCGCGCTCGCCGGCGTGTTCGTGCAGATCGGCCTGGTGCCGAACACCGACTGGCTCAAGGGCTCGGTCAAGCTCTCGCCGCGCGGCGAGATCGAGATCGACGCCCGCGGGCAGACCTCGGTGCCCGGGGTGTTCGCCGCGGGCGACTGCACGGTGGTGCCCTACAAGCAGATCGTGATCGCCATGGGCGAGGGCGCCAAGGCCTCGCTCGGCGCCTTCGATCACCTGATCCGCTCGCCGCTGTCCGCCGCCGCGTAGCGCCGTGTAGCGCCGTGTGGCGCCGCGTAGCGCTAGAATGGGCGCGTGAGCCGATCGAGGACGCCATGAGCCACCGCGAAGCGCCGACCCCCCCGGCCGCCGGCGGGGGGGGGCTGGGCCGGATAGCGCGGCGGGGGCGCGGACGGGAGGCGCGCGGCCGGCCC
>VFSW01008220.1_pt1 | contig 15016 bp, 13 predicted proteins | sample 5358111 | NCBI WGS metagenome assembly VFSW01 (sample SAMN11554181, study PRJNA540505) | mine drainage metagenome | isolation source: sediment from site ElyBrook_90M | place: USA: Ely Copper Mine, Vershire, VT | collected 2017 | reverse complement strand
AGCTGGAAAATGGTGGCGAATCAGGGATTCGAACCCCGGACCTGCGGATTATGATTCCGTCGCTCTAACCGGCTGAGCTAATTCGCCAAGCCGACCATTATAAATGATGTGGCGCCTCCGCTCAACCCGGGTGAGCATGAAGCTTGCGCACTTCATTGGCATCAATCAGGCCGGAGGCTTTTCCTCGCACAGTAAACAGCGCCCACCAATGCCGCAATGAATCCCGATGCGGCCCCCATCGCGAGGGACCAGCGTGGACCGAACGCATCGGCGATCCATCCCATGAGTGGCGCTCCAAAGGGAGTGCATCCCAGAAAAATGCCGATGTATATCGCCATCACTCGCCCGCGCATCGACGGGGTCGTTGACAGTTGCACCAGACTGTTCGTGGAGGTGGTGAAAAGCTGAGCCATGGCACCCAGTGCCACCAGCAGGATACCGAAAGAAAGCACATTGGGCATGACGGCGGCTATCGTCCCGACAGCCCCGAAACCAAAAGCGCTGAGGGTCAACACCGATAGCCGGGGTGGGCTCCGGCCCGCCGAATGCAGTGCGCCGAGCACCGAGCCAATCGCCATCATGGAGGACAACATGCCGTAAACATGTGCGCCGCCATGAAAGGTTGTCACCGCCATAGTAGATACGAAGATCGAGAAATTGAGCCCATAGGTTCCCACTAGGAATAGCATGACCAAAGCAATGATGAGATCAGGCCGTTTCTGGATATAGTGCAGCCCGGACAACACGCCGCCCTTTGCGGCTGTAGCCTCCGGAGCATGATGGAATTGGTCAACCCGCATTCTGATCAGGGATGCAATGACAGCAATGAAAGACAGCCCGTTGATGATGAATACCCAACCAGCGCCGACTGCGGTGATCAGGACCCCGGCCACGGCAGGGCCAATCAACTGTGCCCCATTGAAGCTGGACGAATTGAGCGCCACGGCATTAGGGAGATCACTATCGCCGACCAGTTCGGACACGAAGGTTTGCCGGGCAGGCGAATCGAACGCGCTGATGCACCCCACCCATGTGGCAAAACCATACACCTGCCACAGGGACACATGCCCGGAAATGACCAGCAGGCCTAATCCCAGCGCGCTAAGGGCCATCGCTGCCTGGGTCACGATCAGAAGCCTGCGTCGATCCACCCGGTCCACTACCAGCCCTGCCAAAGGCATTAGTAGAATGGGAGGGCCAAACTGCAGCGCCATCACCACGCCCACCGATGTTCCGCTGTGGTGGGTGAGCTCAGCCAGGACCAACCAGTCCTGTGCTATGCGCTGCATCCAGGTGCCAATGTTGGAGATCAGGGAACCTGCTACCCAGATGCGGAAGTTATACTGGCGCAGGGAGCGAAAGGTGTTTCCGATTCGTGCTTTGATTCGGACAGTTGGGCTATTCAAACGGCCTGCTCTAAGGAGAGCAACATTGCTTCTTTCAATGTTGCTTGATTGAATCCGGAGAGACCTGCCGGCCCCTCCGTCACGCTGTTAAGCACTTTCCAGGTTAAAGGGGAGGCTGCGCAATCGCTTCCCGGTCAACTTGGCAATGGCATTGGCAAAAGCTGGCGCCAGGGGAGGCAATCCGGGTTCGCCCATTCCGGTGGGCGGATCTGACGAAGGAATGATGTGAACTTCGACCCTGGGCATGTCTGGCATCCGGGCAACGGTGTAGTCGCTAAAGTTATGCTGCTCGACGACGCCATCCTTGAGTGTGATTGCCGCACCCGGCAAAGTGGTGCCAAGCCCCATGAGGATGGCGCCTTGCACTTGCGCTTCGATGGTCAACGGATTCACGGCCAGATTGCAGTGAACGCCCGCAGTCACTTTGTGAAGTTTCGGAACGCCCTTTTCCAGAGAAGCTTCCACCACATAAGCCACTACCGATTTGAATGATTCATGCACAGCCACGCCAAATGCATGCCCCTTGGGTAGTTTGCGGGTGCCATATCCGGACTTTTCCACGGCCATCTTCAGTGCTGCCTGGTGGCGCTGGGATTTTGGCCCCATCAATTTCTGGCGATAGACAACCGGATCCACTCCGGCCAGTGTTGCCGCCTCGTCAATCAGGGTTTCCATGACAAAGGCCGTGTGCGTTGAGCCGACGGAACGCCACCACAACACGGGAACATTGGCCTTGACGGTGTGGGCGGATAACTTCAGCGGGATCTCATAGGGGTCTCCCATGCCTTCGATCATGGTGTTATCTACCCCATTTTTCATCATGACGCTTTCAAAAGGTGTCCCTTGGGTAATCGATTGACCCACGATGACATGGTTCCAGGCGAGGATTTGTCCTTTATCGTCCAGCCCGATTTCAGCCCGGTGGACATGGGAAGGCCTGTAATAGCCGCCACGGATGTCGTCTTCACGGCTCCAGATGACTTTCACTGCCCCCGATTTGCCGCTGGCCCGGTAGGCTTTGGCCACATGGACGGCCTCGACAAGATAATCTGAGGTAGGCACGGCGCGGCGCCCAAAACCTCCGCCAGCCATCAGGGTATTCAGCGTAACCTGCTCGGGCTTGAGCCCCGCCGTTGCTGCCACTGCCGCACGGTCAAAGGTCTGGAATTGAGAGCCCACCCATAGGGTGCAATGGTCCTGCTGCAGATCGATGACGCAATTCAGGGTTTCCATCGGGGTATGCGCCAAATAGGGGAAGCTGTACTCGGCAACGATTTTCTTTGGAGCGGTGGCGAGCGCCGAGATGTCCGCGTCACGCGCCACGGTGCCAGTCTGCCTGGCGAGCGCCTGGTACTGTGCAAGCTGGTCAGCGCTTGTCACTTTTTCGACGCCGGCGGTGTCCCAATTGATGACCAATGCGTCCCGGCCTTGCTTGGCGGGCCAAAACCCATCGGCAATGATCGCCACACCGCTGCCGCCCCGATCCGTCGGGATCTGGAAGACGCCAGCCACACCCTTGATGTCCAGGGTTTTGGCAGCATCATATTTGGCAACCTTGCCGCCAAATACGGGGGGATGGGCAATGACGGCAATCTTCATGCCGGGGAGGGCAAAGTCCATCCCAAACTGCTGCTTGCCATTGGCCTTGTCACGCGAATCGAGGCGCGGCATGGGTTTGCCAATAATGCGGAAGTCTTTGGGATTTTTGAGCGCTATCTTTTGCGGGATAGGCTGGGCCATGGCAGCATCCGCGAGTTCCCCATAGGTGGCCTTGTGCCCATTGGGCCCCAACACCATACCCTTGGCAGTATGGCACTGCTCGGGAGCAACGTTCCAGCGGTCTGCGGCGGCTGCAATGAGCATGGCTCGGGCCCGTGCGCCGATCTCACGATACTGGGTAAAGGAATGATTGATGGAGCCGGAGCCCCCGGTCATCTGAATCCCGAATAGGGGGTCCTTGTAGGCATCGCCAGCGGGAGCGAGCTGGGCGTTCATCTGTGACCAGTCTGCGTCAAGCTCGTCAGCAATGATCATCGTCAGGCTGGTATGCACGCCCTGTCCGAATTCAAGCCGGTTGATTTGCACCGTCACCTTGTTGTCGGGAGTGATGTGCAGGAAGGCATTGGGCGCAGAGGGGGCAACCGGTGCCTGCTCCGCATTGGCGAAGCGGGTTGTCCCCGGGATGAAAAAGCCAATGACCAAGCCGCCTCCAATAGCCGAACTGGTCTTGAGAAAATCCCGCCGTGACAGGGCTGGGGCGGAGTGATTGCTCTGTTTGATGTACATGGCAGTTCCTTGGCCGGGTTCTTAGGCGAGTGTTGCAGCGGCATCCTTGATGGCTTCGCGAATGCGCTGGTATGTGCCACAACGGCAAATGTTTCCGCTCATAGCGCTATCGATATCGGCATCACTGGGTTTTTTATTGGTCTTCAAAAGCGCGGCGGCACTCATGATTTGCCCGCTCTGGCAGTAGCCGCACTGCGGTACGTCGTGCCGTACCCATGCAGATTGCAATGCTTTGCCGATCCGATCCTCGTCCATGGCTTCAATGGTTGTGATGCGTTGCCCAACTGCTGCGGAAATGGGGGTTACACAAGACCTTACGGCTTGCCCGTTGATGTGAACGGTGCAGGCTCCGCATAATGCTGCGCCACAACCGAACTTGGTTCCGGTCAGGTGGAGATTGTCTCGCAAGGCCCAAAGAATGGGGGTTGACGGATCGATATCAAATTGCTTGTCTTGCCCATTGATATTGAGGGTGAGCATGAGGGACTCCTGATTGCGGTAAGAACTGCGAAATCTTCATACAAATCGCGGATATCGTAATCCTTCTGGTCAGTTCAGTCCAACGCGCTCAACCCGGGTGTTGTCCCGGCAGGCGACGTGCCCCGAAAATCAGGGAGCCGCCTTGAGGAAAGTGTCGATTTCGTTGTAGAGCTGGAAGCGACCCTTTTCAAACAGGACGAAATGCGTGGCATTGGGGATGAGCACACTTTTCTTGACAGGGGCGTTGGTCAGGTCACGCATCAGCAGTTCCCGGTCTTCGGGGAAGGACCAGGTGTCAAACTCGCCGGCAATGACCAGGGTGGGCACATAGATGGAGGAGGCATTCCATATCCGCCGACCCGTGGCCTGCATGAAGCTGTCCTCCAGAACCCCGTTGGGCGCGCGCAGGCTGGCGGGGCTGCGGGATTCGCTGGTGGGATCGGTCTTGAGGGCTTCGATAGCAAAGGCATCGCGCACGCCCTGGTCCCTGAAGCTGTCCTTGTCTGCAACGGGAATCTCGCCGTCCCAGCGCGCGTCGTTGGCCGCCTTGGAAGCCAGGCGGTAGGCGCCCAGCGCATAATTGAAATCACTGGGCTTGCGTTTGTTTTGCATGGCCGTACCGGCCCCCAGGTTGGTGTGCATGGCATAGGCGTAGGCCGGAGCGTACAGCACCAGCCGGTTGACCTTGTCGCTGTGAAGGGAAGTGTAGAATCCTGCAGTGGTGGCCCCCCAGGACCAGCCGATCAGGTTGACCTTGCTGATGTGATGCTGTTTCTGGATGTAGTCCACCACGGCCCCGATGTCCCTGATGGCCTGGAAGGAGCGGGTGACCGGACGATGGTTTGCGGCGGGTTCGTCCATGGCTTTTTCGCGGGTGGAAAAGCCATAATTGCGCTTGTCGAACATGTAGACGATGTAGCCATGCTGCACCATCCAGTCGGCCCACGAGTAATCCTGGTATTGCAGGTCAAAATCAGGGGTTGAGGGAAAGGTGGCGCCATGGATGAACAGTACCACATTGTCGTTGGTGGCCCTGATTGCGGGGTCTGCCTGTTTGTTCCTGACGAACAGGCGAATGCCGGGATCGACGGCATCCACATAGGTATCGTACGTGATGATCTGGGCTTGCGAGAATGTGGCCGTGAGAAAAAGCAAGGCAAAAACGAAAAATCTCAGTAGCATGAAGTCTTCTCCCGTTTAGATTCGCCTCATCTTAAACCGAAATTCACAGGCCATGCCCAAAAGAAAAGTCATTCGCACCCTGCGCGTGGGCAACACCAGGATCCTCACCCACGGCGGGCACCACAGCAAGCTGCGCGATCCCTACCACCTGGTGTTGACGCTCTCCTGGCCGGGGTTTTTCACGTCTCTGGTGCTGGTGTTCCTGGTGCTGAACCTGATGTTTGGCACCGTCTACTGGCTGATGCCGGACAGCGTGGCCAATACCCACGACGGCGCATTTCTGTACTGTTTCTTTTTCAGCGCCGAGACGCTCGCCACGGTGGGGTATGGCGTGATGTCCCCGGCCACCGTGGCGGGCCACGTGGTGGCCATGATCGAAAGTCTCACGGGAATGGTGGGTGTGGCCGTCATCACGGGCCTCGTGTTTGCGCGGTTTTCCAAGCCCACGGCGCGCATCCTCTTCAGCCGCCATGTGGTGATTCGCAACTTTGAAGGCGGGCGCGCCCTGATGCTGCGCATTGCCAACGAGCGCCACAACCGCATCGTCGAGGCCACGGCCTCGCTGTCATTGCTGCGTCTCGAGGTCAATGCCCAGGGCGAGCACTTCGTGCGCATTCACGACCTCACGCTGATTCGCGAGCGCACGCCGGTGTTTGCCCTCACCTGGACGCTGATCCATCGCATCGACGAGAAGAGCCCGTTTTTTGGATTGGATGCCGCCCAAATCACGGCCCATCATCCGCGCATCACGGTGTCGGTGAGCGGCCACGACGAAACCATGGCGGCCACCGTCTATGCCCACCACAACTATGAGGCAAAGGACATCGTCTTCGACGCCCATTTCGTGGACATCATCAGCGAATCGCCAGAAGGCGAGCGTATTGTTAACATGACCCGCTTTCATGACATCCAGAACGAAACCCCGCACAAGGAACCCCAGCATGATCTATGAACTGCGCATTTATCACTGCGCCCCGGGCCGCCTGCCGGCACTGAACGCGCGCTTCGAGCAGACCACCCTGAAGATGTGGGAAAAATACGGCATCAGGCAGATGGGCTTCTGGACCACCCTCGTGGGTCCCACCAACCAGTCGCTGACCTATCTGCTGCAGTGGGAAAGCCTCGCGGAACGCGAAGCCAAATGGAACGCCTTCCAGTCCGATCCGGAATGGATTGCCCGGCGTGCCCAGTCGGAGGCCGACGGTATCATCGTGGAGCGCATCGAAAACCAGCTCCTAGTGCCCACGGCCTACTCGGCGCTCCGCTAGGCGGCCCTCATGACCCTGGGCATTTTGGGCGGCAGTGGCATATACGACCTCTCGGGATTGCGCGATACCCGCTGGGTCGAGATGAAAACCCCTTTCGGCGCTCCGTCGGATGCGCTGCTGTTCGGGCGGCTGGGCGACCAGGAACTGGTGTTCCTGCCGCGCCATGGCCGCGGGCACCGCATTCCCCCGTCCGCGATCAACTATCGTGCCAACATCGATGCCCTGAAGCGTGCCGGTGTGACCGACCTGCTCTCGGTAAGTGCCGTGGGTTCATTGCGCGAAGACCTGGCACCGGGCACCTTCGTCATCGTGGACCAGTTCATCGACCGGACGGTGGCCCGGACCAATTCCTTTTTCGGGACGGGATGCGTAGCCCATGTCTCCATGGCGCACCCTGTGTGCGCCCGCCTGGGGGATCGTCTACAGCAAGCCGCCCGCGATGCGGGCATCCCTGCGGTGCGTGGGGGCACCTATGTAGTGATGGAAGGGCCGCAGTTTTCCTCGCTGGCGGAGTCCCGGCTCTATCGCAGCTGGGGGGCGGACGTCATCGGCATGACGAATCTGCCCGAAGCCCGTCTGGCGCGCGAGGCAGAGCTCTGTTATGCCACCATTGCCATGGTGACGGACTATGATTGCTGGCACCCCCAGCATGGCGAAGTGTCCGTGGAAGAAATCCTCCAGACGATCAGCCACAATACCGTGCGCATGCAAACCCTGATGACGCACGCCATTCCTGCCGTGGCTGCCGATGCCGGCGCATCGGCGTGCACCTGCCGCCGCGCGCTGGATCACGCCATCCTCACCGCACCCGACGCGCGCGATCCCGAATTCTTGGCGCGCCTTGATGCCGTGGCAGGGCGCGTGCTGAAATCATCGGATGTCCATTGACCATGTTGCAATCAGGAGAAATGACCATGAAGTTGAAGAAATCGGTATTGACGCTGCTTTGTACCCTGAGTCTTACCGGGGTTGGTGCAGCCGAACCCCAGCCTTCCTGGGAGACCATGGACCGCGCCACCCTGGATCGGGCCTACAACAATTCCCTGGCGGTGCCGGAGAGCAAGGCGATGTTCAGTGACTGGGTGGCGCAAAGTCAGGCATTGCGCGCTCGGTATCCCCAGCACCTCGATCTCGTCTATGGGCCAAGGACACGGGACCGCATTGATTATTTTTCTGCGGGGGCCCACACGCCGGTGTTGGTATTCATTCACGGCGGCTTCTGGCAGATGCGCTCCAAGGATGATTTCGCCTTTCTGGCAAGCAGTTTTCTCAAGGAAGGCATCAGCGTCGCCATGGTGGGGTATCCCCTGGGGCCGGACGCCACCATGGATGAAATCGTGGCGGACAGCCGTCTAGCTATCCGCTATCTCGCGCAGCACTTGCCAGAGCTGGGGGGGGACCCCCACCGCGTGGTGGTGTCCGGCTGGTCCTCCGGCGGACATTTGACGGCCATGGTGCTGGACGATCCCCTGTTGCGCGGTGGCGTGTCCATTAGTGGCATTTTCGAATTGAAGCCGCTGCTCAAATCCTATATCAACGACAAGATGCACATGGACGAGGCCACGGCCGAGCGCAATTCCCCCCTGCTTCAATTGCCCGTCAAGTCCAAGCCCCTGGCGCTGTTTTCGGGAACGGCGGAATTGCCCGAGATGCGTCGCCAGACCCGAGCGTATGCCGAGGCACGCGTGGCCGCTGGATTGCCGGTGGCTTACGAGGAAATTTCCGGCGCCAATCATTACACGATTCTCAACGACATGATGTCTCCCGAGGGAAAGATCCATCAGGAGATCGTGCGGCTTTTGCAGCCAGGGCAGTAAGGGACTTGAGCCGCCACCGATGCCTATCAAATCCCTGATTCGCACCATCCCTCACCATCCCCGCCAGGGCATCCTGTTTCGCGACATCACGCCGTTGCTCCAGGACCCGGTGGGTTTTCGCCTGACCGTGCAGGAACTGATGCAGCGCTACAGCGCTGTCAAGATCGACAAGGTAGCCGCCATCGAATCGCGCGGCTTCATTCTGGGAGCGCCGCTGGCCTATGCCCTGGGGGTAGGTTTTGTTCCCTTGCGCAAGCGGGGCAAGCTGCCGGCCGCCACGGTGGGCCAGGACTACGCGCTGGAATATGGAACCGATCGCATTGAAATGCATACTGACGCTATCGCTGCGGGCGAGCGCGTGCTGCTGGTGGATGACCTGATCGCCACGGGGGGTACTGCCGAGGCGGCCGTGATGCTGATCCGTCGCGTGGGCGGCGAGATCGTGGAATGCGCCGTGGCCATTGACCTGCCGGATGTGGGCGGGCGCGCGCGCCTGGAAAAGCTCGGCGTGGCGCTTTTTGCGCTCACGGCCTTCGAGGGAGAATAGCGCGGCCATGATGGTAGAAACCCTGCGCTGGCGTGAGCACCGACTGGAACTGCTCGACCAGCGCCTGCTGCCCGCCACGGTGGCCTATGTGGCCTGCAGTTCTGCCGAGGAAGTGGCGCAGGCCATCAAGACCCTGGTGGTGCGCGGGGCGCCGGCCATTGGCGTGGCCGCCGCCTACGGGGTGGCCCTGCAGGCGCTGCAGCATGCGGCCCAACCCCGGGCCCGATTCACTTCCGCAATGCACCAGGGACTTCAAGTCCTGACAGCCAGTCGCCCCACAGCCGTCAACCTGTTTTGGGCCCTCAACCGTATGCGCGCGCTATGGGCCACCTGCGAGACCGAAGCACCCGCTGCCGTGGCGCAACGGCTGCTGGCAGAGGCTCATGCCATTTGTGCGGAAGATGTGCGCGTCAACCAGACGCTGGGCGCCCATGGCGCAGTTCTCCTGCCGCAGGAGGCGCGGGTCCTGACCCACTGCAATGCCGGGGCGCTGGCCACTGCGGGACACGGCACCGCGCTGGGAGTGATCCGTTCTGCAGTGGCCATGGGCAAAAAAATTTCAGTGCTGGTCGATGAAACCCGGCCCGTGCTGCAAGGGGCGCGCCTCACCGCCTGGGAGCTCATGCAGGAAGCTATCCCCGTGACGCTGATCACAGACAGCATGGCCGGGCACATGATGGCGCAGGGTGCAGTGGACGCCGTGGTGGTGGGTGCCGACCGGGTGGCGGCCAACGGCGACGTGGCCAACAAGATCGGCACCTATATGGTGGCGGTGCTGGCGCATCGCCATGAGATTCCGTTTTATGTGGCCGCGCCCTTGTCCACCTTCGACTGGTCGTTGGATTCGGGTGCTGCAATCCCCATCGAGGAGCGCAACCCCGAGGAGGTGCTGGGGTTTGGCGCATACCGCTGGGCCCCGGCAGGGATTGCGGTTTGCAATCCCGCCTTCGACGTCACTCCGGCCGAATTGGTGTCGGCGCTTATCACCGAGCAAGGCGTGGTGATGGCCCCGGATCGGACCAAACTGGCAGCGCTCAAAAATCACTCACAATGCGGGATTCACAGCCCCCCTATTTTTGACTGATTAGTCAAAAATGGTATATTGGGCGAAAAGATCATTCCCATGGACGCCAGTCACTTTACCTATCCTCCCCCCGCGAGCGACACCCTGCAGCGCCTGCGAAGCAGCCTGCAGCGACTCAACGAAGTTGCCGCCATGGTGGACCTTCCCCTCGAGGAGCATCTGCGTCAAGCGTTGCGGGCGGGCTGCGAGCATTTCGGCTTGCCCTACGGCATCGTCAGTCATGTGACGGAAAACGACTACACTCTGCTGTCGCAGGTCTCGCCACCCGACACCCTGCGCGATGGCCAGGCCTTTGCCCTGGGCCAAACCTATTGTGTCCTGACCCTGCAGGGCACTGAGGTGCTGGCGATCCATCACATGGGAACCTCTGATTATCAGGGGCATCCCTGTTATGACGTCTTTGGCCTGGAGACCTACATCGGCGTACCGTTGGTGGTGGCTGGCCGCGTATACGGCACCGTGAATTTCAGCTCTCCCCATCCCTATGACCGTGTCTTTGACGACATGGATCGCAACTTCATCATCCTGATGTCGCGCTGGATCGGTTCGGTCATCGAGCGCAAACTCAGTGATGACCGGATTCGTGCCAGCGAACGGCGCTACCGCTCATTGTTCATGAACATGCAGGAAGGTCTGGTGTTCTTCAAGGTGGTTGAAGAGGCCGGGCAGGTGGTGGATCTGATCTACAGGGAAACCAACCCCGCCTTTGAAATGCTCCTGCAGTTGGGTGATGTGCAGGGCAAACGGCTTTCGGAAGTTTTTGCCGGCCAGGCAGCACATCTCCAGGACTTTCTGGAACGCTGTGGGCGTGTCATCCGCGAGGGCAGCGTTGAAGTCTACGAGCTTTATTTCGAGCCGCTGCAGAAATGGTACGGGATATCCCTGTATTGCCCCGAACCCGGCGCTGTGGTTTCCGTGTTTCAGGACATTAGCAGCAGAAAGCATCATGAGGCCCGGATTCTCGAGCTCGCCAACGTGGACAGCCTGACTGGGCTTCCCAATCGCCGAATGCTTGAGAGCCGCCTCGACCAGTGTTTTTCCCAGGCGGTTAGGACTGGCCGGGCGTTTGCACTGCTGTTTCTGGATCTCGACAATTTCAAGGTCGTCAATGACACCTTGGGGCATGAGGTGGGCGATCAACTGCTGGTGAGCGTGGCCCAGCGCTTGAAAAACAGCCTCAGGGCTGAAGACACCCTGGCGCGCGTGGGCGGTGACGAATTCATCATCATCCTGTCCGAGGTGGCCTTTGAAAACGACGCAAAGCTCGCGGCCCAGAAAATACTGGACACCTTGCAGCCGCCGCTCTGGATTGCCGGCCATGAGGTTTACGCCCACGCCAGCATCGGCATCGGGGTCTACCCGCAAAGCGGTGCGCGCGATGCTGCAACCCTGATGGGCATGGCGGACCAGGCCATGTATGAAGCCAAGCGCGCCGGTCGCAACGGCTTTCACCTGTTTCGGGGCTGAATGGGCGCCTGCGCCGTAACGACTCTGGCAGGGCTGGTCCCTTGAGGGTTCAGTGGGCTGGCATCGCCGCGATGCTGTTCATCGCGGCGAGGTGCCATGCGGGCCCGCCCTTCATCACGGACGATCCCGAACCCGTGGCGCCCGGGCAATGGGAAGTGAATAATGCTCTGACGGGTACCCACTCGCGCGGTGAGACAGGCCTGTTCCTGCCCCAGGAAGACATCAACTATGGCGCTGCCCCCGGCGTGCAATTGCACGTCATGCCGCAGATGGGCTACAACGCCAGCCCCGGTGAGCGCAGCTACAGCAGGGGCAACACGGAGCTGGGCGTCAAGTACCGGCTGACCCCGGCCTCTGATGACGAGGCGGACTGGATGGTCAGCCTCTATCCCCTGTATGAGCTCTCCTCGCACAATGCCAGTCAAACGCTGGGTCCTGGTGCCGCCAGCACCTACCTGCCGGTGTGGGTGCAAACCACGCGCGGGCACTGGACCGTCTATGGGGGTGGCGGTTACTGGATCAATCCGGGTGCCGGGCGGCAAAACGCCTGGGCTGCGGGGGCCGTGGCCCTCTACCAGTTCACGCCACACCTCCAGCTAGGTGGAGAACTGTTTGCCCAGACCGCAGCCAGCGTGGAGGGCCGCGGATCGCTGGGGTTCAACCTTGGCGGGTCGTACGCATTGAGCAAGGATTATGGCCTGCTGTTTTCCGCAGGACAGGGCCTTAGCAACGTGGCGGCTAGCAATCAGGGTTCCTTCTATCTCGGTCTGCAGCGCATATACTAGTAGCCCCGTTCGCTACCGTCCTAGAGTCCGCGCAGCACCACGAGTGGGCTTTGGTCCACCACTCGGCGCGTGCCCCAAAACCCGGCCATACCCACCAGCAACGCGCCCGCAGGCGGCAACAGCAGCCACAGGGGCCACTGGAAGTGGGTGGGGAGATGGAACACACGGGTGTAGAGCAGCCGGGCCAGCAACTCGGCACTGGCCGCCGCAAAAAGCCCCGCGAGGCTGCCCAGCAGGGCGTATTCGGCCAAGTGCCCGGCGCGCAACTGGGCGCGACTCGCCCCCAAGGTGCGCAACAGCGCGCCTTCATAGAGGCGCTCGTCCAAGCTGGACTGCAAGGCGGCGTAGAGCACGACAAACCCGGCCAGCAGCACGCCCACCAGTACATATTCCACCGCCAAGGTGACCTGCGCGAGGATGCTGCGCACCTCTGCCATGAGCGGGGCAATGTCGATCACGGTGATGGCAGGGTATTGGCGCACCATCTGTGCCATGAGCGTGCGCTCGGTGGGCGGCAGGTAAAAGCTGGTGACATAGGTGGCGGGGTAGCGCTCAATCACCCCCGGCGGAAAGATCATGAAGAAATTGGGCTTGAAGGAATCCCACTGGACCTTGCGCAGGCTTGTGATGGTGACCGTGAGCGGGGCGCCATTACCGAAGTCGAAAGTGAGGGTATCCCCCAGCGCCAAACCCAGGCGCGTGGCCACCCCCGATTCCACCGACACCTCTGGTTGCCCCGCGTCCCGGGGCGTCCCCCCACGCGCGCCACCGAGAGTATTGTCCGGGGGGAGGGTACTGCTCGAGGGGAGGTTAGCTTCGCGCCGCGTGGTCTCGTCCTCGGCAAAACCGGGGCGCTCGCCCACCAGCACGCCGTTCACGGCAGAGAGTCGCCCGCGCACCATGGGGTACAGGTCCGCGTTGGCGATGTGATGCGTGCGCAGAAACCCGGTAAACCCTTCCACAGCTTCGGGCAGCACATTGATGACGAAATGGTTGGGCGCCGTGGTCGGTAACTGGGACTGCCAGGTGGTGAGCAGGTCACCGCGCAACAGCGCTACCAATGCCATGGCCATCAGCACGAGACCGAAGGCCAGGATCTGGCCGATGGCCAGGGTGGGGCGGCGCCACAGGGTGTGCAGCCCAAACCGCCAGGACACCCCCACGCCGTGCACCAGCACGCGGCTGGCGCGCAGCAGGGCCCAGGCCAGCCCCCCAAAGACCACGAGTGCCGCCAGCGTGCCGCCCAGCACGGTGAAGGTCAGCGTGGCGCTGTCCGTATAGCGCCACAACAGCAGGGTCATGCTGGTGAGTGCCGCGCCATACACTATCCAGGCGCGCAGCGGCAGTGGCGCAAGTTCGCGGCGCAGCACGCGCAGGGCCGGCACCGCGCGCAGGCGTAGCACCGGGGGCATGGCAAAGCCCGCCAGCATCAGCAGTCCCGTGAAGAATCCCAGCAGTGCAGGCCACGGCCCGGGGGGCGGCAACAGCGCAGGCAAAAGCGTGCGCAGCAGCAGCAACAGCCCTAAGTGGGCGGCATAGCCCAGCAACACGCCCAGCGCACTGCCCATGAAACCGATCATCAGCAACTGGCGCAGGTACAGGCCCACCAGTTCCCGTTGCGTTGCCCCCAGACAGCGCAGCATGGCACTGACGTCGAAGTGACGCTCGCTGTAGCGACGCGCCCCCATGGCCACGGCCACGCCAGCCAGCAGCACGGTGGCGAGGCTTGCCAGCCCCAGGTAGCGTTCGGCGCGATCCAACGCCACGCTCACCGCCGGCCCGCTGTCATGCACATCGCGCAGCATCACGCTGGGGGGCAGTTGCGGCGTGAGCCAGCGCCTGAAATCGGTGAGGGCGCCAGCTCCTCCCGCAAGCTGCACCCCGTAGGTGACGCGACTGCCCGGGGCTAGGACCCCGGCGCGTTCGGCATCGCCAAGACGGATCAATACCGCGGGCGAGAGCGCCGCAAAATTGCCGGCGCTGCCGGGCTGGAAGGCCAGGATGCGCGTGATGCGCAAGACCTGGTGCCCCAGGGTGATGGGCTCGCCCAGCTGCACCTGCAACAGCGGCAGGAGGCGCGCCTCCACCCAGGCTTCGCCCTCGGCCGGGATCTCGTGCGTGTCGCTTGCCACCCCTTCCACGGTGGTGGCGGTGCGCAGCACCCCGCGCAGGGGATAGCCGGGCGCCACGGCGCGAACGCTGCACAGTTGCAGGGCTTCGCCATGCAGCACCACGCTGGGAAACTCCAGCAGGGCGCTGTCGCGCAGGCCGAGCGTGCGCGCCTTCGCAAGCCAGGCCTCATCCAGCGGGCGCGGGCTTTTCAGGACCAGGTCGGCGCCCAGCAGTTCGGCCGACTGCTGGCGCATGGCGCGCTGCAGGCGGTCGGTAAAAAAGCCGATGGCCGTGGTGGCGGCCACGGCAATGACGAGTGCCAGCACCAGCATGTGCAGTTCCCCGGCGCGTCCGTCGCGCCGCAGAAACCGCCAGGCCATGCGGTTAACGTTCATCGCGGGTGAGGCGCCCGGCATCAAGGTGCAGGCGTCGCCCACAACGGTCTGCCATGCGCTCGTCGTGGGTGACGAGCACGAGGGTGGTGCCTGAAGACTCATTGAGCTCGAAGAGCAGGTCGGCAATTTTTTCGCCGGTGTGGGCATCGAGGTTGCCGGTGGGCTCGTCGGCAAAGAGCACGGCCGG
>VFSW01008219.1_pt1 | contig 15017 bp, 9 predicted proteins | sample 5358111 | NCBI WGS metagenome assembly VFSW01 (sample SAMN11554181, study PRJNA540505) | mine drainage metagenome | isolation source: sediment from site ElyBrook_90M | place: USA: Ely Copper Mine, Vershire, VT | collected 2017 | reverse complement strand
AAGCTATATGGGACAGCATAAATCTGATGGTCAAGGCCTCTCCATCATCGATGCCGTAGAAGTATTGGCAGGTGTTGCCGATATGGATTTAGAAAAAGAGGGGATTGTTTCGTTACAAATGCCTGAAGTTGAATTAGAGGGGCATCGGATCTCTTCACGGAATGTTGAATGGCTACAGTTCGAGGATGCTAATACTACTATGGATAGGGTAAAAGATATCTTCCATGTGATTTTAAATTATTTACGCCATTGCTATCGTCAAGAGTCCCATTATTTGATCGATCAAAAGACTTTAGAGGGGATGAAAACTATCATGGTGGTAGTCGGTGAAGCTGCCAAGAAGCTGGATAAATTTACGGAGACTTTTCAAGGAAAAGAAGAAAAATGTATCACAAGACTAACAGAATATAAACAATTGCAAGAATTCTACCGCAAAAAAATTGAGAAAATGGAACGGAATATCGATGCCAGTATCATTGGTAAATGGATTCTAGGTCTCTCAGGAAAAAATTTGACAAAGAAACGCAAGGTGGTTCAATCCAGAGCAGTCGTCGCCGATCATGTGTTTGTGGATTTAGAAACAGTCAAAAAAGACACTGAATATGAGCTTCTCTTTATGCGTAAAGAAGATGGTATGAGATTTTATAATCCCCGATTATTACGCAATCTCAAGCTAGTTGTTGACTTCGGAGGAGGGATCGAAGAAGGAGGAAGAGATCCGTTAAGCATGCTAGACTATTGGCAGGATAAAGTCTGTTTATTGGATGCACAAAATCTATTAGAAGGTTTAGGACCTCTTTTGAAAGCGTTTTATCAGGAAGCATTAGAATTTAAAGATAATGAGTTAGTAGAGAACATCAATAAAGCTCTAATGGCGTTGATGTTGACCAGCCAGTCCAAACATTTATCATCTAGCTCTATTCATAAAAGATGCGTCGACTATTTTTCTGATTTCCAACGCTTTTTAAGACATGCCTTGAACTGTCGAGATTATCAAAAGCTACTTGTATATCCTCCAAAAGAGGGGGATGTACGTTTAACCCTACTTAATATCATTCATGGTTTATGTGAAGGGATCTATTTGCAGTTGCAAGGGATACAGGAAATGGCCATCGAAATTGATCGTGTTATCCATGCTTCTCGTCAACATAAAGAGCACAAAAAAACAACGGAATTAGCAAGCCATCAACATATTTTAAATAATCAGTTAGCGGAAGATGATGCAGAGATCTTTAGATGGATCAAGCAGCATCCAAATGGGCCATTAATGAAAATGATGGAGATACTAGAAAATGGGGAGACACTAGTGTTTGATACACTACAGCAGAATAATCTACCTAACTTTTGGTATGAATTAAATACTGGAGAAAAGAAGCTGGTTCATTTGCGAATACCCTCTCCAACTAGGCAGTCGGTGATCCATAAAGCATTTGTGACAGACGAATTTAAAGGGTTTATATTAAATTATGCGAAAGAAAAGAGACGGCATCTCTTGATCAATCTGCAAGATCGAACTTCATGGAAAGATTTTGCCCGTTGTCAGGTATTGGAAAATATGCCCCATACCCCAGCCTACCATTACCAGCTTGAAACTGTAACATTAGCTATCGATACCGAATTTTATCATCAACTACCTCCTTACAATAACTTGAACCAAGCAGATAGCTTCATTAATCAGTTTAAGGAACAGTTGAAGGATGAAAATACCGGCTTCTTTTTCTCGAATTCTATTAAGCATGCGATTATGCCAACGTTTGTGAACAACGTTATGCATGAAATACATCGGGTCTTTTTTGAATCGAAAAATATGCTGACGAGAGAAAATCGGTGTGATTTTATTACACTCTTTTATCTCTTTTTGGAAATGAAGCTGATGGATATTTACCAACCCGATTCCTTTAGCTTTCCCTGTAAGGATGGCATAGACGTTGGAGAAACGCATAGTGCCTTGTTATTTGTTTTGTTTAAATGGATGAATCAAGAAATTCTTTCCGAAGCAGATCGAGAATATTTGAATCTGATTTTGTATGGACCTTCTATCCTTATTAGAGAACGCTCTATATTATCACAACCTTTCCACAGGATGCTAGGAGCGATAAGGACAGTTGAGACTATAAGAAATCAATTAGGATCTAATGACTTTATGAAGATCATGCAAGAAGCGTTTGGTCCCCTCTATAAACATCCACTTTTGAAAGGACATGTTCGCACACCATCCCTTCCAGGAGTGGTCTGGGATGCCGAAAACTTCCTCGCCGCCTAACAAAAGGAGACAGAATACAGGAGACAGAATGAGGAGTATCTTACTCTTAATCTCGATCTTGATCTTAATCTTGCTTTATTCAACTTTTCTAATTCGAGCTTCCATTTGCTGTCACGAAACATTTATTGTCTGAGCGAAATGTGTGATAAGAAAGATCAAGATTGAGATTAAGATCAAGATTAAGACCATGACCCTCCTGTCTTCTGTATCCTGTATTCTGTCTCCTTTCTTGTCATTAATAAAGGTAGCTGATTCCTAATCCTAAGACCTGTGACCGAGCATCTTCATCGAATGGCAAATAACGATAATCCAAGCTAAGCAACCAGCAAGGAGAAATGGGATAAGATATTCCAGCAATAAACTGACCCGTAACTGCATGATCATTATTCTCAATATGTTTGAGATTATGTCCTTTTAACTCAGCTGTTTCATACTGGTAACCAACACCGGCTCCTAAAAAAGGGGTGATGTCCCAACATGAAGGGAAATCATAGAAGATATTAAGAAATCCAGTAATGTGGCTTAAATGGCCAGTTAGATGGGCAGAAACACCTTCTATACTTACATCTTTGATAGGACTTGAGCGATATCCAATTTCTAGTTCAGTGCGTATTCCCCAACACCATTTCATCCCGATGGAACCTCTTATGGCATATCCTACATCATAATCGATATCGACATGGCTTTTAATCTTATCCTGAACAAAATCCGCTCCTCCTGCTACCTGTAAATAATCGTATTCGATGTATTCAATCCAGCTAGCAGAAATAGTGGAAAGAGAAAGAAATGATAAAATAAAGAAAAGTAGGAAAGTTCTAGATTTCATTGCAATCCCATCCGTTGTCTTAGAGCCGGAACAAACCTCAAGATTGGTAGACCAAAGGGAGTTTCTTTATTGGCGCTATTTGCTACTGATAGAGTGACTTCTGGAGGCCATCCCCAAGCTATGCGTCTAGGTATTTTCACTGTGTTTAGATAAAATTCATCTCTGGTCCAATAGTGATTGATTTGGATTAAATCGTAGTTAAGACCTATATGTGAGTACCCTTGTTTGTAAAAAACAAAATGAGGACTGACCACACCGGCAACATAATCAGGCCTGACGATACTTTTGTATGCCCCATTTGCCCATGGGAAGAAGTTGGATGCACCTCCTCCGTTTAGCACTAGAGTTTCAATCATGAGTTGGTTGGAGGGGATATGTTCGACATGTGAAGTTCCAAAAAATACCCAGGCTCCGCAAACTCCACCTATATGTGCATCTGATTCGAATCTCTTTAAGAAAGTGGGAAGATCATTATCTTGAATGGGAACAAGAAATTCATCGAAGTCGATAATGGCAAGCCATTTGAGCTGACCATTATTTACTTTTACCCAGCAATCTTGGTAAGCCCGTATTTGGATATCGTTGTAATCCGTTAAATTTTGTGCTTCATACGGCCAGTCTATTAAGTCGACTATTTGACGATCGATATAGGGCTGCAAGACATCGAGATAGGTATCTGTGCTTAAGTTGTTGTATAAGTAAAAATGTTCCACACCTATTAGCAAGTGATATTCGATCCACTCTTTCATATAATCCGCTTCATTTTGAAAGATGGCAACAATTGCCAAGTTCATCGTGTATTGTTGAGGATTAGCGGGATTATTTTTGACGTTATGATGGATAACAGGCTTTACTTTAGGGGAATTTACAAGATCGTTTAAAGCCCCTGCATGTGCTGGAGTAACAAAAGAGCTAAAGAAAAAGAACAGAATGAAAATAAGATGCATAATCAAATACACTTGAGATCCCAAAATGTATGAATTCTAGCTATACTATGCAAGTTTAAACCGGCTTGAGTATAACCACGCCGCCTAATTATCCTGCTGCTTGCGATCATTCATATCTTCTGTCTACTTTCTCGTTATTTAAGGGCATAAAGTTTGCTGTATTTATCTGTGAGGTAGTGGACGAAGGCTTTCTCAGAAAAGGCTTGCCCAGACCCTTTTTTCAAGAGTTCATGGCTTGTGAACTCACGGCCATGCTGATGCACATTTTTGAAAAGCCAGTCTTTGATAAATAGCAGATCCCCTTTCTTAACCTTTATTTGCCAATTAGGATGAGCCTTTTCGAATCCGACAAATAGGTGAGAGGCATATAGATTCCCCAAGGTATAGCTAGGGAAATAACCGAATGCTCCCATCGACCAGTGCACATCTTGGAGACATCCTTCTCGATTGTTTGGAGGGGTAATTCCTAAGTATTCCTTCATTTTTGCATTCCACACTTCGGGGATATCCCTAACTTTAAGAGTACCCTCAATGAGATCGCGCTCCATTTCAAATCTTAGGATCACGTGCATGGTATAAGTCACTTCGTCCGCCTCCACACGAATGAGAGAGGGTTGAACTTTATTGATGGCCCGGTAGAACTCCTCAAGCGATACCTTATCCAGTTGGCCCTTAAAGGTGTGTTTTAACTTCGGAAGGAAAAATTCCCAAAACGGCTTGCTTTGTCCAATGCGTGTTTCCCACCAGCGAGATTGCCTTTCGTGCATGCCGTAGGATAACGCGCTAGCGAGGGGTGAGCCATAATGCTCAGTGGGGAGTCCCATTTCATAGAGGCTATGACCGGCTTCGTGTAAAATGACAAAAATGTGACTCATCGGAGATTCAGGATTAATCCGTGTGGTAATGCGGCTGTCAGTGGGGTGGCTAGAGGAGGAAAAGGGGTGAGTCGAAATATCGACTCGACCATGTTTCATGTCATATCCCATGGCATCGAGGATGACTTGAGCAAAGGCCATTTGTTTATCATGAGGATATTTTCCATATAGGCAGCTATCGTCGATAGGTTTGGCTTTGACGATCGCATTTAAAAGAGGCTTAAGGGATTTATAGAGTCCACCAAAGAGTTTTTCTACTTCCTTCGTTGTGACTTCAGGTTCGTAGAGGTCTAAGAGGGCATCGTAGGGATGGTTTTTGTAGCCGAGGAGGTCGGCTTTTTTTAGATTGAAAGCGATGATACGTTCCAAATAGGGAGCAAAACGTTGAAAGGCATTATCTTGACGGGCCGATCTCCACACTTCCATCGATTGGGAGCATAGTGAGGTGAATTCTGTCACGAAATCAACAGGAAGGGCCGTTTCTTTTAAATAATCGCGGCGCCATTCTCTCAAGGCCGCTTGTTGAGAAGTTGTGAGCCCCTTTGCCACCACTTTTCCGGTTTTGAGGTTGATGAGCTTTGCAAGAGCTTGTGAAAAGGGTTTTCCTGTGCTTTCTTGATGGATTAGGCCAGCTAAAGTCGAAAGCTGCTCAGCTCGGATGGCCGAGGCACCGTGGGGCATGTAGGTTTCTTGATCCCATCCGATCAAGTTCTGGATCCCTTGAAGAACTTTGGTGTGTCTAGCAATCTTTAGAAGTTCTGCGTAATCTTGCTGTGCTTTTGTCATTGTGTTCTCTCCATTAATGGTTCACGAAAATCCGTTGAATGCGGGGCCCCATGCAGGTGATCAGCTCATAGACAATGGAATCGCCACACCGAGCCAAGGCTTCGGGGGATAGGTAATGGCCATAGTCATCTGTTCCGAAGATTAAAACAGAATCTCCAGGCTGAACCTCTGGCAAGTCGGTAACGTCCACCATCATGAAATCCATGCAGATGCGCCCGACCATGGGCATTCTTCTTCCCCGAATAATTACTTCTCCTTTTCCACTGTAGTTCCGGTGTAATCCATCAAAATAGCCGATTGGGATAACGGCAATTTTTTGCATCTCCTTTTCGACGGTATAGGTACGGCCATAACTGATCGATTCCCCTTTTTTGCATTTATTGATACCGACAATGCGGGAAGTCAGTGAAAGGGCTAAATGCAAAGAACATTCCTTTCGAGTATCCTCAGAGGGGTAAAGGCCATAAGCGGCAAGGCCGATCCTCACCATATTATATTGAGTAAAATTAAAGCGCATGACTGCGCTGGAGTTGGAGGCGTGAATCCACGGAACATCGATATGATGGGCACGTAGTTGTTGAATAACCTCATCGAATTGTTTGGCTTGAAATAATGTAAAGCTATCTTGAGCAGGATCATCAGCGGAAGCAAAGTGGGTCATGACCCCTTCTAGGGTAAGTGAAGAAAGATTTCTAATTTGCTGGGCGAGTCCAAGCGCCTCCTCTGGGCGACACCCAAAACGGCTCATCCCCGTATCGATATGTAAATGGACCTTGATGATTTTGTTTTGTTTTTGCGCTTCCTTGGCAAGCATGTCAATCATCAAAGGATCACTTACACCGACTTGGAGTCCCCATTTTACCACTTTCCCCGCTTCGTAGGTGGCGGCGTTAATTACAAAAATATCTTGGGTAACACCTGACCGTTTAAGACTGACTCCTTCATCGACGTATGAAACCCCCAATATATCAATACCGCAGGTGGAGAGGAATTTAGCCATGCGGATGTCATCTGTTCCATAGGCCAAAGCCTTGACCATGATCATCATGCGGGTTTCAGGGGGCATTTTAGAGCGTAGAGTTTCTAAGTTCCCTTTGATTGCGCTTAAATTGATTAAGCATTGGTTGTTGGCAAGGCTATCATCGAAGGCTTCGATGACGTTTTCTAAGGGTTCTTTTCGGTCCCCTTTGATGAGGACCACATCATTTTGTTGGATGCGTGAACGCATTTGATGGACCGCTTCAGTGTAATTAGAACAGAGGGTGATTTCAGTTTGGGGACTATACCGGCTGATTTCTTCCACTAGCGGCAAAAAGTCATGAGATCCGAATAGGATCAGAAGATCGATCTGTGCGCGGCTAATTGCTTTGCCAATGCGTCGATAATCGGATATATGGTGTTCCTTTTTACTCCGGAGCCCGCCAAAAGCAAATACTTTTCTACCATAGGGGAGAGCTTGATCCAACTGTTTGAGGGCCACGTCTATTGATTGTGGATCGGAGCAATAGGACTCATTGATAAATGTTGTGCCGGTAGGAGATTTCCATATTTCAGTGCGCATGGGTTCCACATGATAATGTTCCAATACATGACAGATTTGTTTGGAAGAAATGCCGAGGAGCCAGGCAGCTTTTACGGTGATATTCACGAGATCAAGGTAGTAAGCAAAGGCCGTGGTAATCTTTCCCTCATGTTGATGTCCCTCCGGAAAAGTGATGCGGTAGGATATCCTGTGGTTAACATCAGATCCTAAAGGCACAGCATGGGGAAGTTTGGGATGGGGTTGATTCCAAAAGTGGGAGTTTGGGGCTGGTGTGGGCCATACAGACTGAATCCAAGGATCGTTTGGAAGAAGAAGCCATTCTGGATGGGGGTTTTTAGAAAGAAGTTTTAGTTTTTCCTGAGCGGTGGTTTTGAGATCTTTTAAAGTGAATAGGTGTGCATCCCCAATGTGCGTTAAAATGGCGCAGTCAGGAGCGATCATTTGTGCTAAGAGATCCATTTCACCCGGTTTTGAGATGCCCGCTTCGATGATGGCGATTTCATGTTCTTTACGTATGGTGAGGAGGCTTAACGGAACGCCAATTTGACTATTAAAGCTCTCAGGTGATGCCACAGCTCGTTTTTCGGTATTAAGAAAGGCGAGGAGTAAATCCTTCACCATGGTTTTTCCATAAGAACCGGTAACGCCTACCACGGTGGTGGAAAGATGTTGACGATAGGCCGCAGCAATGTCTTGAAAAGCCGTTAAAGGATCCTTCACGCGTAATAGCTTGATATTTTCGATAGACACGGTAGGTTGCCAGTCCACATTCACCAACGCATAGCGAGCCCCAGCTTTTGAAGCTTGAGCCACAAATTGATGCCCATCTTCCTGGTTACCTTGTAAGGCCACAAAGAGGCATTCTGACTGATCGATACGGCGTGAATCTAGGACAATCTGTTTGACAATAGCCGGAGAAGACATATCACCCCCAGTCGCTTGAAATCCGGTCCACTGCCTTAAATCAAAGCTTTCCATTCTACTACCCTATATTTTTCAAATAGCGCCAGCTAAAGAAAATAAAAAATAATCCAAATGGTAGCCATATCGCCCAAACAGGTGGAACCACTTGGTTTTCACCAAGCACGACAGCGGTGCTCATCATCAGATAATAGGCTACAGTCCCTAGCATACCCACAAGATAAATAAAGAAAACAGGTAACTGACGTGTGAACTGGAGACAAAAGGGAGCAGGTGCGATAAAGACGAGTAAGCAAAGCCAGGGGATCGCGAGCTTGTAGTAGAAGGCTGTTAAGTTGCGGGCTTCTTTATCTGACATCCCTTCCGTTTTTTGGGGAAGTTTTTTCCAGAGAGCAGAAAAGGATTGTTGTTGGGGGAGCATGAGAGATTCGGTTAGAGCATTTTGATCAAATTGAAAATCGGGGAAATCGAGGCGATCTTGCGTCTCTTGGAGGAGAAGTTGACCTGTGCTGTTTCGGACAAAATGTTCAACGTATTCTCCGTGGGCGATCGTTTGGTCGATGAACAGAGTGCGGATCCGGTAGATATTTCGGAAGGAGCGGATCCAATACACGTCATCAAATCGCTTTCGAATGGGATCATAATGATGGAAGATCAGTAAAGTGCGATCTTTTAGTTCCACATTTTGAACAATCTGTCCCCCTTCTTCCTTCATTTGTATTTCAAATTGACGGCTTTCCATCCTTTGGAGGGCATCCCAAGAAGCGGGTATCAAAAACTGGGTGTTGAGGTAGAGAAGGGCGATTAAGAACAGCGCCCAACCGATGAAGGGACGCATCAGCGTGCTGAGCTTGATTCCTGAGGCCAATAGGGCGATGAGTTCGTTTCGCACATTAAGAGCGCAGAGGGTGCGGATCGTGGCAATCAAGAAGGCAAAAGGGATTAAAATATCTAGCCGTTGAATGAAAAGGTAAAAGTAGTAACGGAGTAAATCCAAAAAAGTAAAATGGACTGATCGGTAGACACTCGCATGGCTGGAATAGTCGATCAGAATATAGAGTCCGTAAAAGCAGAGAATGAAAAGAAAAAAAACTGCCCAGAGCTGCTTTAAGAAGTACCGTTGCCAGATTTTGCCAATCTTCATTCTACACCTCGCGTCACTTTTTGGAGAGCCCGAATCGAGAAAATGATGATTAAAATATGCGGAATCAAATAAAGGCAGGAGGCTAGCCAAGCATGATCTTCAAATCGTTTAGCGGAGAAAAAGGCCACAAGATAGACTGTGGCAAGGGCTATCAAAGTAAAAAGTCCTCGATGGGTTTGTTGACGGCCTATATGGATGCTAAAAGTGGCTCCCATCAATGTGAAGGTAAAGGCTGCCATTGCAATGGAGATGCGTCTTACGATGTCGGAATAGCTCTTTTCTAATTGTCTTTTGATGGACTTTGTGGGAAGTCCTTCTTGCTTGGTTTCGGCTAATCGTTGAGACATATGCTGTATATGGGTTAAGAGAAGCGACATCTTCAAATAGTCGTTGTGGATCTTCCAGGTATGTCTTTTCAAAAGTTGCGAAAACTCTTCGCTTGAGGAGGTGCTATTTTGCACATTTTCGATAACTAAATTATCGTATTTTTGTCCATTTTCCCCCCCAAACGGTGCGATCAGTGTGAGCCTATCGGCATTGAGCTGTCCCCCAGTTACTAATAATTCTTGAGCTGCCATGAAATCAATCCGGCTGCTATCGGTATTCCATACCGCCACCACAAGATCTCGGGCCTTTTCCCCAGCTTGGGTAGATCCTAACGTGGTGGCATAAATCCCTTTGAGTTTGCTTAAGTGTTTATTTTGCAGCAAAACTAAAGGGTTAATGGTGCGTAATTCGTATTCTAGTTTCCGAGTAGCCAAGTGTGAAGCAGTAGCAAGTTCAGATACGATGTAAAAATTGAGAATGCTGAAGGCAACGGCTGCGTATAAAATAGGGGCTAAAATGTTGATAAATGACTTTCCGCTGGCTCTTAAGGCAGTCAGTTCATGAGAGGCCGATAGCCGTTGAATCAACACAATGGAGGAAATTAAGCAGGCAATAGGGATGGCTATCGGTAAGATGTAGGGAATCTGATACAAGGTGAATTGTAGGATGAGCCACCCTTGAGCACCTAAGGTGGCAAACTGCGCGATTTCTTGTAACCGTGTGGTTAGCAAAATAGCAATAAAAGATACCACACATAAGAGGTGCACTTTAAGGTATTGAGAAAGTAAATAGCGATAAAGGATTGGCATAGGCTATACAATAATATGGATAATTGTTACTGCGCAACGTTAAAGATGGACGAAAATGGACAATTATGGACAATTGGTAAGGGACAAGAGACATAAACGACATAAGGGACAAAAATTCACATCTTTCCTTTATGTCTCTTATGTCCCTTGTCCCTTACCTGGACGATTTAAATCCCACTAATATTTATGTCCATAGAAGAATGGTTCATACAGATCGAAGGGAAACAAGAAGGACCCTTTAGCTTTGAAGAGCTTAAAAGGGATCGCCGGATCACGCCTGATACTCTCGTCTGGAAAGCAGGATTTTCCAACTGGCTTCCCATTCGAAAAGTGGCTGAGTTGCGGGATCTTTTCAAAGACGAAGAAAATGAAAATTCTTCAGATGAAGAAAACGAGGATAAAGCCCGCACTTTATCCAAGAAGAGTTTGGATAATGATGTTTTGACCCTTCAGTACGACCCTTCTCATTGGATTGTCTGGCTGATTATTATCCTGATTATTCTACTCTATGTCCTTTTTAGATGGTCTTTCACCCATCAGTAATTGTCTATCAATTCTGATTCCTGTATCCTATAATCTCATGTACCATTCACCTTTAGAACAGCATCTCTATCACTTCTTAAAGAAGCACCATCATCCTGAGAGGCCCCTTGTGGTTGGCTTTTCTGGGGGACCCGACTCCCTATGTCTCCTTCATTTATTGCTGAAGTATCGCGCTAAAGAACCGTTAAAAATACATTTAGCCCATGTTGATCATGGATGGAGGCCTGAAAGTGCTGAAGAAGCGAAACTTTTACAGCAACAAGCTGATTTATGGGGAATTCCCTTTTACCTTAAAGTGCTCAAGCCAGATTCCTTAAAAGGGAATCTAGAGGCCGCTTGCCGAGAAGAACGGTTACGCTTTTTTGCCGATATTTACCATTCCACTAATTCTCAAGCAGTTCTCCTAGGTCATCATGCCGATGATCAAGCTGAAACTGTTTTGAAACGAGTGTTGGAAGGGGTAACACTTCCTTATCTATCTGCCTTACAGATGATCAAACAGATGTCCACTATCACTTTGTGGAGACCATTACTTAATACAACGAAAAAAGAAATCGAACGGTGGCTTGCGGAGCAAGAAATTGTGGGAATTCAAGACTCAACTAATACCGATCCCCGATTTTTGAGAGGGCGCATGCGGTATGAGATCCTTCCCTCGTTATCTAATCAGTTTGGAAAAGAAATTAGCCGTTCCCTATGTAATTTGGGAAATGAAGCCTTAGAATTAAGGGAATATCTAGAGGAAAAGGTTAAACCTTATCAGAATTTGTGTGTTTCTGGGCCGTCTGGTCAGATGTATGATCTAAGCAGCCAAGGCCTTTCTTCACCTGTTGAAATTAAGTATTTAATCCGAAGAATTTGCGAAGAACACGATGTAATGCCTTCCCGCCAAATGCTGGAAGAAGCTTGCGCTCTCTTTCTAAAAGGAGCCGCTAATCGCCAGGTCAAAATAGGTGACTTTACAATCATCATCGACCGGCAACGGTTCATTATTCCAAAATATTCGAGTTGATCGTGAAAAGCTCTCTGTGATAAAATTAGGTTTTGGATGAAATGACGTTTTTTTTTCGTCCTATTTGTTTTTAGTTCAACCTCTTGTGGATTAATTGACGGCCTATCTTTTCGATATTTGAAATAATAAGGAATGTATGAACGATTCTAAAAAGCCAGATCTGAAAAAAGGATTATCGAACAGTTTTGTCTTATTTTTAATTGCGGCAATACTTGCCGTATTAATGTTGCAAAACTTTCTCGAAACCAAATTTGCTAAAGTTTCATTTAGCTATCAGCTTGAACATTTGGTAAATTTAGGATTGATTCATCCAGATGAAAGTCGAAAAACGGCAATTAATGATAACCTCGTCAGTTTCAGTGGCAAATTTGTCGATCGTTTGAGCGATGAAAGTAAACTTCGCTTCAAATATTTAGAGCTACTCAATAGCAATCATGAATTAACAAGTGAAAAAGAGCGCTTAGATAAAGAGCTACTTACCCTGCGTAGTAAAATCACAGAGGCGGGGGATCTATTTTTGCATTTAAGTGGATTTACTATTCCTCCCCTAGGCTATGTGGTGGTTGATGATATCTATAGTACTCCCGATCACGATTATCGCGTTGTGATCACTCAACTATCAAAGAAAAATATTCAAAGTCTCCCAGACCTCCAAGCCCAATTTGATAGCCTAAAAGCAGCACCAACAGTAGCCGGAATAACAGAGATGAGACTCTCCATAGGTGAGATGCTCCATTATTTTAGATCTCCTACTCTTGGCATTGGCAACGAAAACTTGAAACAAACCTTAAGGGAGATCGATAAGAACATTGCAGCAACTACGCAACCTGATATGAGCCAGGCTGAAATTTTAACTGTCTACCAAAAATCGCTCAATAAGCTCTCAGGCATTGTTCAGGAGCTTAATCAAGAAGAGGATCATGTTCGATTAAACAAGCTGCGTAGCGTACGTAACTATAAAGTGGCAATGGAAGAATATACCACTCTGACGACTAAGCTTGAGGATAATCAGGCTCAGCTAGATAAAGTACGTCCTTCTGTCGCTAATGTGATTTGGTTCTTTAACAACCAAGAATTATCCTCAAGAGCATTGGAGAAACAAGATCCTGAAGTTTTCAATCACTGGTTTGTGAATGCAAAAGAAGAATGGGATAATTTCCCCAAAAATCGAGGTGCTTATTTTAAAGCTCCCGATCAGCCACTAAATACAGTATTGGAAAAAACCTTCCGTAGCGAAGAACCTCCTCCTAAATACTTAAGTTATTTGTTCCCAGCCATGTTGGCGTTCTCTGTGATCGCCATATTGTATGTGCTGTTTGCGCGCCAAATGAAGGGTGTGGGCACTAATGCCTTAAACTTTGGAAAATCTCCTGCTCGTTTAGTCGTCCCTAAAGGCCCTAATAGAATCACATTTAAAGATGTGGCAGGGGTTGATGAAGCATTGGAAGAGCTGCAAGAAATTGTGGAATTCTTGAAGAGCCCGCAAAAGTTTACGGCTCTCGGCTGTCGGATTCCTAAAGGTGTTCTGTGCATAGGGCCTCCAGGTACCGGTAAAACATTGATTGCCAAAGCTGTAGCCGGAGAAGCGGAACGTCCCTTCTTCTTTATCTCAGGTTCCGATTTCGTGGAAATGTTTGTGGGCGTGGGCGCAAGTCGTATCCGTGACCTCTTCGACCAAGCGAAGAAGAATGCTCCCTGCATCATCTTTATGGATGAAATTGCGGCGGTGGGACGTCATCGTGGGGCCGGTATTGGTGGTGGCCATGATGAAAGGGAACAGACCTTGAACCAACTATTGGTTGAAATGGATGGCTTTGATACAAACGAAGGGGTCATCCTGATGGCCGCGACGAACCGTCCAGACGTATTAGACAAAGCATTATTGCGTCCAGGCCGCTTTGACCGCCGTGTAATCATCAATTTACCCGATATCAAAGGGCGTTACGACATCTTGAAAGTGCATGCTAAAAAAGTGAAAATGGATTCTTCTGTTGAACTCATGGCCTTGGCAAGAAGCACTCCAGGTTGTTCTGGAGCTGATTTAGCGAATATGCTCAACGAAGCCGCATTATTGGCTGCCCGTCGTGGTCGGTCTGCCGTCACCATGTCAGAGGTGATGGAAGCCCGTGATAAGGTTCTCTACGGAAAAGAGCGGCGTAGTTTGGAAGTCGACGAACAAGAGAAAAAGACAACAGCTTTCCATGAATCGGGACATGCGATTGTGGGACTTATAGTGAAACATGGTGACCCCATTGATAAAGTGACCATTATTCCACGAGGCATTTCTCTTGGCGCCACGATGTTCATGCCTAAGAAAAATAAAGTCAGTTACTGGAAAAATGAACTGCATGATCAACTCGCTGTGTTAATGGGTGGACGTTGTGCAGAGGAAATCTTTGTCGGAGATATTTCCAGCGGGGCACAACAGGATATTGAACGAGCGACTCATATTGCCCGTAGCATGGTGTGTGAGTGGGGAATGAGTGATAAGCTTGGGGCTGTCGCCTATGATGAACGCTCAGAGTCAGGTCAATACTTGGGAATGTCCGGTTACCATGAGAAAAAATATTCCGAATCGACAGCTAAAGAAATTGATGAAGAGGTGCGCAAAATTTTAGATGATGCTCACCAAAGCGCGATCGATGTTATCAAGAAAAACCATGATAAAGTCGAACTGATGACGAATATGCTAATCGAATTCGAAACGCTTGATAGTGAAGATATCCAACTCATCATGAAAGGGGAGTGGAATATTGAGGAAAAGCGTTCCAGACTTAAAAAAGCGGAAGAATTGCATAAGAAGAGCTTGGCGACGCCCCCCCCACCTCCGCCGGTTGAAGACATTAATACACAGAAAATTGTGAATGCCCCGAGCTCTTAATGAAGGACTTTCATGGACATGCACGGACAAAAATGGACGTGCATGGACACGAAATAAAGTCCGAACATGATTCAAAAATTGGCACTTGGAGCTTTAGCGAAAATCCCCGCGGATCGAAAATCGCAAACGACCCAATATTA